>Ga0126304_10000139_pt1 | contig 23750 bp, 15 predicted proteins | sample Plot25_FD_92538 | JGI IMG/M metagenome (GOLD analysis project Ga0126304, IMG submission 92538) | Serpentine soil microbial communities from UC McLaughlin Reserve, CA, USA - Plot25 | ecosystem: Environmental > Terrestrial > Soil > Grasslands | place: USA: UC McLaughlin Reserve, Lake County... | reverse complement strand
CTCGAATATCGTCGGGTCGCTGGCGGTGTCGGGTTCCGGTGCAGGTGTCTTTGCCTATCGGCCCGCCGTTCCGACGCCGCGGCAACTGGTCTGGTTCGACCGGCGCGGTACGCGTCTTGGCGTGGTCGGCGATCCCGACGAGCGGCTCAGTGGAGGTGACGCGTCATGGGCAATGTCACCGGACGCGCGCACCGTTGCCGTCGTACGTCAAGTCAATAACAACACCGACCTTTGGTTAATCGACGTCGCTCGAGGCGTGCCACGCCGATTCACGTCGGACCCCGGCAGCGAGACGTATCCAACCTGGTCTCCAGACGGGAGCCGTCTGGCCTTTGGATCGACGCGTCTGCATGGGTCCGTGGTCCATGACGTGTTTCTGAAATCGGTCACCGGCGCCGACAGCGAGATGCCGGTTCTCGAGTCGTCAGAGAACAAGGCTCCGGTCTCCTGGTCGGCCGATGGACGATTCATCGCGTATACCGTTTTGAGCCCGAAGACCGGAGCGGATCTATGGGCGTATCCGGTGCAGAACGAGAGGAAGCCGTTCGTGTTGGTGCAGACCCCGGCCCACGAGCCGGCCGCGGCGTTCTCCCCGGATGGACGCTGGTTGGCCTACCAGTCGACTGAGACCGGCCAGAGCGAGATTTACGTGCAGCCGTTCCCCGGCCCGGCCCGAAGTACGCTCCTCTCCACCGGCGGCGGCACTGCTCCGTTCTGGCGCGGTGACAGCAGGGAAATCTATTACAAGACGCTCGACAATCGGGTCATGGCGATTCCGATCTCGATGAACTCAGGAGCCGTCGGAACAGGTGTTCCCATCGAACTGTTCACGGTCCGGCCGACCGCGACATTCAACGCCGCTCGCGACGGCCAGCGATTTCTCGTCAATACGCCGACCGGCGACGAGATGACGCCGCCGATCACGGTCGTGCTGAACTGGAAGCTACGGCAATAGGCCGATCAGTCTGCCGTGAAGAGCGCTGAGAGGCGATCGGACACCAGCGCGCCCGACGCATCGAACACGTCGCGTACGTCGTAGCGCGGCAGCTCCCACCGCGCCTTCAGGTCCGACGGCTTGGTGATCGCGCGCACTTTGGTTGACGCGCTCGCCAACCCAAGCGACGCCGCCACGCGTGTGGTCGCCTCGTTCCAGCTGCCGTCGATGCCGTACGGATACGACGCATGGAGCTCGCCGAGTCCGCAAATCCTGCGCAAGGCATCCACGCACGTTCCGAGCTCGAGTCGCTGCTCGTCCTCCGTGAGACGACTGAGCACCCGATGACTGTGCCCGTGAATGCCGATCTCGAGGCCCGCGTCCTGACACTTCCGCAGATCCGACGCCGATAGATACAACTTTGACGCAGTCTCCTCGTCGTTCCCGATGAACTGCTCGAACAACATCCGCAATACCGGATCGAGCTCGCGGTACGGCAGCTCGAAATTCAGCAGCCGCTTGAAGCGCCGCGTCGCTTCATCGTCGTATGGATACAAGCCCAGGAGACCTGGATGCGTGCTTGGCTCGCGAGCAACCGGCTGGCGCGACGCCAGCAGTTCCTCGAACGCTTCGCGGAATCGCGTCAGGCCGAGCCTGGCCTGCAGCAGGTGCACGCGGTGGACGTTCAGCACCGTGCGATCGACAAGCGGCGCCGAACAGCAGTAGACGGTTGCCGGCACGCGCCACCGCTGCAGCAGCGGCAGCGCAAACTCCGCGACGTCCTTGAACCCATCGTCAAAGGTGACGACGGCGACCGTTTCCGGTAGTTCGGCGGCGGGATTCATCAGCTCGCCCATGGTCGTGCAGGCGAAGTTCTGCGTGAGCACGCGTAGCTGCGTGTCGAACTCCTCGGGCGTGATCGACTTGGTGCCATTTAACCAGGTGTCCGTCGGATGGCAGTAGTGGTAACTGACGATCAGTGCGTAGCGTTCGGCGATGCGCGTCGGCAGTGTGTTGAACTCGAAGTCGATGGTGGACGCCACCGAATCCGACTGCAGTCGGCCACTATGATCGATCTCCACCCCGCGCGCCGGCAGCGGATTCACCATCGCCCACCGTTCCGGCAGCACGTGCAGCAGGCTGTCGCCGGCGTCATCGTACATCGCCAGCACGTCGGTTCCGCGGCGGACCACCCGTTCGATTCGCGCCTGCGCGAGTGCCTGATATTCGTGCGTCGAAATCAGGACCGCATCTACGGCCTGCCAGTCGATGGCATCGAGTGTGGCCTCACGATAGATCCTCAACTCGCCAGGCTCGCCAGGCTGATCGTCCAGCGGCACGAACGTCGCGACGGCGAGGTCAGCAAAGCCATCGACGTACTCATACAGGCAGCGCGTGTGGCCTCGCGTCCCGACGATCACCACCCGCGTGCGCGACGACTTCCACGCCGTCAGCCGCTGCTCGAGCTCGTATTTGGCGCGGTACTCCCGATGCCACTCGGCAATCTTGTTCTCCTCGGCCAGCCACTTGTCGCGCTCGACGGTGTCGTAACGAGTCAGATGGCGCGCCGTCACCGTCTTCCATTCCTCCTCGAGCGTCTGCGCTCGATCCGCGGTGAGTCGCGCCACCATCTCGGGGTTCGCATACTGCGGGCAGTCGATGAGCAGGCCTTCAAGATAGAGGTAGTCGATGGCGGTGCCGAACACGCAGATCAATGCGTCGATCGGCGTTTCGACGATGGGCTCGCGGTTCACGTTGAGCGAAGTGTTGAGCACCATCGGCACGCCGGTCAGCCGGTAGAATTCGCTGATCATCCGGTAGTAGTTCGGATTGATTTCGGGTGTGACCGTCTGCGGACGCGTCGTGTTGTCCACGTGGGTGATCGCCGGCACCTGTGCGCGCTTGTCCTCCCGAACCTCGACGACCATCAGCATGAACGGGCTCGGCGCGTCGAGGTCGAGCCAATCCCCCGCGTGCTCGGCCAGCATGCTCGGCGCGTAGGGACGATACGGCTCGCGGAACTTGACACGCCGATTGAGCGTGTCCTTCATCTCCGGGTCGCGCGGATCCGCGAGGATCGAACGATGTCCGAGCGCACGCGGACCGAACTCCGATCCACCCTCGAACCAGCCGATAACCTTACCTGACGCAATGAGCGGAGCTAGCGCTTCTGGTTCGACAGTCGTGTACGCGATCCCGTACTTGTCGAGCATCTGCGTGATCGGCGCGCGCGTGTACGAGCGGCCGGTATACGGTGACGTCATCGCCACCGAGACACGACCCCGCTCGCGTCCGGCGACCTCCTGGAAATAGCCCCACAGAGCAAGACCGAGTGAAAGTCCCGCGTCGGAGCACCCGGGTGGAATCCACACGTTGTCGAACCGCGACCGCTGAAGGACGCGGGCGTTCGCCAGGCCGTTCAGCGCGGTTCCGCCGGCGATGCAGAGGTTGCGACTGCCGGTCTTCTGGTACGCGTATTCGGCCATGCGCACCATCTGACGTTCGCACTCCTGCTGTACGTCGTAAGCGGCACGTGCGAAGTACGGATCGAGCACGCGTTCACGGTCCGCACAGCGGCGCACGCCTGTGGCGACGATGCGCGGGAGCGGAGGACGGCTGAAGAAGGCACTGTAGTCCGACGACATGCCTTCGTCTCGCGCCTTGAAGTCGAGCACCGGACCGGGATGCACCGCGCCGTACGGTGCCAGTCCCATCGTCTTTCCGAAGCCTTTCTCGGGTCCGTAGGGCAGCACCGATCCAGTGATCAGCGAGTAGAGGCGCCCGATGCCCCAGATGTTGCCGCGCTCGAGCACGTGCGCGCCGTCAGGGCGGCAGTGATACAGCGTTTGCGTGTTGATTCGCGACCCGAGCGAGTCCACGACGAGTACGGCGGCCTCGTCGAACGGCGACAGATAAAAGGCGGCGCCGGCGTGACCGTCGTGATGATCGATCACGCGAATACGCTCACGAGGATAGCGCAGCCGCAGTTTCAGGTAATCGTGTTCGAGTTTGCGATACCCGGGGCCGCTATTCATCCAGCGCGGAAGCCGCGCGTAGTCGGTGTAGATGAAGTCGATCTGCTCGAGCGACTCCAACCCGAACGCCTCGAGGCAGTACTGGATGCCGCGAAGCGGAAACGCGTAGGTGTGCTTGGTCCGCGTGAGGCGGTCCTCGGCGATCGCCACATACGCGATGTCGCCGCCACCGCGCGGGACGCGGATCAGCGAGGCGCTGGCTTCGTAATTAGCGAAATTCGGAACACCCAGGACGTACGTGTATTCGGGCACTCAGTATTCCAACCTCAGCCGGTCAGTCTAACAACCAAAGGGCAAAGGGCAAAAGGCCAAAGGGAAGGGGAGATCACTTCGATGGCGCGGCCGCCCGTGGCCGTTCTTCCGCGCGCGCCCCGCTGAGGATGTTTCTCAATCCATAGTTGCCCTCGTGACAGGCGTACTCGAAGGGCTGCTGGCTGGGGTCCTTCTTCGTCAGGTTCATCGCGAACGTCCACGGCCGCGTCCACGTCGCAGGATCGTCGATGGTCGTGGACCATTCGACGGTGCCCGGATTGAGCGGGGTGAAGCGCTCGACGATCCGCAGCGTCGCGCCGTTGGCGTTGCGGTAGGCGATCTGATCCTTGAAATTCGTGGCCTCGACGACGAGCGTGTTGCCCTCGAAGTGGCCGCGCGCGTCTCCCATGTAGCTCGAAATCGCCTGGCCGACGTGCGGCCGGCTGTCGAGTGGAATGATGCGCGTTTCATGAATCATCTCGTAGGTGATCGCCACCGAGTTCGGCCCCTGGACGATCGAATACGAGCTGCCATAGATCGCGGGCATCATCGAGCCGGGCAGACCGCGCGAGATGCACCGATCGTACAAGCTGCGATCCTCCGGCCCGTCGGCCGGACCACGGCCGCTGCGCTTGCGTGCGTCCTGTCGGGCCGCCGCCCGTTTCTGCGCCTCGGGCGTCGTCGGCGGAATGCGGCCGTCCGGTGGATCGACGACGAGCCACGCACGGCTGCTGCTGGCGTTGAGGTTCTCCCACCAGAACAACTGCGGGTGACCTTCCGGATCTTCGACTGCGCTGGCCGCGCGATCGATTACCTCGTCGCGCCGCTGCCGACGCAGCTTGTCGAGTTCCGCGGCCGTGATGTCCTCGAGACGACGGCCGTTGAACTGCGCCGGCCGCTCGAACGGAATGCCGCTCTCATCGCTGTTCGAGTAGACGCCGGAGAGATCCGGATCACCCCATGGCGTCCGGCCTGGTTTCCAATCCTTGACATTTGTTGGCAACGCGATCGCTGCGTCTCGTTTCTTGAGACCTTCGGCGACGCTCAGAATGAGTTTGCGTTCCGCTTCTTTGGCCGCCTCCACATCGCGCGTGGTTTGCGGCTGACCAGCGAGTGAGATGGTCGCGAGCGACGCGGTCATGCTGAAAATTACCAAGGCGCTCAGACGCGCACGATGATGACGCATGGCACGCTCCCGCAGAGAAGTGAGAACAAACCGCGCGCATCGTAGCACGCAGTTCGGACCGGCCGGACGATCGTAGACTAACGGCAGTGAAGATCCTCTTCTTCGGCCGCCACTTTACCTACTTCCGCAATTTCGAATCAGTGCTCCGCGGCCTCGCCGAGCACGGCCATCACATCCATCTCGCCGCCGATCGCGACGAAGCAGTCGGCGGACAGCAACTGGTGCAGACGTTGGCCGCGACGTATCCGAATCTCACGTACGGCGAAGCGCCGCGGCGCGTCAACGATGACGATGCCTGGGTGGGCAATCATTTGCGTCTCGGGCTCGACTACCTGCGTTATCAGCACCGCGTCTTCGACCAGGCATTGACGCTGCGCGAGCGCTCGCGCGATCGCACGCCGGCCATCTTCCTGACCCTCGGCCGCATCGCGCGACGGATCGGCGAGCCCGCACGCCGGCTGCTGGTCGGCATCGTACGGACACTGGAACGCTACGTGCCCGAGGACCCGGCGATCCGCGAGTTCATCGCCTCGCACGCGCCGGACGTGGTGCTGATCACGCCGCTCATCAATCTCGGTTCGTCGCAGATCGAGTACCAGCGCGCCGCACGTGGGCTCAGCATTCCGTGTGCGCTGTGCGTGTGGAGCTGGGATCACTTGTCGAGCAAGGCGCTGGTTCGCGACTGGCCCGATCGCGTGTTCGTGTGGAACGACGTACAGCGCCAGGAGGCACTGAATCTGCACGGCGTCCCCGCCGATCGTATCGTCGTCACCGGCGCGCAGTGCTTCGATCAATGGTTCAACCGGCATCCCTCACGCGACCGCGCGGCGTTTTGCGCGCATGTCGGGTTGCCCGACGACCGGCCGTTCGTCATGTACGCGTGCTCGACGCTCTTCGATCACAGCCCGCCGGAGGCCAAGCTGGTCGTCGAGTGGATCCGGCGTGTGCGGGCGAGCCGTCTGCCGCATCTGCAGAACATCGGCATCCTGGTGCGGCCACACCCGTCGCGACTCTTCGAATGGGACAACATCGATCTCGCATCGATGGGACCGACAGTGCTGTGGGGACGCAACCCGCTCGATCCGGTCTCGAAGGCCGACTACTTCGACTCGATGTATCACAGCGCCGCCGTCGTCGGCCTGATCACCAGCGCGTTCATCGAAGCCGGCATCGTCGGGCGCGAGGTGCACACGGTGCTCGAACCCGAATTCGAAGATAACCAGCTCGGCACCGTGCACTATCACTACCTCACGAACACCGCGGGCGGGTTGCTCATCGTCGGCAAAGGGTGGGACGAGCACCTGCAGAAGCTGCACGAGACGCTGTCGCGGCCACGCCATGACGTGGTGAGGCCCTTCATCAAAGCTTTCGTCCGGCCACACGGGCTCGACGTGGCGGCGACGCCGCGGTTCGTCGCGCAGGTCGAGGCGATGTCGGGACTCACGGTGCCGCAGTCGAAACCAGACGTTCTTGCGTTCGTCTGGCGCCGGGCGATCGATCGCCTGCGCGCGATGCGTCACGACGAGCGTTACGACCGCTGGACGCTGTCGGAGCGCGAGCACGCCGTGAAGCGGCGCAACCGGGAAAAAGCCGAGCGAAAAGCGCGAGAGCGCAGCGCGGCGCGCAAAGCCCTCAAGGCCGAGGAGCGGCGGCAGCGGGAGCAGGAGCCGCAGGCTCTCGCAGACCGAAAGTGAACATCGAATTCCCGGCGACGATGCTCACGTACTGCTTGCCGTTCACCGCATAGGTCATCGGCCCGGACGCGACCGATGGTCCGAGATTCGTCTGCCACAGCAGCTTGCCGGTCCGCGCGTCGAGCGCGAAGAACGAGCCGTCGCGCGCGCCGCTGAACAGCATGTCGGACGCCGTCGTCAGCACGCCCGCTTCGGTGGATGGCGTGTTGAGGCGATACGTCCACCGCTTGGTGCCGGTCTTGGGATCGATGGCCTGGATGCTGCTGTGCACATCGTCAGTGGCGAGGCCGGGACGCGGGAACAGTCCGGTGAAGCCTCCGCCCTGCTTGAACTCGGGCGGCGTGTCGCCCTTGATGTAGGTCGTCGAGGTGTTCTCCCATGCCGGCACATAGAAGAGACCCGTGCGCGGGCTGTACGACGGGCTGTACCAGTTGGTGCCGCCCTGATTGCCCGGATACACCAGCGTGCCTTGCTTCGTCGGCGCGATGCCGGGAACCGGAATCGGCCGGCCCTTCGCGTCGAAGCCATCGGCCCAGTTCACCTTCACAAACGGGAAGCCTTTGAGGAATTGGCCGTTCGCGCGATCGAGCACGTACGCCATGCCGTTGCGATTCGCCCAGAGCATTACTTTGCGCGGGCTGCCCTGCCAGTCCATGTCGGCGAGCACGGGAATCTGCGTCGAGTCCCAGTCGAATTCGTTGTGCGGCGAGAACTGATAGTGCCACTTCAGCATGCCCGTATCCGGGTCGAGCGCGATCACGGAGCAGCTGTACAAGTTATCACCGGGTCGTCCGGCGCCGTCCCAATCCGGTCCAGGGTTCCCCGTGCCCCAGTAGGTGAGATTCAGTTCGGGGTCGTACGAACCGGTCACCCAGATCGGCGCGCCGCCGTGCATCCAGCCATCGCCGCCCCACGTGTCGTGCCCCGCCTCTCCCGGCCCGGGCACCGTGTTGAAGCGCCACATCTCTTTTCCGGTCTTCACGTCCCATGCGGCAATGAAGCCGCGAACGCCGAACTCACCGCCGGCGGTTCCCGCGATCACTTTGTCCTTCACGACGAGTGGCGCGACGGTGAATGCGTAGCCTTCTTTCGGATCGCCCGCCGGCTCGGTCTTCCACAACTCGCGTCCGGTCCTCGCATCGATGGCGATCATCCGCGCATCGAATGAGGCGAGGAACACTGTGTCGCCGGCGACCGCGAGGCCACGCGAGAGCTTGCCGCAGCAATTTCGCGCGGCCGGATCCGGCGTGTACGAGTACGCCCAGATCTGCTTGCCGGTTACCGCGTTCAACGCGATCACGTCGTTCGGGCTCTGGATCGTGTACATCGTGCCGTTGACCACGAGCGGCGTGACCTGATGGCGTTCGAGCGAGCGCGACTGGAACACCCACTTCAGCTCGAGGTCCCGCGCATTGGTCGTACGAATCGTCGTCAGCAGGCTATGTCGCTGGCTCGCATATCCGCCGGAGTAGGTCAGCCAGTTCTGCGGTTCCTTGTTCGCATCACGCAGGCGCTCGGGCGTGACGTTCGTGGCCGGAGCCTCACGGTTCGGTGGCGGCCCGAAGAACGGAACATCCTGAGCTACGAGCGTTGCCGACAACAAGACGCACGCGACCGCGACCGCACACCGTAGACCGAAAACTGAAGACATCACTCCACCCCAAATGCCAACAACACGTTTCCCGGGCGCGCGGCGATGCCACCGTATCCGGAGTTCACGAACAGCATGCCTCCGCCGATCATGAGCGGCGAGCCGTCGATGCTTGCGCCGGTGCCTTTGACGCCGTTGACGGTCTGGAACTCTTTGTTGGTATCGAACTGCCACAGGACTTTGCCGTCAGCGGTCGAGTAGGCGCGCAGTCCGCCGTCCAATGACACCGCGAACACCGCACCGGGGATAACAGTCGTCGCGCCACCTTGTGATGCGTTGCACCGCGGCGTGCCCTCACACAGGCGCGGCTGCGGCGGCGGTGCGCTCCACACAATCGATCCGTTCGCGAGATTGAGTGCGCGGACGCCACCGGGCGTCGGAGACTGATAGTCACCCACACCGAAGTAGCCGTTCTGTCCGTCCAGTGCCCCGCCCCATGCCCCGCCCAGGCCGCTGCCCTGCCCAATCGGTGTCTGCCAGACGACGGCGCCTTGCTTGTCCGGGTCGAGCGCATGGACCATCCCGGACTTCTGCGGAATGACGATGAGCTGACGCCCATTCACGGTGGTGAGGGCGGGCGGGGCCGAGAAGTCGAAATCAGGTCCTCGCGTCTCGGGACAACCAGGATTGCCCTCGCCTCGTGGACCGCAGCCACCGAGCCAGTTGTCGTTCGGCGTCGCCTGATAAAACCAGAGCACCTTGCCGGTATCGATGCTCATCGCGATAACGGAGTCGGTCATCTGCTGCGCCGGGTCGGCGTAGGCATTGCCCGTGGAGACATACACGGCGCGGCGCTTCACGTCCACCGTGGGAGATGACCAGATGCCGCCGCCAGCTGGACCGAATGCATCCTGACCCGATCGCGTGTTTCTGCCGCGCAGCTTCGGCTCGTCGATCGTGTATGTCTTCCACAGGAATGCGCCCGTGTTCGCATCGAGCGCGTTCAGATTCCCTCTGAACGTGCAGCACGGATTCTGACCGCGCCCTCCGGTGCCTTCCTCGTTCAGTCCCTGCACGGCGACGAACGCCTTACCGTCCTGAATGGCTATCGCACCGGTGATCGCGGCAGCCTGGTGCTCGTCCACCTTACGCTTCCAGATCTGCTGGCCCGTGACGATGTCGATGGCGTAGGCGTTGGCGCGCTGATCGCCGAAGAACACCGCATACCCGGAACGCTCGTTCGTCTTGTACGGTCCAACCGTCAACGCGCTGCGAACACCGGACTCCGCTTTGAAGGTCCAGTAGGTGCAGCCGGTCTTTGGATCGAGTGCGTGGAGCTCACCGTTGTCGCTCGCCACAAACAGCTTCCCTCCGGCGAGCGCCGGCTGCACGCGTGACGAGGTCGCGCCTTGATACGCGAACGACCACTTCAACGTGAGCTTGGGAAGATCGGCCGCGGTGAAGCCGGCCTGCGACGCGTTTCGCGCGTTGGTGACATCGTTGCCCCAGCCCATCCAGCCCGGCGCACGCGCCGGATCGGTGGTTGGTGTTCGCGCCGTGCAGCGGTTGGCATTCGATGCGGCGGTCGTCGCGGTCACGGCTGCGCGTCCGGTCAGATACTGCGCGACCGCGGCCCGCTCGGCCACGGTAAGCGAGCTGCCCTGGACTGCCATCTTGCCGTTGGTCAGCGAATTGACGATCGACTCGGGCGTGAGCATACGAAGCGCGTCAGGTGGCGGCACTTCGGACTGCCCCGGTTTGTGGCAACCGGCGCAGGCGCGCGTGAACACCGCCGCACCGTCGGGCGCGTTCGTTTGCGCGTGCGCGACTACGGGAACCAGACTCGCGACCACGACCGACGACAACACGATGAACTGGCGCATGTAGTCTCCCCAGAGAGCGTGTAGTGGAAGCGTCGATTATAAGGTCCTCGGTCCTTGGTTCTTGGTTCTTGGTCCTTGGGTCTTGGTCCTATAGAACGGCGATGGCTTCGATTTCGATCATCCAGTCCGGATGCGCAAGCGAGGACACTTCGACGAGCGTGGACGCCGGGCCCTTCGGTCCCAGATATTCCGCCCGGATCGGCGCCAGATCGACGCGATACATCATGTCGGTTACGTAGGTCGTGATCTTGATGATGTTGGCCATCGTCCCGCCTTGCGATTTGACCAGGGCCTCGATCGCTGCGAAGGCGCCACGCGCCTGACCTTTGAAATCGCCGCGATGCGCGGGGCTGCCCTCGGCCGTGTAGGCCACCTGTCCGGAGAGAAACAGAATCGTTTGGGCCTCCGTCACCTTGATGCCCTGGCTGTAGGTGGCGGGTTCGAACACACCCGGCGCGTTGAACTTCTCGATTGTTGTCATTGGTGCTCCAGAGTCGGGTGGAAGTGTATCCTGACGATGCGTCAAGAAAGGGCAACCTCGAAGGCGACTCCGCCCGCCTCGTCGCCGACAACGGACGATCGGGAGAGTTACATCGCCGACGATCTCGTGTCGTACGTCGATCGCCACTTCCGCACCATCGCGAATCGCATGACCAGCGGTCGCGAGGGATATGGCTCCGGACGCAGTGGCTTCGGCGACGTGCAGCGGCGCCCGCCGCAGCGTTCTCGCCGAATCGGAAAACCCGCCCGACGAGGTAATCCTGCTGAAGCCGGACACTCACGACCAGGACAGCCGCGCTGGCGTGGCCCAACGTTTGCTCAATAGCCCACGCATGGGAACTCGTGCGTGGATCGCCACCATTTTTATTCCGCTCATCCTTGCCGCTGGCTGCGGAAAGTCTGACGACTCAGATACGGTCGCCGCATCCATTCATCAGGTGCTGGCTGGGAAGTCCCCCGCGCACGTCAGCGCTGAGGCGTGGAAGGACACGCACGAGTTCTACACGCGCCGTGAGCACGCACCCGCGTGGATGATGGACGACCAGGGGATGCAAGCCGATGCGGCAGTTGCCGTCCTTGGCCGTGCGCGCGAGCACGGGCTCGACGCCGCCGATTACAACGAACAGGAAATCATCCTGCTGCGCTCCCTACCGTTGAGTGAGGACGCACCTGAGAAAGGTACGGATGAGCGCGCGCGAAAGCTTGCGGGGGCCGACGTTCGCATCACAGCAGCGCTGCTGACGCTCGGCCGCGACGTCGCCCTCGGACGTACCAAGCCTGAGCGGATCGATTCCAGATGGAAAACACAGCGCAAGGCGTCAGACCTCGTCGGAACGCTCATCGTCGCAGCGGACAATGGCCTGAATACGTGGCTCGACACTATCAAGCCGAAGCACGCGCAATATGCTGCCCTGCAGAAAGCGCTGAGCGATCCAGCCATGGCGCGCGATGCCGATCAGATCGCGGTCAACCTCGAGCGATGGCGATGGATGCCTGACGAGCTCGGGACGCGTTACATCATCGTCAATATCCCCTCGTTCCATCTCGAAGCGCGAGAGATGGGCCAGCCTCCGTTGCAGATGAAAGTAGTCGTCGGCAAGGCCGAGAACAAGACACCCATCTTCAGTGACACGATGACGACGACGGTGTTCAGTCCGTACTGGAATGTGCCTGACAGCATCGTCGAGGGCGAGACGGCGCCGGCAGCCGCGCGCGATCCAAGCTTCCTTGAGAGGAACAACATCGAGATCCTGCGGTTAGGCAAATCTAGCGTGACGGCGATCGATCCGGCGACGGTAAACTGGGACGATCCGGAACAGCTCAAAGCTCTGGCGTTTCGGCAGAAGCCCGGCGCCAAGAACGCGCTCGGTCACGTCAAGTTCCTCTTCCCGAATCCGTACGATGTGTACCTGCACGACACGCCCGCCGACGCCTTATTCGCGCGCGCGGGACGGGCGTTCAGCCACGGATGTGTACGCGTCGAACACCCGGAGGCGCTGGCCAAGTGGGTGCTGAAGGATTCACCCGAATGGACCGATGAGAAGATCCGCGAGGCGATGAACGCGGGCGAAGAGGAGCACGTCAAGCTCAAGCAGGACATCCCCATCCACATCGTGTATTTCACCGCGTGGGCCGACGACACTGGCTCCGTGCGTCTGCTTCCCGATGTCTACGGCTATGACGCCATACAATCTTCACACTGAACGCTGAGCTTTGATCCGCGCGTCCGCACGTTACACTTAATGAACGGTGCGGGCGCTTTTCCTTCCAGTCATTTTCGTCCTTGCAATTGGCTCCGCCACCGGTGCGCGTGAGAAGGCGGCGGTCCGCAACACGACGACGCCGGTAGTGGCGCCTTCTGCCTGGAGTCAGGCGGCACGTGGCGCGATCGATCCGCGCGTGTTCGATCTGGCGCTCGGCGCGGTGCAGTGCGCCGTCCGCTCGGGCGCGATCACCGAAGCATCCACGCTCACGGTCATCGACTATTCGAAGCCGTCAACCGAAAAGCGGCTGTGGGTGTTCGATCTGCAGGCGCACCAGCTGCTCTACGAGGAACTGGTCGCGCACGGGCAAGGCAGCGGCGACAACGTTGCGACCATGTTCTCGAATGAACCCGACACCCATGCATCGAGCCTGGGACTGTTCCTGACCGAAGACACCTACGTCGGCAAGAACGGGTATTCGCTGCGTCTCAAGGGACTCGACGAAGGCTTCAATCACCGTGCGGGTGAGCGGGCGATCGTGATGCACGGCGCGCCGTACGTCAGCGACGACTTCGTGAAGAAGAACGGCCGCCTCGGCCGCAGCTGGGGATGCCCGGCGCTGCGCGAAGGTGTGGCCCGCGAAGTCATCGATCGCGTCCGCGGCAAGGGGATCGTGTTCTCCTACTATCCCAACCAGGACTGGCTCGATTCGTCTCGGTATCTTGGCGACTGCGCCGCCGCGTCGTGATGTAGTGTCCGGCCTTAGCCGGGCCTTAATCCAACCAACCAGCGGCCAGCTGCTTTTCATGCGCGGCGACCGCATTGCGCATGAACATGGCGACCGTCACGGGGCCGACTCCGCCGGGCACCGGGGTCACCCAACTCGCGACTTCCTTCACGCCGTCGGTATCGACGTCGCCGACGATCATCGTCTCGCCGTTGGATCCCGTCACTTGATTGATGCCGATATCGATCACCGCCGCGCCAGGCTTCACCATGTCGGCGTGCAGGAACTTCGGCTTGCCGACGGCGACGAGCACCGCATCGGCGCGACGCGAGTGCGCCGCGACCGAGCGCGTCATGTGGTGACACACCGTCACCGTCGCACCCTCGGCCATCAGCATGAACGCCGCCGGCTTCCCAACGATCTCCGAGTGCCCCACCATCACGACCTCGAGGCCGTGCAGATTCAGACCGGTCGCCTTGATCAACTCCACCGAGGCCGCGGCCGTGCACGGCGCCAGCGCCAGCTCGTTGTAGACGATGTTGCCGATCGAGGCGGGGTTCATGCCCTCAATGTCCTTGAACGGATGGATGGCAGATGCGAGCGACCGGCCGTGAATGTGCTTCGGCACTGGACGCTGCAGGATGACGCCGAGCACGTCGGGGTCGTCATTCATGGCCACCAGACGGGCCTTGCACTCCGCCTGCGTCAACATCTCTGGCCAGGTCTCCGACTCAAAACGGAGACCGACCTTCTTTGCCGCACTCACCTGACCGCGCTCGTAGACCGCGGCTTCCTTGTGCTCGCCGACGCTGATCGAGACCAGCCGGCCGATCGTGTGTTTTGCTGCCGCCGCGCGCACGCGTTCAGCGACGTCACCGAGAATGCGGTCGCGGACCGCCCTGCCATCAAGGAGCCGGTTGTCTTTCATTCTGTGGTCACTAAGAAAATCATGATAATCGCCATTGAATCACAAGCGCTGCTACTACGGCCGCCTCCGGCAACTAATGCGATGATGGACGCACCCGAACGCCGTCATGTGCAGAAGCGGACAGGCGTCGACGGACCGTCGGTGACAGGATCCAATCTATGAAGCGCCGCCATCCCGCGACGTCCACGTACCCAATCGCTTTCCTGCTGGCGGTCGTGTGCGCCGCATCTGCGGCGAGGGCGGAGCAGTCGGCCGCTGGCGTCAAACCCGGAACGCTCGAACAGGCCCAGCGGGCGTACTACAACGGGCGATATGAAGAGGCCGCGGCGAAGACGCTGGAACCATGCATGACCGGTGAGAACGGTCTCGCGGCCTGCGAGGTGTACACGGCCGCGTTGCACTTCCAGATCAGAAGGGGAATGGGACAATCAGCGGACCGCAGCGAGGCGTGGAAACGCTGCGCCACCTGCCCGTCGGTGCTGGCGGCATTCAAGACTGCGCTGGCGCGGGGCCAGACGATGGCACGGGCGCGCCTGCTCGAGCAGCCGGCGGACGATGAGACGCGGTTTCTTCTCGGCAAGCTCGACCTGAACTACGTCTGGCTTCAGGCAGGGACGATCGGCCGTAAAACCGGATGGGCCGAGTACAAGGAGGCGAGACGCTCGCTTGACGCCGTACTCGAGCGGCAGCCCGGACACATGCGCGCCCGCGTGGCGCGCGCGTGGATCGACTATATCGTCGACTCGAAACTCCCGTGGGGCACCCGCTGGATGCTCGGGGGCGGCAACAGGAAGCGCGGCCTGGCGACGGTTCGCGACGCGGCTGGCACCGAGTCGGAGTTCTTCGTGCGTACCGAAGCGCGTTTTTCACTGTGGGACATGCAGCTGCGGGAGAAAGACATCGACGGAGCGCGTGAGACCGCCCGCATCCTGGTGCGCGACTTTCCCGAGAACCAGGAACTCAGGCGATTCCTCGATGCCGACACTGACGCCTATGACCCCTAGCCGGTCTACTTGCCTGCCGATGGTGGATTCTGCTTCTGCCGTTCCCATTCTTTGCGAAATGCCGCCTCACGTTCGGACACGTACGCCTTGTAGCCGGCGGGATCGATGAACGGATTCGCTCCGCCTTTCTTCATCGTTTCGTACTTCGCCTTCAAGCCGAAATAGGCGCCATGTGCGCCGAGGAATAAGTCGATCGGCAGGCTGTTCAGCACGTTGAAGGTCTTCTCGTAGTCCTGGGCGATCGTCGGATAGTTCTTGTTGCCAACCAGCACGTAGCCAGCGTTCACGTTCGGGCTGCCGATGATCACCGCGTTGAGCGTCTTCCCGCCCTCCTCCACCTGCATCGTCCACGTCGTGCAGCCTTTGGTGTGACCGGGAGTCAGATGTGCGACGAGCGTCGAGCCGCCGAGTTCGACTTTGTCGCCGTCCTTCAACGTACGATTCACCTTCGCGCCCGGGCGGCCCTGCGCCGTGCTCTGCACCTCGGCGACGTCGCCCTCCATCACCATCACCTCGGCGCCGGTGTCCTTCTGGATCATGCCGACGCCTTCGTCATGGTCGCCATGTGCGTGGCTGATCAGGACGATCTTTGTGTCGTTGTACTTGAAGCCGAGCCCCTCGATGCTCTTGCGGATCGTCGGCACGTCCTCGGCAAAGTCCCCGTTGATCAGGATGTTGCCCTGCGGCGTTCGGATCAAATACACCGCAAGATCGGCGGTGCCGACGTAATAGAGATTGCCGGCGATCTTGAAGCCCGGAAACGACGCATGCCAATCCGGATTCGCCTGTGCCAATGCGAAGGCCGGACTCACGATCACCAACAGCATCGTCCGCAGGATCGTCTTCATCGAACGCTCCTTTTCTTTTCTCGAGGCTCTCATTCTACCGGTTGGTGAAACCGGGCATTCAATGCGTCATGGCGTAGACGAGATAGTCCACGCCGAGACGATAGGCGTCGTTGGTCGGAGCGTCGCCGTAGAGACCTTCGGCCGACCACTCCCAGTAGTCGCCGATGTCGTTGTTGAAGTTGGCAACCGCCAGCATGCGGCCGGAGGGATGGTTGTCCTCGAAGAGCCCGAAGAACATCGGCTCGATGCCTCGCAACATCGGATGCGGGATGTTGAGCGTCTTGAGTCCGAAGAACGACTGGAAGATCGGGTGCGACACGTCGAGCCGGATGAAGGAGTGCTCCGGCAGCACCAGCTTCATCTGCGTCACCAGGTTCTGCCACTCGTCGGCGCCGTCGAAGTCGTCGAAGATGATGAAGCCGCCTTTGAGGAGATAGGCGCGCAGGCTGGCGGCCTCCGCTTCGTCGGTCGTCCAGTACCCGGGCTCGGACATATAGATGACGGGATTCTCGAAGATGCGCGGGTCCTCGAGATCGAGGATGTTGCTGCCGTCCAGGTGGACGCGCATGTTCGTGATGTAGTCGAGGATGGCGGAGAAGTTCCGATCCGCGGTGGGATAGTCGTGCTCCCAACCGCTGGCGCCGCGCCCGACTCGCGCGCCGTATCTGATCCGTGTGAAAGCAAAGTGGCTGTCGTAGGTCACCGCCGGCAGCGATCCGCTGAAGAAGCGGAAGAAGCCCTGACCGGCGGCCGCCATTGGAAGCGCCAGCGCTGCCAGCAACAACCCGCCGCCGATCATTCGAGCTCGTACGCGCATCTCTTTTCCGCGTGAAGTGTAACCCCGCTTGGGGTGCTCGGTGCGGCTCCGACTGCCGCTGCTCAGGAGTACGCAGCCGTCGCGGGCCGCGCCTCATACACCTCTTCGAGACGCTTCACATCTTCATCCCACAGCTTTACCGAGAGCGCGGCGAGCGCGTCCTCGAGATGATTCGGCTTGGTGGCGCCGACGATCGGCGACGTGACCGAGGCCTTCGTCAGCAGCCAGGCCATGGCGATCTGCGCAGCGGCCAGCCCACGATCGCGAGCGACGTCATGCGTTCGATTGACGACGGCCTTGTCCATCTCCGCGGTCGTCTTCGCAAACACCACGCGAGCGAATTGATCGGTTTTAGCACGCTCGGTCGGCGGTTCCTCGGACCATGGCCGGGCCAGCTTGCCGCGCGCGAGCGGCGACCACGGCGTGGTCGCAACCCCTTCGGACAGGCAGAGCGGCAACATCTCGCGTTCGTCTTCGCGATACATCAGGTTGTAGTAGTTCTGCATCGAGACGAACTGCGCCCACCCATTGGCGCGCTGGATGCCCAACGCCTTCATGAACTGCCAAGCGTGCATCGAGGAGGCGCCGAGGTGCCGGACCTTGCCGGCGCGCACTACGTCGTTCAGTGCTTCGAGCGTTTCTTCGAGCGGCGTGTCGTAGTCGTAGCGATGGATGATGTAGAGATCGATGTAATCGGTCCCAAGACGACGCAGGCTCTTGTCCACTTCCGAGAGGATGTGCTTGCGTGAGAGTCCGCGGCCGTTGGGACCGCGTCGCACCGGGCCCCACACCTTCGTGGCCAGCACAATCTCATCGCGATTCGCGAAGTCGCGCAGCGCGCGGCCCAGCACCTCTTCGCTCTCGCCGTTCGAGTACACGTTGGCGGTGTCGAAGAAGTTAATCCCCGCTTCGAGCGCGCGCTTGATGTACGGCCGGCCTTCCTCTTCGCTCAACGCCCACGGCCACTCGAGCAGGCCCGGTGTTTTGGCCTGGCCATAGCTCATGCAGCCGAGGCAGATGCGCGACACCTGCATGCCGGTGCGTCCCAGCCTGACGTAATCCATTCCCTTATCATGGATCCATGTTTCGATACGCGAAACCATCAGCGGCATTCGTCATCGCCGCATTTGTCATCATCGCTGTCGGAATTCGTGCGGGCGCGCAGTGGTTGAAGTACCCATCAACCGGTGTGCCGAGGACCGCCGCAGGCAAAGTGAACATGAGCGCGCCGACGCCGCGCACGTCAGATGGCAAACCAGATTTCTCCGGTCTCTGGCTGACTAACCGGCCGTTCTGCCCCACCGGTCCCGACCCGAATTCCTATCTGTGCGGCCTGGAGCTACCGATCGGGCTCGACGGAATCAACATCGGTTCCAGCTTGAAAGGCGGCCTGCCCTATCAGCCGTGGCTGGCGACGCTGGTAAAGGAACGGACGGCGAACCAGGCCAAGGACGACCCGCATGTGCGCTGCCTGCCCGACACGTTCCTGCGTGCCTACTCGTTGCCGCATCTGCTGAAGGTCGTCCACACACCAGGACTGCTGATCATGCTCAGCGAGGTGAACGCCAGCTACCGTCAGGTTTTCACCGACGGCCGGCCGCTGCCGCAGGATCCCACGCCGTCGTGGCAAGGGTACTCGTCAGCGAAGTGGGATGGCGACGCGCTGGTCATCGACTCGATCGGATTCCGCGATGGACTGTGGATCGACTGGAACGGCAGCGAGATCGGCGAGGCTGCGAAAGTGCGTGAATGGATCCGGCGGCCCGACTACGGTCACCTGGACATCGAGGTCACCGTGGACGATCCGAAGGCCTACACAAAGCCCTGGACCATCACGCTCCATCAGCGGATCATCGTCGACACCGAACTCGTTGACGAAGTCTGTCTCGAAAACGAGAGGTCGGCTCAAAGAATGAAATAGCGTCAGGTCAAAGGTCGCTTCTTTGTCCTCGCCTTTGCCCTTTGCCTTTTGACCCTTGACCTACTTCTCGGGCATCAACGTCACCCGCACGTAAGTGTCCGTGCTCAGATACGTCTGAGCCGCTTGCTGGACCGAGGCGCCGGTGAGCGCGCTGATCTGATCGGGCACATTGAAAACGCTGGCGACGCTTTCGGGGTTACCGTCCTCGTAGCGCCGCACGATCTGATTGAGCAGATAGCCGTTGTTCTGGCTGTTCTCTTCCCAGTCGCGCCGCAGCGCCGCACGGACACGCGTCATCTGGTCGTAGGTCAGCGGCGTGCGCTTCACGAACGCGATCTCGTCGAACACGCGCTGCACGAGCGTCTCGACGCGAGCCGGGTCGCACGCCCACGAGATGCGCACGCTGAACTCAGGCCTGGGATTCTTCTGCGTCAGCGGTTCGACCTCGATGCTGTAGGTGCCACCGAGTTGCTGCCGGATCGTGTCGAACAGCCGCCCCTGCAGCACCATGGTCACGGTCCGCAGCGCGAGCAAGTTCGCGTCGTTGTAGGCGAACGGCCCCGAAAACACGATCGCCACCTGACTCTTCGGCGCGATGCCCTTCTCGACGGTCTTCTGCACGACGCCGGTCGGCGGCGTGATGCCGAGATCGCGCCACGTTTCACCAGCCTTGGTCGCCGGCAGGCTCGCGACGTAGGTCTCGACAAATGGCTTCATCATGTCCGCCGTGAAGCTGCCGACGAAGACGAAGGTGAAGTGGCTGGCGTCGGCGAACCGCGCCTTGTAGAACGCCAGCGATTTCGCCAGGTCCCACTGATCAACGGTCGCGGGTGTTTCCGGCTGACGCCGCCGGTGATCGCGGCTGAGCGCGGAATACAATGTCTGGCTGAACACGACATCCGGACTGGCCATCTGATTCGCGAGCAGGCCCTTGCGCTGCTGGACCAGTGCGGCAAACGCCGCCGGATCCCCGCGGGGCGCGGTGAATCGCAGATACAGCAACTGGAACATCGTCTCCAGATCCTGCGGCGTGCTTCCACCGGTGAGTCCTTCGCTGATCTCGCCGAAGTACGGCACCACGGCGACCGCTTTGCCCGAGAGCATGCGGTCCAGCGTGGTGTCGTTGAAGCGGCCCACCCCTCCCACACCAATCACGTCATCCGCGGAACGCGCCGCGACGAAGTCGGCATCGCTCGCCAGCGATGTGCCGCCTGGTGCGGTGGCTCGAAACAGAATCTGATCCTCTTTCAGCGTGGTCGGCTTCAGGACGACGGTGGCCCCGTTCGAGAGCGTCCACTCCGTGATACCACCAGGACGCGACATCGTCTTGACGATGGTGCCGGGCTTCGGCTGCGCGTCCATCAGCGACTGGCCGGCGTCCACGTCCACGTAGGGATCGACGCGACGACTCGTCGCGGTCTTCACCGTCGCGGCGAGCTGCGCCTCAGTCGGCAGCGTCAGGCCGACCGCTTCCGGTGCGGTCACAATCACCAGACGGTTCTGTTCGGGAAACCACTGCGGTCCGAGTGCATTGATTTCCTCGAGCGTAATCATCGGAAGGAAGCGGCGGTGGAAGGCCAATTCCTGCCAAATCGTTGGCAGTGCTTCGTTCTGGAGGAAGTTGCGTGTGTACTCGTCGGCGCGGCTCTCTGACTCGCGGTCAGGACTCTCAGTGACGCTGCGTTCGTAGCTGAGCAGCCGCGCCTGCTTCGCACGGGCAAGTTCCGTTGCGGTGACGCCGAAGCGCGCCACGCGTTGCATCTCGGTGACGAGCGCATCCAGTCCGCTCTGGACACCGGTGTTTGACGTGAGCGCAATCATCTGCGCTTCATCTTTGGTTCGCGGGGCCGGAAACAGCACACGCTGCGCACCGGCGCGCAGGAACGGTGGCTTCTCACGCTGAGTGAGCTCATCGAGCCGCGCGTCGAGGATGTCGCCGAACAGCTGGTCCATCATGATCTGGCGATAGCCGCCGACGCTATCTTGCGGCCGCGCCGGACGAAGGTTGCTGATCGACACCGACGTCGCGGTCGTCTCCTTGTCGGCAATGATCGTGTAGCGCGTCGCAGGCTTTTCCGGCACATCGAAGTTCGGCCGCGGCCGCGGCGGCGCGGGATTCGTCAGCGACGAGAAATTCGACTTGATCATGCCGACGACGGCGTCACGATTAACATCGCCGACGACGATCACGGCCATGAGATCGGGACGATACCAGTCGCGATAGAAGCGCACGAGCTGTTCGCGCTGTGCCTTCTGAAGAATGCCTGGATCCCCGATCGGCGATCGGTTCGCGTACTGCGATCCTTCGAGCTGGATCTGCCGGATCTTGTCGCGCGTCCGTTCTCCGGCGCCGAGATGCTGGCGCCACTCGGAGAGGACGATTCCGCGCTGTCGCTCAATCGCACTCGGCTCGAAGCTGGCGGCGTTCGCCCAGTCTTTCAGGACCAATAACGCACGATCGAGAGCCCGTGGCGAATCGCTCGGCACGCGCAGTATGTACTGGGTGTCGTCGTAGCTGGTTTGCGCGTTCGCGTCGGCGCCGATGCCGAGGCCCAACGAGGCGAGGAAGTCGTTGATACCGTTCCCCGGGAAATTTGTCGTGCCCTCGAACAGCATGTGCTCGACGAAATGTGCGAGTCCGAGCTGGTCGGGGTCCTCGAGCACGGAACCGGCCTTGACGACCAGACGCAGCTCCACGCGGCGGGCGGGTTTCAGATTCGGCCGGATGTAATACTTCAGCCCATTAGGCAGCGTCCCGAGGGAGACCTCGGGATCGACCGGCATCTGCGACGTCAGCGCAAACGACGCAACGGCCGCGGCAGACGCATCGCGTCCGCCTGCCGGGGTTTGCGCAGCCGCCTGCGCGCTCGGCGCTTCGGCGCCCAAGGACACCAGCGCCGTGGCTGCCAGGGTTGCGGCCAGCACGCCCGCACGCACGAGACGTAGGAATGACATTCGTATCAACTCCCAACTCCCAATTCCCAAGGACCAACCATGCCCAATACCCGTGGTTGGGTTTTGGGAGTGGGGCATTGGGAGTTCACGATCCAATCCTACAGGACACTGAGTTAACCTGCGTGCGTGGACACTCTTCGTAACGCGGCCGATTCCCTGGCCGCCAGTGAGCGCCGCCTCGTTGTGCAAAGTGATGCACTGACTGAGCTAACTGCCCGGTACACGAACCCCGGCGAACAGTTCGCCGACCGGTTGCGCAGCATTCTCGAGATCGCCGCACGAGCCGTCGATATCGAACGGCTGAGCATGTGGGAATTCGATGCCGAGCACTCGCTGATTCGCTGCGTCGGCCTGCATCGCCGCACGAACCAATATGAATCAGGAGCCGTGCTGCCCCGGATAGTCGCGCCTGCCTATTTCGACGCCATCGAGCGCGAGCGTGTCGTTGCGGCGAACGATGCCCAGGCCGATCCGCGCACGCGCGAATTCCGCGACGGCTACCTGGTCCCGAACAATATTGGCGCGATGCTCGACGTACCGTTGCAGGGCGATAACCAGCGCATCGGCGTGCTGTGCGCGGAGCACATCGGCGGAACTCGCACGTGGACCGTTGACGAGCAGAACTTTGCCATTTCGGTTGGTAACCTGATCGTCATCGCCCTCGCCGAAGAGCAACGACGGACGGCGCTGAAGCAGCTCGCCGAGAGTGAAGCGCGCGCGCACCTGATCGTGGACACTGCGCACGACGCCTACATCGGCATCGACTCGACCGGGTGCATCGTCACGTGGAATGCGCAGGCCGAGGCGACGTTTGGTTGGGAACGCGACGAAGTCGTCGGCAAACATCTCACTGAGACGATCATTCCGCCGGCGTATCGCGACGGTCACAATAACGGCATGCACCGGTTTCATCAGACCGGAGAAGCGCCGGTGGTGAACCAACGCCTCGAGTTGACCGCGTTGCACCGTTCCGGGCGCGAGTTCCCGATCGAGCTCACTGTGACGTCGCCGATGCGCGTGGAAAGCGGGTACTTTTTTGGTGCGTTTCTCAGGGACATCTCCGGGCGGCTCGAACGTGATGCCGAGCTCCGCCGCGCCAAGGAGTCTGCTGAGGCGGCCACACGCGCGAAGAGCGAATTCCTGACCAACATGAGTCACGAGTTGAGAACGCCGCTGAATGGCGTGCTCGGCTACGCTCAGCTGCTGCAACGCGATCACGGAATTTCCGCGACACAGCGCGAGGCGCTCGAGGCGATTGCGAAATGCGGGACGCAACTGCTCGATTTGATCAACGACGTCCTCGATCTCTCGAAGATTGAAGCCGGACGATTCGACATCGAGGAAACCTCCACCGATCTGGCGAAGGTCGCCACCGATCTGCGGTCGGTCGTCGGCGAGGCGGCAGACCGTAAGGGCCTGATGCTGACGACGAGCCTCAGTCCGGATGTGCCGCGCACGGTGGTGCTCGATGGACTGCGCGTCCGTCAAGTGCTGCTCAATCTGCTCGGCAACGCGATCAAGTTCACGGCGGCCGGCCGCGTGCGGTTGGCGATCAGCGTCGCCGCCGAGCGTCTGGTGTTCGAGGTCACCGATACCGGACCGGGCATCGAGCCCGAATCGATCACCAGGATCTTCGCGGCGTTCGCACAGACCAAGAGCGGTGCGGCGGCCGGCGGCACCGGCCTCGGGCTGGCCATCTGCGACCGACTGATCTCGCTGATGGGCGGCGAGCTCAAGGTGGACAGCGTGCTCGGTGAAGGCAGCCGGTTCT
>Ga0126304_10000138_pt1 | contig 23833 bp, 22 predicted proteins | sample Plot25_FD_92538 | JGI IMG/M metagenome (GOLD analysis project Ga0126304, IMG submission 92538) | Serpentine soil microbial communities from UC McLaughlin Reserve, CA, USA - Plot25 | ecosystem: Environmental > Terrestrial > Soil > Grasslands | place: USA: UC McLaughlin Reserve, Lake County... | reverse complement strand
GGTTCAGTCCGAGTTGTTCCTGCAGCGCAGTGAAGATCGAAGGCTTGCTGTCGTCAATCGGCTGCGGTCCGGGTGGCGCGCCCGGTGGCGATTGAGCCGTCGACGACGGATCGAAGTTCAGTGTCAAAGCTGCCGGCAAGTCCCGTCCGATCGCTTACGGTCCGCCCGGCGTTTCCCGACAGCACGCTTGCGAACATCGCGATGGTCACGCCGGTTCCGATCAGGCGTCCAGGCGGTCCACCGAACGAACACGGTGGTGGTCCGCTGCGCTGAGGAAGAGGCGCCGCTCCATCAATGCTTTCAACGCTGCTGCGCACGCATCGGGCACCTGACGGAGACCGGCGCCTGTCTTTCTGTCGCTTCGCGCAACGTGATTGATCGAGACCACGTCGAACGTGGGTTGTTGCCTCATTTCGCCTCGCCCTTGCTCGTCAGTTGCACCTGCTGCAATGCGGCTGCGCCCATCATGCCGCCCAGGCCCATCGACTCGACCGCCGAACTCGGGATAAGCATGAGGGCGCCCTTCTCCTTCAGGCCCTCGTAGAGCATGTTCATCGCGCGCAGATGGAGGGCGGTCGGGTTGTCCTGGTACGCCTTCGCGGCCGTCTCGAACGATTTTGCGATCTCGACCTCGGCTTCGCCGAGGATGATTCGCGCCTGCTTCTCCCGAGAGGCCTGCGCTTCGCGAGACATTGCGTCCTGCAGCGAGCTGGGGATGACGATGTCGCGCATCTCGACGGCCTGAACCGTGATTCCCCAGGGCGTCGATCGCTGATCGATGAGCAGTTGCAGCTCGTGTTCGATCTTCTCTCGCCCGCGAAGCAGATCGGCAAGCGACGTCCGGCCGATGATGTCGCGAAGTCCCGTCTGCGCCGCCCAGCTCACGGCAGCGGGGTAGTTCTGCACTTCGAGCGCGGCTTTCTCAGGATCGTGAACGACCCAGAAGAGCACGGCGTCGACATTCACCGGCACGGTGTCCGACGTCAGCGTCTGCTCGGCGGCAAACGCGGTCGTAATCATTCGCTGGTCGATGGACCTGGCAACCACGTCGACGAACGGCACGATCCAGAAGAGCCCGGGACCCTGCAGACCGATGAAGCGACCCAGCCGGAGGACGACGGCGCGCTCCCACTGCTGCGCGACGCGAGGAGAGAGAGCCGCGAGCACGCCGATGACCGCCGCACTGGCCACCCACGCGGGGGATCCGGTGGCGATCGTCAGCACGGCGCCGGTTCCGGCGATCAGGATGAATACCAGAACTGACACGACGTTGAGGATCACGACGATGCTCCTTTGGTAATCGCCTGGAGTTCACGGCGGAGATCGGCTGCGGTGAACCCGTGGGCGGAGGCGTCGGCCAGCGCGCGTGTCGCTATGGCGCGGAGCTCAGCGTCGCGCGCGGCCTGATTGTGGGTCGAGTCTGGGGCGTCCACGACGAACGTGCCGACACCGCGGCGGGTCTCGAGCGCGCCCGATCGCTCCAGATGCGTATAAACGCGCGCGACGGTGTTGGCGTTGATGCGAAGGGCGACGGCGAGCTCGCGAACCGTGGGCAGCTGGTCACCGGGCTTGAGACGCCGCGAACCGATGGCGACGCGAATGCTCCGTTCGAGCTGCGCATGCAGCGGCGTCGGGTCTTTGGCGTTGACGCTGCGAGCCCAATCCCAATCGGCCATCGCAACTCTATTGTACTAGTATATTAGAACAAATCAAGAACGTCCTTCGCAGGGGCGAGGCATGCCTCGTGCCCTATACGCGGTACTTCGCTTCTTCCGCGTAGTACGCCGGGAACCCTACCGCCGACTTCAACGCCTCGAAGTCCATCGCCGCTGATGCACGCTGGCCCGACTTGAGCTGGCCGAGCGCCTCGCGCATCGCCCGAATCGACACATTCAGCATGGTCAGTGGATAGACCGCGATGGTGTAGCCGATGGTCTGGAGTTGAGCAGGGGAGAGCAGCGGCGTTTTGCCGCCTTCGATCAGGTTCGCCATCTTCGGGCCCGGTACGTCGGTGCAGTAGCGGCGCATCTCGTCTTCGGAGACGGGCGCCTCGAGGAACGTGATGTCCGCGCCAATCTCACGGAAGGCCTGACAGCGGGCGATGGCTTCGTCCAGGCTGACGCAGGCGCGGGCGTCGGTGCGCGCCATGATCAGAATGTCCATGCCGGCGTTGCGCGCATCCACTGCCGCCCGGATCCGCATCAACGCCTCGCCGCGACCGACGACGGACTTGCCTTCGGTGTGGCCGCAGCGCTTCGGCGCCACTTGATCTTCGAGCATGATGCAGGCGAACCCCGCGCTCGCGTAACCCTCGACGGTGCGTGTGATGTTCTGCGCGCTGCCGAAGCCGGTGTCGCCGTCGCCGATCATCGGGATCGAAACCGCTGTGCAGATGTTGCGGCCCTGCTCGACCATCTCGCCGTAGGAGATCAAGCCGGTATCGGGCATGCCGAGTCGCGAGGCTGACACCGCGAATCCGCTCATGAAGCCGATGTCGAATCCCGCCTCTTCGATGAGGCGCGCCGACATCGCATCGTGGCAACCCGGCATCACCAGGATGCCCGGACGGCGCAGTAGTTCCCGCAGACGATCGGCCGGAGTCACGGTGTCGTCCGGCTGGCAGCGTTGACGAGTCCTTCAAAGAGCGCGCGGAACTCGCCGGTTCGATAGAAGTTCTCCGGGTGCCACTGCACACCGAGGCAGAAACGCTTCGAGGGATCCTCGATCGCTTCGATCACCCCATCGGGAGCGGTCGCGCTGGCCACAAGTCCCTTGCCGAGCGCGGCCGGCGCCTGGTGATGACGGCTGTTGACTGGGCAGGTGTCCCCTTCGAGCCGTTCGCCCATGAGCGACTCCAGCAGGCTACCGCTCGCCACCCACACATCGTGTGCGATCGCGTGCGGCGGCTCGCGCAGGACGTGATTCACTAGCGTGCCGACTTGATCGGGGATGTGCTGCACGAGCGATCCCCCGCAGGCGACGTTGAGTACTTGGGTACCGCGACAGATCGCCAGGACCGGAAGATTGGCCTCCACGGCGCGGCGCGCCAGTTCGAGCTCATAGTCATCGCGTCCTGCTTCGGCGGCCGAGAACGCCGGATGCGCGGCCTCGCCGTACAACGACGGCAGGACGTCTCCACCACCGGGCAGTAGCAGCCCATCCGCGGAGGCGATCACGTCCGCGGGCCGGTGCATCGCGCGATCGAGACGCATGATCTCGCCGCCGGCACGCTCGATGGCGGCCTCGTAATCGTGTGGCTGGCTGCACGGCGCGATAGCGATCACTGGCACGGTTACATCCTCGCAGGAACGGCGATTCCCATCAGGTCCAACGCCCGCGTCAACTGATTTCGGAGATAGACGACTGCCGCCGCGCGCCACCGGCGCGCGTCCTCACGCTCCTCGTTCAGGATCGACGATCGGCTTGGATGAAGGTTGTAGAACGCGTTGAACGCCTGCGCAAGTCCGAAAGCGTACTTGGCCAGGACGGAAAATTCGAGTGACGCCACGACCTGCTCGACGACTTCGTCCAGGCGCGCTGCCTCGAGCACCAGCGACCACAGCTCGTGTCCGTTGTCGCCGGTCAACTCGCCGGCGGGCGTCGCCGCCAGCGGCGCGACGAGTGCCGCTTCATCGAGTCCGTCGCGTTCCTGCAATTTGCGGAAGATGTTGTTGATGCGAACGATCGCGTATTGGATGTACGGCCCGCTTTCGCCCTGGAAGCTCAGGGCCTCCTCGAGATCGAAGGCGATGACCTTGCCGCGCGAGAACTTGACCAGGAAGTAGCGGACGGCGGCGATGCCAATGATGTGCGCGGTTCGGGCAACCTCGGTCTCGCTCAGATCCGGGTTGCGCTTCGCGACTTCCTCGCCGGCTTTCTTGATGACGGTATCGAGCAAATCGTCCGCTTTGACACCCAGGCCCTTGCGTCCGGAGACCTCGACGAATGGCCGCTTCGCGTCCTCCGAGTCCGCCGCCGGCGCGAATCCCAACTCTCGCGCCGTGGCGTGTGACAGCGCCACCATCTCGTACGAGAAGTGATGCGACCGCTGTGCTCCCTCCGGATGCCCGACGGCGATGAGCGCCTGTTTCAAGAGCTTCTGCAGATACGATTGCCTGACGTCGATGACGTTGTACACGTACGACGCCCCGCCATAGGGTGGATGGTCGGCGGCGCCATCGGTGCTCGATGTCGCCCACAGCGGGCCCTGCGGCCGTTGCGCGAACTCCCGGTACTTGAAGTCGCGGCCCAGCAGACCGAGTTTCCAGAACTGGTAGGCGATGTCCTTGCCGACGTAGGTCACCACGCCATTTGATCGAACAATGACTTTCTCGCGCTCCTCCACATCTTCGTCGGCTTGGGAATTGGGCGTTGGGAGTGGTTGGGAGTTGGGAGTTGGGGTCTTGGGAGTTGACTCGAGGGCCTCCTGGATCGGCATCACCCAGCACCCGGCCAACTTGCCTTCGGTTCGAAGGTGTACGGCGTGCTTCGCCTTCAACACCTCGAACGCCTGCGCCCAGAACTTCAGATGCAGGATGTCGCCCTCCCATGTGAGCAGGTCGTAGTCGACGTTCATCCGCGCCATGGTGCGCAGGTGACTGCGGACGATGCGGTCGGCGATGAAGCCGGCAATCTCGGCATTCTCATTTCCGCCGTGCTCGATATCGTGCAGGGTCTTAGCCCGAATGTTCAGCCGCTCCTTGTCCTGGTCGTACCACTCGGTGACGCGAGCATACAGATCCCAGCAGTAATAGTCGAAACGCGTGGTATCGGCGATCTGACGGATCTCTTCGAGCGTTTTACCGGCAATGTGGCGAAATCCGACCACCACGTCAGCCACTTGCACGCCGGTATCGTCGATGTAGTTCTGTACTTCCACCGGAACGCCGCGGAAGCGCAGGACGCGGACCAGCGTGTCGCCAAGTGCCGCGTTCCGCAGATGACCGATATGGGCGGCCTTGTTGGGATTGATCGCCGTGTGCTCGACGATGGCCTTGCCCGCGTCGTGTGCGCGCGCGGGTCCGGCCGAGGTCAGCCGTTCGCGCAGGAATGCCGAGCGCTCGAGGAAGACGTTCAGATAGCCGTTTGGTGCCGCGGCGACTCGCGCGATGCCTTCGAGCGTGCCGAAATCGTCGGCGATTTCCTGCGCAATCGCCCGTGGTGCCTTGCGAAGCCGGCGCGCCAGTTCGAACGCCACAGGCGTGCCAAGGTCGCCGAGGTCTCGGTTAGGCGGGTACTCGAGGGCGAGCGGCGGCTGTGCCGAGGGATCGAGTGAATAACGCGTCGTCAGCAGACGCGCGAGGTGCACGCGAATTCGATCGTGAAGGGGCAGGATCATCAGCGAGTGGCGTGAGTCGTGGTCGTCGTGATCGTCGCGATGTGGTACGCTTCAGCGGCCCGCGGTCCGGCCGCCAGGTTCTTCTGAGCTGCGCCAAATTACGAATCTTACCGTATGAATGACGCCGTTGTCGGACGCCTGCTCGTCGCCAGCCTGCATCAGGCTATCTCGGATCTGCTGCCAACGCGCCTCGAGTTCTACGAAGCCTGGTTGAACCCCGGCGGGCTGCGCGAGGGCCGGATCGGTCTTGCCCCACTCGCCGCCGTCCTGAGTTTTCTCCGGCTGGAAGGTGAACCCTATCACCTCATTACCGCGCGCGCCGGTGAGTACACCGCGGAATGGTCATTCGCCGGCATCTCCCCACTGAGAAAACGGTTCATCAACGCCATGCCGCCGGCCCTCCGCAAGCGCCTGGTGATCAACGTTGCGAGCTTCATGGCGCGCAGCACCTACGGGGCCACCGACGTCAAGGTGCAGTGGCAGCAGTGGCGGGGGGCGGTGGATCTGCGCAGCTCGCTGTTTTGTGAGGTCCGAGACCCCGTCGATCACCCGCTCTGCGAGTTCTACGCGTCGGCGCTGAGACGGTTGATGCATCTCTTCGAGCTCGACGCCGACGTCATCACGGATCGCTGCCGTGCCACTGGTGCGGGGCAGTGCTCGATGTCGCTGGTCGTCCGTCCCAATCAGGCCGCAGGCCCACTGTCATGACGGCGCTCGCCACGTCGTGCCGACTTCATGCCCCTCGGCGAGGCTCGGGGCTGGCGGCGGTGCTCGTGACGGCCCTCGTTGCAAGCGCGAGTGTCGTCTATGCAGCCGCTCAGGCGCTGGTCTCGACGGCACGGCCGACGGTCATCGTGGTGCCGTTCAACAGCGAGGGACGAGACGCGCGCGGCTACTGGCTCCGCGAAGCATCGGCGGTGATTCTCACCGACGACCTCGTGTCGCTCGGAATCGCAGCGATGTCGAGGGAGGATCGTCTGCGCGCCTTCGATTCGCTCCGCGTGCCCGCCACCGCGCGGCTCAGCCACGCCACCGTCATCCGAGTAGGCCAAATCGTCGGCGCAATGCGCGTGATCGTTGGATCATCTGCGATCGCCGGCGACACGCTCACGATTCGCGCCCGCTCGATCCTGCTCGATAACGGACAGCTGTCGCCGGAGGTCGTCGAGACGGGGCCGCTCGCGAACATGTTCGACCTCTACGAGCGCGTGGCACGACGCATCGCCGACGGCCTGCCGCGCGGAACAGAGACGAGACCGATGAGCCATCCGCCCATCGCGGCATTCGAGCAGTACATCAAGGGCGTGCTGGCCGAAGCGCCGGCGATGAAGCTGTCGTTCTTGCGCGAGACGCTGCGATTGTCGCCGACGCTCGTGCGCGCACGCATCGCAATGTGGGAGGTCTACAACGAGCTCGGCGAGCATCAGAACGCGTTGACGACGATTCGTCAGGTGCCGACGACAGACGCGCTGGCGCGTCAAGCGGCGTTTCTCGCGTCAGTGTCACTGGTGCAGCTCGCTCGCTATCAGGAAGCGTTCGACGCGCTGACAGAGTTGAATCGCGCTGCCGTCGACGGCTCGGTGTTGAACAACCTCGGTATCGTGCAACTGCGCCGACCTCCGGGCGCCACGGGGCGACGTGCCGTGGCGTTCTTCACGGATGCAGTCGCGTTTGAAGGTGCCGATTCCGATTTGCTCTTCAACCTCGGGTACGCACATTGGCTCAATCGTGATTTGCCGAACGCCATCCAGTCTTTGAGAGAGGCGGTCCGTCGCCGTCCGACGGATGACGCCGCGCACTACGTGCTCGGTGCGGCGCTGCAGATGTCCGGCAGCGCCGGGGAAGGCGCTCGCGAACGTGAGCTGGCGCGACGTCTGTCGTCGGAGTACGGCGAGTGGGAGAAGACGCAACCGCCGGCCGGCACCGTTCCGAAAGGTCTCGAGCGGCTGCGGACCGAGTTGTCTGTTCGGGCGTTTCGACGTGTGGAATCCGAGATCGTTGCCGCAGGACGGCGCAGTCAGCAGGAGCTGGCCGCTTTTCACATGGATGCGGGCCGCCGCGCGTATCTCGTCGAACGAGATGATGAGGCTATCGCATCGTTTCGACGCGCCGTGTATCTCTCGCCCTACGACGCAGAGGCGCACCTGTTGCTGGGCCGCGTGTATCTGCGTGGCGGCCGTCATCAGGAAGCGATAGACGAGTTCACGATTTCGATCTGGAGCCGTGATTCGGTGGCAGCGCGACTGGCTCTCGCCGAGGCCTACATCCAAACGCAGAACATGGCCGGGGCACGAACCGAACTCCAGGTCGTTCTGGGCCGCGAGCCGACCAATCCCGATGCACGACGGCTGCTCACGCGCGTTCCGCCGGAATAAGTCACGGCGATCGTCGCGCGTGTGGGTGGTGAGGGATCAACCGCGCGATGAAGGGCACATAGCGCGAGTAGTTTCTGCTCGAATTTGATCCATGACGTGGTAGAATGCCTCGCAGATTGATGTCAGACGAGGGCGTTCACGAGATACAACTGAACGGAAAACAGCTCGTCTTCATGTTCATGACGGTGACAGTCGTTGCCGTTGTGATCTTCCTGTGCGGTGTCATGGTCGGTCGCGGGGTGCGTGCGCCTCGAGCGACCGAGTTGGCCGACGCCGCGATTGAATCTCCACTCGACCCGACCGCTGCCGCTGCGCCGGCCCCGTCAGTAACCGATGGCCCGTCGTCGTCGGCCGCACCGGACCCGACGCAGGATCCAACGAGTTCCTCGGGTCGTGTGAGCCCGACCACGCCGCCGCCGGAGCCGTTGAAGGAAACGGTGACGTTGGTTCAAGAGGTCAAGGCAACAGCACCAGCACCGGCGAAGTCGACGGCGGAACTTCCCCCGCCCGCGCCGATCGTGAAGACACCCCCCGCAAAGGCGCAGGCGGTCAAGACGGCTAAGCCTGCCGCGGTACCTTCAAAGCAGGCGGCCATCAACGAGCCTGCCGGCGAGGGGTACGTGGTGCAGGTGGCCGCGGTGAAGGAACGCAGCGAAGCTGACACCATCGCGAAACGCCTGTCCTCGAAAGGATTTCCATCGTTTGTCTCCTCGCCGAGTGCAGGCGCCGCACGCGTCTATCGAGTGAGGGTCGGCAAATATAACGACCGCCGCGAAGCTGACGCTGTCGCTCGCCGGCTCGAAAAAGAAGAACAGTTCAAGCCCTGGATTACCCGCTAGCGCTGATCGCGGGCGTTCTGCTCGCGCTTGCGTTCCCTAAGTTCGGACATCCGGCATTTGCCTGGATCGCGCTCGTTCCGCTACTGGTGTCGCTCACCGGCTGGCGTGGACGTCCCGAGCCATTGCGCGGGCAACCCCCGCTGCGCGCATTCACCCTGGGATTGCTGACCGGTACCGTCTACTTTGCCGGGACAATCTACTGGACCGGCACGGTGATCATCGCCTTCGGTGATGTGAACCCGATCGTCGCAATGGTCGGGATGACTCTGCTGTCGGCGTATCTCGCTCTGTATCCGGCGGTAGCCAGCCTGGTGACGAGCCGGCTCATTGCGCGCGTTGGCGCCGCTGGACTATTCATCGCGCCGATGGCGTGGGTCGCCACTGAGTATGTCCGCGGATACTTTCTGACCGGCTTTCCGTGGGTGCCGTTAGGGAATAGCCAGGTGACGGTGCTGCCAGTCGCGCAGATGGCCAGCGTGCTCGGCGTCTATGGCCTGTCGGCGCTGGTCGCGTACATCAACACCACGCTGGCGTACTCACTCGTCACATCCGGGACACAGCGAGTGGCCGCTGTGGCGAGTGCAGTCGTTGTGCTGGTCGTTGTTGGCGGGTGGGGCGCCTTGCGCATCGCGGACGGCTCACTTACGCGAGAAGGGACACCGATACGCGTCGGCCTCATCCAAGGCAACGTCGCGCAGGAGGACAAGTGGAATCCTGCGCACGCACGGCGGATCTTCACGACCTACATTGGGATGACCCGTGACGCCGTTCGCCGTGGCGCCGCGTACATCATCTGGCCAGAGTCGTCCACGCCCTTCACCTTCGAGGATCCCCTTGCCGATCCTCAGGGTGACGAGATGATGCGCCAGCTCGCACGCGAGGTTCGCGTCCCGATTCTCTTTGGTAGTGACCAGGTGATTCGGCGCCAGCCCGTCGAGACGTCCGAACTCTATAACGCCGCCTATCAGCTCGACCCTGGCGGAAAGACCATCGCCGTGTATCACAAGGTCAAGCTCGTCCCCTTCGGCGAGTTCTTTCCGTTCCAGCAATGGATTGCCTTCGCCGCGCCGCTCGTCCAGCGGTTCGTGCCGTTTTCAGCAGGCGACGGCCCCGTCATGCTTCAGGTCGGATCGCACCGGGCCAGCACCGCAATCTGCTATGAGATCGTGTTTCCATCGCTGGCGCGCGCTGCCGTCGAACAGGGAAGCGAACTCCTGACGACCGTCACCAACGATGGCTGGTATGGGCGGTCCTCGGCGCCATATCAGCACTGGGAAATGGCCTCGATGCGAGCGATCGAGCAGGGCCGGTATCTTGCGCGTGCGGCGAACACCGGCATCAGCGGAATTGTGGACCCGTACGGGCGCGTCATCACCAGGTCGGGTATCTTTGAACAGGTTGGCCTCGTGGGCGAGGCGCGCTTCCTGACCGGCCGCACCATTTATTCGCTGATCGGCGACATGATCGCCTACGTGGCGATTGCACTGACTGTGCTGGCGGCGACTTTTTCGAGGGGATACCGTGGATCTCGACGACCTGTTACGACGGCATGAGGATTTGAACCGGCGAGCCACGGAACTACGGAGGCATCTTTGAGGGTGCCAGACTCGACGATCATCTAGCCGAGATCGAGCAGATCACCGCCAGCCCGACGTTCTGGAACAATCAAGCCGAGGCGCAAAAGGTGATGCAGCGACGCCGCCGAGTCGAAGACGACATCGCGCTGCGTGATTCGCTGCGCCGCCGCATGGACGATCTCGCCGTGCTCGTCGAGTGGGCCGAGGGCGGTGAAGACATCGCCGCCGACTTGCAGCGAGGGCTCGACGAGCTGCAGCAGGAAGTGGAAGCCGCCGAGGTCAAGAAGATGCTCGGCGGGGTCTACGATCGCTCGAACGCGATCGTCACCATCCACCCGGGCGCCGGCGGGACCGAATCGCAGGACTGGGCCGAGATGCTGCTTCGCATGTACACGAAGTGGTCTGAACGGCGTGGTTTCAAGCGTGAGGTGTTCGACTTCCAGCCCGGTGATCAGGCCGGCATCAAGAGTGTGACCATCGCATTCAATGGCGACTACGCCTACGGGCTGATGTCGGCCGAGGCCGGCGTCCATCGTCTCGTCCGCATTTCACCGTTCGATCAGGACAAGCGGCGGCACACGTCCTTCGCGTCCGTATTCGTGTGGCCTGAGTTACCAGAGGATGTGGACGTTGAGATCGACGAGAAAGACCTGCGCATCGATACTTACCGGTCGAGCGGCGCCGGTGGCCAGCACGTCAACGTCACCGATTCCGCGGTTCGCATCACGCATCTGCCGACTGGCATCGTCGTGTCGTGCCAGAACGAGCGATCCCAACACAAGAATCGCTCGCAGGCGATGAAGGTCTTGAGGTCGCGGCTCTTCGATTTGAAAATGAAGGAGCAGGCGGCGAGGTTGGAGCAGCTCGGCGGAGAGAAGCGCGATATCGCGTTCGGCAGTCAGATTCGCAGCTACGTGCTGCAGCCCTACCAGATGGTCAAGGACCACCGCACCAAGGTCCAGGTTGGCGACCCGACTCGCGTCCTGGACGGCGACGTGGACGGGTTGATCAAGACGTACCTGATGAAAAAGGCGAATGGCACGTTGACGACGGCGGATGAGCCTGAAGAGGAGTAGGATAGGGCCAGAAACCCCGCGTCGCTTGAAGGAGGTCCACGTGTTCACTCTTCTGCGCCGGTACTGGAGCGAAATGGTCAGCTACGACGGCGGCATGTCGTTGCTGCTGATGGATGGGCTCCTCCTCGTCCCCCTCATCATGGCCGCGTTCTTCTATCCGATTCAGGTGTTGATTGGTGTCGGCGCCGCATTAGTGCTCGCGATTGCGGCGTATGAGTGCGTTGCGCTGTGGCGGAAGCATCACCACGCGCACGCGCCTCACGCGTGAGTCAGGCCCTATTCGATCGTTGGCGGCGATGACACCGGTGCCGATGCCGGTACCGGTGTTGGTAAAGGCGCCGGGGGTGGTGCCGACGTGGCCGACACCGCCGGCTGCGTTCCGTTGATGAAGGCTTCCGAGACGCCGGAGTCCAGCGTCACGAACACGATATTGCCCGGAGCCTCGAACTGCGGCGGGTTTTTTCGATCGCCGTACTTGTCGAGATAAACCTTCACGAAATCCATCCAGATCGGCAGCGCCGCGGCTGCGCCGGTCTCGCCGTTCCCGAGCGGCTTCTTCTCGTCATAGCCGACCCACACACCAACTGTGATGTTTGGATCGAACCCGATGAACCACGCATCGGTGTATTCATCCATCGTCCCAGTCTTTCCGGCGAGCGGCCAATCGAGCGCGGCGGCGGCTTGTGCCGTTCCTCGCTGCACCACACCGCGCAGCAGATTGGTCATGACGAACGCGGTGTCCGCGCGCAGCGCCTCGTGCGGTTCGGGGCGATTTTCCAGCAGGACATTGCCCTCGCGATCCGCGATCGACATCACCGCGTAGGGTTCGAGTCGCACCCCCTGATTCGGAAACGCCGCGTACGCACTCGTCATCTCGACCAGCGTCGCTTCAGCGGCACCGAGCGCGAGGGACAAGTACGGCTGATAATCGCCCTTCAACCCGAATCGCTTGGCGTAGCTGACGACTTCCTTCGGCCCGAGCTCCGCCATCGCCTTCACGGCGGGAATGTTTCGTGACTGTTCGAGCGCGCGGCGCAGCGTGACCGGCCCTTCATACTTGCGGTCGTAATTGAGCGGCTGATACGGCGGCTGATTCGGGCCCGCTTCGTACGAGACAGGCTCGTCGATGAATGTGGAGATCGGCGTAAAGCCGCGATCAATCGCCGCGGTGTACACGAACGGCTTGAATAGCGAGCCCACCTGGCGACGCGCCTGTGTCGCGCGGTTGAATTTGCTGCGGACAAAGCTGAAGCCGCCAACCATCGCGCGGATCTGACCGGTGTGGTTGTCGATTGCGACGAGTGCCCCCTCAACCGCGGGCGGCTGTTCGAGCCTGAGATCGTTCGGCTTCTTACCCTCGAGCGATTGCACCTGGACCTCGATGACGTCGCCGATCTTGAAGAGCTGCGCTGCGGACGTACGCCGTGTCCATGCAAACGCCGAGGGCTTGAGCTCGATGTCGTACTCGCCGATGCGGATGCGCGCGCTGGAGCCACTGGGCCCTGGCACGAACGTGACGACCGCTGGCACGATGTCGCCGGCGAGGATTGGCTGCGACCAACGCTCCATGGAGATCTTCTCGATCGCTCGTCCCTCGGCCACGATGTTGCGCGCCGGTTTGCGGAAGCCGTTCTTCCGCTTGTCAATGATGCGCAGGCCGCGATCGATTGCCGCATTGGCCGCCTCCTGCAGATCCACATCGAGCGTCGTCTGCACGCGCAGGCCGGTCTGATACAGCGCGTCGGCGCCGTACTTCTGTTCGAGCACCTTGCGGATGTCCTCGACGAAGTACGGTGCGATGGAGCGATCGGGTGTGGGCTGGCCGAGCAGCACCAACGGCCGGCTCGCGGCATCGGCGGCCTGTTCTTTCGTGATGAAACCTTCCTCAACCATGCGCGGCAGTACGTAGTTGTTGCGCCGCGCGAGGGTGCGCTCTGGATTGACGAAGGGGCTGAGGCGCGCCGGCGTCTGAATGATTGCGGCAATCGTGGCGGCTTCTTCGAGCGTCAGGCTCTTCGCGGACTTGTCGAAGTACATGCGCGACGCGGCTTCGACGCCATAGGCGCCGTGCCCGAGGTTGATCTGGTTGGCGTAGAGCGTGAGGATCTCGGCTTTCGTGTAGCGGCGCTCGAGCTGGACTGACACCAGCATCTCTTTCATCTTCCGCTCGACGAGTGGCCACCCTGAGCGCACGAACACACCATTGTTCATGTACTCGCCGAGGAAGAGGCCACGCGCCAACTGCTGCGTGATTGTGCTGGCGCCAAAGCGCTGCCCGTAAACGATGTCCTTGAACGCGGTGATGACGATGCGCGAGACGCTGAGGCCGAAGTGCTGCTCGAAGTCGCCGTCTTCGGTAGCGATGATCGCCTCACGCAGCACCGGCGCCATGTCGTTGTAGCCGATCACGATGCGCCGCTCGATGGCGAACTCGCCGATGACGCGCTCGTCACGCGCTAAAAGGCGCGTGATCGTGTGCGGCTGATAGCTGTCGAGCGCGCTGATTTCGGGAATGTCGCTCGAGAAGGCGAAGAGCACTCCACCCACGGTTCCCAGCATGGCGGCGACGATGAAGAGCGCAATGAGACCGGCATTGCGCGCAACGCGCAGGACCAGCTTGCTCTTCGGTCTCGCCGGCGGCGGTGTCTCGGCAACGTGGCCGATGTCCTCCTCGTCCAGGGGCGTCATCTATTTGAAAGCAATATGCTTATCGTCATTATACGCCCGCAGGAGCGGCGTTAGCTTTGATAATGTTACACTCACATTTGATAGGTAAGGGCGACGCATGCGTGGCCTTTGCGGAGAGGCGACCATGCCGTCGCCCGATTCGTCGATGAGGACGTGAGAGACATGAGCAAAATCATTGGTATCGACCTGGGCACCACCAATTCCGTTGTTGCCGTCATGGAAGGTGGCGAGCCGGTCGTCATCACCAACCCGGAAGGCAGCCGGCTAACGCCATCGGTCGTGGCGTTCACCAAGAGTGGTGAGCGGCTGGTTGGCCAGGTGGCGAAGCGCCAGGCGGTCACCAACCCTGAGCACACCATCTTCTCAATCAAGCGCTTCATGGGCCGTCGCCACTCCGAGGTGAACGAGGAGATGAAGATGGTGCCGTATCAGGTCGGGTCGGCGCCGAACGGCGACGTGCGCGTGAAGATTGGCGACAAGGATTACGCACCGCCCGAGATCTCCGGAATGATCCTGCAGAAGCTCAAGCAGGCCGCCGAGGAGTATCTCGGACAGCCGGTGACGAAGGCGGTCATCACGGTGCCGGCGTACTTCAACGATGCGCAGCGCCAGGCCACCAAGGAGGCTGGCAAGATCGCCGGTCTCGAAGTCATGCGCATCGTCAACGAACCGACCGCGGCTGCGCTGGCCTACGGCCTCGACAAGAAAAAGGACGAGACCATCGCCGTCTATGACTTTGGCGGCGGCACGTTCGACATCTCGATTCTGGAGGTGGGCGAGGGCGTCGTCGAGGTGAAGGCAACCAATGGCGACACGCATCTCGGTGGCGACAATCTCGATCAACGCATCATCGAGTGGATTGCCGCCGAGTTCAAAAAGAGCGACGGCATCGATCTGAGCAAGGACCGGATGGCGCTACAGCGCCTCAAGGAAGCCGCGGAGAAAGCCAAGATGGAGCTCTCCACGGTGATGGAGACTGACATCAACCTGCCATTCATCACTGCGGATCAGACCGGCCCCAAGCACCTGCAGTTGAAACTGACGCGCGCAAAGTTCGAGCAGCTGGTCGAAGACCTTCTGCAGAAGACGGTCGGCCCGACCAAGCAGGCGCTCTCGGATGCTGGTGTCGATCCCAGGCAGATTGACGAGGTCGTGCTGGTCGGCGGTTCGACGCGTATCCCGAAGGTCCAGCAGATCGTCAAGGACCTGTTTGGCAAGGAGCCGCACAAGGGCGTGAATCCCGACGAGGTCGTTGCGGTTGGGGCGGCGATCCAGGCGGGCGTGCTCGCGGGCGAGGTCAAGGACCTGCTCCTCCTCGACGTCACGCCGCTCTCGCTTGGTATCGAAACACTGGGCGGCGTGATGACGACGTTGATCACGCGTAATACGACGATTCCAACGCGCAAGAGCGAAACGTTTTCGACGGCCGCCGATAGTCAGACGAGCGTCGAGGTCCATGTGCTGCAGGGTGAGCGACCGCTGGCGCGCGACAACCGCACGCTCGGGCGCTTCCAGCTGGTTGGCATTCCGCCGGCGCCGCGCGGGGTGCCGCAGATCGAAGTGACGTTCGACATCGACGCCAACGGCATGGTGAATGTGTCGGCGAAGGACCTTGGTACCGGCAAGGAACAGAAGATCACGATCACCGCGTCGAGCGGCCTCAGCAAGGACGAGGTCGAGCGGATGATGAAAGACGCCGAGTCGCACGCGGACGAAGACAAAAAGCGTCGCGACGAGATCGAGACGCGCAACAAGGCCGACGCCGCTGTATACGGCGCCGAGAAGTTCCTGCAGGAAATGGGCGACAAGGTTCCCGCGTCGGACAAGACGGCGGTACAGAACGCCGTCGAAGGTCTCAAGAAAGCGATCGCCGACAACGACGTCGAGGGCATGAGCCGCGCGATGGATCTGCTGACGCAGATGCAGCACAAGGCGGCGGAATCGCTGTACAAGAACGCCGGACCGCAGGGCCCCGGGGGGTCGGAGGGTTCAGCGGGTGCAGGAAGTCCGGGTGCGGAAGGTTCAGCGGGTGCTCAGGGCTCGGGTTCGCAGGGTGCGCAAGGCGACGTCATCGACGCCGAGGTTGTGGACGACAAATAGAGCATTGGTGCATGGATCTGTACATCGTTCTCGGCGTGCCGCAGGAGGCGACGGAGTCCGACATCAAACGGGCCTACCGTCGTCTGGCGCGGCGGTATCACCCGGACATCAATCCGGGTGATCAGACAGCCGAGGAGCGATTCAGGGAGATCCTCGAGGCCTACGAGACGTTGATCGATCCGGCGCGGCGATCGCGCTATGACGCCGGGCATCGCCCGACAGCGGGGCCAGGGCGACAGGCGGCGGAGTTCGAGGGGTTCGACTTCTCGACCCGCGGTGCGGACTATTCGGTCACCTTCGGCGACCTGTTCGCCGAGGTGCTCACCGATCGTGGGCGTGCACCCACGCCGCAGCGCGGCGCCGACCTGCACGTTGAGATGCAGGTCACGTTCGAGGAAGCACTGAACGGCATCCAGCGTTCGATTTCGGTAACGCGACGTGAGAATTGCCGGACCTGCGCGGGCACCGGCCGCACACGTGTGAGTACCGGGTCGTGTCCGTACTGCCAGGGCACCGGCGCGACGCGATCGGTGCGTGGCCACATGGTGTTCTCGCGCGCGTGTAGCGCGTGCAGCGGGACCGGCCAGCAGACGCCGCGAGCGTGCGAGCCGTGCGGCGGCACCGGACAGGAGACGCGCAACGAGCGGGTGATCGCGCGAATTCCTCCCGGCGTCGCTGACGGCGATCGACTCCGGATCCCATCGAAGGGAAACGCCGGGGTGCACGGTGGTGCATCCGGCGACCTGTACCTCACGGTTCGCGTCGGTTCGCACGTGGTGTTCCGTCGTGAGGGCGACGATCTCCACATGGTCGTGCCGATCGCGATCCACGAAGCGGCACTCGGCGCCAAGATCGACATTCGCACGCTGGGCGGTCAGGCCAGGCTGCGTGTGCCACCGGGTACGCAATCAGGGCAACGCTTCCGGTTGCGCGAGCATGGCGCGCCGTCGACCAGGACCGGTCAGCGCGGCGATTTGATCGTCGAGACGCGTATCATGCTGCCGAAGCTGCTCGACGAACGCTCGAAGGACCTACTCCGGGAATTCGGCCGCCTGAACGGCGAGAACGTGCGAGAAGCGTGACGTGGCAAAGCGGGCTGAACGCGGCAAGGCGTACTACATGATCAGCGCGGTGTCGCAGAAGTACGATATCCATCCGCAGACACTGCGCCTGTACGAGCGTGAGGGCCTGCTCAAGCCGTCGCGAACCGAAGGCAATACGCGCCTGTACTCGGAGGAGGATCTCGAACAGCTCGAGACGATTCTCACGCTGACGCGCGATCTCGGTGTGAATCTCGCCGGTGTGGAAATCATCCTCAACCTGCGGCGCAAAATCGAACAGATGCAGGGCGAGGTGAATCAGTTCATGGACTATGTCAAGCGCGAGATGGCGCGCGGCATCGACGATTGGGAACAGCGCCTGGGCACCGCGCTCGTGAAGTCCACGCCGACCGATCTCGTCCGGCGCACGCCAGCACCATCTGAGACGAAGAGCGAAGACGAGAATCCCAAGCGCCAGACCAAGGTGTAGGGCCTCGCCCGTACTCCAACACAATACGGATTCACACCGTCGCTCTCTCGGAGCAGTCGAACTGCACGGCTTGCTTCGACTGAGTGCCGTCCACGACGACATAAGGAAAGCCGTAGATCATCACGCATAGGCAACGGACGTGCCACGCAACTTTTGCGCTGGGTTTCCGTTGATGCACGAAACGCGTGCACCGTTCTGTCAAACGACCCTGACAATCTTGCTCGTGAGTGATCGATCTCGCACGTGCAGATCCGAGTTACCATGACGCGTGCCCTGCCCGATCTGCGATGACACTGGGTGGAAGTCGATCGAGGTTGACGGTGTCGCGCGCGTCACACGGTGTGACTGCATTCGTGAGAAAACTGTAGACCAGCGTCTCCGTGATGCGCGCATTCCACCACGCTATCAACGCTGCACGCTCGAAAACTTCCTGTCGTACCCGAACGAAGAGCTGCTGCGCGCAGTCGAATCCGCCAAGCGTTTCTCGGAAGCCTTTCCTGTCGTCCAGAAGGGTTTGATGCTGATTGGACCACCTGGCATCGGCAAGACGCACATTGCTGTCTCGGTGCTCAGGCATGTCGTGCGGCGAATCGGGGCACGGGGGCTGTATTACGACACACGGGCGCTGCTGAAGGACATCCGCGGTACATACAATCCGCTGACGCACACGGCGGAGATGGACATCATTCGTCCGGTGATGGAGGCCGAGCTCCTCGTGCTCGACGACCTTGGCGCAGAGCGCATGACGGATTGGGTCGAAGAGACGATGAGTCTGATCGTCAACACGCGCTACAACGAGCGTCGTCCCACGATCTTCACGTCCAACTACGAAGACATCCCCGACGAGACCGAGTTGAATTCGCTGTTGATGCGCGTCGGATTCCGGCTGCACTCGCGGCTGAAGGAGATGTGCGACTTCCTGGAGTACGACGGCCCGGATTATCGCAATCAGCCGCCCAACATCGGCGCCGAGGACCTCTACAAGCTCTGGAAGGCCCAGCCGCGGCGCAAGCTCCCGGCCCGTTCGCAGGGTCAGGTCCGCGCGCAACTGAAGACGCCCAAGCACGAAAAGACCGATCTGAAATGGTCAGGAGGCAGAGCCGGGTCGTAACATTGAACGACATGGCTTTGGGCCTCTACGTCCACATCCCGTTCTGTTCGGCCATCTGTAACTACTGCAACTTCAATCGGGGTCTATTCGACGCCGACCTGAAGACGCAGTACGTCGCTGCGCTTCAGCAGGAGATCCGCCGCCGTGCCGACGGCGAGGCGGCCGATACGATTTTCTTCGGCGGTGGCACGCCGTCCCTGCTCGAGCCAGACGAGGTCGGGGCCATTATCAAGACGTGCCGCAGCAGGTTTGCGATCACGGCAGACGCCGAGATCACGCTCGAAGCCAATCCCGAAACGATCACCGACGAAAAGCTGTCAGGCTTCCGCGACGCCGGCGTCAACCGTCTGAGTTTCGGTGTCCAATCGTTCAGGGACGAGGAGTTGCTGCGACTGAGTCGTCTGCATTCGGCGTCGCGGGCGCGCGATGCCTTCGCCATGGCTCGAACCGCGGGGTTCGATAACGTATCGCTTGACCTGATGATGTGGCTGCCCGGTCAATCGGTCGCCGACTGGCTGACGTCAGTCGAGGGCTTGATCGGGTTGGGTCCGGAGCATGCCTCGCTCTATCTGCTCGAAATCTATCCCAACGCGCCACTGCGGGATGCGATGGCGCGCGGCCGTTGGGTCATAGCCGCCGAAGACGATGCGGCTGAGATGTACCTGCAGGCGATGGACGTACTCGATCGCGCCGGCTACGAGCAGTACGAGATCTCCAACGTGGCCAAACGCGGCCGCGAGTCGCGCCACAACTTCAAATACTGGACCGATGGTGAGTGGTTCGGGTTTGGCTGCGGTGCCCATTCGACCCGAAAAGGCGTACGGGAGAAGAATGTTGCCTCCACAAGTGAGTACATTTCGCTCGTCGCTGCTGGAGGACAATTAGCGGTCGAGCGGCGGCCGCTGACCACGCACACGCGGCTCGAAGAAGCCCTGTTCATGGGCCTGCGTCTAGCGAAGGGGATCGATTTGAGCGCCCTGGAATCGCGCTATCAGACCGATGTGTGGAGTCTTTACGGGACCGAACTGCAACCGTTCGTAGATCAAGGACTCTTGATCTATGATGGCGCCCACCTGAGCCTGACGCGGCCAGGAATGCTTCTTGCCAACGAGGTCATGGCGGTTTTTATCGACTCACCGGTACGTTAGGATTAGCGGCCTTTTCGAGGAGACGTGAAGATGCGACGACTGTCCGGAGTCCTATTGGCTGGCGCGGTTCTCATCCTGCCGGCGTTTGCTCAGACTGCTTTCGCGCAGGCGCCGCCGCAGAAGACGACCTACACGGGCGATCTGGTGTTGGCCGCGTACGTTGTGAATGCCGACAAGGTGGCCGACTACGAGAAAGTCATGGCGACGCTGAAGGACGCCTTGGCGAAGTCGCCGCGACCCGAGGCCAAGCAGCAGCTGGCTGGCTGGAAGGTCATCAAGAACGCCATGAACCAGCCCGATGGCAGCCCGCTCTACGTTCACATCATCAGTCCGGTCGTGAAGGATGCCGACTACTCGATCACGAACCTGGTCTACGAGGTCGTTACGGATCCAACGGAACGGACGAATTTCTACAACCTGTATCGCGGCGCGCTCAAGCAGGCGCTGTTCGTGATTCAGGGTCCGATGGTGTCGGATTTCGCGAAGTAGACACGCCGCACCGCTTAAAATCGAAAGCCACGGGCGATGCCGTCCTCGAGAGGGCAGTCGCGCCGTGGCTTTTTTGTTGACGGTCCCGGCGACCGCCCCTACGGAGTACCTGCATGCGAAGTGTGTGTGCCGCGCTCGGAGCTGTGCTCGTGCTGATTGCTGCGACAACGGCTTTCGCCCAACAGCCCTCCTCCACGCCAACACCAGGACAGACCACATCCCCCACGCAAGCGCCGACGGCGCCACCGCCGGTCGCGGGTCAGGCGCCGCCGGCTCAGCCCCCTCCGCCTGCGCTAGCGCCTCAGCCGCGGATCTTTACAGCGCCAGTGGGTCTCCTGTTCAACACGGTGCGCGCCGATCGCGTGGACGATTTCGAGAGGGCGATGGGCTATTTGCAGGCTGCACTGGCAGCCTCAACGAACGAACGCGTGCGCGCGCAGGCAGCCGGTTGGCGGATCTTTAAAGCGACGGAAGGCGCACCAGGTGGAGCGGTGCTGTATGTGTTCCTGCTCGATCCGACCGTGGCGGGTGCCGATTACAGCCTCGGCCGTATTCTCGCGGACGCGTATCCCGATCAAGCGAAGCTGCAGGAGATCTGGAAGCTCTACTCAGGTTCGGTCACCGGCGGCAGCCTGCTGAATCTCACGACGTTGAAACCCGCGCCCCCTACGCCGACAAAGCTCGATGCCCCCGCAGCGGACACGATCGAGAAGCCGTAACCTCAAAAATTGATATTCAAGCCCGCGTAGACGCGGTGCACCGTGTCGTACAGCGGTTCGCCTTTGAGTCTGAACAAACGATAATCCACGCGAGCGCGAATCGGTCCAGCCAGCGCGATCTTCACTCCGCCCCCTGTGTTCGCGCCGAAACTCGTTTCCGACTGGGATTCCAGTGACTCGTGAAAGGCGCCGCCTCCAGTCGTGAAGTACGGCTGGAAGCCGTGAATGAAAAAGGGCGTCTGGAGGAGCACGTTGCCCATCCCCGTTCGCAACGATGGCGCCCGGTCGAGCTCGCCCTCGGACGTGTCTGCGTACTCGAACTCGAAGGCCACCACAAGAAAGCCCGCCCCGAACGATGCGCCCTTCACCGCGCGATTCGATGGGGTGTTGGTGGTGCCGATGAATACCGTTACGTCCGCGAAGGCTGGAGTGGCGACCGCGATGAGCAGTACGGCCGCGAGCAGGGATCCGATGAGTCGCATATCGAATGATACGATCTCGGCTATGGAGGTTCGGCTCACGGACGAGCAGGAGTTGCTGCGCCGCAGCATCCGCGAGTTCGCGGAGGCCGAGTTGCGTCCGCACGTCAGAGAGTGGGACGAGGCACAACAGTTCCCGCCGCAGCTCCTGTCCAAGTTCGCTGAGCTCGGCCTGATGGGAATCCAGTTTCCCGAAAGCTACGGCGGCGCCGCGATGTCTTCCGTGGACTATTGCCTGTGCATCGAGGAGCTGGCCCGCGTCGATCCCTCGGTGTGCCTGTCGGTCGCGGCGCATAACGGGCTCGGCGCCGCCCACATCTTCATGTTCGGGAACGAGGCGCAGCGGCAGCAGCATCTGGTGCCCCTCGCGAAGGGCGAGAAGCTGGCCGCGTGGGGCCTCACCGAAGCCGCATCCGGGAGTGATGCGGCGTCGATGCAGACGCGCGCCGTCCGCGCCGGCGACAGCTGGGTGATCAACGGCACCAAGCAGTTCATCACGCACGGCAAGACTGGCGACATCATGGTGGTGATGGCCGTGACGACCCGCGCGAAAGGCAGCCGCGGCATCTCGGCCTTCATCGTCGAGCGCGGAACGCCCGGGTTTCGCGCCGGCAAGAAGGAAGACAAGCTGGGCATGCGCGCGAGCGAGACGAGCGAAGTGATCTTCGAGAACTGCCGTGTGCCAGCCAGTCACCTGCTCGGCACGGAAGGGCAGGGATTCATCAACGCGCTGCAGGTACTCGATGCCGGCCGCATCGGGATCGCGGCGCTCGCCGTCGGTCTCGCGCAGGGATCGTACGAAGCGGCAAGGAACTACGCGTTCGAGCGCAAGCAGTTTGGCCAGCCTATCGGCACGTTCCAAAGCATCCGGGCCAAGCTCGTTGACGCCGCCGCGCGCATCGAAGCGGCGCGTCTGTTGACCTATCGCGCCGCGGCGATGAAGGACGAGGGCCAGCGCACGACGCTCGAAGCGGCGATGGCCAAGCTCTATTCGAGCGAGATCGCCGTGCGTGTCGCTGAGGACGGGGTGCAAATCCACGGCGGCTACGGCTTCGTCAAGGACTACGTCGCCGAAAAATACTTCCGCGACGTCAAGCTCACGACCATCGGAGAGGGCACGAGCGAGATCCAGCGGCTCGTCATTGCCCGTCAGTTGCTGTAAATGGGGTCGGGAGTCATTTTTCGGGAACGTCTGGAAAAATGACTCCCGACCCCGTTTCTCAAGGCGTGCTCGCGGGTGACCCGCGTGCGGTGGCCCGCGCGATCTCGCTGGTCGAAGATGATGCTGACGCCGGACGTGAGCTCATTGGCCGGATCTACGACCGCACCGGCCGCGCGTATCTCATTGGTGTGACGGGTGCGCCAGGCGTTGGCAAGAGCACGCTTGTCGATCGTCTCGTCACCGAAGCCCGGCGGGTCGGATCCACCGTCGGCGTCCTGGCCATCGATCCGACGAGCCCGTTTTCAGGCGGTGCCATTCTCGGCGACCGCGTGCGCATGAGCACGCACAGCAACGATGCCGGCGTCTTCGTGCGTAGCATGGCGACGCGCGGCCATCTCGGCGGGCTCGCCGCAGCGACGAGCGATGCCGCGCTGGTGCTCGACGCTTCCGGCAAGAACATCGTCGTCATCGAAACCGTCGGCGTCGGTCAGGACGAAGTCGATATCGTTCGCACCGCCGACATCTCGATCGTGGTCCTCGTGCCTGGCGCGGGAGACGATGTGCAGGCGCTGAAGGCCGGGATCATGGAGATTGCCGACATCTTCGTCGTGAACAAGGCGGACCGCGAGGGCGCCGATCACGTGGTCCAGTCGGTGACCGGGAGTCTCTCGCTTCAGACGTTTGCCGAGGGCGAGTGGCGTCCGCCCGTGGTCAAGACCGAGGCGTTGAATGGCGTGGGCATCGATCGGCTGTGGCAGGAGATCGAGCGATTCCGTCAGCACGAATCGCAGCACCAGCAGCAACGGCGCACAGCGAGCCACGAGTCTCGACTGCGCGGACTCCTCGCGCAGCGTCTGCTCGAACACGTTGAGAAGCGCCTGCCGGCCGGCGAGTTCGATCGGCTGGTCGAGGCGATCGCCGCCCGACGCACGGATCCGTATTCGGCTGCGGCGCGACTCATGAGCCAGGCGCTCGGCGTATGAGGGCCGTCCTCGATCACATTGGAATTGCGGTACGGGATGTCGAGGCGGCGCTGGCGTTCTACCGTGACTCGCTTGGACTCGAAGTAGAAGCGCCGGAGGACGTGCTCACGCAGCGCGTGCGCGCGCGTCATATTTCTGTCGGCGGGCCGAGACTCGAACTGCTCGAGGCGACCGCGCCGGATTCAGCGATCGCGAAGTACATCGAGAAGCGCGGTCCAG
>Ga0126304_10000137_pt1 | contig 23883 bp, 20 predicted proteins | sample Plot25_FD_92538 | JGI IMG/M metagenome (GOLD analysis project Ga0126304, IMG submission 92538) | Serpentine soil microbial communities from UC McLaughlin Reserve, CA, USA - Plot25 | ecosystem: Environmental > Terrestrial > Soil > Grasslands | place: USA: UC McLaughlin Reserve, Lake County... | reverse complement strand
GCGATCGATGGCGCCGACATCGTCGCGGTTGATACGGTGGCCAGTATCGCCAGGCAGTTTCGCGGCCGCGAGACCATCAACAGCACGGGACAGATCGTGCTGCCGGGTCTCATCAATACCCACACGCACGCGGCCATGGTGCTCTTCCGCGGGCTCGCCGACGACCTGGCTCTCAGCGAGTGGCTGAACAAGTACATCTTCCCGGCCGAAGCCAAGACGGTCTCGCCGGAGTTCGTGCGCGCCGGCACGCGGCTCGCGGCGCTCGAGATGATTCAGTCGGGCACGACGACGTTCACCGACATGTACTACTTCGAGGAGGAAGTGGCCGCGGCGACGAAGGCGGCTGGCCTCCGCGGCGTGCTCGGCCAGACCGTGATCCAGTTTCCCGTCGCCGATGCGAAGACCCCGGCCGATGCGCTAGTGCGCGCCGAAGCATTCATCAGAGCCTTCAAGGACGACCCACTCATCACGCCCGCCGTCGCGCCGCACGCGATGTACACGCTCGATGGCCCAACGCTCAAAGCCGCGCGCGAGCTCTCGAAGCGTCACAACGTGCCGACGTTGATCCACCTCGCCGAGACGCGCGACGAAATACAAGCTGCGCAGGAGCGCTTCAAGGCGTCGCCCGTCGTGTATCTCGACAGCCTCGGCTTCCTCGGTGCGGGAGTGCTTGGGGCGCACGGTGTGTGGGTCTCCGATGCCGACGTCGCGGTACTCAAGGCCCGTGGCGTCGGTATCTCGCACAATCCGGAAAGCAACATGAAGCTGGCCAGTGGCACGGCGCCGGTGCCTGCCTATCTGCGCGCAGATGTGGCCGTGGGCCTCGGTACCGATGGTGCGGCCAGCAACAACGATCTGGACATGTTCGAGGCGATGCGGTTTGCCGCGCTGTTGCACAAGCACGCAAGCGTCGATCCGCGTGCCCTGAGCGCCCGCTCGGCGCTGGAGATGGCGACGATCCGCGGTGCCCGCGCGCTGGGGATGGAGACGCGTATCGGCTCACTCGAGCCGCGCAAACGCGCCGACGTAATCACCGTGTCCATTAACGGCGCTCGCCAGACCCCGATGTACGACGCCGTCTCTCATCTCGTCTACGTCATCCGTGGCGATGACGTGCAGAACACGATCGTCAACGGCCAGGTGCTGATGCGCGACCGCAAGGTGCTGACGTTGGACGAGAAGGCGGTCATCGCCGAGGGCCGCAGCTGGATCGAGAAAGTACGCGCCGCAGTCAAGTAGAGGGCCACAACATGTGCATGCGCGTTGTCGTCGTCGCGATGCTGGCCGTTAGTGTCCTCACGCCGACGCCTGGGGCGTCGCAGGATAACAAGATCGAAGAGTTGATGGCGAGGTCGGCGGCGTATATTGCGCAATTCGTCGATCAGTTCTCGAACGTGGTCGCGGAAGAAACGCTCGTCCAGGAGACGACGATTCCGCGGCGCAAGCGCACGATGCGTTCCGACTTCCTGCTGGTGCGTTATCCGGGCGATACACAGTGGCAGGCCTTCCGGGATGTCGCTGAAGTGGATGGCAAACCCGTGCGCGACAAGGAAGATCGTCTGACCAAGCTGTTCCTCGAGCCGTCGGCGAGCGCCGTCCGTCGCGCCCGGGAATTGCAGGAAGCCGGCGCTCGGTACAACCTGCTGGACATCGGTTCGCTCAACAACCCGCTCATGGTGGTCGCGTTTCTTCAGAATGGCTACCGCGAGCGCTTCAGATTCAATCTGGCCGGTCTTGACAAGAAGCTCGGACCCACGGTCAGGCAGGTGCAGTTTCAGGAGTTCAAGTTGCCGACGCTCATCAAGGGAAACGGCAATCAGGACATCCCGTCGCGCGGTCTTGCGTGGATCGAAGAAGATACCGGGCGCGTCGTCAAGACCGAGCTGCGGATTGGTGGTCGCGCGTCGCCGACCTCAATCATCACGGAGTACAAATTCGACGAGGAGCTCGGCATCAACGTCCCGGTCGCCATGCGTGATTGGTATCCGGACGGCACCGGAGAAATCCGCGGCGTTGCGACGTACGGCAGATTCCGCCGTTTCCAGGTGAAGACGGACGAGACGCTGAAATAGCCGCCAGTTCAGAAATGGATGAGGCGCTTGGGGCTTACGTTCCTGCGACAATGCAGGAAAGAAATGGCCGTCCGAATGTTCTGCCTCGTCTTCGGCGTCATGCTGAGCCTGCCCAGCCTGTCGGCGCGCAGCGCAAGCGCAGCGCGCGCGCAGTCGCCCGACATCGATGTGCTGATGCAGCGGGTCGGCGAATACGTATACGGATTCATCGATCGGTTCTGCAACGTCGTCGCCGAAGAGCGCTACGAACCCGACCGCGTACGTCGCGGCAATGGCCGGTTGCGCTCGGACTTTCTGCTGGTGCAAAAGCCTGGCAATGAGCGTCAGTTCCTGACCTTTCGCGACGTCGTCGAGGTCAACGGGAAAGCGCTGCGAAACCGCGAGGAGGCGCTCTCCAAACTGTTTCTGCAGCCAGCCGAGAACGTGATCGTTCAGGCCAACGCGATCACCGCGCACAGCGCCGACTACATGTTCCCGGGCAGCGATCCGTTGCTCGTCATGGTGTTCCTCCAGCCCGAATATCAGCCGCGATTCACATTCACCCGAGACGACATCGAAGCACGTCTCGGCGCCGACATCCGGCGTGTCCATTTCGAGGAGACGACGTCGCCGACGATGCTCCGGCAGGAGAAGGACCGCGACCTGCCGACGCGCGGAACCATATGGGCGTCGGAGCGGACGGGCAAGGTAGTGAAAACCGAGCTTCGTCTCGGCAGCGACCCGACCACCACCACGATTACCACCATCTTCGGACGGGACGAGCCGCTGGGCATTGACGTGCCGACGATACTCGAGCAGACCTACTACCCAAGCCCGGGCGAGGTCGTGAAGGGGATCGCCAGATATTCGAACTTTCGCCGATTCAATGTTTCCACCGCTGAAAAGATTGACGCGCCCGAGCGTTAGTCGTCGACGACGGCGATGTACGGCAAGTTGCGATGCTGCTCGCTGACGTCAAGGCCATAGCCCACCACGAACTTGTCGTCGATCGTGAAGCCGACGTAGTCCACCTTCACCTCGGTCTGCCGCCGTGACGGTTTGCTGAGCAGGCACGCGGTGCGCAGCGAGCGCGGCGCGCGTGCGCGCAGGATGTCCTGCAGATATGTCAGCGTCAGCCCGGTATCGACGATGTCCTCGACGATGACCACATCGCGACCTTCGATGCCGGTACCGAGATCTTTGAGTAGCTGCACTTGTCCGGACGATCGCGTGCTGTTGCCATAGCTCGAGAGCGCCATGAAATCGAGTGTCACCTGGCCGGGAATGGCGCGCGTGAGATCGGCGAGGAACATGAACGCGCCTTTGAGCACGCACACGAAATGCACGCCGTTGGGGTGATCACGCGCGATCTCGGCGGCCAGCTCGCGCACACGCCGCTGGATGTCGTCGGTGGAAATGAAGGTCTGCACGCCTTGAGCCACGTAGGCCGCAAGGGTAACATAGCGACTCTCGTGAAGCGGTTTCAGATGGTCACCGAGGCAGACGCACGCGTGCTCGAGTACGGCAGCGCGATCGTGCTCGTCGCCGGCGGCCACATCACGCCACTGGCCCAGGACACGTTAACGGCCAGGCGCATCTCGGTGGTGCGTGAGGGCGCCGATCCCGACGCCGCATCGCTGGCCCCTCCGGCCGATATTCGTACCGTGGCCATCGCCGGCGATCACAGCGCGGTCGCACTGAAGTCGGCGCTCGTCCTGCATCTCCGTGGGCGCGGACTCGCGGTGCACGACCTTGGCACCGCTACCAGCGAGCCGGTGGACTACCCGGACACCGCGGCGTCCGCCGCCATTCAGGTGTCGCGCGGCGAAGCCGACGCCGCGATTGTCATCGACGGCGCCGGGCTGGGCTCCGCCATTGCCGCGAACAAGATCGACGGCGCGCGCGCGGCCATGTGTACGAACGAAACGCTGGCCCGCTATGCTCGGCAGCACAACGGCGCGAACGTGCTGGCCCTCGGTGCGACACTGGTGTCGCGCGATCAGGCCATTGCCATCGTGAACACTTTCCTCGAGACGCCGATGCGCGAGCCGCGTTACATTCGGCGGCTGGCTAAGATCCGCGATCTCGAGACGCGTCCGCGCCGCTGATGCAGAATGTCGATCTTCAACGTCTGATTCAGATCATCGTCGAGGAGGTGACCGCCGCCGCGGCCGCGCCGTCTCCGGCGCGCTGCCACTGTCACTCGGTGCTCTTCGAGTGCTGTCCGGATCGGATTCGCGACGTGATCGATGCCGGAGCCACACGGCTGGGGCTGCACGCATCCGGCGGCACCGCTGGTACCGTGGCGAGCATGATCGATCACACGCTGCTGAAGCCGGATGCGGCACGCAAGGACATCGAATCGCTGTGTCGTGAGGCCGCCGAGTACAACTTTGCCAGCGTTTGCGTAAACCCGACATGGGTCGCCTCCTGCGCGCAGCTCCTCAAGGGGACGTCGGTGGTCGTCTGTTCGGTCGTGGGCTTTCCGCTCGGGGCGACGACACCGGATACGAAACACTACGAGACTCGGCGCGCGATCTTCGACGGCGCGCGCGAGATCGACATGGTCATCAATGTTGGTGCGCTCAAATCCGGCGACCTGCGGCTGGTCGAGCGCGACATCGAGGCCGTAACCGCCCCCTGCCGCGAGGTCGGGGCGGTGAGCAAAGTCATCATCGAGGCGGCGCTGCTCATTGACGATGAGAAAGTGACCGCCTGCACGCTCGCGAAAGCTGCGGCCGCGGACTTCGTGAAGACGTCCACCGGATTCGGTCCTGGCGGAGCCACCGCTGCCGACGTCGCCCTCATGAGGCGAGTGGTTGGCGAGGAGATGGGCATCAAGGCCGCCGGCGGCGTGCGTGACCTCGAAGGGCTGAAAGCGATGGTGGCGGCCGGTGCCACACGAATCGGCGCGAGTGCCGGCGTGCGCATCGTGCAGGAATCCCGCGGTGAGAAACCCACTCGAGACGGGAAAGGATACTGATGTGCGATACCTTACAGCGCTCCTCGCGGCGTGTGTGCTCGTCCTGTCACGGCCCCCTCAAGGCGATCCCTACGTGGTAGAGGCTCAGTCGCCGGTCTCAGTGCTGGCACCGACGGGAACGTTGCGTGCGGTTTTTCTCGGCAGCAATCCCGTCCACGGACGCGTGGACCCGAAGACCGGTACGGCTACCGGTCCGGTGCCGGATCTGGTCGCCGAGCTGGCGCGCACACTCAAAGTAACGTCCACGGCCCAGCCGGTGCCCGATGCCGCTGGTGTGATCGCCGCGCTCAAGAACGGCACGGCCGACATCGGGTTTCTCGCCTACGACGAGACGCGGGCGCGTGAAGTGGACTTCGGTCCGGCTTTTATCGTCATGCACAACAGCTATTTGGTGCGCGCCGATTCGCCACTGCAGAAGAGCGCCGACGTCGATCGCGCCGGCGTCACCGTGGCTGCGATCAAAGGGCAGTCGCAGCAGCTGTTCGTGAGCCGGACGTTGAAGCAGGCAATGATTCGAGTGCTCGACACCATGCCGCCGCAGGCGGAGCTCGAATCGATGCTGATCGGGAAGACCGTCGATGCGTTCGCGATCAACCGGCAGCGTGGACTCGACGCACAAGCGGCGTCGAGTGGCAAGCTCCGTCCGCTACCTGACAACTTCATGGACGTCGAACAGTGTTTCGTCGTCGAGAAGGGGGCGTCAGCGAAACTGAAGGCCATCGAACAATTCGTCACCACAGTCCGCCAGTCAGGATTTATGAACGCGTCGATCGAGCGCGCCAAACTCGCCGGCGTCTCGCCCGCGCGGAAATAAGACAGAATGGACCTTTCGGACAACTTGGTCAGTGCGTGAATTGGAGGACTTGGTGGCGACTTTGAATACGGAGCAACTCCGGCGGCTCGCCCGTCTGGGCGCGATTGCGCGGCTCGAACAGTTGAAGCAGGAGGAAGCGGCGATCCGCGCCGAGTTCCCGGAGCTTTTCGGACGCGGACGGCGCGCGGTGGTTGCAGACGTGGCCAAGCCCGGACGTCGCCGTCGCAGGAGAACGATGTCGTCGGCGGCGCGCAAAGCGGTGTCCGAACGGATGCGGAAGTATTGGGCTGAGCGCAGAAAGGCGAAAGGGAAGTAGTTGATGCGTGCCGGCCGTCTGGCCGCCTGGCTCGGACTGGCCGGTGCGCTCCTGGGATCGCGAGTTGAGGCGCAGAGCCTCACGCCCGGTCCCCCTGGCCCCATCTTCGTCGTCGATGTGAGAGGCGCGACGAGCGGCATTCCCACCAGCATAGGCCTTTATCCGACTGTTCCCGACGGAGGTAGCGTGCCGTCACGCGGCTTTGGCTATGACGTCGGCGGCCATGTCTATCTCTTCAACCTCGGTTCGGCGCGCGTCGGAGTCGGCGTCAGCGTCACCGGTGTGCGTGGCACCGCCACAGACGCGATGGCGACGATGAACATCGTCGCACCGCAGCTCTCGTTCAACTTCGGCAGCTCGGATGGATGGAGTTATTTGAGCATCGGCGCCGGAATCGGACGCGTAGACGCCGAAGCCACCGGATCGTCCAGCGCCCTCAATGCCGGCGGTGGCGCGCGATGGTTCATCACACGCCACCTCGGAGTGGGATTCGATCTGCGGCTGCACAGGATCGCCGCGGATGGCGACATCATGGGCGATTCGATGACGTTTGCCGCCTCGGTCGGGTTCTCGGTCAAGTAAGTCCGGCTGAAGCCGGACACTACATCGACCGGACTTCAGTTGACCGTGATTGGCGGAGTCGTCGCCGCAGCGGTGTAGCCGTTATTCGGGAACAGCCGGAATTCGTACGTCCCGGGTGTACTCGGCATCGTGACCGTCCATGTTCGCGTCGTCACGTCGACGCCGATGTAGGTGTACTGAATGTAGCTGGTCGTCGGCGACCCTGTCTGGGCGAGCGCCAACCAATCGTTTGCACCGCCGTATCCGTTGGTCAGCGTCACCGCGACCGGCGTGCCGCGCGGGACTGTCGTCGCGCTGACTGTCAATACCGGCGGCGTGCCTACGGTCGCCGTGATCGGCGCGCTCGTCGCCAGCCGGTTGTATGCACCAGTGAACAGCCGGAACTCGTAGGTGCCGGGGCCGGTGACTACGACCGTCCATGTCCGAGTCGTGACGCCCGCGCCGACATATGTGTACCGCACGTAGCTGCCATCGGACGCGTTCGCAGGCGCGAAGGCGAGCCAATCGGCCGAGCCGCCGAAGCCTCCCATCAGCGTGACCGTCACCGCGTTTCCAGTAGTGACCGTCGTTGTGCTCACCGTCAGCACGGGTGCCGTCTGGACCGAGAACGGTCGTGCCACTGACGTCAGTCCGGTCACCGGATCAAACACCATGATCTGAGCTGTGCCAATCACCGCGAGATCGCTGGCCGGGATCGACGCGCGCACGCGGCTGCTGCTTGTGAATGTGGTGACGCGGTTGATGCCATTCCAGCGCACGACCGAGGTCGATGTGAACCCCGTGCCGTCAATGGTCAGCGTAAAGGATGCCCCCCCGACCGGCGCCCCCGCCGGCGATAGTGAGCTGATGACCGGAGGACCCGGGAGCACTGTGACCGTAGGACTGGTCGCCACACGGGTGTATCCGTTGTTCTCGAAGAGACGGAACTCGTACGACCCTGGCGTCAGTGGTGCGATGACGGTCCACGTGCGGGTGGTGACACCATTGCCGATGTAGATGTATTGCAAGTAGCTGTTGTTCGCCGCGCCAACTGGCGCGAACGACAGCCAATCATCTGAGCCGCCGGCGCCGTTTGTCAGCGTTACCGTCAGCCCACTGCCTCCCCGGAGGCTTGTCGCGTTGGTAGCTAGAGACGGTGAGTCCCGAACGGTGAAGGCCACGGGCGCAGCCAATCCGCCGCCGGGCGCAGGCGTGAACACGCTGACATTCGCGGCGCTCGGCACCGCGATGTCAGCCGCGCCGATCGCCGCTTGCAGCTGTGTCGCGCTGACGAAGGTCGTGGGCCGGCTCGCGCCATTCCACCGCACAACCGAACTTGCCAGAAACTTGCTTCCGGTAACGGTGAGGGTAATTGCCGGACCTCCGGCCACGATCGAAGCGGGCGACAGCGAGGTCACTATCGGTGCCGGGTTCAACGAGGCGTCCACAGTGATCGCTGGACTCGTCGCCATCAACGTGCCGTATCCCACGAACAGACGGAACTCGTACGTGCCGGCGGCCTCCGGCATCGTCACCGTCCATGTCCGCGTCGTGACGCCTGCCCCTACGTAGGTCCACTGAAGCACTTTCGTGCCGACCGCGTCAGTGCGCGCGAGTGCCAGCCAGTCGTCGGAGCCTCCGAAGCCGTTGCTCAGCGTAACGGTCGAAAGGCTGCCCGGCGCGACCACTGATGTGGTGATGGTCAATGTCGCCGTTGGATCGATCGTGAATAGGAGCGCGCTCGTCATGCCACCACCAGGACCAGGTGTATAGACACTGACCTGTGCCGTCCCCGCCGCTGGAAGATCGGCGGCGGCGATTGACGCCTCGAGCTTCGTCGTACTGATCAGCCGCGTGTGACGATCAGCGCCGTTCCAGCGAACCACTGAGAACGTGCTGAATGATGTACCGGTCACCAAAAGCTTCATCGGGCCGGACGTGGCGCGCACATGTGTCGGCTCGGTGGAGCTGATGGTGGGCGGCGGATTCGTGACGGGGACATACGAGGCCAGGGCTCGCAGTAGCCGGATTCGAGGAACCGTAGTTCCACCAAGAAACCGATCGTCACGAATCGACAGCCCGGTATTTCGAAGGCTGTCGAGAATGTCGGACACGCTCGCAGTCGGTGCGGCCTGGTGCAGTACTGCCCAGGCTCCCGCGACGTGCGGCGCGGCCATCGACGTGCCGCTTGCCGACTCGTAGGTGCCGCCTGTCACCGAAGACGTAATCGAGTCACCCGGAGCGAAGAGGGACATGAACGACGCGACGTTGGAGAAGGCCGACACGGTATCGTCCTTGTTCGTCGATCCCACGCTGACCGCTGAGGAAATACACGCCGGCGACGAGATCGCAAACGGAATGCCACTGTTGCCCGAGGCGACGACGGTCGCAATCCCGATCGAGCGCAGGTTGTCGATGATGGGCTTGTAGGGCTCGCCGTCGCACGGCGAGGTGAACAGGTTTCCACCGAGGCTCATGTTCACCGAGGCGATGTTGCGCGCGCCGCTGAGCGCGCGGGTATACACGCGCTCGAGGCCTGCAATGACGTCTGACGAGAACGCGCCCATGCAGGGCGCGACGCCTCCGCACGTCGCCGGATCGATGACCTTGGTAAAGACCTGAATGGCGAACACGCTGGCGCCTCTCGCCACGCCTGCGATGGGTTGTGCCGCCGACGGGTCGTTGCCAGCGGCAATGCCCGCGACGTGCGTGCCGTGAAAGCAGTTGGTCAGCGTGCAGGGGACGGCCGCTCCGGGACCAGTTTGCTGATCGAGCCCGTCCGGACACAGCGTCTCGCTGACACCGGCCTCGGCTTTCGAGTAACAAGCCTCCTCGACGACTCTTCCGGCGAGGAATGGGTGAGTCTTGTCTACGCCGGTGTCGAGCACCGCGATGACAGTGCCAGTGCCGTCGTATCCGGCATTCCATGCCTGATCGGCTTCGACGAGTGGCACACTGTCGCTGAGCACCGGCAAGAGCAGGATGTCGTCGAGTACACGAACGACGTCAGGATCGAGCGCGAGCGCGGCGCGCTCGTCAGCGGTCAATTGGAGTGCGACGAAGGGAACGGTTTGAAATGCCCGGGGTGCCGGACGCGCGCGTGCGGGCAGCCGCGCCAACACTTGCGCGATCCGTGCGGCAATGGCCTCCCGCTGATTGACGATCGTCGTGGCGTCCGGCAGGTTGCCCTCAGGGACATAACTCGAAGGGAGTCGCAACTCCACGATCACTCGAGCGCTCTGGGCCGAGGACGTCGCCACCGAGGCCAGGACCAGCAGCGCCGACCACAGTGCCGTGAGCAGGGCGCGCACGGCCAGCGAGAGGACAATATGCGTGCCCGAGGGAGGCTGTATGAAAGCCCGGGAAATCGAGGTCTAAATCAACGCGTCGGCGCTGCACGGAAATGCAGGCGATCCCGCCGCTTGTGTCAGTCGTCTCGCAAGTCTGTTGTTGGGGTGCTTGCTGTTACGGGTCGTGTGTACGGTCGCAACCCGCCGGTTGGCCTCGACGCTCTCGTCGGAGCGACGACCAGCGGCCGCAAGGGGCGTCGGTCTTCGCGCTCCGCGCTATGGCGCGACAACCTCTGCACGCAGCATGAGCGGAGGTTGGATGGAGCGGGAGACGGGGATCGAACCCGCGACATCGAGCTTGGGAAGCTCGCGTTCTACCGCTGAACTACTCCCGCGTTCAGGTGATTCATTGTAAATCAGACGGTGCCATTCATCCCCGAATCACCGAGAGGACTTCGTCGCGCCGCTTCTCCATCAATTCTGGTGTCCTCGCCTCGAGGTTGAGCCGCAGCAGGGGCTCGGTGTTCGAGCCGCGAACGTTGCAGTGCCAGTCCGCATAGTCGATTGAAATCCCGTCCATCTTCGCAGTCTCGGCGTCCTTGTAGCGCGCTTCGAGCGCCGCCAGTTTCTTCGGGACCTCGTCCATGCTGGACAGCTTGGTGTTGATTTCCCCCGAGATGAAGTAGCGCTCGCGGAATGGCTGCAGGAGATCACGGAGCGATTGGTTCTTCTTCGACATCAACTCGAGAATCAGCAGCGCCGGAATAAAGCCGTTGTCGGCGTAATAGAAATCACGGAAGTAATAGTGGCCGGTGACCTCGCCGGCGAAGATGCCGTCTTCCTGGCGCATCCGCTGCTTGATGAACGCGTGACCGACGCGGTTCATCAGCGCCCGGCCTCCGTACTTGGCGACGGTGTCGCGCACCGCGTGGCTCGCGCGCAGGTCGTAGATGACGGTCTGCGGCCCGTACTTGAGCAGAAAGGCTTCGGCGAGCAGTGCAGTGATGAAATCGCCGGAGATGAACTCACCGCTGCCATCGATGAAGAAGCAGCGATCCGCGTCGCCGTCCCAGGCAATGCCGATGTCGGCCTGCTGCTTGATGACCTGCTCGGTGATGTCGCGCCGGTTCTCGTCGATGAGCGGATTGGCCTCGTGATTGGGGAACGTGCCGTCAATCTCAAAGCACAGTCTGCTCGTCTGGCACGGAAGCCGATCGAAGAGCTTCGGCGCCACAAGGCCCGCCATGCCGCTGCCCGCATCGAGCACGACCTTGAACGGCTTGACGATCGACGCATCAATGAACGACATCACCTTCCCGACGTACGGATCGACGATGTCGCGCGTGGTGAGTCGGCCGGGCGTGGCGGCGGGAGGCGGCAGACGGTCGTTGGCGATCGTGTCGCGGATGTCGCCGATGCCGGCGTCGCCGCTGAGCGGCAGCGCCTCGGCGCGGACCATCTTGACGCCGTTGTACTGCTTGGGATTGTGCGACGCGGTGATCTGCGCGCCGCCTTCGAGTCGGCCTTCGGCGACCCCGAAGTACATCGCGTCAGTCGGCAGCATGCCGAAGTCGACCACGCTGGTGCCCTGCATGCGGACACCTTCGATGAACGCCGCGGCAATCCCCGGCGATGAGATCCGCATGTCGCGCGACACGCCGACCTCCGAGGCTTTCAGATACGCCGCATAGCCCCGCCCGATCTCGCACGCGACGGTCTCGTTGATCTCGCCCGGGTACAAACCCCGGATGTCGTAGGCCTTGAAGATGCCAGTGTTGATATCCATCATGCCCTGGAGAAGTCGGTCAGTGTGGTCTTGTCCCCCAGCACCGCGCCGCCGTTGACAGAGACGTTCCGTCCGACATGGCATTGACGGCCGAGGATGGCGTCCTGGATGGCGGCATTGCCGCCGACGCGGCAGTTGGGCCAGATGATGGCGTTGCGGATTGAGGCCTCTTCTTCAATCTGTGTCTGGCGGCCGATGACCGCGTGTGGGCCGATGCGGGCGCCTGCCTTGATGAGCACGCCCTCATCGATGAAACACGGTCCCTCGATCGTCGCGCCTTCTTCGAGACGCACGTCAGGAGAGACGACCGTGCGCGAGTCGGATGCGTTGGCGAACGGCACGGCCGAGAAGCGGCCGTCCATGATGTCACGGTGGACCTGCGTGTACTTCTCCGGCGTTCCAATATCGATCCAGTAGCCCTCGTAGATGAACCCGACGAACGTCTCGCGGCGCTCAACGAGCGACGGGAAATAGCTCCGCTCGATCGACCACGGCACATCGCTCGGGATCCGGTCGAAGGTTTCCGGCTCGAGGATGTAGATGCCGGCGTTGATCTTGTTGGTGGTGATTTCTTCCTGCTTCGGCTTCTCGAGAAACCGGCGGATGTTGCCCTGCTCGTCGGTCTCGACCAGGCCGTACTGCGTCGGGTCTTCGACCGGCGTCAATACGATGGTGGCCCGCGCCTTCCGCTCACGGTGCATGCGGATCACGGCGCCGAGATCCAGCTCGGTCAGCACGTCGCCGTTGAAGACGACCACCGATTCGGTGAGCTTGTCACCGGCGTATTTGATCGCGCCCGCCGTGCCGAGCGGCGCGGGTTCGACGACATAGCGGATCTTGATGCCCACGTCGGAACCATCGCCGAAGACCTCCTCGATGCGCCGTGGCTGGTAGTTCAGGCTCAGGATGACTTCGTCGATCTCCGGCACCTGCTTGAGCAGGTCGAGCTGGTAGTGGAGAAAAGGCCGGTTGAAAATCGGAACGATCGGCTTCGGCGTATGGATCGTGAGCGGCCGGAGCCGAGTGCCTTTACCCCCAGCCAGCAGGATCGCCTTCATGACGATCCACGATCTTACACGATGGTAGAATGCAGCAGCCACCGATGAATCTGCCCAATACGCTCACGCTGGTGCGCATGTTCCTCGTGCCGCTGCTGGTCGTGGTGTTGCTGACGGAGTTCGACGGCCACCAGATTCTCGGGATGCCGAAGGAGCTGGTGGGTGCCGCGATTTTCGCACTCGCCTCGATTACCGATTGGCTCGATGGCTACATTGCGCGTCGCCGGCGGCAGGTCACGTGGCTCGGTCAAATGCTCGATCCGATTGCCGACAAGCTCTTGACGTCGGCAGCCTTCGTCTCGCTCGTGCAGCTCGGACTTGCACCGGCATGGATGGTGGCGCTCATCATCGGCCGCGAGTTCGCCATCACGGCGCTCCGCAGCCTCGCCTACACCAAAGGCATCACCATTCCCGCCTCACCGCTCGGCAAGATCAAGATGGCCTCGCAGGTCACCGCGATTCTGTTGTTGATTCTGGGATGGGGCCCGCTGCCGTGGCTCGCGCCGTTTGGCTACATCACGCTATGGGCGGTGATGATTCTGGCGGTAGTGTCCGCGGTGGACTACTACCGCCGCTTCCAGCGACTCCTCAACGCGCGCGTGACTGACGTCAACGTCGCACGGCAACGGCGCGCGGGCTGATTACGCCCCTTCAATTCCCAACGGGCGTTGATAGTGAGAGTTACTTTTTTTCAGTCTCGCGTCGCAGCGCGACGTAGTCGCCTGACTGAATTGCGCTCAGTGACTGCGTGACCACCACCGTCGCCACGTTCTCCTTCACCTCGGTGGCGATGCCTTCGCCGATCGCGAAGAGGAAGTTCTCGTTCATTTTCTTGTCGCGATAGAGCACAAACTTCGAGCCGACCTCGATCCCGTAGTCGGAGCCGCGGTTGATGACGAAATAGTCGCCTTTACCGAAGCTCGTACGCCGGTCGGAGCCCGTGAGCACCTTGCCGTAGTTGTCCCGCTCCGGCTTCGGACGATCCTGCGACACAGTGGGGACGACCGGAAGCTTGAACGGCTCCAGATAGTCATCAACCTCGATCGTGTCGCACGAGTGGGTCACAGTGACGAGCGACATCTCATCGTCCACGGCGTAGACCTTGATCCAGCCGGTGGTGCGGACAGTGGCTGGCGTCTCAGTGGAGATTGGCGCACGGCGATCGACTTGCAGACGACGAACGTAATACTCCTGGCCGACTTCGATGCCGTTGTTGCGGCCGGCATTGATCGTCACCAGATCGCCGGTTGCATAGATGCGCCGCACGAATGAGTCCTGTCCACCGGTGATGCGCAGCGCCGTCGCCGGCGGCTCGACCGCGGCGCCGGGCGCGCACGCCAGCGACAATACTTCGGGACTGAGATTCGTATTCGTCCGCGCGGGTCCGCGCTGCGCGCGGGCGGGCGTCGTGGCGGCCAGCAATCCGACCGCGATCAGGACTCCGGCTGTGAATCTGGACGTCATCGGTCACTCTCCCTGACGGGCGGACCGAACGTCCGCCTCGCTATTGAGCCTTCAATTCATCGAGGCGTTTGCGTGCGTCCTCTGCGTGTTCGCTCTCGCTGAATTCCTCCAGCAGGCGCTCGAACAGAGGGATAGCCTCAGGTTTCTTATCGGTTCGGGCGAGGCATTCCGCCAGATAGAAATACACTTCGTCGCGCCCGCTGAACTCGGGATCATCCTTGAGCACGCCGCGGAACCTGGGGATCGCGCCGGGACACCAGCGCACGCGGAAATAGTGGAACCCCACACGAAATTCCGCGCGGCTCAGACGGTCGCGCGCTTCACGCCATTTCGTGCGCACTTCAGGCGTCAGCGGACTGTTGGGATAACGATCGAAGAACGCCTGGAATTCTTTCAGTGAAGAAACGGTCTCGCTTTGGTCGCGCTCGGGTGCGCGCATCTGCATGAAGTGGCTCATCGCCAGTTTGTATTGCGCGTAGTCGGCGCGATCGTGCCGCGGATAGAAGGTCAGGAACTCGCGGTACTCGTTGGCGGCCAGGACCAGCGATTCAGCCGACTTCTCGCCAAGGAAGCTGTCGCCGACGCCGAGCTTGGCGTCAGGCCGCACGGGACTCTGCGGGTAGTTGTCCACGACCTGGCGGAAGTACTCGCGCGCGTTCAGCCATTTGCCCTCTTTGAGCGCTTCGCTGCCGCGGTCGAACAAATACCGATCGGGATTGGAGGTGTTGGCGGGGACGCCGGATCGTTTGCCGCCGCAAGCGGCGGCCGAGAGAACCAGCGTCAGCACAAGCGCGGCCGACCACACTGTGGTCAGGGCGCGGGTCGTCGTATCAGTCATGCAATCGTTTCAAACTGTCCTGCAGGGGCTTACAGTCCCCGCCGAGCTGTGGGCCCCAGCCCTTTATTGTATAGACGTTCCACCCTCGGCTGGCAGCCGGACGAGTCAGGCCAGGATTTGGAGCACTCGGCCCGGCAGCCTGCGCGGCCGGCCGTCAGGCCCGAGTGCGGCGTGAATGGTGTGGCCGGTGGCCGACAGCGTGTCGTCGGCCTTCCGGGCCTCGTAGTCGAACCGGATTCGCACTGGCGTCAGTACGGTTGCCACGGTCCGGATTTCGATCTCATCGTCATAGCGGGCCGGCTGGCGATACTCGCAATGCGCTTCGATGACCGGCAGCGCGATGCCATCGGCCTCCATCTCGCGGTAACTCCATCCGCCGTCGCGCAGCCACTCGGTGCGAGCGACCTCGAACCAGACCAGGTAATTGGCGTAATAGACGACGCCCATTTGATCGGTGTCGGCATAGCGCACGCGAACGCGGGTTCTCCGCGCCCGGGAATTATCCAACCGGGGTCCTGTTCGCGGCCGCGCGCAGGGCGCGCGTCGCCGCTTCGGGATCCGAGGCGCCGAAGATCGCCTGTCCAGCGACGAGGATGCTGGCGCCCGCCGCGACGACTGCGGCGACGTTGTCGAGACCGATGCCGCCGTCGATTTCGATTGGCGCCGATGAGCCTGCCGCGTTCAGAACCGCTCGCACGCGCTGGAGCTTCTTCAGCGTGTTGGGGATGAACGACTGACCACCGAAGCCGGGGTTCACCGACATCACCAGCACGAAGTCGACGTCGGGCGCAATATCTTCGAGCATCGCGGCCGGCGTGGACGGGTTGAGGACGACGCCGGCTTTCGCGCCGAGCTTCTTGATGTGGGTCACCGATCGATGCAGGTGCGGCACCGCCTCGACATGCACCGAGATCATGCTGGCGCCGGCGACGATGAACTCGTCGATGTAGCGATCCGGCTCTTCAATCATGAGATGAACGTCGAGCGGCCGAGTCGCGATGCGTTTGATCGCCCGCACGACCGGCGGACCGATGGTGATGTTGGGGACGAAGTGCCCATCCATCACGTCCACGTGAATCAGATCGGCCCCGCCTCGTTCCGCGGCGGCAATGTCACGGCCAAGGGCCGCGAAATCGGCAGACAGGATCGATGGCGCCACGTGCACGGTTGCTTGTTTGGTCGCGCTCACGCCTCGGGCCTCATCGGCTCACCTCGAGGGAGATCGCATCGGCCTCGCCCACCTTGTAACCGCCTTTCGGCTGTTGACTCACGATTGTGCCGGGAGGGATCCCGTTTGCGGCTTGCGTGCCCACGATCGTCACGCGGAAGCCGCGGCTGCGCATGGCCTCGGCTGCGCGGTCGCCATCCATGCCAATCAAATCCGGCATTACGAATGTCGTCGCCTGTTCGCCGCGATTCACGAGCATCGAGACCTGTGGCGCACGCGCGTCGGCCGGAGGGTTCTGTGCCACGACGGCATCAGCGGGATAGTCGGGCGATCGAATCTCCGAGAGTGTGCCGATCTGAATGCCGTCCTGATCGAGACGAATTCGCGCAGTGCGTTCGGTCTGGCCGACCAAGGCTGGGACGGTCGTCACTCGAGGTCCCGAGCTGACCCACACGCGAATCGTGCGTTGACGCCGGGCACGGACGCCGGCGGCAGGGTCCTGCTGCATGACCCGGCCGAGCGGTACTTTGGGATCGGCGCGGCGGTTCTCGTCCACGCGCAGGCCCAGACCGAGCGTCGCGAGTGTTTCGGTCGCCTCGTTGACGGTGAGGCCGTTGAGTACCGGCACTTCGACCTCCCGCGTGCGCAACGCGACGCGCATAGAGATCCCGAACGAGATGAGGAAGGTCGCGCCAAGCAGGCCGACGAGCAGGAAGAACTTGCCAACGTTCCAGACCCGTGTCCCGAGCCGCATGTGATGTGTGATCGTACCACGAGAAGACTTAGCGTCCCCGTCGAACCATGGCTGTCGCAAAGAAGGCCTCGAGACCGTGTGCGAACGGCAGCGTCCGCAGCGCGCCCTGGTCGTCGAGCAACGACTGCAGTGGTCCTGGCAATTCATTCCTCAGATCCAGTCGAACGAATGGCATCCGCTCGAGGAAGGTGTTGACCACGCCGTCGTTCTCTTCCGGTTCGCTCGAACACGTCGCGTACACGAGGCGGCCGCCAGGTCTCACCGTGTTCGCTCCACGCATGAGGAGGTCCACCTGCTGCTCGGCGAGACGCGGCAGCTCGCTCGCGGTACGGCGCCAGCGGATATCTGGATCGCGGCGGATTGTGCCGAGTCCGGAGCACGGCGCATCGACGAGCACACGGTCGAATGTACGGGCGAAGGGCAGTGGTCCATGCGCTGGCACATGAACGATCCGCACGTGGTGAGCACCGCTGCGAGCAATCGTGTCGCTCAGAAGACTGAGACGTCCCGCACGCACATCACAGGCGACGAGGGTCCCCGAGTCCTGCATCGCCGCAGCCAGGGCGACTGTCTTGCCTCCCGGCGATGCGCAGAGATCGAGGATCCGCTCTCCGGGGCGTGCGTCCATCACGAGCGGCACGAGCTGCGAGGCTTCATCCTGGACGAAGAACGACTCGTCTTCGGCGGTGCGCAGCGGATTGCCTGCAGTGACGACGACACCTTCCGGCGCATAGCGTGTGTCGATCGTCTCAACGTCGTGGTGTGCCAACCGTTCTTGCAACTGCTCTCGCGTGACGCGTAGTGTGTTGGCGCGCAGCGTCAGCGGCGCAGCATCGTTGTTGAATTGCACCCAGCGTTCGACCTGCTCGAAGCTGTAGCGAGTCGTCCACCGCTCGACGAGCCACGCCGGATGCGAGAACGTGACGCCAAGATAAGCGAGCGCCGCGTCGCGGTCAGTGGGATCGTGCGGGCGCGCTGGCAGTGGCAGCTTGTGCCGTTGACGCAGCATCGAGCGCAACACGGCGTTCACAAATCCTGAGGCGCTCGATTTGCGCGCCGCCCGCGTCAGGCTCACTGCATCGTCCACGACGGCGGCGGCCGGTACGCGATCGAGATGCAGCAGTTGGAAGAGGCTCAGACGGAGGATCGACAGCACCTGCGGGTCGACCTTCGTCAGTGGCCGCTTGGCGAAGTGTTCGATGAGATGGTCGAGGGTTCGCTGCCAGCGGAGCGTTCCTGTGACGATGGTCGCGGTCAGAGCGCGGTCGCGGTCGTCGGAAAGTGACGCGCGGCCCGTCGCCAAGGCGCCGGGGAGGTCAGCGCGATCCCCGTCGATCGCGACGAGGGCGTGAAATGCTGCCCTCCGTGCCGGCGCCGTCACGTGGGGTCTGACCCGGGGTCTGACCCCGGGTCAGACCCCAAACGAGAGCCAATTGGTGTCGGATGACCGGCCAGGAAATCGCGGACGGTCATCGCGCGACGACCCTCGGGCTGTAGTTCCAACAGCTTGAGTCGTGTGCCGTGTCCCGCGGTCACCACCATACCGTCGCTCGAAATACCGACCACCGTGCCAGGGTCTGACCCCGGGTCAGACCCGGGGTCTGACCCTGGGTCAGACCCCAGCCGGCTCTTCAGCACGATTACGCGGGCGCCTTTGAAGTGCGTATATGCATGCGGCCACGGGTACAGCCCTCGCACCCGGTTGTGAATGGCTGTCGCTGGCAGCGTCCAGTCGATGAGCCCTTCATCCTTCATCAGCTTCGGCGCATACGTGGACTGCGAATCGTCCTGCGGCGCTTCACGCACGATGCCCCTGTCGAGTTGCTCGATTACGGTAAGCAGCGGCGCCACTCCGAGATACGCGAGATCACGCTCGACGACGTCGCTGGTTTCGTCCGGATCAATTGGGCGCACCACTCGCATCAGCATGGCACCCGCATCGAGGGCGACGACCATCCGCATGATCGTGACGCCGGTCTCCATGTCACCATTGATCACGGCACGATGCACCGGCGCTGCGCCGCGATACTTCGGCAGCAGCGAGGCGTGCACGTTGATCATGCCGTGCCGGGGTAGCTGCAACATCTCACCGGGAATAAGCTTCCCGTACGCGGCGACCACGCCAAGGTCAGGCGACAAGGCGGAGAGTGCCGCCATCGTTTCGGGATCGCGCAATCGAGTGGGCTGGAGAACAGCCAGATTGTGTGCGTGCGCAACCGCTTTCACGGGCGAGTCTGTCACGCGTTGACCACGCCCGCGAGGGCGATCGGGCTGTGTCACCACACCGACGACGGTGTGTTCAGACGCGATCAGCGCTTCCAGCGAGGGAACTGCGAAGTCGGGTGTACCGAAGAACACGATCCGCACGGTGCTACCACTTGCCGGCTTTGGCGAGCTTCTTGATCTTCCTGACGATCAGATCCTTCTGCAGGCCGCGCAGACGATCGATGAACAGCGTGCCGTCGAGATGATCCATCTCGTGCTGGAAACAGCGGGCGAGCAGCCCCGTGCCCTCGACCGTCTGCGGCTCGCCGTTGCGATTCAAGCCTTTGACAATGGCGCGGGACGGGCGCGCGACCGTTGCATTGAAGCCGGGCACGCTGAGGCAGCCTTCTTCTTCGAGCTGCATGCCGTCGCGCTCGATGAACTCGGGGTTGATGAACACCAGAAGGTCAGAGGCGTTGCGGCCGACGGACACGTCGCAAACGAAGATCCGCTTGCCGACGCCGACCTGCGGCGCCGCGAGGCCGATGCCGGGCGCCGCGTACATCGTTTGAATCATGTCGTCGACCAGTGCCTCGATCTGCGGCGTGATCTCGGCGACCGGTTCGGCAGGGCGATGCAGGACCGCCGTGCCGTGGCGGACGATGGGACGCAGCATTGGGCGATGGAGAGTCAGCGCGACTCCGTAGGCTGCGTGCGAGCCGTGAAGCGGCGCGCCACACCCTCGGCGGTTGCGGCGCGATGGCGTTCGATCTCGTCGATCGAATCGCCGCCGAACTTTTCCAGGAACGCGTCAGCGACCACGAACGAGACCATCGCTTCGCCAACGACCGCTGCGGCCGGGACGGCACAGACGTCACTCCGCTCAATCGCTGCGGGTGCATCCTGCAGGGAATTGAGGTCTACCGATCGGAGCGGCTTCATCAGCGTGGCGATCGGCTTCATGAATCCGCTGACGCGGAGGTCCTGACCGTTTGTCACGCCGCCCTCGAGGCCGCCGGCATTGTTCGAGGGCCGCACGGGAAGATCCGCCTCGTGCTGCGGCGGCAGAATCTCGTCGTGGACGCGTGAGCCGGGACGGAATGCGACATCCGGTCCGATGCCGATACCGACGGCCTTGATGGCGTGAATGCACATCATCGCCTGTGCGAGTCGTCCATCCAGCTTGCGGTCCCATTGCACGTAGGACCCGAGCCCGGGCGGGACGCCGCTGGCAATCACCTCGAAAGCGCCGCCGAGGGTGTCGCCGGCTTCCTTTGCGGTATCGATCGCCGTGATCATCTGCTGCTGCAGTTGCGCATCGGCACAGCGTAGCGGGTCGTCGGGCAGCGCTACCGCTTCGTCGAAGGTGACAACGCGGTTTGCGGGCAGGGACACCCCGCCGATTGCAGAGACGTGGCTCGCGATTCGAACGCCGAAGCGGCCGAGCAGTTGCCGGGCCAGCGATCCTGCCGCCACGCGGGCGGCTGTCTCGCGCGCACTGGCGCGCTCGAGGACATCGCGGATGTCGGAGTGTCCGTACTTGATCGCGCCGGCGAGGTCGGCATGGCCGGGTCGCGGCCGCGTCACGTCGGGCCGGTTCTCCGGTCCGGTCGCGCCCTCTGGCTTCTCAGCCTCGACGTACATCGTCTGTTGCCAATTCACCCAGTCGCGATTGCGGATCAGTAAGGCGATCGGCGCGCCGGTCGTGACACCGTGGCGCACTCCTGAGAGCACCTCGGCGCGGTCGCTTTCGATCTGCATGCGGCGGCCACGTCCATAGCCGCCCTGACGACGTCGGAGCTGCAGGTTGAGCGCGTCGATATCGAGCTGAAGGCCGGCGGGCATGCCGTCAACGGTGACGACCAATACCTGGCCGTGCGACTCGCCCGCGGTCAGAAATCGAAGCATTCTTTGGTCATTCTATACGAGCCGCCTTCGCCGTCCGGGCTTCCACCTCCGCGCTACGTTCCAGAAAGCGCTGACTTCGACCTCGATGCGATCGGAAGAAACTGCGCATCTTGAAAGCGCCTCCCGCGGATTCCTTGAGAGATCGCCGGCGTCGTCCGGGTTGCATCGACAGGCAGCATGAGCCGACTGCTGCATGACCGCTATTGTGCGTATGGGTCCTCGCACGCGTGGGATCTGATAACGGGCGAGAGCGTTCGCGGAGATGCGATCACCGCCGCTTCCGCCGAATCGCCTGCACCCGCCTCGTTGCTCGAGGTGCTCGATCACGGCCGCGAGGGTGAACCTCGCTGGGTCGTTGCCGACACTGCGAACGGACCGCGGTCGCCGGTTGTGACACGGCGAGTGGCCGCGGCTGCCCGAGCGCGCGGGTATGTGCCGATCGCGGCAGAGGTGTATCTGCGGCTGCGCGAGATGCTCGATGCGGATCTGGCGCAGCGGACGCTGTTGTTGGTCGTGCCGCCGACCGCATCGATCGCTGCGGGGCGGGCGGCATTGGTCGATGCGGCTGCCCGCTATCCGCGGCCGCACGTGCTCCTCACGTTCGCATCGCCGCGGGCAATCGTGGGCGGCCGGGGCGACGTTGTTCGTGAAGCGCGGGCCGTGTACGGTGCGACTGCGATCAGGATGCCACTTGCAGCGACGCTTCCAGACGATGTGCTGAAGCATGTCACGCGTGGCTCCCGCGCGACGCAGTTCATGAGCACCGGGAGGCATGCGGCGGCGGAACGATTGTTGCGCGATGTCGCTGCCGCGCTCCTGCGACGTCAGGCGCTGGTGCCCGCTGCGCAAGCGCTGATCTCGTTAGGTCGTCTACTGCTCGAGCGCGGACGCGCGATGGATGCCGATCGCGCATTTGAAGAGGCCGCGGCGCACGCCCATGCTGCGAGCGATGAGGCGCTCTCGGTGAGCGCGCGGGTGTGGCAGGCGGCGGCACGCACCGATGCCGGTCAACTGACGGCGGCCGAATCCGTCTGTCGCGCAGCGCTGCTCGCGGGTGTACTTGGCGATGTCGAACGCGCGCGGGCCGAAGCGACGCTGGCAAGAATCCTTCTGTGGCAGGACCGGATCGACGACGCGACGCAACGTGATCTGGTGTGCGCGGATGCCGATCGCGAGACCGCTGCGTATGTGTCGTCGATCGCTATACGCACATCGCTGGCAATCGGCGACATATTTGCGGCGGGGCAGCGCGCCCGCGAGCTGCTCGATGTAACTGGTGTGACGGAGAGTGCACCACCTCACGATGGGTCTCACCTGAACGATCGCGGGCTGGCCCGCGCGATTGCACTGTCCGCGCATGTGCGGGTGCTGATGGCGACTGGCGATCTCGCGGCGGTTGACGAGCGGATGCGGCAGCTGCACCAGGCCACACAGTGCGCGCGCACGCCGTTGCGGCTCGCGCGAATACGGCTTCTGCTACTCGACGTCTACCGCCGCGCCGGCAAACAGACGGAGGCCGAACGAGAGCTCGCCTATCTTCGACGAATGGAGGCTGCGGCGCCGCCACTGCTGCGCGAGGAGATTGCGCGGCGCGCCAAGCACGTCGCTCACATCATGGTTGCGATGCCCCCGCGAGTCAGTGGACGAAACGTGTTGACGAGGCTGGTAACGATCGTTCAGGACCACGAGGACGACCGTACGGCGATTGCGAAAACACTGGCGAGCGTCGCCGATGTGCTCGAGACCAGCCGCGTCGAGCTGTGCTCAGGCGATGCCGGCCCCGCGACTGCCGTCCTCGGGGCGGGTTCCGGGCTCCCGACGGACCTGGGTCCGCGCGTGCTGCAGGCGGGAATTGCGATTGGGCCGGAGGCCGGCAGGGCCGGTGGCGAACAGGGCGTACCCATTCGTCTCGGACCCCGTTTACTTGGGGCGTTGTGCGCGCGATGGCCCGTCGATCGAACACCGCCTGCGGATGGCGGAGAGGTCCTGGCTCTGGCGGCGGCGGTGCTCGCGCCGCGAGTCGAGAGTTTGCAGTCCGTCGCTCGCGAGACCGTAGCCGTCTCGACATTGATTCCCGAGCTCGTCGGATCGAGCCACGCGATGACCGAGGTCCGTCGTGCGGTGACCCGTGCAGCATCCGCACCATTCGCCGTGCTGATCGAAGGCGAGAGCGGAGTGGGCAAGGAGCTTGTGGCGCGTGCGATTCACTCCCTCAGCCCGCGTCGTGAGCGGCGGTTCTGCGACCTGAACTGCGCCGCGCTGCCGGATGAACTCCTTGAATCCGAGCTCTTTGGTCACGCGCGTGGCGCATTCACCGGCGCGATCACAGAACGGGCGGGTCTGGTCGAAGAAGCAGACGGCGGCACGCTGTTCCTGGATGAAGTCGCCGACCTGTCTCCCCGCGCGCAAGCGAAGCTGCTGCGCGTGCTCCAGCAGCAGGAAGTGCGTCGAGTGGGGGAGTCGTTCAGCAGGAAAGTAGACGTACGGATCGTGAGCGCCGTGAATCGCGACATGCGGGTCGAGGCCGAGGCGGGCCGGTTCCGTCACGACTTGCTGTATCGCCTCGACGTCATCCGCATTCGCGTACCGGCACTCCGCGAGCGACCTGAAGATGTTCCTTCGCTGGCGTATCACTTCTGGAACATCGCCGCGGCTCGCGTGGGGACGCATGCATCGCTGGGGCACGG
>Ga0126304_10000136_pt1 | contig 23989 bp, 7 predicted proteins | sample Plot25_FD_92538 | JGI IMG/M metagenome (GOLD analysis project Ga0126304, IMG submission 92538) | Serpentine soil microbial communities from UC McLaughlin Reserve, CA, USA - Plot25 | ecosystem: Environmental > Terrestrial > Soil > Grasslands | place: USA: UC McLaughlin Reserve, Lake County... | reverse complement strand
TTCTTTCAACTGGGCGGACATTCCTTGTTAGCAATGCGGGTAGTATCTGCTATACGTAAGAAACTTGAAGTAGAAGTAGCGGTTAGAGATTTATTCCTGTATCCAACCGTCCAAGCACTGGCAAAGCATGTCAGTGGACTTAACAAGGGCTTATTATTATCACCTGTAGAGGTTCAGGTAAGACCTAAAAATATTCCATTGTCGTTTAGCCAGGAGCGTTTGTGGTTCATCCATCAACTTGAAGGTAGTCAGCAATATCACGTACCCACTGTGTTGAGATTGACAGGAAACCTAAGCCACGATACCTTAAATAGTGCATTGAGAGACCTGGTGAACCGACATGAAATATTAAGAACAGTGATCAGAGAGGAGGAAGGACGGGCATACCAGCATATCATGGACAAAGATCTATGGAGCCTGTCTGTCATCGATGGGTCTATTTATAAGGATGACCCGGAAGGCTTGCAGCTCTTTATAAAACAATTAGAAGCTGCTCCATTTGATCTATCGAATGATCACGTTATCCGTGGACATCTGATTGTCTTTAACGAAAACGATCATGTACTGGAAGTTACTCTTCACCATATTGCGTCAGATGGCTGGTCAAAATCCGTTCTCGTAAAGGAATTGTTGGAATTGTACAATGCAAGAATAGAGGATCGAAAACCTTCCCTGCCTCAGTTAGATATACAATATGCAGATTTTGCCATCTGGCAAAGGACGCATTTCGATGGTGAAGTTCTTGAAAAGAAATTAAGTTATTGGAAAGACAACCTAAAAGAAGTTACTCCACTTGAATTGCCAACTGATCATGCAAGGCCGGCAGTATGGAGCACGCGCGGCGCTTCGATCAACTTCGAGTTAGAGAAAGAACTTGCCGACAGACTTCATGAGCTCAGCCAGCAAAAAGGTGCTACACTGTTCATGACTTTGCTTGCGGCATTCAAGGTCTTATTATATCGTTACAGTGGCCAGCAAGATATTTGCGTAGGCAGCGCGATTGCCGGAAGACAACAACAGGAATTGGAAAGCCTAATTGGGTTCTTTGTAAATACACTTGCGTTTAGATCTGAGATCGATCCCGATGCTACGTTCTCTGAATTCTTGCGGCAGGTGCAAAAGACCACGATGGAGGCTTATGCACACCAGGAAGCGCCTTTTGAAAAAGTCGTGGAAGCTGTCATAAACGAAAGATCACTCGGCAGAAATCCGCTGGTGCAGGTAATGTTTGCTTTGTTAAACACTCCAGAAGTTCCCGAATTGCGTTTGGGGGATATAAAGTTGTCTAACGAAGGCGTGGAACATACTTCTGCAAGGTTTGATATTACTTTCTTTTTAAATGAAAGTCCGCAGGGGCTGCGGGGGTCTGTTGAATATGCTACGGATCTTTACAACGAGGATACTATCGTAAGGATGATCGGTCATTTCAAAGAACTGCTGACCAACATTGTTGCTTCACCGCATAAAAAAATAGAGCTGCTGCCAATTCTTACAAAGGCGGAAAAAAATCAGTTGTTGTTTGAGTTCAATCAAACAGAATTAGTTTTATCAAAAGATAAAACACTTGTTGATCTCTTCGAAATAGCTGCATCCGAAAGGCCGGATGCCCTTGCTCTTTCCTTTGAACACGAACAACTCACTTATAGGGAACTTAACGAGCGTTCAAATCAATTAGCGCATTATCTGGTCGGCAAAGGTGTGCAAAAGGAAACGCCTGTTCCTGTTTTTCTTGAACGTTCCATCGATCTATTTGTGGCATTTCTTGGAATAATGAAAGCAGGAGCCTGCTATCTGCCCATCGATCCTAAATACCCGGAAGACCGCATCCGGTACATGCTGGAAGATACGGGAGCCGATATGATCATAACGTGGACGTCTTTCAAGCCCAAACTGCCTCTCCAGGAATCTGCAATAGTAATTGCTTTGGACGATACAGAGTGGATCACCGGTCAACCTACGGATAACCTGGGGCTGAAGCTTAGCCCCGCTAATCTTGTCAATATAATTTATACTTCAGGCTCAACTGGTCAACCAAAAGGTGTAATGGTTGAGCATAGAGGAATGGTAAACATGGCAGGATGGTACAACCATCAATTTAAGGTATCACCGTTAAGCAGGTTTACTACCATGACAGGTGTGGGGTTTGACGCATTCGGATTCGAGATATGGCCTGCGCTTACTATGGGTGCTGCGTTGTTTATCGTTGATAATGACACCCGGCTGGATACTTCAAAATTGTCCAGGTTCGTAAATGCCAATGGAATCACGCATTGTCTGGTTCCAACTGCTCTGATTCAGGAATTTGTAAGTGTATCAAGAGGAAAAACAAGGTCTTTGGAATATCTTCTCTGCGGAGGGGATAAACTATCCTCGGTAGATATTGAAGGGCTGAATTTTAAAGTTATAAATAATTATGGGCCTACTGAGTTTTCAATTGTGGCTACCAGTTATGAGTTAACAGCTATAAATAAAAATGTTAGTCCTGCCATCGGCCCACCTATTGCAAATACAAGGATATACATTGTCGATGATCAGCATGATTTAGTGCCCATCGGTGTTGCCGGAGAAATATGTCTTAATGGTGCCAGCCTGGCCAGGGGCTATTTAAATAGTAAAGATCTTACGGCGGAAAAATTTGTTTCGGACCCTTTTAGTAAGGAGAATGAAGATCGGATGTACAAAACAGGAGATATTGGCCGTTGGCTAAGTGATGGCCACATTGAGTACATCAGAAGAAAGGACGACCAGGTAAAAATCAGAGGGCATCGCATTGAGTTGGGTGAAATTGAGAGTGTATTACAACAAACTGGACTTGTGAGTAAGGCCGTGGTGCTTGCTAAAGAAGTAAAGGAAGGCGACAAACGTTTATTGAGTTATCTGGTACCTGATTGGGAAGTTGTAAAACAAAAAGAGCATGAGCTCTACAGCAATCAAGTAGCCGGCTGGCAAGAACTTTACGATACAGAATATTCAACGGCAGAGAGTGAGGAGAGTATTGACACAGAATTTAACATCGTTGGTTGGAATGACAGTTTTACAAAGGAAGCTATCCCTGCCGAACAAATGAAAGAGTGGCTCGATGATATCATTGAACTGATTCTTTCAAAAAATCCTGGTAACGTTTTGGAAATTGGATCCGGATCAGGCTTGATTTACTACCAGCTGGCTGGCAGGGTAAAAAAATATATAGGAACGGATATTTCTCGTTCTTCGATTAGTCAGATCCAGCAAAGAATCAGTAAAGGACTTAGGGACTATGGTGATACCGAGTTGAAAGTATGTGCGGCGCACGAGGTGTCATTGGATGAAAATGAAGAGGTGGATACAATTGTGATCAATTCGGTTGCGCAGTATTTTCCGGGAGAAGATTATCTCAGCAGGGTGATCAAAAAAAGTATATCCTTACTGAAAGGCAAGGGCCGGATTGTGATCGGTGATGTGCGTGATAATCGTTTACTCAGGTTGTTCAAAAGCCGTCTACTGATGCAAAGACTGCAGGATTCGGTGAGTGTAAGGGAGTTTAACTGGCTTGTTGACCAGGACGTGCTAAACGAGGAAGAACTGTGTTTCTCACCCGACTATTTCTATAATCTAACGGAAGTTTTTCCGGAGATCACTCATGTCGAAATTCAGTGGAAGCGCAGTTCTTATATCAATGAATTGACGCTGTATCGCTATAATGTCGTCATACATGTCGGCATTAATACGGAAACATCAGAACCGCTTTGGGAAAGCTGGACAGACATAAAAAATCACTGGCCGGTTGCTGTGTTATTGCAAAAAGGAATTGAAACCTTAGCTTTTAAAAATATTCCAAGTAATCGCTTAGTTCAGGAAAGATTACTATATCAAGCACTCGGACAACAATCCACAATTACAGTTGGTGACATCGCTCTGGCTATGCGTAAGGCAGAGAATGAAAATGAAGCCCTGGAGCAACTGCTGCAGGTTGCAAATGCAAATGGCTACCGGTTTACGCTTTTACCAAACCAAGATCCATTGAAACTAAATGTGGTCATACAAAAAGGCGATTCAGAGAGACCTACTAAGAACGCGTATAATCCTGACAAGCCTGATGTAAGAGCGTATACCAATATTCCATTATTTTCAAATATCAGTTCGCTTTTGCAACGAGATATACGTGCGCTCGTGCAGCAACGTCTTCCTGAATACATGATACCGGCGGAGTTCATGGTGATAGGTGATCTGCCACTAACGCGGCATGGAAAAGTGGACAAGAAATTTCTGAGTCAGAGAAAGGATAAGGCCACCGTAAACAGGCTATCGTATGAAGCACCACGTACGGAAGTAGAACAAGTGCTCGCGAATATTTGGCAGGAATTACTATCTATAGAACGAGTTGGAATCCATGACAATTTCTTCGAGCTTGGTGGCCATTCACTGCTCGCTACCCGCACGATATCCGCAGTACGTAAGCAATTGTACGTTGAATTATTTATAAAGGATTTGTTCGTTTACCCAACAATTGCTCAACTGGCTGCTCATATCGGTATTCAAAGCAAAGGTTTGTTATTGCCTCCGCTGGAGTCGCAGCAAAGACCCGAACATATTCCATTATCATTTAGTCAGGAACGTTTGTGGTTCATCGATCGCCTGGAAGGCAGCATCCAATATCACATGCCGGCTCAGTTGCGGTTGAAGGGTACCCTCGATGTAGACGCTTTAAAGTATGCCCTGCGAAATGTAGTTAATCGCCATGAGGTTCTTAGAACGGTAATGCTGGAAGATAACGGTGTTGCTTACCAGCATGTCATGCCGAAGGATGGTTTAAAATTATCTGTCATTGATGGATCAGTATATAAAGATGATGCGGAGTGGTTAAGGAAGCTTATCAATCGATTTGTTTATGATCCATTTGATCTATCGAAAGATCATATGCTGCGTGCTTCACTGATCATGTTACACGATCATGAACATATCCTGCTGGTTACCATGCATCATATTGCTTCCGATGGTTGGTCGGTTTCAATCATTGTAAAGGAAGTTGTAGAACTATATAACTCTTATAAGGAAGGCACACCAGTACAGTTGTTGCCACTTCGGATACAATATGCTGACTTTTCGATCTGGCAAAGGACAAATATCGTGGGAAAGGTGCTAGAAAGTAAAATACAGTATTGGAAAGAGAAACTTGATCAGGTAGCACCGCTTCAACTGCCGACGGATTTTAGCAGGCCTTTGTTGCAGAGCACCAAAGGATCATATGTAAACTTTAAGATAAGCAAAGAAATTTCATCGGCATTAATCTCATTGAGCCAGCAGCAGGGTGCTACTTTGTTTATGACGTTATTATCAGCCTTCAAAGTTCTGTTGCACCGCTACAGTGGTCAGGAGGATATATGTGTGGGAACGCCTATTGCTGGTCGCCAGCAACAGGAAGTAGAAGACCTTGTTGGGTTCTTTGTGAACACGCTCGCTTTGCGTACTCAGGTGAATAGCAATATTCCTTTTACCAGTTTATTGCAGGAAGTAAAGACCACTACACTTGAAGCATATGCGCACCAGGAACTGCCATTCGAAAAAGTAGTAGACGTTGTAGTTAAGGAAAGAAACATGGCAAGAAGCCCCTTGTTCCAGGTAATGTTTATTTTCCAGAATACGCCAGAGGTGCCAACACTTCACCTGGGAAATGTGCAGTTGATCCGCGAGGCATCCGTTCATGATACAACCAAGTTTGAACTAAGCTTTAATATCAGTCAGACCGCTCAGGGTGTCCAGGGTTCAGTGGAGTACTGTACCGATCTTTATCGTGAGGATACCATCAAACGGATGATAGATCACTACATAGAATTACTAGGCTCTATCGTGCAAACGCCGGAACAAAAGATAAGCAGGTTGCGCATGTTGCCACAAACAGAGTTGGATCAATTACTTGTCGGCTTTAATGATACTTATTCGGAATTTCCAAAACATACAACCATCGTAGACCTGTTTGAAAAGCAGGTAAAAACATTCCCCGGAAATATTGCAGTTGTGTTCGGGAATGAAACAGTCACGTATCAACAATTAAACGAGCGCTCCAACAGCCTTGCGCATCTACTCCAAAGCAAAGGAGTGACTAACGATAGTCTTGTGCCTATTTGCCTGGAGCGAAGTATCGATATGATTGTTGGAATGTTGGGTATTCTAAAAGCGGGTGGCGCTTATGTTCCTATTGATCCTGACTATCCTGCTGATAGGATTCAATACATGGTAGAAGATACAGAAGCTCCATTGGTGGTTACGGGTACCGATACGAGCTCTCGAATTAAGTCAGTGAAAGACATAAAGGTGATAGAGTTGGATAAGGAAGGTCTTCTGGATGATCAACCCACCACGGATTTGCAAGCGCCGATACAGCCTCACAACCTCGCTTACGTTATCTACACTTCTGGTTCCACCGGTAAGCCAAAAGGCGTTTTGATTGAACACAGAAATGTAGTAAGGTTATTTAAGACGAAACCGGCCTTATACGATTTTAATGAAAGAGATGTATGGTCGGTATTTCACTCGTTCTGTTTTGATTTTTCTGTCTGGGAAATGTATGGTGCATTATTCTACGGTGGAAAGATGGTGGTGGTGCCAAAGCAAATTACCAAAGACGTTATTCAGTTTGCTGAATTGCTGATTGCTGAAAACGTAACAATCCTCAACCAGACTCCTTCTGCATTTTACGTATTACAGGATGCCCTAATTGAAAAAACAAAAGAGATTTCAATACGGTATGTGATCTTCGGCGGAGAAGCGCTTAATCCGCTTAAGGTGCAACCGTGGAAGAAGTTATATAGGAATAGTAAGCTCATTAACATGTACGGTATAACAGAAACAACCGTACACGTTACCTATCAGGAAATTGAATGGCAACATACACTCGGAGCTAAAAGTGTTATTGGTAAACCAATACCAACGCTAAGCGCATATATTGTTGACTCAAACCAAAATCCTGTGCCTATTGGCATTCCGGGTGAATTGTTGATAGGAGGCGCAGGATTGGCCAGAGGATACCTGAACCGCCCTGAGCTAACTGCCGAAAGGTTCATCATGGATCCGTACACTACGGAGCCGGGCGGAAGGTTATATCGAACAGGTGATTTGGGAGCCTGGCTGCCTGACGGGACAATCGAATATCTCGGAAGGATAGACGAACAGGTTAAGATAAGAGGTTATCGTATTGAGTTGGGTGAAATTGAGGCCGTGCTGCAGGAGTCGCAGTTGGTGCGGCAGGCGGTAGTTATGGCCAGAACAGATAAGGAAAGTAATAAGCGATTGGTTGGTTATATCGTGCCTGAAGGTTCCTTTAACAGGGATGTTATTGTGTCCTATTTGCAAGAGAAGCTCCCTGATTATATGGTGCCTGCTTTGTGGGTCGAGATGCAGAATTTTCCGTTGACCAGCAATGGAAAGATAGATAAGAAAGCACTGCCAGAACCAGATGCAAGTACACTTATTAAAACCGAGTATGTAGCACCGCGTACTGAGATGCAACAAAATCTCGCTCAGATATGGTGCGACCTGTTAGGACTGAAAGTTGTAGGCATTGAGGATAACTTTTTTGAACTGGGAGGTGATTCCATTCTTACTATTCAGGTTGTGAGTCGGGCCAGAAGGTTAGGTTATGAACTTCAACCCAGAGACATATTCCTTCATCAAACCATCAGTCATCTATCGGAAGCCGTCCTGAAACAATCTGCTATCAGAATCGTCGGGGAGCAGGGCCTTTTAACTGGTGGCTGTGGATTAACACCCATACAGCAATGGTTCTTGCAAAGTGAAAGACAATCGCATTCGCATTTTAACCAGAGTATATTACTAGGTATTGATAAGTCAGTTTCTTCTTCTATTTTAAATCTTGCACTCGAGAAGTTGATCCAGCATCACGATGCACTTCGCTTCCGATATTATCAAAAAGACGAAGAGTGGTACCAGGAATACGGATCTTCCCTGGCGAAACTCGCGATAGAAGATCTGCGTACAGTAAGTCCGGATAAATTGGGAACTGCAGTTACCCAGAAGGCAGATACCTACCAGGGAAAACTGGATATAGAAAAGGGCCAGATAATTCAAATGGTGTGGATGCAAACTCCCGATTCAGAAAAGCAGAACCGGTTATTATTTGTTATCCACCACCTGGCAATTGACGGAGTGTCATGGAGGATTATAGTGGAGAACCTCGAGTTTTTGTTGACGGGTTTGCAAAAAGATCAGAAAGTAGATCTTGGTATCAAAACAAGTTCATACCGTCAATGGCATGAAGCATTATGCCAGTACGGACAGCGTCCGAAAGTAGTATCCCAAATTTCCTACTGGGAAAAAATTTTAGAAAGCTATCAGCCATTCTCGAGAGATAAAGCAAATACACAAGAAGTTCGATTTAAGGATATGGGTACTCAGGTAATACACCTGGGGGCTGAAATGACTACAAAACTTTTGCAGGAAGTCCCTAAGGTTTACCATACAGAGATTAATGATATCCTGTTATGTGCATTGGGCATGACGCTGAATAGGTGGGGAGATACAGATAAGATTATCGTTGGCCTCGAGGGGCATGGCCGCGAGGAAATTTCAAAATCTATTGATATTAGTCAAACGGTAGGATGGTTTACCAGTCTGTATCCGGTGTTAATTGAAATGCCGAAGCGTCAACAGCCCGGAGACGCTATTAAGTCGGTTAAAGAGCAACTTCGGCAGGTTCCGGATAAAGGACTCGGCTATGGTGTTTTGAAACACATCAACAAGGAAAAAAAGCTAACAACAAAGGCTGGTTCACACATTTTATTTAATTATCTCGGACAATTTGATAATGTAATTAAGGCGGGGCAATGGCTTGCAGGTGTAAAAGAATCAGCAGGTCAGCGTGTAAGCGATGATTATGTGATGAATGATCAGCTTCAGGTCACGAGTTATGTACAGGGTGGGCAGCTTGTTCTGAACTGGATTTACAACTCCGGCAATTACGACAAAGAAGCCATCAATGAGCTGGTAAAAGAATATCAGGCAAACCTCGAATTGCTGATTGATCATTGCGTAGTGCAGCAGAATTCAGGAGCAGTATTTACGCCTTCGGACTACGGCCTTAGTGCAGAGATCACTTACCAGGAACTCGACAAATTCTTACAAGAATCATATAATTGCTTACCGAGAAGAGAGTCGCTCGAGGGCTTGTATCGTTTAAGCGGTTTACAGCAAGGGATGTTATTCCATGGTTTGTATAATGAAGGTGCGGGATCATACCTTGATCAATTTAGCTGCGATCTTGCAGCACCGGATTTAAATGCTTTCAATAAAAGCTGGGAAAAGATCATTCAGCATCACAGCATATTAAGAAGTGCGTTTTATTCCGATGTTTTCAGTGTGCCTGTTCAATGCGTGTATGGCAATGTCGAGCTTCCTGTTAGTATCATAGACTATCGCCATATGACCGACGCAGAGCGGGCTGAAGCAATAAAAAGATACGCAGCGGAAGATCGTATTAAAGGTTTTGATTTTAAATCCGCACCGCTGATGCGGGTAGGATTGTTTCGCCTAAAGGACGATCAATACAAAATGTTGTGGACATCCCATCATCTTTTATTCGATGGATGGTCATTACCAATTTTGATGGAAGAGTTTTTAAGCTCGTATGACATGCTAGTTTCCGGTAGAGAATTAGACCAGTCCAAAGAAGATCGATACGAAGATTATATCCGTTACCTGGAACGGTCCGATAAAGAGGATGAAGAAACGTACTGGCGGAAGTATATGAGCGGGATCGAACAAGGCACTTTCCTTCCTTTTGTAGAATTCAGTACACAACGAACAAAGGGAGCAGGAGAGTTTCAAACGCTCTATCTGCACTTAGATGAAACTGTTACTGATAAAATAAAAACCTATTCACAGAACAACCGGATTACAGTGAATACTATCATGCAGGGCGTTTGGTGCTATCTTCTGCACCAGTACACAGGCAACGATGATATTGCATATGGAGTTATTGTTTCCGGAAGACCAGATGACCTGCCGGGTGTAGAGCAAAGAGTTGGGATGTATATAAACACTCTTCCTCTTCATTCCCGGAAAAAACATAACCAGAAAATAGCAGACTGGTTGCAGCAAATACAGGATGACCAGGTCGCATCACGTCAATATCAATTCACGCCACTACAAAATATACAACTCCTGTCTCGTGTGAAGGGAGATCTGTTCGACACTATCCTTGTTTTTGAAAATTATCCTGTGAGCAAAGTTGTTTCTGAAAAGAAATGGAGTCTGAATGTACGTAATGTGCAGATGAAGGAGCAGACAAATTATCCATTGACAATCACCGTAGGTAGTTCGGACCAGACCAGTATAGTTTTTCATTACAATACTTATTTGCTGAAAGATCAAATCATTCAACAAATCAGCAATCATTTTGAAAATGTATTACTGCAGCTAATCGAATTCGAGGCGAAGCAGGTAAGCGATATTAAGTTGCTTACAAAAGCAGAGGAGGCACTGCTGCTGGAGGAATTTAGCAACAACGTCTCAGAATTTCCCCATGACAAGAGCATCGTTGATCTATTTGAAGCGCAGGCAGCAGCAACACCTGGAAGTATTGCATTGGTATATGATCGGTGGAAAATAAACTATCGTGAACTAAATGAACGATCAAATAAGCTCGCTCATTATTTGATCAGTAAGGGAGTCCAAAAGGATACACTTGTTCCTTTATGCATTGAGAAATCTGTAGAGATGATGGTTGGTATTCTTGGTATCCTAAAGGCCGGCGGAGCCTATGTGCCACTGGATCCTGGATATCCGGCCGAAAGAATCAACCTGATATTGCAGGATACTGATGCGCAAATCATACTTACCGACAAAGCCAGCAGGGCAAAATTACAGTTCACCGATAGTTTCGAAGTTGTTGAAGTAAACATCCCTGCAATATCTGATCACATCAACCAGCAATCATCAGCTAATCCAAATATCGGAGTGCAAGTGAATCAACTGGCATACGTGATGTATACTTCCGGTTCCATGGGACGGCCTAAGGGTGTGCTTATAGAGCATGGCAATGTAGTTAGTCTTGTTAAAGGCGTGGATTATGTTTCGATATCGCAAGAGGATATTCTATTATCGACTGGTGCTGCTTCGTTTGATGCAACTACGTTTGAATACTGGGCAATGCTCCTGAATGGCGGTCAACTCGTGTTGTGCAATGAACACCGCTTGCTCGATGCAGCCTTGCTGAAGGAAGAGATCAGTGAAAGGAAAGTCACTACAATGTGGTTTACCTCGAGCTGGTTCAATCAGTTGGTGGAAACCGACATTAGTGTATTTACTGGATTGAAGACGATCCTTGTAGGAGGGGAGAAGCTATCTGAATATCATATCATGAAAATGAAGACCAGCTTCCCCTCGATTAACGTCATCAATGGCTATGGCCCTACTGAAAACACGACTTTCTCATTGACATACCAGATCGGGGAAATGGAGGAAGGTAAGTCTATTCCGATTGGAAAGCCTTTAAGTAATCGCACCGCATATATACTTAACGAAGATCTTCATCCGGTTCCGGTCGGTGTAACAGGGGAGATTTATTTAGGCGGTGCTGGTGTGGCAAGAGGCTATTTGAACAGTGCAGATCTGACAAACGAAAAGTTCATTGAAGATCCTTTTGGCTGGAATGAAGGAGAGAAGTTATACAAAACGGGTGACCTTGGCCGTTGGCTTGCGGATGGTAATATTGAATACCAGGGCAGGATCGATGAACAGGTAAAAATAAGAGGCTTCAGAATCGAACCGGATGAGATCAATAGTGTTCTTCAGCAAAGCAATTTGGTAAGTCAATCGGTGATTGTTGTGAAAAAAGACCAGGCTGGCAACAAGCGATTGGTGGGGTATGTGGTGCCGCAAACCGGTTTCAATACGGAAGCGATAACAAACTATTTGCGTAGCAGACTGCCTGATTATATGGTTCCGAATGTATGGGTGGAGTTAAATTCAATGCCATTAACATCGAACGGTAAAGTTGATAAGAAGGTCTTGCCCGATTCGGATGCAAGTGAATTAGTGAGTAACAAATACCTGGCGCCTCGGAATGAAATTGAAACATCTTTGATAGATATCTGGAAAAAGCTATTGCGAGTAGAGCAAGTGGGAGTGAAGGATAACTTTTTTGAACTAGGTGGTCATTCGCTACTTGGCATGAGATTGCTATCTGTGATTAGGAAAGAATTTGGTGTAAATATCCCTCTTGTCGAAGTATTTGACACAACAGTTGAAGTGCTCGCGCAGAAGATCAGTGATCTGCAACGCTTTGGTTCCGGTATCTTAGAAATGCTTGAACAGTCAGGGGAGGCAAAGCCTTTCAAAGAGGTGGAATTAGGACAGCGTGTTGAAGCCGGTCTTGAATGGGGACATAATGAAAATGGCAGGTACATGATACCGCTTTCAACAGATGGAACAAGACTTCCGTTTTTCGGTATTATCAGTTTTAATTCATATCGCTTGTTGGGCAAGCATATGACAAAGGAACAACCGTTGTATTATTTACCACCTACTCAAGCGGCCTCCGTTGAAGACATAGCCAGTCATTATGTAAGAGAAATAAAACTGTCACAGCCAACGGGTCCTTATGTGGTCGGTGGATTTTGCGGTGGCGGGAAGATTGCGTTGGAAGTTGCACATCAACTCGAAGCGCAAGGCGATCATGTCGCAGCACTGGTGCTATTTGAGTTCTATTCGCCGCGTGCTGCGATATCGAAGAGAACTATAACGTATAAAAAGCGGAGACTGGCTTACTATAAAGACCGGATATTGGCACTAAGCAAGGAAGCTGGTTCACCGGTTGACCTCGTGAAATATGTACTCAACAAATCTTTACGTAAGCTAAAAAAGCCGATCGCCAAACCTGCGCCTCCCAAGTACCTTACCAATCCAGCATACAGAAAGTACCAGTGGAAGCCTTATTCCGGTAAAGTCATTTTATTCCAGGCAAGCATCACGCCACTTGAATATAATGGCAGTCCAATCATGGGGTGGGAAGGATTTTTCACCGGCGATGTTGAGATTGTGGGCGTACAAGGTGGTCACCTTGGTATCTTCAGAGAGCCTGCTGTAAAGAAACTGGCAGAGAAGCTTGCTGAAGCACTCGGAGCGATAAACACGGAAGTGAAATAATATTCTTCGCGGAAAAAAATGTGACGCCGGATTCTAAATGATAAGATGAATCCGGCGTAATATTTTAACTATTAAGCCTAAATCCCCGGCTGATACAAATGCTCTACCTTTATTGTCGCTAAGCACTCATCAATGTTTGTGTCATTTTTCTTATTTAAAAATGCCGGTTATGAAAAAAATGCTTGCATTTTTCTTGTGTGCATTGCTCGCCAATCAAACTCTCGATGCTTGCACAACATTTCTCATCCACAAGAATGGTAAATACGCATTTGGTCGCAACTATGACTGGATTACTGATGTTGGAATGGTTTGTTCTAACCTGCGAGGCCTGGCAAAAACCTCTGCACAAATAAACGGACAACCTACCGTTAGCTGGGTTTCAAAATATGGAAGCATTACGTTTAATCAATATGGAAAAGAATTTCCAACAGGTGGAATGAATGAAAGAGGGTTGGTGGTAGAGATGATGTGGCTTGACGGTTCAAAATATCCGGAACCAGATTCCCGGGCGGAAATCGGAGTGCTGCAATGGATACAATACCAGTTAGACAATTGCTCGACAATTGAGGAAGTAATTGCAACCAATTCGAAAATTCGTATTTCAAAGACGCATCCGCCTGTCCATTATCTTGTTGCAGATCTAAGTGGACGCGCTGCAACGATTGAATTTTTGGATGGAAACACCGTTGTTCACACTGGAACGAATCTTTCTATTGCCGTACTGACAAATACCGACTACGCAACTTCTGAAAGAGTGTATAAACAGTCCATTAACAGCAAAGACACAAACGTCGCTTTTAACGACAATTCATTGCAAAGATTTGCCGCAGCATGTTCGATGGTGCAGCAATACAACGCAGGCGGTTCAAACAGCTCGCTCGTGGATTATTCGTTCGATGTCTTAAAAAAGGTATCTAACGATGATTTTACAAAGTGGAGCATCGTATACGATATGAGTGCGAAGAAAGTGTATTTCAAAAGCAAAAGCAGTCCGCAGGTGAAATGGATTTCTTATGCTGATGTTGATTTCTCCTGTAATTCTACATCACTTGCCTTCGATATGAACCTGACCGTACAGGGAAATGGGGCCAGGCAATTTAAACCTCTTACAAAAGAAACAAGTACAATCCTCTTAAATCGGGCGGCCACAGAGAGTAAGAGTCAAATAAATATAGGTGAGGCTGATATCAGGCGTGACGTTGAATACGCAAGTAGAATTAAATGCCAACTGTAAAGTTCTGACACGCTATGATAGCGGTTCTGGTTTCGGTGAACCTCCCGCTGGTTTTGATTTATCTTCAGGCAGCGGGATAAATTCCTTGTCGTCATTTGGAGGTAGTAGAATTCTGCCCTGTTTCCAATCTTCCTTCGCTTGTTCAATGCGTTCTTTGCGAGATGAAACAAAATTCCACCAAATAAAACGTTCGCCCAGCGGTTCACCTCCTAAAAGCATCAGTGTTGTGCTCTCCTTTGTGCGAATGCCTGGATCAACACCTTTACTGAAGACAAGCATTTGTCCTGCATGATACTCCTGACCATTGATTTCTACACTTCCTTTTGCTATATAAAAACCACGTTCAGAATGTTCTTTGGGTAAACCAAAGTTTGTATTAGCCTGCAAGATGGCATGCATGTAAAAGAGAGGCGAGTTTGTTTTGACATTACTTTTCAACCCGTAAGCGTTGCCGGCAATTAGTCGCATCCATACACCTTTGTCTGTATAAATCGAAAGTTGTTCCGGCTTGTAATTGTTAAAAGAAGGTGACCCTTCTTCATCATTTGTTGGCAGTGCCACCCAGGTTTGTATCATTTCCATCTCACCGCCTGCCAGCGCAGCCGGGTCTTCGAACCGTTCAGAATGAGCAATGCCTCTGCCGGCCGTCATCCAGTTTACTTCACCTGGAAGAATCACTTGCTCCACGCCCAAACTATCCCGGTGTGTCACCTGTCCGCCGAAAAGATAGGTTATAGTGGAAAGCCCAATATGCGGATGTGGCAATACATCGAGTAACGAAGGGTCCGATGGCACATCGACAATTGGTTCCGCGTGATCCATAAAGATAAAAGGTCCCACCATCCTGCGAAGACGGAATGGAAGAATACGTTTGACCTTCACGAACTTGCTGATCGCTGCGTTCCGGTAATCAATTACGATTTCAAGCATAACTAAATTAGTTTTTCTTCAATATGAAGGTAAACATTTACCAATGTATAGTTTGCCAAGACCTTACTTAATGTAATAGCGCAGTCGGTTTATTTCCACAAGTGGACATCCTGCTTTTTTGCTTCTTGCGTTCTGCCGACCCCAATTATTTTTTTGCCATTGATGGGCAATGGCTTCAGCAGGAATTAGTAACGTCGACGTTTTTGCAGGATAAAGTTTCCGAAAGTTATCGATCCACGTAATGCATTCGATCTTTCTGCAATTGCTCTTCAATTGCACAACTTGATGATCTCGCCTCCCTTTATCAGTGACATAACTTACCTTTTTCAGGTATTGAAAAGTGTATTGGTATCGATCACTTTTGCCCTGGAATTTCAAATAACACTCACATAAATAAGGGTAATGAACACGCATTTGGAATCTTATAATCTTAGCGCAAAGCTTCACATTGAAGTGCTTCAGGAAAAGTATGGACGAATTAATGTGCAGGTATTGTGTGATGATGATCACAAAAGAGAGGTGCTGCTAATGGACAAAGACGATATTGCAAGAACGTATGCGCTTACGTTAAAAAAAGATGACTGGAAACAAAATAAGGAAATTTGTGCAGTGAATGAAGTGATAAAAAAAGGTTTGGGGATTGGCAAAGCATTTAAAGAACGGGGCTTTGGCATTCAAAAAAACGTTTTAGATGTCTATATAATAAAATTACCTGGATGGCTGCAGGAGGCATTTTTTACCGAAAGCAAAACAGCGAAAGCAAGAATCACAGAGTTTATGGTGAGGAAAGATAACGCGATTTATAATTATGGCATAGTTACGGAAATCTATTCACCTGATTTCCGGAAGCCCAGGGTAAATGATGCAGACAAAGCGCAAATAAATATTCCTATATCTGTTTTACAATTGCTTGGCTTTAGTAAAGAAGAAATGTGGGTATCTCTTGAAAGAAAAATCATTGCTCCTTACCTGGCAAAATTATATTCGTCTGTCGTTAAAGAAATAAAGGATAAGTTCGCTGCGTCCCGCATATAGTTCTTATAGAGTGACCGAAATGGGTCGGCACAACGCAAACATTTTAACGCTACAGTAACCTGATCACGACCTCGCCTGATTTAAGACCGTTGGACGTGGCCTTTACTTTGAGAGTACGCGAAGTTCCGGCCTTCGCTCGAACAATTGCCAGGACGAGCCCATTAAAAGCATTCCTTTTTTTTGAAGAAAAAGGAACAAAGCTCGTTGGATCACCATTATCAGTGGCAACTATTTCACCAGGACCAGATATTTCAAAAGTTATATGGTTTCCAGCCTCTGGAACAACTGTTCCCTCGCTGTCTAACACACGAAGGGTAATAAACGATAAATCTTTTCCATCAGCAGTTATCGTGTTCCTGTCTGCTTTAAGTTCCAGCTTCGCGGGTTTTCCTGAAGTTCGTACAACATCCGTTGCCCATGGTTGGCCGTTCTTATATGTAATTACTTTGAGTTCTCCAGGAGCATAGATAACACTATCCCACCGAAACCTGTACTCGTACCGGCCCTTCTTTTTTCTTCCCAACGATTTATTATTTAAAAACAATTCGGCTTCGTCGCCTGAGGAAAAGACATGTACAGGGGTAATCTTACCAACTCTATCGGGCCAGGTCCAGTGCGGAAGAATATGCGCCATTTTCAAATCTGGAAGCCAACGCGATTGATAGAGATAAAATCTATCTTTTTTAAATCCTGCCAAATCAATGATGCCTGAGTAAGAACTACGTGCTGAATAATAGGGAGTAGGCTCACCAAGATAGTCAAAACCCGACCAAACAAATTCACCTGCTACGTAAGGATGTTTATCCTGGGAAGCAAAAACTTTATCTGGTGATGCTCCAAATTGTGCCGTATACAATTCATAGGCGCTCACATACCTATTTTTCGGATCACCCCCCGTACTGTCACTAACGGGAGCGCTTATGCCATTATATACCGGGAACACATAGGTACCCCGGGTACTAAGAGCTGATGATGTTTCACTACTTACAATTAATTTGTCAGGGAACTGTCTTTGAAACGCAGGATATAAAGGCGGTGTTCTAATACCCCTGAGATGTGAATATGCCGGTGCATCCCGTATTCCTTCGCCCTGGTAATTCAAATTTAAAATGTCCATGACCTTAGGAAAAGGCATATCAGGCTTTGCGTAATTCATAGATGCTGTTGCAGGCCTTGTGCTGTCTTCCTCTTTTACAATATCATACAATTTTTTTGCAAGTGCGGCTCCTGTGTCTGCAGTGTACTGTTCACCTACTTCGTTACCAAAACTCCAGGCAATGACGGAAGGGTGATTCCTGTCTCGTCTTATGAATGCTCTTGTATCCGGCTCATGCCAATCAGGAAAAATCAAATGAAAATCGTGCGGTGTTTTTCTTCTTTCCCAACTATCAAAAATTTCATCGATCACCAAGAACCCCATTTGGTCGGTGAGATCCAACAATTCAGGTGCAGGCGGATTATGTGCCATTCGAATCGAATTGCATCCGAGCTCACGCAGAATTTCCAATTGTCTTTCTGCAGCTCTTGTGTTAAAAGCAGCACCTAGTGCACCAAGGTCGTGATGTTGGTTCACACCCTGGAAACGGACAGCTTCTCCGTTGACTGCTAAACCTTTTAACGGATCAAATTGAAGAGATCGGATTCCGAAACGGGTTTCGTATTCATCAAGAGGTTTTCCATTTGTATACAAACGTGTAACAGCCACGTAGAGATTTGGTTTTTGTGAAGGTGGAGGTCCCCAGAGCATCGGATTTTTTATAACAACTGAATTTTTAATTTTAATTTTTTTCCCGGCTGGCACAGTTACATCTGAAATCGGATAACTCGCGAGTTTTTTTTCCGATCGTTTAAGTTGGTTATTTAAACCATAAACTTCTGTAACGACCCGGATGTTTTGATCAGAGTTTGATCTGTTTTCGATATCAACAACAAGATTAACCGTGGCTGAAGAAGCAGAAACATCTGTTGTAATAATAAATGTTCCCCACTGTGCAATATGCACGGGACTCAGTTTCGTAAGCCATACATTGCGATAAATGCCGCCGCCCGGGTACCACCGCGCTGAGTTGTTTGGATTATCGAGCCTTATCACTAATTGATTGTCGCCACCAGGTTTTACGTAGGGCGTGATGTCAAGACGAAAAGAATTGTAACCATACGGCCACCCACCCACGATGTTTCCATTAAGCCAAACCATCGCGTATGACATGGCCCCATCTATATCCAGGTAAATAGATTTGTCTTTATCAGCAGCAGGGATATTTAATTTTCTGCGGTACCAGCCCACGCCATGGCTGGGCAGACGTCCCATGCCACCGCCGACTTCTGGGTTGGCATTTTCATAAAATGGACCATTAATAGCCCAGTCGTGCGGCAAATGGATTTGCTGCCATTTACTATCGTCAAAATTGTTTTGTATAAACGGAACATTACTGCCCGGGCTGCCACCGGGACGTTGATGATGTTTCGCCGGATCCTTAATAAAATCATTAGCCGTGGGCAAAATCCATTTCTTTAACACATTGTCTGAAGAAGCCACAGCTACTCGTTCTGTGGGTTTCGTGTCCGCCACCACATTGTCATTTCGATCATTAACTTTTGGACGAACATCATATGTTAAGTCAATAGCATCGACTGAGTCGCTCTTGAGAAAACGCCATTCATCATTGATTAAGATTTTTTGTCTTGTGGTTTGGGCGGTAGTCACAAGGGATAAAAAATTAGTCGCAATGACCATTGTCAGGGTAAAAGAAAAAATATTAACTCCGCGCTTTACGTAAATCATGAGCATCTGTCAATTGTGTTTCTTTGCGATCCGAATAATTTAATTCAGCGGCAGGTATTAAGGGTTTCTCAAAAGGCGATGTTTCATGATTGCCACAAAGGCACAAAGGCACAAAGTCATGAATTAGAAACTTTCTCTTCCTTTGTGTCTTGGTGACTTCTGTACAACAACAAGATGCCTTTGTTTTGTTCGACACGAATTATCACGGGTTAATTCGTGGCAATTTGTGCAATTCGTGGCAAGACTTCCTGATTTGGATGTTGCCCCCCAGAAATCATCTCCTCCCGAACGCTGGACTTCGTAGCAAAAAGCATTTTAAGACCGCTTCATGCCTAACAGTTAAGTCCCTCACTAAATTTAAAAATAATAAAAAGGAGAATTCAGACATTTCTCAGTGTTTGCGATTGTTTAGTGAAGTTGCGAAAAAGATACTGCAGCATTGTAGTAACTCGATATTTTTATTTCATTCTTTTCAGTTTGTATTCACGGAAGATTATCGCGGGTAACCAGGAGTTTGATGCTCCTGTTCCTTTCAATTTCACAACTGCCTATAGGCCAAAGATTGAAATGGTCTTGCATTTGAGTACGTGATTCCCATACACAACTGAAGATAATTCCGCGGATTTAATCCGTGCTAATCCGTGTAATCCGTGGCAGTAACAAACTAACTACCGCGAAAGGGCCACTACCTGTTGGAAGGTGACGCGTGCTTTCAGCGTAAGTGTTTGCCCGTTCACGCTGACATCCACTGTGAGTGTATCACCATTTGTCCCTCTAGTGAAATTAGCCGTAATGCTTTGCGGCCGGCCGGGTTTAGTGCCTATTTCAAAATGTTCAATTTCTGCTTTTATCTCATTGCGCCGGCGTTCCCAGTCGCGGAAATTCTTAGAACGTCCCCGACCACTCGACCACATAAATGGGTCAGGTAAAGGATCGACCACTGGCAATTGGTTGAGCGCGGGTAATGAAGCCGGCGGATAGCCTGCACCGCTATTTTCAAGATTGTAAACGAATGGGATCTGGGCAAATAATTCAAGGCACATTAAGTTCAGAAAGAACGGCGACGATTATAATTTTTAATTTCCTGTTCATTTTTTTTATTGTTAATATACAAAGAGGCAATACGCTCAGGAGCTTAATATGAATGCCGTGGTAAATGGTAGCTACTTGTATTATTGAAATTCACCGAATTTGTCCAGTTCGTATAGCTCATTTGTACGATTTCCTTGTCGAATGCTCAAAAGGAATCTCGAAATATATATAATGTATCCATGAGGAAGATGAAAAAAAATTAGACTGCCACAGGCTAAAGACTCTAAAGCAAGGCGCTAAATTTCATAGATTTTTCCCTGCAACAGGATCCGAATGCCATTTGAACGAGGTAAGCTTTTCTTCAACTCAAATACCGAGTTTAAGGAGGCTTGCGGCCCTTGCGCCCGGGCCCTTTGTAAAAATAGAAGACCATAAACCAACCACGTGGCTTATGGCCCTCTGTTTTATTATCACTTGTTTCGTTATTGTTAACCGCCTGCGCCCATTAATTCATCCATCTCACCCATCTGTGCTTTTTGCTTGTTCAGATATTGGATGAATTCTCCCTGGTCAAATACCTTAGTTCCCTCTTCACCAAATTGGCGGACAAGTACGAATTTATCCTGCCTCGCGTCATCGTAATGAACCCAGGCTGCTTCCACATTCAAGGCCGGTATTCGGATTGCTCTCAACTCGCCCGGGTAATCCTCGTTGCCCACGCGTTTAAGACGGTTTAACGCATTTTCAAAGCTGGTGAAGTACTCTTTATTGGGTTGGAGTTGCATAAACTGGGGTTGTTCTTCGTTAAGCCCAACTTCGTACATAGCAACGGGAGCCGCATCTTCGAATTCCATCACGCGGAGACTAACAGGTGTTTCGGGAAGGCGGCTTTCGCTATTGATCTCGTTTAGCCCCATTACATACGTGTGATGAGCTGTAGAGTATTCGGGATCGGGAATCTCCTGGCCAACATTAAATTTTGGATTGTTGAAACGGGCAAAAGGCCTCACCTCAGGAATGGGACTGAGTAATCGTGGATTGAATTGAAGATCTTTTAACCACATAAAATAAAAATGCTTTTTAGTAAAATAAGTGTGTGTCCATGAGCCTGAACCCTGGTAATTAGTTGCAAATTCGTTGTAAGAAAGAACGCTTTTACCGTAGATCGGGTCGTCGATATAAAGGTATTCTCTTAAAAATACCCGTGATACACCATAAATCACCATGAAGTGGCCGCCGCCGCCATTCCATCCGATCCTGGTTCCCACAACCAACCCCTGGTCAATTTGGCTTTTGATATCATTCCAGCTTATCGTGCCACTTTGCATGCTTACATAGTTCAGTGTACGATCGAGGGCTTTGTTGAGATACCACGGAACATTACAGGGCGAGGGTACGGGAGAGGTGCAACAGCTTTGGGTAAGTTCTTTGCTCGCGATCTTGCATTGCGTCCAGGGGCTTAAACCCGAATAAAAATGAGACACACTCTTGGCCGTAGCGGCCCAACACCAGTTTGATTGTGTTTGCGCTTCCATGTTAAATGGAAGTACTACGTTTTGATAAAACCAGTTGTAGTAGTTGAATTCGAAACTCAGAGGAATACGCGACAGGTTATCGCGGAGGATGTTTGTGGGAGGCATATGACAAGGGTTTTTAGATGAAAATTCCAGGACGGACCATTTGTTCAGGGGATATACAGATATGCAACAGGCAAGGTAGTTTAATTCAAAACCGAAGTCAATAGTCTATATGTGGTATTTATGTCAAACGGCATAAGGCGAATACTCGCTGATTTTTGCCGAAGGATGTCTCGAGATTTTCATTTAGAATTTTATTGCGCCTGTTGTATGAAGGAGCCTTTTCATCGCTTTATCGTAAACACAGCAGTTACAGGAAATGTGGGTTTTCTGTAACTGCTGATGCGGAAATATAATATGAGTTTCGGGTTGGATATTATTTGGACAACGGCCCGGCCCTCAGAGCTGAATCTTGTTAGATTGACCTTACTCAGCGCTAAGGAGATGAAAAGATAATCGTGGTTATTTACAACAATTTTATCGCCTAAACGTTTTGAAATGCTTTGAAACCAGAACTTGCAAAAACCATCCGGCCAGTTATCTTTTCGTTTATGCGTTTATTAATCTATGTTATTTTGATTTTTCAGGTTCTATTTTCAGGGATTGATGTGTTCGCGCAGCAAAAAGAGTCTGTCCAAAAGCCTACGCTAGGCATTCATTTTGTTGTCAACGATTATTTTTTTCGTGGATCTTTTAAAACATACTATAATTCATCAATCACTAAACTGTCTCCGGGGTTAGCATTGAGTTTTACAAAAGGCATTTCCAAACATTTTGACTGGACTGTAACCGGCTACGGCACGTTTGCAGATAGCGTTTTAAAAAATACACGAGCATACGGTGAGAGATCTTTTTTCGCTGATGCCAACTTTTCGATTCGTGCAAAAATGTTTTCTAATACAAAAGCGGTTCAGCCTTTTCTTCAGGCTGGTCTTGGTATATCGCGATATAAAACTATCACGGAACTGGGTGTTCCCTTTGGAGCAGGATTACAGGCCAATATTTTTCGGGGTGGGTATTTAATCCTTCAGACAAAATACAATCTACCGCTTGGCTCTGCTTTCACAGATTATTTCTCTCACAGTCTGGGTATTGCGACAACTATTGGCAAAGCCAGGCGCAAGCCGACTAAAAAATCTATTGAGCCTGCAATTAGCCTGGACACGATACGAATAGATACAGCGGTACAAATAGATACAGATAGCGACGGAGTGTTAGATTCTGCAGATATCTGCCCAACTGTGCCCGGTCTGAAAGAATTCAACGGATGCCCCGATCGGGACAAGGATGGTGTTGAGGATAGATTCGATCAGGCCCCTGATGTACCTGGTTTGGTTGAGTACCAGGGACGACCGATACCTGATACGGACAAAGATGGTATTCTTGATAATGAAGATAAATGCATTGAAGTGCCAGGAGTACCAGCATACAATGGTTGTCCGGTTCCTGATAGAGACAATGATGGCATAGCGGATGAATATGACAAGTGTCCGGATATTAAGGGTAATACAAATAATGGATGTCCTGGAATATCAAGTGAGACTAAAGAGAAGATCGAGCGTGCCGCTAAAAATATTTTCTTTAATACAGGAAGCTATACTCTATCATCAAAATCAATTATCGCTCTCAATGAGATAATAGCCATTCTGAAATATGATCAAACCCTGATGTTAAGCCTTACAGGTCACACGGATGATGTCGGCGACTCGGTAGTAAATGAAATTTTGAGCGAGAAGAGAGCCATGGCAGTATTAAAGTATCTTTCTGATAGAGGCATTTCTAAAGATCGCTTTAAAGCTTCCGGAGTTGGAAAACGCCGACCTGTTAAATCGAATAGTACTGCGAGTGGAAGATCATCAAACAGAAGAGTAGAATTGAAATTTGAGTATTGATTGTAATTATTTTGACTGCTTAATATTGTGCTCATACAGTCGCGAGCTTGTAATGCATTCGTCGATCATCATATTTGAGCATTAATAGTGTCCCGGGAAATTTAGTAATTTGTATTAAAAAGGAGGCTTTTCGAGGCCTCCTTTTCCGTCTTAGATTTACGAGTTCAATTATCGATTCATTGTTCAATATCTCCAGGACTCGTATGAGTTACCTAAAACAATCCCATAAGATTGAATGGTGGTAGAAAATATCGGTCTCGTAATTAACAATCCCGTAGGGCAATGTCATTAAGTTAAGAGAAGTGCTAAAAAAAGGGTTACAGTATATAGTTTTGAGGTGTCGAATCTTAAAACAAAACTGTAA
>Ga0126304_10000134_pt1 | contig 24110 bp, 22 predicted proteins | sample Plot25_FD_92538 | JGI IMG/M metagenome (GOLD analysis project Ga0126304, IMG submission 92538) | Serpentine soil microbial communities from UC McLaughlin Reserve, CA, USA - Plot25 | ecosystem: Environmental > Terrestrial > Soil > Grasslands | place: USA: UC McLaughlin Reserve, Lake County... | reverse complement strand
GTGATTGGTGGGTGTCGTCTCACCCGGCCGAGGGCGAATCGTTCGAGGCGGGGCAGCGGCTGGAGTCTCACAAGCGGTTCATGCGGCAGATGCAGGCGACGTTCGCCACCGCGACCGGGGCTACTGACCCGGAGCTGATCCCGCCGGGGTACCGGCCGCTGCTGGCCGACTTCGAATCCGATCGGCCGTTGCACGACGCCGCGAGCCACGGCGACCTGACCAACGCCGACCCCGTTTTTCGATCCCGGCGGCCGTCGACGAGACGGCGATCGACACCGGCGCCGCCGCGCACGTCGAGGGCACCAACCCCACCGAAGGCACCCTGGCGTTGACGCCGAAGACAATCACCCCGGCCGGAATCTCCGGCGTGTTCCGGGCGACCCGCGAGCTGGTCGACTCCTCCAACCCGGCGGTCGACGCGGTCGCGTTCGCGGTGATGCGGGAGGACTGGGACCGCCAGGCCGAGGCGCTGATCTTCACCGAGCTCAACGGCAGCGGCGGGCAGGGCGGCACGATCACCGGCGACTTCGTCCCGAGCGGCGCGGCGGTCCGCAACTCGGCCGGCGCCGCGCTACCGGCCGATCTGCGGAAGGCGCTGGCGCTGTTCGTCGACCACCGCAAGCAGAAACCCCGCTACGTGGTCGCCTCCAGCCGCAAGGCCGTGGCCGAGGCGTTGGAAACCCTCGACATGCAGGCATGGGCGCTGCGGGACCTGTCGGTGGAGTTGTCCCCGTGGATCACCGGCACCGGCGCCACCGACGGCGACGTGTTCATCACGGGCCGAAACGACCTGTGGGCGTGGCAGTCGCCGCTGCTGGAGTTCTCCTACTACGAGCGGCAGGGCCCGGCGCTGGTCGACCTGGCACTGTTCGGGTACTTCGCTACTCGCCTCATCAAGCCGGCCGGCCTGGCCGCGATCCGACACACCTGACCGTGATGTTCGGCGTCAACCTCACCCGGCCGTGGAAAGTGGACTGTCGCCGTCACGGTACCGGGATGGATGGTCGGCGAGCGGGGACATTCCTTCCCCGCGGTGACCCGGCCAGCGCCCGACGAGAGCGGCCCCCGGGTGACTGGTCGTCCACCGGGGGGCCGCCCGCCGTCGGACGGCGGCAGGATGCCCTACGGTTCTGCTGGTGGAAGCCGCAATCGCAATCGGCCTGGCGTTCATGTCGTTCGTTCTCGGCATCGCGGGCACACTCCTGATCGAGTGGAGATTCCGGCCGCGGTTCGAGCGGGAACGGCGCGCACAAGAGCGGTGGGAGAACGAGCTGCAACAGCTGCTCGAGTTGCTCGAGATTCGCTTGCCGAGGCTCACCCAGGAGCTGAATCACCTCCTCCGGATGGCGAAGCATCACGCTGACATCAAGGAAGCCGAGGACCTGAACCCGCAAGAGCTCGATGCCCTCGAACGCTTTGCCGAGCAGGATCGAGAGAGCGCCCAGCGGGCATACGAGGCATGGGAGGAAGTAGCACAAGCGGTAGCCGTGCTGAGCCGCCGGGTAGCCCGCTTCCATCGACCTGACGCGACGACAACGTACGAGGAGAGCGCCTGGCTCTACTCGATGCTGTACTTCCGCGAAGTGTCCCATTTCAAGATGGGGGAGATCCCGTCGGGCGACTACGAGCAGCGGGAAAAGGAACTGCGGGAGAGACTGCAGGTGTGGGCAGACTCCCTGCAGCGGGAGGGTCGTCCGCACAGGACGCCCCGGCGCCCAACCGTTCGACCAGAGGACCTCGTTACTCACGTCACCCGGTGTCGTCCTCGGACGTGAGACGGCCCGCACCCCGAGCGCAGAAGTGCGGGCTGCGGCGCCCCGCCGGTCAGCGACGCTTGACGTCCTCGGGTCGCAGCACCCGGTACACATCCTCGGCCCGCAGCCACGCCAGCTGGTCCTTACGCCGGCCGGTGTCCGGATCGGTGCGGTAGAGGCCGACCATGACGTGCGTCTCGGTCCAGCGGCGGGCCTCGGCGGGCCGGAAATGCTCGCCGAGCTTTGCCGTCGACCAGGCGGACGAGGACCGGGATGGCGCCCTGGTTGGCCGGCGGCATGCTGTCCGGGATCTCCTCGTTCGCGTACCCGGTCGTCCGTCGCCCCATCCCCCATTTTCGAACAGGTGTTCCATGAACGCCAGACCTCGTAGAGCGGGCCGCTGCACTCTTACTAGCCGCGGGCTCGGCGCTTGAGGTCGAGGAACCCACTGAACCAGGCGGGATTCTGGTAGCCCATGTGCGGCTGCCCCTCGAACGCCCAATCCGAGAAGCCACCGACATGTAGCACTTCCAACTGGTCCACGAAGCGGTCCGGTACAGGGTCGCCGCGTTGCAGCGCGAGTAGCTCGGCCCGGTCCTCGGCCGACAGGTCCTCGCGCCACCATGCGTCCACGACCTCGGTCCGCTGTGCTTCATCCATGACCTCACAGCATGACGCAACGACGAACGGCCCGCCCCCGACATGGAAGACGGGCCGTTGTCGTGCGGTCAGTCGGCGTCGACCTCCGGGTTGTCGTAGTCGGCGTACAGGTCGCGGATGCGGCGCAGCGCGTCGCCCGGTTTGAACGTGACGTCGTAGGCGATGCGCCGGATGGCGCCGACCAGCGTGAGCAGTTCGGCGATGCTGTGGCGCGGCTCGGGTGGTGGCAAGGTGTAGGACACGATCGTTCTCCTGTCTTGGCAGGTGGACGGTCGAGGCCTCGGCAGGTGTTGGCGCACCTGTCGGGGCCGCTTATTGATCTTTGAGGGGGCGCGCTCGGGGCGCAAGAGGCTGATTACGGGTGACGAACGTTGCCGAGTGGTGACGACAGAGCCGCAGGTCGCGATACCCCTGGGGGGTATCGCGACAGGTCAAAAAGCCCCGGCTAGAAGTACCAGGGGTACCGGGACCAGTCGGGTGCACGCTTCTCGAGGAAGGCATCGCGGCCTTCGGCCGCTTCGTCGGTCATGTAGGCCAGACGGGTCGCCTCGCCGGCGAAGACCTGTTGGCCGACCATCCCGTCGTCGACGGCGTTGAAGGCAAACTTCAGCATCCGCTGCGCGGTCGGACTCTTTCCGTTGATCTTTGCGGCCCACTCCAGCGCCACCACCTCGAGTTGCCCATGAGGCACCACCGCGTTGACCATGCCCATCCGGTACGCGTCTGCAGCCGAGTGCTCCTCGCCCAGGAAGAAGATCTCGCGAGCGAACTTCTGCCCCACCTGTCGGGCCAGGTAGGCCGAGCCGTAGCCGCCGTCGAAGGAGCCGACATCCGCGTCGGTCTGTTTGAACCTGGCGTGCTCCGCGCTAGCGATCGTCAGGTCGCACACGACGTGTAAGCTGTGCCCGCCGCCCGCGGCCCAGCCGGGTACGACGCAGATCACCACCTTGGGCATGAACCGGATCAGTCGCTGCACCTCGAGGATGTGCAGTCGACCCGCGCGGGCCGGGTCGACCGTCTCGCCGTCGCCGCCCGTCGACGGCACGGTGTACCGGTATCCCTCCCGGCCACGGACCCGCTGGTCACCGCCCGCACAGAACGCCCATCCGCCGTCCTTGGGTGACGGCCCGTTGCCTGTGAGCAGGACGCATCCGACGTCGGGCGACATCCGGGCGTGGTCGATGACCCGGTACAGCTCGTCGACGGTGTGTGGCCGGAAGGCGTTGCGCACCTCGGGCCGGTCGAAGGCGATCCGGACCGTTCCCTGATCCCGGTCGTCGGCGACGTGCCGGTGGTAGGTGACGTCGGTGAGGTCGAACCCCGCGACGGGGCGCCACCGCGACGGGTCGAAGGGGCCGGGCGTCTCGCGCCCCTCATTGCTATGTGTCACCTCGAGAGGATAGATGTCGCGGCTGCACCTATTTCGTCCACAGCAGGGCGCGCCAGTTCGTCCACCCGCCGACCGATCTGGACTACGCTCGCCGCTGGCCGTATGAGGCAAGATCCAGGTGCTCGGGAGAGCCCTCCTATGACAAGCCGTTTCCTCTCGCGGCTCGTGCTCTGTGCGGCGCTGGCCGGTGCGTCGGGCGCGTGCGGTACGACGGAGCCCGAGCAGGCCGGGCATCCGGTTTGGACGACGGTCATCGACGAGCCGAGCGGAGCCAGTATCGACCTGCCCGAGGAGGCCCGGCCGCAGTCCGACACGGCATCCGACGCGCAGGGTTCGACGGTCACGCTGCGCAACTACACGACGACGGCTGCCGGCGGCGCGGTTGAGGTCGGCTTCAACGTCCTCGACACCCACGGCGGGCACTACGACTTCGACGAGGGCGTCCAGCAGGTCGCCTCGAGCCTCGACGGCACCGTCGTGTCGACGAGGGAGACCAATGTCGAAGGTCATGATGCCGTCGACGCCGAGGTGTCGTACGGGCGGGGCAACGTCGTGCTGTTCCAGCTCGTCGACGCAGACGATCATGTTCTCCAGCCACTCGTCGCAGGGCCGGCCGAACGCCGGGAACTCGTCGAGGAGACGTTCGAGCAGCTCACCGGATCACTGGACGTCGCCGGAGCATGACCGACCCGCGCCGGGCCGCCGGCCTCCACGTCTACGCCCTCCCACTTCGCACCCGGGTTCGCGGCATCGAGGTGCGCGAAGGGGTGTTGGTTCGAGGCGTTGCCGGCTGGGGCGAGTTCTCGCCTTTCCGCGAGTACGACGATGGCGAGGCGACGGCCTGGTGGCGAGCGGCCATCGAGGCGGCCGACGTCGGCTGGCCTCCGCCGGTCCGTTACCGCGTCCCGGTCAACGCGACAGTGCCGGCCGTGGCGCCTGAAGCCGTGGCCGGCGTGCTCGACCGGTTTCCAGGTTGCCTCACGGCCAAGGTGAAGGTGGCGGAGCCCGGTCAGTCGCCCCGTGACGACGAGGCTCGCCTCGAGGCGGTCCGCTCGTTCATGGGGGAGGTCGGCCGGATCCGCGTCGACGCCAACGGCGCCTGGGGCGTGGACCGGGCCGCCCGCCTGCTGCCGGCCTACGACCGGGCCGCCAGCGGACTCGAGTACGCGGAGCAGCCGTGCGCGACCGTCGACGAACTCGCTGCGCTTCGCCGCAAGGTGCACGTTCCAATTGCGGCCGACGAGTCGATCCGCCGAGCCGACGATCCCCTGCGGGTGGCCAGGCTGAAGGCGGCCGACGTCGCGGTCCTCAAGGTACAGCCACTCGGCGGGGTGCGAGCCTGCCTGCGGATCGCCGAGGAGATCGGCCTGCCCGTCGTGGTGTCGAGCGCACTGGAGACGTCGGTGGGCATCGCGGCGGGCGTGGCGCTGGCGGCAGCGTTGCCGGAGCTTCCCTACGCCTGTGGGCTCGCCACCGCGGGTCTGCTAGCCCGCGACGTCGTAGCCGATCCGTTCGTCGCCAAGGGCGGTGTGCTAACGGTCCGGCGAGTGGCGCCGGACCCGGCGTTGCTGGCGGACGCGGGTGCCGACGAGGCGACCGACGCGTGGTGGCACGACCGGGTGCGCCGCGTGGCGGATTGGCCGTGATCGCGGAGCGAGGCACCGACCAGGGCGACCGGAGTTCCCGCAACGTCGCCGACCAGGGACAATCGGCATGGTGAACCCGTCGACGGCGCTGGCTCGCGTGCTGATCGACGAGTTCGTCCGCAACGGCGTGACCGACGTGGTGCTGGCGCCCGGATCGCGCAGCGCCCCGCTCGCGTTCGCGGTGCACGCCGCCGATGCCGCTGGGCGTCTGAGGTTGCACGTGCGCATCGACGAACGGTCGGCGGCGTTCACCGCACTCGGAATGGCGAAGGCAACGGGTGGTCCCGCCGCCGTCGTCACCACCTCCGGGACAGCGGTGGCCAACCTGCACCCAGCCGTCCTCGAGGCACATCACGCCGGCGTGCCGCTGCTCGTTGTCACCGCCGACCGGCCCGACGAGCTGCGCGGCGTGGGCGCGAACCAGACCATCGACCAGGTCGGCGTCTTCAGTGGTGCCGTCCGCCTTTTCCACGCGTTCGCGGCTCCGGTCAGCCGGCCAGGACAGGTGGCGTATTGGCGCTTCACTGCGGCCCGAGCCTGCATCGTTGCGGCCGGAGCACTGAGCGGGGCGCCGGGCCCCGTTCATCTCGACGTCGCCTTCAGGGATCCGCTGGTTCCCGAGGACGAGGAGGCCTGGGTCGAGCCGCTGGACGGGCGCGCCGGCGGCGGGCCGTGGGCAGAGGTGAACGACCATGTGGTCGCGGGCTCCGTCCCCGGTGCGCCACACGATCTTGCTGCCGAGCCCAGGACGGTCGTCGTCGTCGGAGCTGCTCGACCACTGGCCGCGGCGGCCGCCTGGCGGCTCGCAGAGGCGCGCGGATGGCCGGTACTGGCGGAGCCGTGGTGGCGACGTGGCGGACCTGCGGTGGCGTGTGCGCCGCTCGTCGTCGCCGCCGAAGGGTGGCTCGAGGAGAACATGCCCGACCGGGTTCTGGTGATCGGCCGGCCTACGCTCTCCCGTTCCGTCGCGCGGCTCGTGGGTGGCTCGCCGGCGTCGGTGGAGGTGGTGGCATCGGGCACCTCCTGGACCGACCCCGGGCACGCCGCGCGGCGGGTCCATACCGAGGAGGACCTCCGGGCCGCTGCGGACGCCGCCGCCCGCGGGGTCGTGGCGCCCGGCTGGTTGGCGGCGTGGACCTCCGCGGGCGAGCGAGCTCATCGCATGGTCGACCGGGTGCTGGACGAGTCGGTCGCCGCGGCCGCACAGCCGAGCGGGGTCGCTGCCGTGCGGGGCATGCTGCGTGCGATGCCGGAGAACGCCATGCTGTTCCTGGGATCGTCGTCCGTCGTCCGCGACGTCGATCTGGTGGGCGAGAGCCTACCGTCCGTGGTGCTGGCGAACCGCGGCGTCTCGGGGATCGACGGCACGGTGTCGACGGCCGTCGGTTCGGCGCTCTCGTACACGCGAGCCGGTGACAGACCAGGCTACGCGATCATGGGGGACCTCACCTTCCTGCACGATGCGAACGGACTCGTGATTGGCCCGGACGAGCCGCGGCCGGACCTTTGCATCGTCGTGGTCAACGACGGCGGAGGCGGCGTCTTCGCTCTGCTCGAACAGGGCGCGCCCGCGTACGCGGGGACATTCGAGCGGGTGTTCGGCACGCCCCACGGCGTGGACCTCGATGCGCTGTGCGCGGCAACGCATACTCCGTTCGAGCGCGTGGAACTCGACAAGCTCGACGCCGCCATGGCACCACAGCGGGGGCTGCGCGTGGTCGAGGTGGCGGTCGACCGCAGCAGCCACCGTGAGCTGCACGCGCGTCTTCGTCGGGCGGTCGCCGAAGCCCTGGCGTGATCAAGACCCGCTTGGCCTCGCCGCCGCGCCGCCGGCCCGCACGCGCCGCGGGGCGACGTCAGTCGGAGAGGGCGTCGCGCATCGCGACGAGCTTGGCGGCGCTCTCCGCCAGCTCGGCCTCCGGGTCGGAGCCGGCGACGATCCCGCAGCCGGCGAACAGGCGCAGTCGCGCCGGATCACGCGGGTCGATCTCGGCGCAGCGCAGTGCGATGCCCCACTCGCCGTCACCGCTGGCGTCGATCCAGCCGACCGGCCCGGCATAGCGGCCGCGGTCGAGGCCCTCGATCTCCGCGATCAGCCGGGAGGCCTCCGCCGTCGGAGTCCCGCACACGGCGGCCGTCGGGTGCAGGGCGGCCGCCAGCACGAGCGAACTCGACGGGTCCGCCGCCACACCGGTCACGTCCGTGGCCAAATGCATGACGTTGGCCAGGTGGAGGACGAACGGCGTCTCCGGGACGTTCATGCTCGAACAATGCGGTGCGAGCGCGCGTGCGACAGACCGGACCGCGTACTCGTGCTCCTCCAGGTCCTTGCTGGACCTGGCCAGGGAAGCGGCGAGCGCCAGGTCGTGGGCGTCGTCACCGGTGCGTCGGATGGTCCCAGCGAGAACCCGCGACGTCACCAGCCCCCGTTCCAGGCGGACCAGCATCTCGGGCGTGGCCCCGATCAGGCCGTCGACGCTGAATGTCCAGCACCGTGGATACCGTTCGGCAAGCCGTGACAGCGGCCAGCGAGGGTCGACCGGCGTCCGCGACTCGGCCAGCAGATCGCGGGCGAGCACCACCTTCTCCAGGTCCCCTGCGGCGATCCGGCGTACCGCCTGGGTGACGACGAGCTCCCATTCCGCGCCACTGCGGGCGCCGTCGGCGAAAGCGACGGTGTCGGGCCGGCGGACCGCCGCACCACCGTTCAGGGCAGCGCTGGGCGGGAGCGCCTGCACGCCCACCGTCGTGACCCACCACCGCCCCGACCGGTGGCCGACCACGACCTCCGGCAGCACCAGGATCGACGACCCAGGCTCGTCGGCGAACGCGAAGGAACCGAAGGCCACAGGCCCGGAACCCGGCAATCCGACCTCGTCGCGGACGACCGCGTCGCCCACGAGGTCGCGCCACCACCGGTCCGAGTCGGCGAAGCGCTCCGGGCCGCGGGGCTCGAACGTCGCGGCGCGGCCCCAGCCGACCAGGCCTTCACCTCTCCCGACCCACGCCAGCGGGGAGGTGGCTGGAAGGAGCCGCATCAACGGCCCCGGGTCCGGGATCTCGACGGTCCGTACGACCAGCGGCGCCCGATGCCGGGACGGCGCGGAAACGGTCGTCACACCGCCCGAGCGTACGTGCCTCCTGCACCGGGGCCGGCCCCGCCTGCTGGAGACCAGGTACATCCGGATTCTTGACAGCTCAGACACATTCCCACGAGGCTCCGGTAAAGCTGGCCCAATACGGGAGACCCGGCCCCGCGCAAAACGAGGGAGAGTCAATGAGGACACTCCGACGCAGATCCGTCGCCGTCCTGTCCGCCATGGCCCTGGTCGGAACGGCGGCGGTTGCCGTGTTGCCGGCCGGAGCCCAAACCGACGGTCCGCCAGGGCAGTCCAGCCTCGAGGTCTATGTCGGCGAGGTCGATGCAGCCGGTGTCGAGAAGATGCGTGCGCTCGGCCTGGACGCCGACGACTTCATCGTCGACGCGGGCAAGGGCGGCACCACGGAGGTCGAGGCCGTCTTGACCGAAACCCAGGCGGCCAAGCTCCAGACACAGGGCGTCGAGCTCGAGGTCAAGAGGGTGGACGGCAAGAAGGCCTCCGAGATCCTGCTCGCCCAGGCCGAGCAGGGGTGGGACGCGTTCCGCTCCTACAGCGAAAACGGTGGGATCAGGGACGAGCTCGAGGCGACCGCCGCAGAGAATGACGCCCTCACCGAGGTCGTGAACATCGGCAGCACGGTGGAGGGGCAGGACATCCTCGCGGTCAGGGTGACGGCGAACGCCGACTCGGTGCCGGACGGCGACCGCCCGGCGGTCCTCTACGCGGGCGCTCAGCACGCGCGTGAGTGGATCACCCCCGAGATGGTGCGCCGGCTCATGCACTACGTCCTGGACAACTACGGCACCGATGCCGAGATCACCGAACTGGTGGACACCACGGAGCTGTGGTTCCTCCCGGTCGCCAACCCGGACGGTTATGACTTCACGTTCACCGAGGACCATCGGTTGTGGCGCAAGAACCTGCGGGACAACAACGGTGACGGTGAGATCACCATTGGCGACGGTGTCGACCCCAACCGCAACTTCGCGACGAAGTGGGGCTACGACAACGAGGGCTCCTCGCCGGACCCCGCAAGCGACACCTACAGGGGCAGCGGACCCAACTCGGAGCCGGAGACCCAGGCTCTCGACAACCTGTTCGCCGACGTGGGATTCGAGTTCTTCATCAACTACCACTCCGCGGCCCAGCTCCTGCTCTACGGGATCGGCTGGCAGGTCGCAACTCCGTCGCCCGACGACGTGATCTACCAGGCCATGGTCGGCACCGACAAAAACCCCGCGGTGCCTGGATACGACCCCGACCTCTCGGCCGAGCTCTACACGACCAACGGCGACACGGACACGCATGCGCAGGTGCAGTACGGCACCTTGGGCTTCACACCCGAGATGACGACCTGCGAGGTCGCGTCCGATTCGGTGCGCAACGACGAGTGGCTCGCCGAGGACTGCGTGAGCGACTTCATCTTCCCCGACGACGAGGAGCTCATCCAGGCGGAGTTCGAGAAGAACATCCCGTTCGCGTTGGCGGTCGCACAGTCGACCCTCGACCCCGACGATCCCGTCGTGCCGACGACTATCCCGGGATCAGACGCGCCCGACCTCGTTTCCGACCCGTTCACGGTCTCGTACGGCACCAGCCAGCAGGTCGCCGTGACGGCCAAGCGCTCGCTGCAGAACGTCCAGCTCCACTACTCGATCAGCGGCGGCGCAGAGATCGCGACCGGGGTCGAGGAATGGCAGGGCGGAGAACGCTACGGCGAGACCCACGACGTCTACTACGGCGAGTTCCGCGGCACCATCGAGGCACAGCCGGGTGACCAGGTCGAAGTGTGGTTCACCGGTGCCAACACCGACGGTGGACAGGACGCGGCCGTGAGAACGTCTCCGTTCACGTACACGGTGCACGACGACATCGGCGGTGACGTGCTCATCCTCGCGGTGGAGGACACCACGGGAATCAGTCCGGTGCAAGGCGTGAGGAGTGCTAAGTACGCGGATGAGTATGCGAGCGCGCTCGCGGCGGCCGGCTACTCGACCGACGTCTATGACTTCGACACGATGGGTCGCCAGGCGCCGCACCACCTCGGCGTCCTCTCTCACTATGACGCCGTGGTCTGGGAGACCGGCGATGACAGCCTGCTGAGATCGCGCGGTCAGGTACCGGGCACGACGGCCAAGGCCGCGTTCGACATCGAGGTCTCGGTCCGCGACTACCTCAACGAGGGCGGCAAGCTCGCGCTCGCCGGGAAGAACGCCCTGATGGGACAGCGTGACGGCTACGTCTACAACCCGACCGCTCCACCGGAGTGCACGAATCCCGACGACCTCGCGTGCTTCCCTCTCTCCAACGATTTCATGCAGTACTGGTTGGGGACCTACGTCAACGTGGACAACGGAGGCGTCGATTCAGAGGGCGAGCCGTTCATGCTGACGGGTGCCGAAGACCCGTTCACCGGGTTCACCGGCGACCTCAACGCGGCCGGCTCGGCTCAGAACCAGAGTGCGCCGCCGCCGAACGGGCTCGGGCCCGACCTGTTGCTGACGACGTCGAGCTTCCTGCCGGTGGACGAGTTCCCGCTGTTCGCCAGCGAAGCTCCGCTGGACTGGGACATCCCCGGTGGGCCGTTCGACCCGCGCACCGGCGGGTGGTACGTCTACAGCCAGCAGGCCGACGCCGCATACAAGCGGTTCTCTACGATCGTCGACCTGACCGGCGCGACCACGGGTGAGCTGCGGTTCTGGAGCTCGTACGACACCGAGGTGGACTGGGACTACCTGTTCGTCGAGGCGCATCCGGTCGGGTCCGACGACTGGACCACCCTGCCGGACGCAAACGGTCACACCCAGGAGGGGACCGGCGAGAGCTGCCCCGAGGGCTGGGACGAGCTACACCCGTTCATCAACCACTACCAGGGGCCGAACTGCGAGCCGACCGGCTCGACCGGAGACTGGCACGCGGCCACCGGGACGTCGAACGGGTGGTCCGAGTGGTCGGTCGACCTGTCCGACTACGCGGGCCAGCAGGTCGAGGTGTCCATCTCGTACGTGACCGACTGGGCCACGCAGGGCATCGGTGTCTTCCTCGACGACGTGTCGGTGCTGGCCGACGGCACGGCCGTGTCGGAGACGTCGTTCGAGACCGATCTCGGCGTGTGGACGGCCTCCGGCTCGCCGGAGGGCTCCGCCACCAACTCCAACGACTGGATCCGTACCCAACTCGGGTTCGAGGAGGGTGCGGCCGTCACGACCGAGGATGCGGTGTACTTCGGATTCGGCCTGGAGGGACTCGCACCAGGCGAGCGCGACGACCTCGTGGCCCGAACCATGTCGTACCTACTGGGCGGATGACAGAACTGTGGGTGGAGCGGCATGCCGCTCCACCCACAGTCGAGAGCGCCGGGCAGCAGAACACTCCGCTGTCCGGCGCTCGTCCGCTCCGCCACGGCTCTGAGCAGCCGCGCCGGCCGTCGCCCGGACCTTAGAGTGGGCGACCACCATGACCCGTGCCTCGCTGGACAGAAAGCCACAAGAGGTGGCGGCGATGTTCGACAACGTTGCGGCGCGGTACGACCTGACCAACGATGTGCTCTCGCTGGGCCTGGACCGGCGTTGGCGGCGTGCCGTCGTGAAGGCGGTTGCCGCGCGTCCTGGCGAACGTGTTCTCGACCTCGCGGCTGGCACCGGTACCTCCACCGAGCCGTTCCGCGCGGACGGTGCCGAGGTCGTCCCGTGCGACTTCTCCCTCGGCATGCTGCGTGAGGGCAAGCGGCGCCGGACCCACCTGCCGTTCGTCGCCGGTGACGCCGCGCGGCTGCCCTTCGCGGACGTGTCGTTCGACGCCGTGACGATCTCGTTCGGGCTGCGAAACGTACACGAGCCCGATGGCGCGTTGCGCGAGATGCTGCGAGTGACCCGTCCGGGCGGCCGCCTGCTGATCTGCGAGTTCAGCCACCCGACGTGGCGGCCCTTCCGGACGGCGTACGTCGAGTACCTGATGCGGGCCCTTCCCTCGGTCGCCCGGCGGGTGTCGAGCAGTCCGGACGCGTACGTGTACCTCGCAGAGTCGATCCGTGCCTGGCCCGACCAGTCGGCGCTCGCCGGCCGGATCGGCGCCGCGGGCTGGCTCGATGTCCGCTGGCGGAATCTGACGGGCGGAGTCGTCGCCCTGCACCACGCCGTCCGCCCGACCTGAGAGGGCGGCGGTGTCCGGGCCCCCACTGGGCGAGGCCGCGCTTGACCAGGTTTCCAAGCCTGGTGAAGGTCCACTCAGCATGGTTTACGTGAACAAACTTGGGCCGGGATTTACGCAACAGCGGTGCGTGGTAATCCCGCAGGTCAGGGCATGGTCACCCCGCTCGGACCCGACCCCCGATGGGTCCTAGACTTTGCTCGACGAGGGCTCGTGAATGCGTTCACGAGCGGCCGAGCAGACGGGTGAGGGATAGACGAATGGGCCGCACCGAGGGCGACGCGGACGTCGTCGTCGTCGGCGCCGGACCGGCCGGCTCGACGACGGCGTACTACCTGGCCAGGGCAGGACTTGACGTCCTACTGCTGGAGAAGTCCGCATTTCCCCGGGACAAGGTCTGCGGCGACGGGCTTACCCCACGAGCAGTTCGCCAGCTCACCCGGATGGGTGTCGACACCACGGGTCCCGGCTGGATCCGAAACCACGGCCTGCGGATCGTGGCCGGCGGTATGCGGCTGCACATGCCCTGGCCCGACCTCGCCAGCTACCCCGACTACGGGCTGGTCCGGACCCGTTCCGACTTCGACGAGACCCTGGCCCGGCACGCGGAGAAGTCCGGTGCCCGGCTCCAGGAGCGCACGTCCGTCACGGGTCCCATCCTGGACGACCGCACCGGCCGGATCGTCGGTGTCACGGCCCGCCCCCTCGACGACGACGGCCGTCCCGCCGGTCCGGCCCTGACATACCGGGCCCCGCTGGTGGTGGCCGCCGACGGGGTCTCATCCAGGTTGTCCACGGCGATGGGCGTCCACAAGCGTGACGACCGGCCGATGGGTGTCGCAGTCCGGACGTACTACACGACCCCCCGTCATGACGACGACTGGATGGAGTCGTGGCTCGAGCTGCCCGAGAAGGATCAGCACGGCCGCGAAGGCCTTCTGCCGGGATACGGCTGGATCTTCGGTACCGGGAACGGCACCAGCAACGTCGGCCTCGGCGTGCTCAACACGTCCAAGGCGTTCGGCCGGGTCGACTACCGGGAACTGCTCCGTCGTTGGGTCGCCCAGACGCCGGAGGAATGGGGCTTCACCGAGGAGAACCAGGTGGGCGACATCCGGAGCGCGGCCCTGCCCATGGCCTTCAACCGGCAGCCGCACTACACCCGGGGGCTCTTGCTCGTCGGTGACTCCGGCGGGATGGTGAACCCTTTCAACGGCGAGGGAATCGACTACGCGATGGAAGCGGCCAGCCTGGCGGCGACCGTCATCGCCGATGCCCGAGCGGAGCGCACGGCGGGCGGGCACGAGCGTGTCCTGTGGACATATCCGGCCGCGCTGAAGCGGGACCACGGTGGGTACTTCACGCTGGGCCGGATTTTCGTGAAGCTGATCGGCGACCCTCGGATCATGAAGCTGTGCACACGGCACGGTCTGCCCCACCCGACGTTGATGCGGTTCACGCTCAAGCTCCTGGCCAACCTCACCGACCGTCACGACGGCGATGTGATGGACCGGATCGTCAATGCGCTGACCCGATTGGCACCGGCAGCGTGATGAGGGAGAAGAAGTGATCTGCTGCTGCACACGCCCTAGCATGGGCAGCCGTGTGCGCGAGCCGCGGGCACGCATGCTCGAGGGCCGCGGCACGGGAGCAGGAGAGGGGAACGGGTGAACCCGTACGTTCCGATCATCGTGCTCGGCGTGGTCGCCGGGGGCTTCGTCGTCACGTCGATCCTGCTGGGCGCGCTCACCGGCCCCAAGCGCTGGAACCGGGTCAAGGTCGACTCCTACGAATGCGGCATCCAGCCGACGCCGCAGCCGGTCGGCGGCGGCCGTTTCCCGATCAAGTACTACCTGACCGCGATGCTGTTCATCATCTTCGACATCGAGATCATCTTCCTGTACCCGTGGGCGGTCAGATTCGACGCCCTGGGCGTTTTCGGGTTGGTCGAGATGGCACTGTTCATCCTCACCGTCTTCGTCGCGTACGCGTACGTGTGGCGCCGTGGCGGACTGGACTGGGACTAGGCGGAATCCGGCATGGGAATCGAAGAGAAGCTGCCGAGCGGCATCCTGCTCACGAGTGTCGAGAAGCTCGCCGGATTCATGCGCAAGAGCTCGGTCTGGCCGGCCACGTTCGGGCTGGCCTGCTGTGCGATCGAGATGATGGCCTTCGGCGGTCCCCGCCACGACTCCGCGCGGTTCGGCATGGAGGTCTTCCGGGCATCGCCGCGGCAGGCCGACCTCATGATCGTCGCAGGCCGGGTGAGCCAGAAGATGGCTCCCGTGCTGCGCCAGATCTACGACCAGATGCCCGAGCCGAAGTGGGTCATCGCGATGGGTGTCTGCGCGAGTACGGGCGGCATGTTCAACAACTACGCGATCGTGCAGGGCGTCGACCACATCGTGCCGGTGGACATCTACCTGCCGGGCTGTCCGCCGCGGCCGGAGATGCTGATGCACGCGATCCTCAAGCTGCACGACAAGATCGCGCACATGCCACTCGGCTCGAACAAGGAGCAGGCCCACGCCGAAGCCGAACTGGCGGCGCTGGAGGCGGCGCCGACGCACGAGATGAGGGGCCTGCTGAGCCGATGAGCGACGACAAGGCGCCAGCGCAGGATGAAGCGACGGCGCCGGCAGCCGGTCGCGACGAGCCGGAGTCCGCGCCCGGTGATGATGCCACTGGGCGCCCTGCTCAGAGCGCTGAGACGACCACCGCCGGGGCGGGCAACCTTCCGGCCGAGGTCGCCGAGGCCGGTGTGCCCGGGCCCCCGCCCGCGCATCCCACGCGCCGGGGCATGTTCGGCGCCCCGGATGCCGGAGACACGACCGGCTACAACCGCGTGGTGGTCCGCGACCCCAATCCGAGCCGGCACGGATCCACGCCCAGGCCTTGGGGGCCCGAGTTCGACGAGATCGGCGACGCCCTGGAGACAGCGCTGGGCGACGGCGGATTCGGCCGCGCGATCGAGCGGGCGCTGGTGGACCGGGGCGAGCTCACGCTCTTCGTCCGCCGTGAGCACCTGCTCGAGGTCGCCCGCGCGCTGCGCGACGACCCGGCGCTGCGTTACGAGATGTGCCTCGGGGTCGACGGCGTCCACTACCCGGGCGAGGCCGGACGCGAGTTGCACGCCGTCTACCCGTTCCTGTCGATCACCCACAACCGCCGGATCCGGGTCGAGGTGACCTGTTCTGACCTCGACCCGCACATCCCGTCGATCGTAGAGCTGTACCCGGCCAACAACTGGCACGAGCGCGAGACGTTCGACTTCTTCGGGATCGTCTTCGACGGTCACCCGGCATTGACCAGGATCCAGATGCCCGACGACTGGCCGGGCCACCCGCAACGCAAGGACTATCCCCTCGGCGGCATTCCCGTCGAGTACAAGGGCGCGACCATCGCCCCGCCCGACGAACGGAGGGCGTACACGTGACCGAGGACGTCACCTTCACCGCACCACCCGACCCCGGTGCGCCGACCGACGCTTATGCCGGGGTCCGCGAGACCACCGAGGGCGAGGTCTACAACGTCACCGGCCAGGACTGGGACGACGTCGTGGGCGCGGCGACAGCCGGCGAGGAGCGGGTCGTGGTCAACATGGGGCCGCAGCACCCTTCGACGCACGGCGTGCTCCGGCTGATCCTCGAGCTCGACGGCGAAACGGTGACCCAGGCACGGGCCGGGATCGGCTTCCTGCACACCGGCATCGAGAAGAACATGGAGTACCGCAACTGGACCCAGGGCGTCACGTTCTGCACCCGCATGGACTATCTGTCGCCGTTCTTCAACGAGGCCGCCTACGTCCTGGGCATCGAGCGGCTGCTCGGCGTCACCGACCAGATCCCGGAGCGGGCCACGGTCATTCGGGTGATGATGATGGAGCTCAACCGGATCGCCTCCCACCTGGTGGCCATCGCCACCGGCGGCATGGAGATCGGCGCACTCACCATCATGACGATGGGGTTCCGGGAGCGCGAGCGGACGCTCGACCTGTTCGAGCTCATCTCCGGCCTGCGCATGAACCACGCCTACATCCGGCCCGGCGGCGTCGCCCAGGACCTGCCGCCCGGTGCCGTCGAGAGCGTCCGTGAGTACATCCGGTGGATGGACAAGCACCTCCCGCAGTACGAGGAGTTGCTCAACGAGAACCCGATCTTCCGCCGTCGCACCGAAGGCATCGGCTACCTCGACCTGACCGGCTGCACGGCGCTGGGCCTCACCGGACCGGTCCTGCGCTCGACCGGCCTGCCGTACGACCTGCGCAAAGCCCAGCCCTACTGCGGATACGAGACGTACGACTTCGATGTGCCGGTGCGAGACACGTGTGACGCCTATGGGCGCTACCGCATCCGGGTCGACGAGATGCGTGAGTCAGCGCGGATCGTCGAGCAATGCCTCGACCGGCTCGAGCCGGGCCCTGTCATGATCGCTGACAAGAAGATCGCCTGGCCGGCACAACTCGCCCTCGGCGGCGACGGCCTGGGCAACTCCCTCGACCACATCCGGCACATCATGGGCGAGTCCATGGAGGGCCTGATCCATCATTTCAAGCTGGTGACCGAAGGGTTCCGGGTTCCGGCAGGACAGGTGTACGAGGCCGTCGAGTCGCCGCGCGGCGAGCTGGGCGTCCATCTCGTCTCCGACGGTGGCACCCGCCCTTGGCGCGCACACTTCCGCGATCCGTCGTTCAACAATTTGCAGGCCGTCTCGGCCATGTGCGAGGGCGGCATGGTGTCCGACGTGATCGTGGCTGTGGCCAGCCTCGACCCGGTGATGGGCGGTGCGGATCGGTGACCGCAACCACCAACCTAGGTGACGAAACAAGGCGCGAATTAAGGGAGATCATCGCTCGCTACCCGCAGCCACGGTCGGCCCTGCTGCCGATGCTGCACCTGGTCCAGGCGTACGAGGGCTACGTGACGCCGGCCGGGATCGAGATGTGCGCGCAGGAGCTGGGCCTGACCGAGGCCGAGGTGTCCGCGGTCGCCACCTTCTACACCATGTACAAGCGCCGTCCGGTTGGTGAGTATCACGTGGGCGTCTGCACGAACACGCTCTGCGCGATCATGGGCGGCGACGCTATCTGGTCCGAGCTCACCGAAGAACTCGAGATCGGACACGACGAGACCACCGACGACGGCACGATCTCCCTCGAACATGTCGAGTGCAACGCGGCGTGCGACTTCGCGCCCGTGGTGATGGTCAACTGGGAGTTCATGGACAACCAGACCCCGCAGTCGGCCCGCGAGCTGGTGGACAGGCTGCGGGCCGGGGAGGAAGTCCGCTCCACCCGGGGGCCTGCGATCTGCACGTGGCGTGAGGCGTCTAGGGTTCTGGCCGGCTTTCCGGACGGTCGTGCTCACGAGGGCGCCCAGGCCGGTCCAGCGAGCCTGGCGGGGCTCGCACTGGCCCATGAGCAAGGCTGGCAGGCGCCAGAGGGTGGAACGCCAGCGATAGAGGCCGGCCGGAAGGGGGGCGGGACGTGACCACGCTGACCCCGGTCATGTCCGCTCGCTGGCACGACACGGACGCCTTCTCGCGCGCGGGTTACGAGCGACACGACGGCTACCAGGGCCTGCGCGCCGCTGTGCAGCGTCCGCCCGCCGACATCACCACGCTGGTCAAGGACTCCGGTCTGCGCGGCCGGGGTGGCGCGGGTTTTCCCACCGGCATGAAGTGGAGCTTCATCCCGAAGGACAGCCCCAACCCGACCTACCTGGTGGTCAACGCCGACGAGTCCGAGCCGGGAACATGCAAGGACATCCCGCTCATGCTCGCGACCCCGCACCTGCTTGTCGAGGGCACGATCATCTCGGCCTACGCGATCGGCGCGCACTACGCGTTCATCTACGTCCGCGGCGAGGTTCTGCACGTTGTCCGTCGTCTGCACTACGCCGTCGCCGAGGCCTATGACGCGGGTTACCTGGGCACGGACATCCTCGGCTCCGGCTTCGACCTCGACATCGTGGTACACACCGGTGCGGGCGCGTACATCTGCGGCGAGGAGACGGCCCTGCTCGACTCGCTGGAGGGCCGCCGCGGCCAGCCGCGGCTGCGACCGCCGTTCCCAGCCGTCGCCGGGCTGTACGCGTCGCCAACCGTGATCAACAATGTCGAGACGATCGCGTCCGTGCCCTCGATCCTCACTCAGGGCGTCGACTGGTTCCGGTCCATGGGCTCGGAGAGGTCGCCCGGATTCACGCTCTTCTCGCTGTCCGGGCACGTGACCCGTCCCGGCCAGTACGAGGCTCCGCTGGGGATCACACTGCGCGAGCTGCTCGAGATGGCCGGCGGCGTCCGCGAGGGTCACGAGCTCAAATTCTGGACGCCGGGCGGGTCGTCGACGCCGCTGCTGACGAGCGACCACCTCGACGTGCCGCTCGACTACGAGGGTGTGGCGGGCGTGGGCTCGATGCTCGGCACCAAGGCCCTGCAGATCTTCGACGACAGCACCTGCGTTGTTCGGGCTGTTCTGCGCTGGGTGGAGTTCTACAAGCACGAGTCGTGCGGCAAGTGCACGCCCTGTCGCGAGGGCTTCTGGTGGCTGGTACAGATCCTCGAGCGGCTCGAAAAGGGCGCGGGCACCGAGGCCGACCTGGACAAGCTGCTCGACCTGTCCGACAACATCGCCGGCCGGTCGTTCTGTGCGCTCGCCGACGGTGGCGTGGCGCCGATCACCTCGTCGTTGCAGTACTTCCGCGACGAGTACCTGGCTCATTTTGAGGAGGGCCGCTGCCCGTTCGACCCGGCCGAGTCGACCCTGTTCGCCGCGAGCGCGGGAGCCACCCGATGACCGTCACGTCGCAGCCCGAGACCGGCGCCGTCGAGCAGACGGCGAATCTCGTCACGCTGACGATCGACGGGTTCGAGGTCAGCGTGCCCGAGGGCACGCTGCTGATCCGGGCTGCGGAGCTACTGGGAATCCAGATTCCTCGGTTCTGCGACCACCCCCTGCTCGACCCGGTCGGTGCCTGCCGCCAGTGCCTGGTCGAGGTCGTGGACGCCGGCAACGGGCGTGGCATGCCCAAGCCGCAGGCGTCGTGCACGATGAGCGTCGCTCCCGGCATGACGGTCAAGACGCAGCTGACGTCGCCGGTGGCCGACAAGGCCCAGCAGGGGATCATGGAGTTCCTGCTGATCAACCACCCCCTCGACTGCCCGATGTGTGACAAGGGCGGCGAGTGCCCGTTGCAGAACCAGGCGATGAGCAACGGCCGCGGCGAGTCCCGCTACGAGGGCAAGAAGCGGACCTACCCCAAGCCGGTCGCGATCTCCAGCCAAGTGCTGCTCGACCGGGAGCGCTGCGTGTTGTGCGCCCGGTGCACCCGGTTCTCGGTCGAGATCGCGGGCGACCCGTTCATCGAGATGCTCGAGCGTGGTGCGCTGCAGCAGGTCGGCATCTATGAGTCGGAGCCGTTCGAGAGCTACTTCTCTGGGAACACCATCCAGATCTGCCCCGTGGGCGCCCTCACGTCGGCGGCGTACCGGTTCCGCTCGCGCCCGTTCGACCTCGTCTCCGTGCCCTCTGTCGCGGAGCACGACGCCTGCGGCAGCGCGATCCGGGTCGACCACCGGCGCGGCGTGGTCATGCGCCGGTTGGCCGGTGACGACCCGGAGGTCAACGAGGAGTGGATCTCGGACAAGGACCGCTTTGCATTCGCCTACGCCGGCCTGGCCGACCGGCTGACTCACCCCATGGTGCGCAACGAACAGACCGGCGAACTGGTCACCGTCTCGTGGCCGGAGGCGCTGACGGTGGCCGCTCGGGGCCTTGCGGAGGCTCGCGGAGCGGGTGGCGTCGGAGTGCTCACGGGCGGCCGTCTCACCGTCGAGGACGCCTACGCGTACGCCAAGTTCGCCCGGGTCGCCCTCGGCACCAATGACATCGACTTCCGGGCCCGGGTCCACTCCGCCGAGGAGGCGGACTTCCTGGCCGGCCTCGCGGGTACCGGCGTTGGCGTCACGTATTCGGACCTGGAGAACGCCTCCGCGGTCCTGCTGGTGGGCCTCGAACCCGAGGAGGAGGCCGCCATGGTCCTCCTCCGGCTGCGCAAGGCTGTTCGAAAGAACGGGACGGCTGTCTTCGCGGTGGCGCCATTCGTGAGCCGCGGCCTGACGAAGGTGTCCGGCGCTCTCATCCCGGCCGCGCCCGGCACCGAGGCCGAGGTGTTGCAGGCCGTCGTGGACGGAGACAGCAAGGTCGGCGATCTGGCGACGGTGCTGGGAGGCCCGGGCTCGGTCGTCCTGGTGGGCGAGCGGCTGGCCGGTGTACCCGGTGCGCTGTCGGCGGCTGTGCGCGTGGCCGAGACCACGGGCGCACGGCTCGCCTGGATTCCGCGCCGGGCCGGCGAGCGCGGTGCGGTCGAGGCCGGCGCCCTTCCCACCCTGCTACCCGGCGGACGCCCGGTCGACGACCCTGAGGCGCGTGTCGACGTCGGCACGGTGTGGGCGGTGGGCACGCTGCCCCCGCTGCCGGGACGCGACACATCCGGCATACTCGCGGCGCTGGCCGACGGGTCGCTCTCGGGTGTGGTCGTCGGCGGTGTCGAGCTGGCCGACCTGCCCGACCCGGCGGCCGCCCGCGCAGCGCTGGATGCCGCCGGCTTCGTGGTGAGCGTGGAGGTCCGGCGCAGCGACGTGACCGAGCTGGCAGACGTCGTCCTCCCGGTCGCGCCGGTCGCCGAGAAGTCCGGCACGTTCCTCACCTGGGAGGGGCGCGAACGGCCCTTCCCGGCCGTGTTCCCGGATTCCAGCGCCATGCCTGACGGGCGGGTGCTGTCCGCGCTTGCCGACGAGCTCGGCGTGCGCCTCGGGTTGCCCACGGTCGAGGCTGCGCGGGCCGAGCTGGCCGAGCTCGGCAGGTGGGACGGTACCCGCCCGGACGCACCCACCGCCGACGCAGCCGAGCCACCGGCCCCGGGCACCGGCGAGGCGGTACTCGCGACCTGGCGGATGCTCCTCGACCTGGGCCGCCTGCAGGATGGCGAGCCGTATCTCGCCGCGACTGCCAGGGGGCCGGTGGCCCGACTGTCTGCTACCACCGCGGCGGAGATCGGCGTCGTCGTCGGGGACTCGGTCACGGTGAGCACGACGACCGGGACGGTTACCCTCCCGCTGGAGGTCACCGAGATGCCCGACCGGGTGGTCTGGGTGCCGGCGAACTCGCCCGGGTCGCGCGTACACCTCGATCTGAATGTGACGGCTGGAACCCTCGTGGGGATCGCTGCGGCCACCACCGAGGTCACCCGCCGCGACGACGAGATCGGAGGCCCGCTGTGAGCACGCCGGGTCAGGTCGCCGCGCAGAGCACGGACACGATCGCGGGTTTCGGCGACGACCCGTGGTGGTTGATCCTGATCAAGTCCGTTGCCATCTTCGTGCTGCTCCTGCTTCTCACCCTGTTCAACATCGTCTTCGAGCGCAAAGTCGTGGCCCGGATGCAGCATCGGGTCGGCCCGAACCGCACCGGGCCATGGGGCACCCTGCAGAGCCTTGCCGACGGCATGAAGCTCATCCTCAAGGAGACGATCACCCCGAGGGGCATCGACCGGGTCGTGTACATCCTCGCCCCGGTCATCGCGGCGGTCCCGGCGTTCCTGATCTTCTCGGTGATCCCGATGGGCCCGGAGGTCTCGATCTTCGGTGAGACCACCCCGCTGCAGCTGACGGACATGCCGGTCGCGGTGCTGTTCGTTTTCGCGGTAACGTCCGTTGGCGTCTACGGGATCGTTCTCGGCGGGTGGGCGAGCGGCTCGACGTATCCGCTGCTAGGCGGGATCCGTTCCTCGGCGCAGGTCATCTCCTACGAGATCGCGATGGGCCTCTCGTTCGTCGCCGTGTTCCTGTTCGCCGGTTCCATGTCCACGTCGCAGATCGTCGATGCCCAGGCCGGCGGTGGCACTTTCGAGCTGTTCGGGGCCACACTCTCGCTGCCGTCGTGGTACGCGATCGTCCTGCTGCCGTCGTTCCTCGTGTACGTGATCTCGATGATCGGTGAAACCAACCGGGCGCCGTTCGACCTGCCAGAGGCAGAGGGTGAGCTGGTGGCCGGGTTCATGACCGAGTACTCGTCGGTGAAGTACATGATGTTCTTCCTCGCCGAGTACATCAACATGGTCAACGTCTCCGCGCTCGCGACGACATTGTTCCTCGGAGGCTGGCGTGCGCCGTGGCCGATCTCGGCGGTCGGCGACGGGGTCTTCAACACCGGTTGGTGGCCGCTCCTGTGGTTCCTGGCCAAGGTCATCCTGCTGATCTTCGTCTTCGTGTGGTTGCGCGGGACGCTGCCGAGGCTGCGTTACGACCAGTTCATGCAGCTCGGCTGGAAGGTTCTGATCCCAGGCTCGCTGGCATGGATTCTGCTGGTCGCGGTCATGCGGCTGGTCTCCAACGAGGGGATCGAGCGCAGGGACATCTTGATCTGGGGCGGCGGGGCCATCGCCGTGGCCATCGTCCTCAGCCTGCTGATTCCCGAGAGCAAGCCGGAGCCGGACGAGATGCAGGCAGCCGGGGACGAGTTCGACGCGTTCGCCGGTGGATACCCGGTGCCGCCCATGCCCGGCCAGCGGCTGGAGCCACCGGTCGCGGTCACGGCCCGGGCCGCCGGACCCGGCGATACGCCTTCATCGAGCAGCGGCCCCGAGGAGGGCACCGGTGCCTAGATTCCTGGACCCCGTGGCAGGCTTCGGTGTGACGTTCCGGACGATGTTCCGGAAGGTCGTCACCGAGCAGTACCCCGAGCAACGGCATACCGTCGCACCGAGGTTTCACGGCCGCCACCAGCTCAACCGTCACCCGGACGGGCTGGAGAAGTGCATCGGCTGCGAGCTGTGTGCGTGGGCGTGCCCGGCCGACGCCATCTACGTCGAGGGGGCGGCCAACACCGAGGACGCGCGCTACTCGCCCGGCGAGCGCTACGGCCGCGTCTACCAGATCAATTACTTGCGTTGCATCTTCTGCGGCTTGTGCATCGAGGCGTGCCCGACCCGGGCGCTCACCATGACCAACGAGTACGAGCTCGCCGACGACAGCCGGGAAGCGCTGATCTACGAGAAGCAGGATCTGCTGGCACCGTTGTTGGCCGGCATGGAGGAGCCGCCGCACCCGATGCGGCTCGGTGACGACGAGCGTGACTACTACCTGCGCTCCGGCGTGCGCGGTCAGCGGGCAGAGGGGGCGGCGACGTGAGCCTCGAGGTCTCCGCAGCCGCAGCCGGTGTGCTGGCGCAGGCGGTCGAGTCCGGCGGCCACACCGGCGAGACCGTGCTGTTCTGGATCGTCGGCCCGATCGCCGTCCTGGCCGCCCTCGGTCTCGTGATATCGCGGAGTGCCGTTCACGGTGCGCTTTTCGTCGCGGTGACGATGCTGTGCCTCGCCGTGCTCTATCTGGCTCTGGAGGCGCCGTTCCT
>Ga0126304_10000133_pt1 | contig 24141 bp, 23 predicted proteins | sample Plot25_FD_92538 | JGI IMG/M metagenome (GOLD analysis project Ga0126304, IMG submission 92538) | Serpentine soil microbial communities from UC McLaughlin Reserve, CA, USA - Plot25 | ecosystem: Environmental > Terrestrial > Soil > Grasslands | place: USA: UC McLaughlin Reserve, Lake County... | reverse complement strand
TCCGATTCGAGCAACGTCTCGGGAAGACCCGCGCAATTGACGGGTGCGAACACGTGACTGGCGCGCGGCCCGCGGGAGTGAATCGCACGAGCCACAATCTCTTTGCCGACGCCGCTCTCACCGGTGATCAAGACCTTCGCGTCAGAGCGCGCGACACGGTCGATTTCCTGTTCGAGTGCCGTAACCTCGGCGCTGCGCCCGGTCAGTTGGACATGCGTCCGGGGGCGGACCGCACCGATCGGGCTCACGCGAGTGCTGCCTGTGCTGGTTTCAGCCACACCATCAATCATTGTTCATGAACCGTTCTATGAGTCGCCGGTGTTCCTGTGTCATGCCGACAAACGTGGCCCCGATGCGATAACCTGAACCGGCCTCCGACGCCGCGGAGACCCGCTGCACCTGAATGTCCGCCGCAAAGGGGGCGCCCGCGAGCGTGAAACGCAGGCTGCCCCGTGAACCAGGGCTCAGCATGCGCGCTGACTGGAGCAACACACCTGCGGAGCTGATGTCGATCACACGTACACTCATGTTGGCGGGGAGGTTCGCGAACTCGCCGCCGACCTGATGCCGTGGGGACCGGCGCCGCTCTTCCATCCGTCTACGCACTCCTCACAACGAAAACTCGATCCGTCACGCGCACCTGGACGAACTCCCAACGACCGGCTGCAAGTGAGTCGCCATGCTGGGGTAGACGTTTGTCTACCTTCGCAACATCATATGAATCAGCGACTTGCGCCTGCATTAGTGTCTGTGAGCTGGCCCAGAAAATCCCTCAGAAAGTCTGGTCGAATCTGGGCTAAGACACCCGGCAGGGAAGACTTTCCACGCCGGGGAAGAAGACGATTTCTCGTCGCCGCGAGTTACGTTTGCGACCAGTCTGCGGCGCGCGCCAGCGCCGGGGGAATCGACAGGAACTCCACGCCGACCAGATAGCGGATTGGCTCGTCCGGACCGGAGACGCGACGCACATGTCGGACGCGCGCATCGACAGTGACGTCATGGCCCTCGAGTTTCAGATGGAGCGGCTGCACCGAGTCTGGAGGCATCGCCACCGGCGAGGTCAGCAACGCGCCCTCTTTGCTGATGTTCACCACACGCGCGGGCTCAGTGAGTTCGAGCGTGGCCCATAGGGCGCCCACGACCTCCAGGCGGACACGAGCGCGTCGATCGCCGAGAGCCATTAGCGACGCACCTCGCGGGTGATGCCGGCGCTTCGGTCCGTGTTGCGGCTGTTGAGCGCGTCGGCGCGCGCCTCGCGAACGATTCCGTCGAGGATCGGAAGACCGGGAACTCTCGTGGCGACTCCTATCAGAATCGGATCTGTTCCGGGCAATCCGTCGACGACCGCGCGCAATCGCGACGCAATGGTCTTCGCGTGCTGGGCCGTGGTGTCGTGCATCAGAAGCCCGATTTCACCTTCCGACAGCATGCCCGCGAGATCCGAAGGCCTCATCTGTCCCCGCATCCCGGCGACCCAGCGTTGGGTCGATCCCGGCGACACCACCGCGTCGCGAATCAACAGTACGACTGCGGTGACCGGCACTCCACGTTCGACGGCCTCACGCGCGGAGCGCTCCATGATCTCGTGAAACGCCGGTGCCGCCGCGCGGCGATCGCGTCTCGACGTCGCAACACGAGAGGACGAGGCCCACGCGTTGAGGACGTCTGCGGCCGCTGTGGCAACGGCGTGATCGCGTGGCGTAAACTGCGAACCGTCGCCGCGACCAATCGAAACGGTCGTAGTGTACTGCCGATCCGATCGATTGACTACCGTGAGTCGTGAGATCCTGGCTGAATCGGAAGTGCCGACGACCTGACTCGATGCGCGCAGCACGACGTCGCCGCTGGCCGACTCGACACTCAGTGCCGCTGAGGATGCGCTCAGGACGTCGCGCAGTTCTTCGAGAGCAAGCGTTGCGCGCGTCTCCGCACCGTCGTCGACATCGGCGAGTCGCCTGGCGAGCGTCGTCGTGACACGTGCCGAGGCGTCCGCGGACGCAAACGCCAACGCAATGTCCAGCAGTGCCACGTATGCGACCAGCCGTTGCAGATCGTAGGCGTCGATCGCGCCCGTGAACACGAGCAGCCACGCACGTCCGTGTGCGCGGCGCAACTGACAGACGTATGCGTCGTTGTTCACCGGTAAGCCGAAGCGGTCGACGTGACCTTGTGGCAGGCGCGCCAGTTCGGCGGAGTCGGGTAATCCCATCGCTGGAATCGTCAGCGGCCGATCGCCTCTGCGCGCACCAGGCAAGCTGACATCTCGAGCGAAGTTGCCGTCCGACATTTCGATGTATCCCGACACCTCAATGTCGTGCCACACGGCAACGGCCTCACCGAACAGGCGAACGAGTTCCCGGTCTCCTTCGGATTCCGCTGCGCTCGCGAGTAACCTGGCGAGCGGCGCGATGCGGTTGATGCCGCTCGCGTGCAGTGCCGGAGGACTGAGCAGATGCGCTTCGATCGCAGTCGACAACCACGATCCCACCAGCTCGAGCTGCGCACGCGATGCCTCAGAATCCTGACCGGGGGCCAACATCCGCCCGAGCACGACCACGCCGGGTGTGCTGCGTTCAACCGTCAACGCCATGCAGATGATCTGCAGGCCATGCCATGCGACGGCTTGCGGCACGCGCGTCTGAAGGGCACTCGTGACCGCGGAGACAACGACGGGTTCCCGCTGCTCCCATAATCCGGACAAGCTTGGGGCCGGGCCTGCCGCCGCAAAGGGCAACAGTGGCGTGTGCCGGTCGTCTACGAGCTGGATATCCACTTTCAACCGCCGGCGCAATTCGAGAAGCCAATCCCACGATCGCGCGCGTACAGCGACCTCGAAACCAGAGGGCTCCTGGGCCACGGGGGAGGAGTGGTCAGTTACGGCCATCAAGGCAGAGTCTGCTTCGAAGTGAATCTGCGGCGCAGTTCCTAATTTGTTGCAAGCCCTCAGCCAGCGTGGCGGGCACGTTAGAGCACTCGCCATCTTCAAGGAATTTGGCCCGACTTCGTATACGGATCGAGATCGGAAGGCATCGCCATGGCAGACAAAAGCACGAGAGAAAGCGACATCCTGAATGCACCCCCTAGCCTGCTGAGGCGAGCGGTTTCGACTGCGTCGACGATGTCGCCTTCGCCGGCAGCGGCGGAAGGATCAGACGCGGAGGCCGTTCTGCGTCGCCGGTTCCATGCCGGAAGGCCCGGAAATCTGCACCGCAGTCATGCGCAGCCAGGAAGTTCAGGAATCGTTTGTAGTCCTGGTTCGCCATGCCGAATACCTTGAGCAACTGACGATAGTTGCCACGGGTCGTCGAGAGTCCTTTCCGCACAAGTTCGCGCATGTCATGCCGCGTAATGTCACGCGACAGGAACAGCGGGTAGACATGGTCCCAGAACGAATACCCGCCGTGTACGAGCGCGGTGTACAGCTCGTCGGCAACTTGCACCCGTCGCTCGCGCGTCTGACGAACCGGCTGTGCAGGGACTCTGATTAGCTCGGGCAGCTGCGCGATGTCCACGAGATCGCCGCGCGACAACCACATCGCTTGTTCGACAATGTTCTGGAGTTCGCGAACGTTTCCTGGCCAACGATATCGACAGAGCGCCTCCATCGCTTCGGCAGTGAAGCTCGCCCGCCGATGGGTTCGAGTGATGAAGTGATTCACAAGCACCGGAATCTCGTCCTTCCGCAGACGCAGCGGTGGTACTTCGAGGTGAATCACTCTCAATCGATAGAGCAGGTCTTCGCGGAACTGTCCCGAGGCGATGAGATCGGGAAGATTGCGATTCGTGGCAGCAATGACTCGCACATCCAGCGTCGTTTGACGCGAGTCCGAACCGACCGCCTGGATCTCGCCACTCTCGAGGAACCGCAGCAGCATGGCTTGCATGCGCAGACTCATCTCTCCCACTTCGTCGAGAAAGATGGTTCCGCGATGCGCGGTCTGCAGCTTTCCGAGCTTGTCACGATAGGCGCCCGTGAAGCTTCCCTTCACGTGCCCGAACAGCTCTGACTCGAGCAGCGACTCGGTCAGGCCGGCGCAGTTCAGGGCAACGAACGGATGATTCGTTCGTCGCGAGCATGAATGGATTCGACGCGCGATCAGATCCTTGCCCACGCCGCTCTCGCCGGTGATCAGTACCTTCCCATCAGAAACCGCCGCTCGGTCGGCGGCTTCGATCAGAGCCGCCATGGCGGCACTCGCCACGATGAAGGAACCGGTCGAGATTGGAACAGACACTGCCTGAGAGTCACTGGACATCGCGTTTCACTCCATCGGGCCCGTTGCCTGAGAGCAATCGTCACGCTAAACTGTGCAAATATGGGCACTTACACAGCAGGGCCCGCCATGGCTCAGCAATTATCACTCCAGCAGATGATTTCGCGTTTTAGCTGAACTGTTGTCCGTTGGTCTGCTTAGTCTTCAAAAAGGCAGACAACTTGATTATTCCGTCTGGACGAAATTAGTAATTCTCGGGCAGCGCCGCTCACAACGCGATCGTCGCGGCCAACTCGCCTCGCGCTGCACGCAGCGCACCTCGCAGCGACTGCTCGATGAGCGGTTGCGTCCACAAAAACTGTGCACCGACGTGGTAGGTATCTCCCGCGCCAGCGATCGGCTGACACCTCATGATCTGCACGTCATCGGTGAGCACACGGCCGTTGATGGTGACGCGAACCGACGCGATCGCTCCCACGGGCAATCGCCAGCTCGTTTCCAGCAGACACCCAGAGACACTGCAATTGAGCAGGCGCACGTGACGCTCGCGCGTCATCACGCCCAATTGATCGCTCACGCGGGGATCCTCCGGCACAGCGCGCAGGCGTTTCATTCGTGTCGTCCACCGGCGCGATTCGATGAGACAACGTCCCCAGCGGAACAGCGCATCAGAAGACGATGGCGAACCGCCCCATCGCAGATGACAGGTTTACTTTCGATAATCTCTGCGACGACGGTGACCTCGTCATCGGCGAGTAACACGCGAACGCGTTCGCCGATCGCGACGGCGTCGCGGCTGATCGCGACAAGATGCCCGTCGCCGCTCGTGCGGACCGAAATGTCACGAGCAAGACTCAACACGCCTTCTGCGCCTGATTCGAGTGAGATCCGAACGTGACTGCGACGACCGAGCATCGATACCTCGTGACAAGACGGGGTCGCGATGATCGCGCCGCCGGTGCGCAATGAGATGGCAAGGAGGGTACCGCGCCTACGCGCAGGCGCGCGGTGCGGTTTCATGCAGTAATTTCGTGATGGACTTTATGCAGCCACGACACGCGTTGCCAAGACGCGCGAGCTTTGTCTGCCGGGAAACAGAATCGCGGGACGTGCGCCGCTAGTGCGTGGTGGGCCGCACCGTCTTCAGTTTCTCGTTCACCAATGCCACAAGTGCAGATGGAGAGATGGGCTTGACGACATAATCCGCACCGGCCCGCCGCGCCTCGGCTTCGAGGACTTGATCGGGAAACCCAGTGACGATGATGGTGGGTACCGGACGAGGACTCAGCAGCAGCAGTTGCAAACCATTGAATCCGCCTAGCCTGAGATCGGCAATTACCAGGTCAGGGCTTTCGACCTGGACGGCATGCCGCCCCTCCTGATAGGTGCTCGTCGCGATCACCTCATGTCCGGCCAGATTCAACAGTTCCCGGTACCCTGCTCGAGTCGCGTCGTCATCCTCAACGATCACGATCTTTGCCATGAACGCCTCCCCGCCGTAAGGGCTACGAACAAACCCGTCGCGGATCCTACGTACGCACCGATGATAGGCCGATTATCTCTTTGGGAGCGGCGTAGTACAGCTTACCCTGTATTTCGAATCCAAGCCGTTTCCATGGTTGTGCGCGGCGTGAGCCGCCTTTATATAGCTCAGCCGTCTGCACAGTATTTATGCGAATTTTTGTGCAATCGCGCTTAAACGCCTTCGTGACACACCAGTCCACCAACTCGGCACCGCGCTTGAGGATGTACCTCTTATGAGCGACCCGCGACCCGATGGCCCTAAATTAATTGTGTCGCTGCCGGAGGGCTCGCTCGACGACCTGTTCGCTGGCCTCGAAGCCTCCCTCAATCACACGCCATCCTCCATCACGCCTGAACCCGCGAAGGCGCCGAAGCCAGTTCAAGCCGCTCCGCCTCCGCCACCGGAACAACGGGCGACTATGGGCCCTTCACGCGTCGAACGGCGCGGAGCCGCGCGAAGGGAACCACACGAGTTAACGTCCGAGCTGCGCCTGGCGGTCGCGGGATTCCCGATGCGCTTGGTGAATCTATCGGCCACAGGGCTTCTTGCCGAAACCAATCAAAGGTTGTGCCCTGGTCGGACCGTTGACGTCTTCCTGCGGTACGGGGGCATTCGCCGCGTGCTGCGTGCGACCGTGATTCGGTCGACGATGCACGCAGTGGCGCCGAACCCTGTTTTTAGAGCGGCGCTTCAGTTCGAAGACGTTCTTAAGCTGCAGGACGCTGAATTATGAGTCTGATGCCGTCGCTGTGTGCGGCGCTTGAACGTGTCGGTGGAGAACGGCTCGTGATGCGAGCCGGTGAACGACCGCATGTGCTCGCCGGGGATCGTCGACACGATGTGGCGTCGGCGATTTTGTCGGTCAACGCTGTAGAGGCGCTCGCCGAACAGATCCTCTCTACCGACGGCCGGCACGAACTTCGCGAGAACGGTACAGCGTCTGAAACGATTCAGGCCGCCTCGTTCCCACATCCTTTGATGGCAAAGGCGGAGCGTGTCGGCGACGAGTTCTCGATCGAGCTTGTGGTGCAGAAGCCGGCTGCGGCGTCCGCGTTGTCCCAGCCCGAGGCGGTTGTGACCGAAGTTGCTTCGGTCGAATCCGAGCCAGAACCAGAAGTGGTCGCGGTTGTTTCGCCGCCACCGCCGGTTATCGAACACTTTTCTGAGCCCGCGCCGGTTCAGGTCGAAGCTCCGCCGGTCGTGCACCACGAGCCAGTGTCGCATCCTCCCGTGACGGTCGTCACACACGTTGAAGAACGTCGTCCGGCCGTGTATGCGATGCGGACCCTGTCCTCACCTGCGTCCGGACAGCGACTCGACCTTCACGGATGGATTGCGTACGCGATTGGTCGCGGCGCGACAACGCTCTACCTTCGCGCAGGCGCACCCGCCTCAGCGCGCATTGACGATCGCATTGAGCACCTCAGCGAGGACGTCGTCGATGCGTCGGTGCTCGACGAGGCATCCACAGCGTTCTCCCGCGGCGGTGACGGCCAATGGCAATCGCGTTCGGATGACGAGTGGGTGCGTGAGTACCACGGCCTCGGAAACGTCAGCTGCCGGATGTTCTCCGATCATCATGGGCTAGGGCTCGTCCTGCAGATGCGGCCACACGCATCGCCGCGACTGCTGCATAAGCACATTCCGCGGCAGGTGCGCACCGCGTGTGAAGGCGACGGTCTCATTGTCGTGTCGGCACCGACGGAAGCCGCCGTGGAGTCGCTTGCCGTGGCGCTCGCCGACTGGAGCGGCCGCAATCGCGGCGGCTATCTCATTTCGCTGCAGCGGCGCAGTCTTCGCGGAGACGTCTCCGGTGCGTTCGTCAGCCTGCGCACGATCACCGGCCCCGATGCTGAATTCGCCGCTGCAATCCGTCGCGCATCACACGAAAGCCCGGACATTCTTCTGATCACCGGCCCGCAGACCGAGCTCCCGCTGCATGAAGCGATTCTCGCGTCGACTGGCGGGCGGCTAGTGATCGTCGCCGTCGTTGCGCCGACAACTGTGGACGCGCTGCGCATTCTCGTCGGTCAGAGCGGCCTCGATCGCGACGCGCATTTGCGGCGCGCCCTGGCGGCGGCGTTCCGTGCCGCCGTCGGCTATCGAAGCGTGCGGCGCATCGGCGGCGGACGAATGCTGATTCAAGACATCATCCTCGACTCGAACGCAGTGCGGCCGCTGCTCGAGTCCGCCGACTTCGACGGTCTCGTGAGCTCGCAGCGTCAGGGGTCAGGCGGCATGCGCTCGATGGATGAGGCGCTCGCGCGTGCGATTTGTCGCGGCCATGTGACGCTCCGCGAAGCGGCCGCGCACGCCATTGACCGTACTCACATGGTGGCGCAGGTCCGAATGCTGTCGCGCATACGTCTCGCCCGAAAGTCCTCCGGACGCGCAGAGCGCGAAACCCACATGCCGATTGCGGTGGGTGAGGATCGGGGCGCCCGGCGCTGGTAGGCCTACGCGAGACTCGTCACGACACGTCCCCGAGGGTTCAGGGTTCAGGGGACCGTAGCTTCTTCCGCGAGAAAGAACTCCTCAACAATCTGCCGCAGCTGTGACACGCGTTCCGCGCTGTTGATGCAAACGCGCAGGTGCGATCCGCCGTCGAGCCCCTTCGAGTACCACGAACAGAGGGCGCGCAGCTTGTTGATCACCCAGCGCTCGTGTCCGCGCGCCGGACGTGCATCATCGACGGACTCGGTGAGGTTGGCACCAGGAGCCACGTGGCGGAAGCCGTCAGCCTCGTTGACGCGTTCGCTGAGGAGCAGCTGAATGTAGTCCAGCAGGAACTGCCCTCGTTCACGCAGGCTCACCGTTCGCGCGAGACCTCCCGACGCGACGTCCGTCGCTTGCGCCAGAATCCACGGGTTGCGCAAGACGCCGCGACCCACGAGCACGCCGCTGACGCCGGTGGCCAGGCGATCGATGATCTGTTCGGGCTCAACGCAATCACCGCTGCCGAGGACAGGAATCTCGAGGGTCGACGCGACGTCAGAGACGAGCTTCCAATCGGCCAGTCCCTTGTACGACTGCTCCGCGGTGCGGCCGTGAATCGTCACCGCCGCGGCGCCGGCATCCTGCACCATTCGCGCGAGCAGCGCCGCATTGCGATCGCGATCGTTCCATCCCGCGCGCATCTTCACCGTGACTGGAATGTTGACGGCCTTGGCCATCGCGCCAACGACTCGCGCGGCGTGGCCAGGATCGCGCATGAGACTGCATCCGGCGTTGTGCTTCGAAATCTTTGGCACTGGGCATCCCATGTTCACATCAACGATGTCGGCACCCATGCCTTCAACGATTTGCGCGGCGTCAGCCATCTTGACGGGATCGCCACCGAAGATCTGGATCGAGACCGGCCGTTCCTCTTCGGTGTATTCCGCGTACTCCAGCGTACGATCGATGCCACGGACCAACCCTTCGGACGAGACCATCTCGGTCACGACCAGACCGCAGCCGCCTTGTCGCTTCACGAGTCGACGGAAGGCGGTATCGGTCATGCCCGCCATCGGGGCGACGACAAAGGGTGAGGTCAGCTCGACCGAGCCAATCTTCATACGCGATTAATAGGCGCGGACATCCGCCGCGTCAACTTCGACGCTGACGGCCTGGCCAATCAGATCGACGGACAGCACCAAGCGGGCCTTCTCATTCTTCCGCACGAGACGGCCAACCACTCCCGTCAACGGGCCATGCACGACTTCCACCATCATGCCTTCGCGAATCAGCGGACACGGATCGTAGGCGAGATCGCTCTCGACGAGCCGTCTGATGCCGTCAATCTCGCGCTCGGGAATCGGCGCTGGCTCGCCTTCGAACGAAATAATGTTCACAACGCCGGTACACTTCAGCACCGGGAGCCGCTCGCTGGGATTGAAACGCGCGAAACAATAGCCGGGAAAAAGCGGCCAGTCGATCTTCTTCTTGCGGTCTTTCCACCGGCTCCAACGGGTGACGGTTGGAAGGAAGGCTTCGATGTGCTTCTGTGCGAGCTGTTCCCGGACCACCTGCTCGTGGCGCGAACGCGTCCACAACGCAAACCAGCTCTCGTCCATCAAGCTATCCGCGCACGCCCTCGCACCCTCAATTCGCCGACGACGCCTGAGAGTTCGCTGCGGAAGCTTGACGGCGGCGCTCGAGCGCGGCCTCGTAGGCTTTCTTGAGTTCGTCGTTACGCCAGGTGATGGTCGCTTGTTCGCGCAACTTGTCGAGATATCGTTCGCGCTCGCCGCGCATTTTCTGGTCGCCGATTCTGTTCCCGATGTCCCCGCGCGCCTCTTCGAAGGTCTTCACCTTCGAGTCGGTTCGTGATTCAAGCTTGAGGATTTGGTAACCGCGCTGCGTGCGAAGCACGCCGGTGATGTCACCGATATTCAGCGGGGCCAGCATGTCGCGGAGTTGCGGAGCCAGTTCATCGGAATGAATCGGTCCGATGAGCCCGCCATTGGCCTTCGACGAAGCGGCGGAGAACTCTCCCGCCAAACGCGGGAACGGCTCACCAGCGAGGAGGCGCTTGCGGAGATCCTCAGCTTTCTCTCGCGCCGCATCGTCCTCGGCGACGTTGACACCCCGATCGGATGTCGGCACCTCAATCAGAATTTCGCGCAGCGTGATTTCGGTCGGCGATGTGAATTCGTTGCGGTGCTGCTCGTAATAGGCGCGCGCCTCTTCGTCGTTGATGCTGATCTTCTCCATGATCTCGACGCGAGTGACCTGCTGCACGAGCATCTGGCGTTCAAGGTTCCGTCGCAGGTCGTCCATAGACAAACCTTCCTGCTTCAGCGCTTCCTTGAAGCGGGTCTCGTCCTCGAGGTTGTTGGATTTCCTGATGTTCTCCACGATGGTGGCGAACTGCTGGTCACCGAGCGCGTAACCGGATTCCCTGCCGTGCTGCACCATCAGGAGCTCGTCAACGGCATTCAAGATGAGATCAGGCGTGATCTGCGCGACAGCGCGAACGAACTCGGCGTTTCCGGTGGATGCCTTGGCCAACTCGGGGCGATTGCGAAGCTCAGCCACTTGTCGGGCTTCGAACTCCGTCTTGGTGATGATCTCGCCGTTAACCTTCACGAGCACCTGCTCGACTATTTCCGCATGCAGCGGAATCGTGACAACGACGGCGGCGACGGATGCGGCGACGACCAACTGCTTCAACATACAATTCCTTACCGATCAGTCATTTTACTTGACGTTTGACCGGCCCAAAAGGTCTGGCCCATCCGGTGCCAGCGCATGGAGCAGCCCGATAAGCCGAGAGAACATGCCATCCTCCGCACGCGGGTCGCTCTCCGGCCTCCGCAGAATTTCTTCCTTCGAGAAGCCCGGCCGCACCTCGCCAGCCGTCGCGCGAGCGGTCCACCAACTCCCGGCGCTGTCTGACTTCGATCCAGCTCGCCCGGTGTGCTTGCCGCTGGCCCACGATCGAGGCGCTGCGCGCGTCGGCGGCGGAATCGCTGCAAGCGGGGCTTCTACGTCTAACTTCACGGAGACTGGAGGCACCAGCGTAGCGCCTGGCCAGCCACCGACGACCTTCACGAGCCGCATCGGATCCAGCCTGGCGTTCGGCCTGAACCGGATGACCACCATCCGGCCCTCGCGATCGATGCTCTCGACGTCGATGGCATCGGCAAGAATCCGGGCGCGGCCATACTCGGCCAGGTTCAAGACAGAACCTGGCGGCGGACCATAGCGGTCGCGGATGCCTTCCATCGTGGCATCGAGCTCCTGACGTGTACGCGCGGACGCGACCTTGCGATAGACCATCAGTCGCTGGTTCATGTCCTGTATATAGTCCTCGTCGATCTTCAAATCGACGCGCAGATTCACCGTCGCCCGCGCATCGTCTTCGATCTCTTCGCCGCGTAGCTCGCGGATTGTTTCCTCGAGCAGCTTCGTGTACATCTCGAAGCCAACCGCATCGATGTGGCCACTCTGTTCACCGCCGAGCAGATTGCCGGCACCTCGAATCTCGAGGTCGAGCGCTGCGACGCGGAACCCGCTGCCGAGGTCGCTGAACTCCTTGATCGCAGCCAGCCGCTTGCGAGCGACGGGGGAAAGCGCTTCCTGCGGAGGAATCAACAGATAAGCGTACGCGGGTCGATCGGATCGGCCGACACGGCCGCGCAACTGGTACAGCTGCGAAAGCCCGTACCGATCGGCGCGGTTGATGATCATCGTGTTCGCGTTCGGAATATCGAGGCCGTTCTCGACGATCGTCGTCGCGAGCAGCACATCGAACTTGCGATCGACGAAGCCGAGCATCGCCCGTTCGAGTTCCTCTTCGCCCATTTGTCCATGCCCGACGACAATCTTTGCTTCGGGCACCAGCCGCTGCAGGAGATTGCCAATAGAGAAAATCGATTCCACGCGGTTGTGGACGAAGTACACCTGCCCGCCGCGACCGAGCTCGTTCCTGATTGCTCGTTCGATCACCGGCGCGTCGAATTTGACGACGTTGGTCTGAATCGAGAGGCGGTCCTTGGGAGGCGTTTCGATCACCGACATGTCGCGAATGCCGACGAGCGACATGTTCAACGTCCTCGGAATAGGCGTCGCGGTCATCGTCAGCACGTCGACGCGTTTGCGCATCTGCTTGATGCGCTCCTTGTGCGCCACGCCAAAGCGCTGCTCCTCGTCCACCACGAGCAAACCGAGATCCTTGAAGATCACGTCCTTCGACAGCAGGCGGTGTGTGCCGACGATGACATCCACCTTGCCGACCGCCAGGTCGTCAAGAATCACTTTCGTTTCCTGTTTCGTTCGGAAGCGGCTGACCATATCGATGGTCACGGGGAATCCCGCAAATCGATCGCGCAGCGTCTTCAAGTGCTGGAAGGCGAGCACGGTTGTCGGCGCAAGGAAGGCGGCCTGTTTGCCGTCCATGACGGCTTTGAACGCCGCGCGCATTGCCACTTCGGTCTTACCGTAGCCGACGTCTCCGCACAGCAGGCGATCCATCGGCGTCGCGGTTTCCATGTCGCGCTTGATGTCCGCGATCGCTGTGGACTGATCCACAGTCAGCTCATAGGGAAACGCGCCTTCGAACTCCTCCTGCCAATGGGTATCCGCCGAGAACGCGTGACCAGGGACGGCCTTCCGCTGCGCATACAGCCTGAGCAACTCCTCGGCCATGTCGCGCATCGCCTTCTTGACGCGCGTCTTGGCTTTTTCCCACGTCGTCCCGCCCAGCCGATCGAGCGCCGGACGTGATCCGCCGGTGTACTTCTGAATGAGATCCAGCCGTTCAACCGGCACGAAGAGCTTGTCGTCGCCGTGATAACGAAGTTCGAGGAACTCCTGCTGGCCGGTACTCGCGCCACCCGACGTTTGCGTGCTTGTCGTGAGCTGTTTGAGGCCGACAAATTCTCCAATCCCGTGATCGACGTGCACGACCAGATCGCCGACCTTGAGATCGCGAAGGTCAGAAAGAAACGTCTGTGCGAGACTGCGGCGCTTTTCCGAAGGACGGCGCTCCTCTTCGAAAACGTCGGTCTCTGCGTAGACTTGAATGCCCGCATTCGCGAGACGAAACCCCCGCGACAGGGTGCCGACCGCGACGAGGACAGCGGCGGCATGTGCGTCGGCGTCCTCGACGGGCACCGCGACAATGTCGTACTCGCGAAGGATCTCGATCGTGCGCTCTGCGCGGCCTGGACTGTCAGCAACGAAGAGGACGGCGTCGCCTTGCTCCCTCGCGTGTCGTACGTCGGCAATCCAGTCGCCGACACGGCCGCGGAACTCCATCGCCGGCTGTGCGGAGACGTGGTGGACCCCGCTTTCATCCTCGACAGACAGCTCCTCGAGACGGCTGGCTGACTTCGTTCGGGGTTCGAGTGCCGACCACTCGACAAACGCCTCGTCAACCGGCAGAGCGGCGACGTGACCGCGTGCCGCTGCTTCGTGGGAACTGATCTCGAGCTGCTCGCGCACCTTCAGCGCCTGTTGCTCGACCTGCTCGTATTCGGAGATCAGCACCGCCAGTCGCTGCGACTCGGAAAGGAAATCGAGCACGCCGATCAGGGCCTCGTCGAAACGTTCGCGCGCGGGGACGATGTGCACCTGATCGGTGGCGCCGGTGGAACGTTGTGTCGCGGGATCGAAGCGTCGCAGGCTCTCGACAACGTCGCCGACGAACTCGATGCGAACCGGCTCGGTGTCAGCCGCGGGAAACACGTCGACGATGCCACCACGCACGGCAAAGGCGCCGTGTTCATCCACCGGCTCTTCGCGAGAAAAGCCAGCGTCTACCAGCAGATCGGCCAATCGCTGCGGCTCGATCTCCGTCCCTGGCCGGAGCTCGATGGATGCGCGCAGCAAACGTTCGCGCGGACTTACGCGCGGCAGAAGCGCCGCGGCCGACGCGACGATCACGCGTGCGGTTCCAGACGCGGCGGCATGGAGGGCACGGGCCCTCGCCGCCGCCACGCGGAAATGAGGCGTCATGCCGCGATAAGGATCGACCTGAATCGAAGGAAGCGGGAGCACGGCCTGCTCGACCGCGGCCGATGATGCGCCCTCGAGCGCGCCATAGAAAAAGCGCGCGTCCGAGGTCATCTGCTCGACATCTCGATCGGTCGGGACGACCAGCAATGTGAGCGCGCCTGCAGCGCGCGCCGCATGAACGGCCGCCAGCGCCTTACTCGCCGGCGTGAGGCCGGCGGTGACCTGCGCACGGCCGAGGGCTGACAAGACCGCACTCTTTCCCAGCAGCGACCGCAGCGACAGCGATGGAGCGGAGGTCGTCACCGATCCGCTCCGCGCACTCGCTCGATCAAATCCGTCGAAGAAAAGCCCTCAGCGAGCGCGACACGAACCACCGCACCACCCCGTCCTTCCACAACATCGCGCCCAACGATGTTGTCAGGACCCCAGTCGGCGCCTTTGACCAGGACATCGGGCTGCACGGCGGTAATCAAGGCGCGCGGCGTGTCCTCGTCGAACACGGTGACAGCATCAACGCTGCGCAACGACGCGATGAGTTCGGCACGCTCGCCTTCCGGCGTAATCGGGCGAGCCCGTCCTTTGTTGGCCCGCACCGACCGATCGGAGTTGACCCCGACGATCAACGCGTCACCGAACGCACGTGCATCGCGCAGATATCGAATATGACCAGGATGAAGCAGATCGAACACACCGTTGGTAAACACGACACGGCCACCGTTCGCGCGGACGCGCCTCGCGAACGCTGACGCCTGTTGTCGCGACAGAACTGGAAAGCTGGCGGTTCTCACAGACCAGAAATACGGATGCCGCTCGAAAACGTCCACCGGTGGGGGGGCCGTACGATGCCGGTCTCGTTGAGTTTCGAGGTGACCCGGATGGTGTAGAGCGATCGATGATAGTCGTACGGTACGCCGTTCCTGCGGTGAACGGCAACGTCCACCGTATAGGTGCCGGCCACGAGGCACAGGCTGTCGATTACAAACCCGACCTCAGCGTCGCCGGCAAATTCGTGCGGCTTAGCCCCTTCAATATCTGTATTCGTCCCATAACAGCAGACTCCCTCGGCGCTGAACAATGCGACGCCGAAGACGAAGTCAGTCAGCGGACGATGTGCGCGCACACGCATTCGAATAGCAAGCGGCTCTCCAGACTCGAACACGTACGCGGAGGAGCCATCATTTCGAACAAACTCGACTGACGCAATCTCGGCCTCTTGGGAGCCCCAGCGCCCCTCGTTGGCCTTCATCATGTCCTCAGGCTGTTCGGTGATCGCTGCGACAGACGTGGCAGGGCGTCGATCGAGCGCTCTGTTTTCGGCAGCAGCGACGTCGAGCAGATAGGCGTCGATCACTCGTCGCGGATCTCCCTCGGCACGCACAACGCCATGGTCGAGCCACAGCGCCGCATCACAGAAGCGGCTCACCATGTCGAGCGAGTGCGTGACCAGGAGCACTGTACGGCCTCGCCGACGGAAGTCTGCGAACCTATCGAGACACTTGTGCGTGAATGCTTCATCACCAACCGCGAGAACCTCGTCGATGAGCAGCACGTCAGGATCGACGTTGATGGCGACGGAAAAGCCGAGACGCATGTACATACCGGACGAATACGTCTTCACTGGCTCGTCAATAAAATCCTCGAGCTCAGCAAATGTCACGATCTCATCGAAACGACGCGCGACCTCGCGTTTTGAGAGACCGAGCATCATGCCGTTGATGAACACGTTATCCCGCCCGGAAATTTCCGGGTGAAACCCGGCACCCAGTTCGATCAGAGCTGACACGCGACCGTTAACTTTGACCTCGCCAGATGTTGGTCTACCAATCCCGGCAATGAGCTTCAACATCGTGCTCTTGCCTGAGCCATTCCGCCCGACGATGCCGAAGGTCTTACCTGTCGGCACATCGAAGGACACACCCTTGAGCGCGTCGAACGCACCGTCTTCCTTCAGGTCACGCGCGACGCGGCCGGTCAGGATTGCGCTCTTCAATGTGCCGAAGGTCTTACGCCGGCCATAGCGCCTGTAGGTCTTTCGAACGTCGCGAACTTCGATGGCGTTCACACTTCCTCCGCCAGCGTGTCGCGCAATCGGTCGAACACGAAGTAACCAGCCGCGAATACCAGAATCGACACGACGGCGAAAATCAACAGCCGCGGCCAACCGAGGAACGGGCCCGGAATCGCGAGCACTTCCTGATAAGACACGGCGAGCATAGTGAATGGATTCAGGTTCAGGAGTGGGCGTGCCCACGCCGGCGCTTGTGAGAGCGGATAGATGATCGGCGTCAGAAAGAACGCGAGTGTGAGCACATTCGCCACAAGGTCACGGAGATCGCGGAAGTGAACCGTCAGCGCGGACAGCATCAGCGCGAACCCAAGCGTCAGCACGAGCTGCTCCAGGACGATAACCGGAAACCACGCGAGATCTGTCAACGGCACCGGCACGCGGTAGTAGACGAAGAACGCGGCGAGAATCGGCAGCCCAAGGCAGAAGTGCACCAACCCCGCAAACACGCTGACGATCGGCAGCACTTCCGCGGGGAAAAGCACCTTACGAATCAGGTTGCCGCCGGCGATCAGCGAGTTCGATGCCTCGAGTAGTGACGAGGAGAACCAGGTCCACGGCAGAAGTCCGCAGAAGAGAAAGAGCGAGAACGGCTCGATGCCGGCGCTGCGCGCGCCCGGCATCACGGTCGTGAAAACGAATGTATAGATCGACAGCAGCAGAAGCGGGTTGATGAACGACCACAGCAGCCCGAGAGTCGATCCGCGATAGCGCGCCTTCAGTTCGCGCGCAACGAGGCTCTGGACGAGAGCGCGGTGGCGAAAGAGTTGTCTGAGGCTGTGTAGCAATCGGGAATGGGCCGGCCTTTAGGACCGGTCCTGCGTCCCCATTTATACCCGTTAAGCCCGGGTGCGTGCGCGGGAAGCCACCTGCAGCCGAATCATCGACTTCATGAGCGCGACGCGAGCGCGCTCGAAGTCCAGATCGGCCTGCGGCGAAACACGGGCTACGCGTTCCTCGGCGCGTTTCTTCGCCGCCTCGGCTCGAGCCACATCGATGTCCTGTGCGCGCTCGGCGATCTGTGCCAGCACCGTGACGCGGTCAGGAAGGACTTCGACGAACCCAAAGGCGACCGCGAGATAGAACTTCTCCTCGCCGACGCGGTACCACAGTTCGCCGACCTTCAGGCTGGACAGCAGTGGCGTGTGCCCAGGCAGCACGCCGAAATAGCCTTCGGCACCGGGCAACTCGACCTCGTCCACCTGCTCAGTGACGAGCGCCCGGTCGGGCGTTACGATCTCGAGCGTCAGCTTCGTCGGGATGGCCATGTGTCCCCCGACCTCAGGCCGTCTTCATCGTCTGCGCCTTTTCCTGCGCTTCTTCGATAGTGCCGACCATGTAGAAGGCCTGCTCCGGCAGATCGTCGTGCTTGCCGTCGACGATTTCCTTGAAGCCTTTCACGGTCTCGGCGATCTGCACGTACTTGCCCTTGAATCCGGTGAACTGTTCGGCGACGAAGAACGGCTGCGACAGGAACCTCTGGATCTTCCGGGCTCGCGACACCGTCAGCTTGTCGTCCTCGGAGAGCTCGTCGATCCCCAGGATCGCGATGATGTCCTGCAGATCCTTGTACCGCTGCAATACCTGCTTCACCGAGCGAGCCACGTTGTAGTGCTCCTCGCCCAGCACGCGCGGATCGAGAATGCGCGACGTCGACGCCAGAGGATCGACCGCTGGATAGATGCCCAGTTCCGCGATCTGTCGCGACAGGTTTGTCGTCGCGTCGAGGTGCGCGAAGGTCGTTGCCGGCGCCGGGTCGGTGTAGTCGTCGGCAGGCACGTAGATGGCCTGCACCGAGGTGATCGAGCCGCGCTTGGTTGACGTGATGCGCTCCTGCAGCTCGCCCATCTCGGTCAGCAATGTCGGCTGGTACCCGACGGCGGACGGCATACGTCCAAGCAGCGCCGACACTTCCGAACCCGCCTGCGTGAAGCGGAAGATGTTATCGATGAACAGGAGCACATCCTTGTTCTCGGCGTCGCGGAAGTACTCGGCGACAGTCAGCGCCGACAAGCCCACGCGCAAACGCGCGCCCGGCGGCTCCGTCATCTGTCCGTAGACGAGTGCGGCACGCGACTTCGACGGGTCCTTCGTGTCGATCACGCCCGACTCCTGGAACTCGAGCCAAAGGTCGTTGCCTTCGCGCGTACGTTCGCCGACACCGCCGAACACGGAGACACCGCCATGCTTCGTAGCGATGTTGTTGATCAACTCCATGATGATGACGGTCTTGCCGACGCCGGCGCCGCCGAACAACCCGATCTTGCCGCCCTGCAGATAGGGCTCGAGCAGATCGATGACCTTGATGCCGGTCTCGAACATGCGCAACTCGGTGGACTGATCCTCAAGCGTCGGAGCGTGGCGGTGAATCGGCCAGCGTTCCTTCGACTGGACGGGGCGATCCGGAAAGTCCACCGGCTCACCGAGCACATTCAGCACTCGGCCGAGTGTCTCTGGACCGACAGGGACCGAGATCGGCGCGCCGGTGTCGATCACCGTCATGCCACGAGTCATGCCGTCGGTCGGCTTCATCGCGACGGTGCGAACCCGGTTTTCACCGAGATGCTGCTCGACCTCGGCGACCACGTCGATCTTCGCGACGCCCGGGCCGCCTTCAGAAACGATGCGGACGGCGTTGTAGATTTCCGGGAGATCGCCGTCGACGAACTCGACGTCGATCACGGGGCCGATCACCTGAACGACCGTGCCGGTGCGCTGTGCCGTTGCTGTCTGTGCCATCACTTCCACCTACGCGTTGCTGTCTGTTACGTCGCTGCCGCGCCCGACACGACCTCGATGATCTCGCGCGTAATCGCCGCCTGACGCACCTTGTTCATGTACAGCGTCAAGTTGTCGAGCATCTCGGCGGAATTGCGCGTCGCGGCATCCATCGCCGTCATCTGCGCGGCAAAAAACGACGCGTTCGATTCGAGCAGCGCGCGATACACCTGCACCTGCACGTGCCGCGGCAGCAGATCCTTGAAGATCTCCCCCGGCGACGGCTCGTACATGTACCCCGTCTTCGGACCGGCATCCTCGCCCTCGAGACGGGGAATCGGCAGCAGCCGCTCGACAGCAATCCGCTGCGACATCACCGATTTGAATTCGTTGTAGACGAGATAGACGCTCGACGCACGTCCCGACGTGAACTCTTCGATCGCCGCATCCGCAAGCGCTGCGGCATCCGAAAACGATAGCCGCTGGAAGATCCCTGCGGCTTCGTAGCGCACGTCAAAGCCGCGCCGACGGAAGAAGTCGCGGCCCTTTCGTCCGATCAAACCTAGCGCGATCTCGTGCCGTTGTCCTTCTTTGACGATGAACTGCCCCGCGGCTTTGATGATGTTCGAGTTGAAGCTGCCGCACAATCCGCGGTCCGCCGTAATGACGATGAGCAGCGGCCTCGACCCTGGCGGCGCGGTGACGCGCAGCAGCGGATGCGTGTCCTGGTCGACGCGAGATACCAGGCCGTTCAGCACTTTCAGCATGCGCTGGGCGAACGGCCGCGCCGAGACGACGCGTTCCTGCGCGCGCCTCAGGCGCGATGCAGCGATCATCTTCATCGCCTTGGTAATCTGCTGCGTCGACTTGACGGCGCGGATTCGGCGGCGGAGGTCTATGAGTGACGGCATGAACGCTCAGCGACCGAACTACGCCGCGGCCCCGGCCGCACGCGCGGCGCCGAACCGCTGACCAAATTCGTTCAACGCCTTTTCCAGCGACGCCTTCAAGTCGTCATCCAGGATCTTTTTCTCGGCGATGCCGGTGAGCACGGCCGGGCGACTCGATTCGAGGAAGCGATGGAGATCCTCCTCGTACCGACGCACGTCGTCGACGGCAATGGCATCCAGGAAGCCCTTGGTCGCCGCGTACACGATGACCACCTGTTTCTCGACCGCGACCGGCTGATACTGCGGTTGTTTGAGGATCTCGACGAGACGTCGACCACGATTGAGCTGTGCCTGTGTCGCCTTGTCCAGGTCGCTGCCGAACTGCGCGAAGGCCGCGAGCTCACGATACTGCGCCAGGTCCAGCCGAAGTGATCCGGCAACCTGCCGCATTGCGCGGATCTGCGCGGAGCCACCGACGCGCGACACCGAATTGCCGACGTTAATTGCCGGACGTACGCCCTGATGGAAGAGATCGCTCTCCAGGAAGATCTGGCCGTCAGTGATCGAGATGACGTTGGTCGGAATGTACGCCGACAGGTCGCCGGCCTGTGTCTCGATGATCGGAAGCGCAGTCAACGACCCGCCGCCTTGTGACGCGTTCAGCTTCGCGGCGCGCTCCAGGAGACGTGAGTGGAGATAGAAGACGTCGCCCGGGTACGCTTCGCGACCCGGCGGTCGCCGCAGCAGCAGCGAGATCTCGCGATACGCCTGCGCATGCTTCGAGAGGTCGTCGTACACAACGAGCGCGTGGCGACCGCTGTCGCGGAAGTACTCACCGATCGCGCAGGCAGAGTACGGGCTGATGTACAACATCGGCGCAGGATCCGACGCCGATGCCGCGACGACGATCGTGTAGCTCATCGCGTCGTACTCTTCGAGCGTCCGCACAACCTGCGCGACCGTGGACTGCTTCTGGCCGATCGCGTTGTAGATACAGATGACGCCCTTGCCGCGCTGGTTGATGATCGTGTCGACCGCGACCGCGGTCTTGCCGGTCTGACGGTCGCCGATGATCAGCTCGCGCTGACCGCGGCCGATCGGCACCATGCCATCGATGGCTTTGAGACCGGTCTGCAGCGGCTCCTTCACCGGCTGGCGATCGACGACGCCAGGAGCGAGTCGCTCGATCGGCAGGAACTCGCTGGTCTGAATTGGACCCTTGCCGTCGATTGGCTGGCCCAGCGCGTTCACCACCCGACCGAGCATCGCGTCGCCGACCGGCACTGAGATGATGCGCGCGGTGCGCTTGACCGCGTCGCCTTCCTTGATCTCCCTGTAGTCGCCGAGCAGCACGGCGCCGACGCTGTCCTCTTCGAGGTTGAGCGCGATGCCGAAGACGCCGTGCGAGAACTCGAGCATCTCGCCGGCCATCGCACGCTCAATGCCATGCACCCGCGCGATGCCGTCACCGAGCGAGATCACGCTTCCGACTTCGGCGACGTCGACCTGGACAGCGTGGCTGCCAATCTGGTCGCGAATGATCTTGGAGATTTCTTCTGCTCTGATATCCATACGATTCCTGTCAGAGGTGCCGCGGCCTCCGCTCGCTATCGCTGTTCGAGCCGGTCGCGAACTTTGGCGAGCCGCGTCGCCACGCTGCCGTCGTACACAGTGCTGCCGATCCGAGTCACCACGCCACCGATGATCGATGCATCGACGTTCGTGGTCATTGTCACGGTGCGGCCGGTCGCGTTGGCCAGACGCTGCTGCAACTGCGCGGCGCGCTCCTGCGACAACGGCACGGCGGTCGTCACCTCGGCACGCAGCACACTGCGGTGCTCCATCAAGCGTTCGCGGTAAACGTCAAGCAGGTCCGGCAGCAGGGCGAGCCGGCTACGCGAGGCGAGCAGCAGCACGAGCTTGCCGACCGGTGTCGTGGGCGACAGACGCTCGAGAATCTGCTGCACGATGGCGCGCTTATCAGCCGCGGACACGACCGGATTCGCGAGCGTCCGTTGCAGATCGGGATTCGTGCGAACCAGATCGACAAACGCCGCGAGCTCCTGTTCGGCGCGTTCGGGATCAGATTCTTTGATGGCAACGTCGAGCAGCGCTCTCGCGTATCGCGCTGCGGAGGACCGCATGCTCATGATGTCTTCTGACGGATGACGCACGCCCCCGACCGGCGCCTGCGCGCCGGCGTGGTTGCGCGAGCTTGTACCTCAAAGGCACAAGCGTCTATTTATACCATGGAAAAGCACGGCGTTTTCTACGCGGATACGGCTGGCGGGGTCTCAGCCGCGGCTGGTGATCACCTCGAATATCCGGTTCAATTCGTCCTCGGACCCAAACTCAATCTCGATTCGGCCGCCCGATCCTCGTCTGTTGATGCGGACTTTCGTACCCAGAGCGAAGCGCATCCGGTCCTCGGCGGCGCGGGTATGCACGTCGGATGTCGCGGCCGGCGCAGCAGTCGCGGATGCCACGCGCGGCTTGGGCGACGTCAGCTTCTTCACGAGCGCCTCGGTTTCGCGAACCGACAGATGGCGCGAGATCGTCTCGCGGGCGCCATGCCGCTGCGCCGCTGCATCCGGCAGCGACAATAACGCGCGGGCGTGACCGGTCGATAGAGCGCCCGATGCGAGGTCGGCCCGCACTTCCTCGGGCAGCTTCAGCAGACGCATGAAGTTGGCGACCGAGCTGCGATCCTTGCCGACGGCTGCCGCGATCTGTTCTTGTGTCAATGAGAACTCGTCGGCCAGACGCTGATATGCGAGCGCTTCGTCGATCGGATTCAGGCCTTCGCGTTGAAGGTTCTCGATGAGCGCGAGCTCGAGTAGCTGTTTGTCACCGTCTGCGACCTCGCGGACCACCACCGGAACGCGTTGCAGACCGGCTTTCTGCGCCGCACGCCAACGGCGCTCACCGGCGATGATTCGATACGTGTTTCCAGTGCGACGCACGAGGATTGGTTGAATGATGCCGTTCGCCTTGATCGAGGCGGCAAGCTCTTCGAGCTTGCCGTCGTCCATATTGAGGCGCGGCTGCTGCTGATTGGGCGCCAGCAGATCGATGTCAACTTCGATCGGCCCCGATCGGGCTGGCTCGGGAGCATCCGGTATAAGCGCGCTGAGTCCTTTGCCGAGTGCGGGGCGGCGTTCGAGCATGTGTTCTCCTATGCAGCGCGACGAGCGAGCAATTCTTTCGCGAGTGCGACGTATGCGGCGGCGCCGCGGGATTTCGAGTCATACAACACGCCAGGGATCCCGTGGCTTGGGGCCTCACCGAGCCGCACATTACGCGGGATGATCGTGTTGAAGACCTTCTCTTTGAAGAAGTCGCGCACGTCGCGCGCTACTGACTGACCGAGGTTCGTGCGGTCGTCGTACATTGTGAGCAGTACGCCTTCGATGTCGAGTGTGGGATTCAACGCGCTGCGCACGCGACGCATAGTCCCGACGAGATCGGCCAGACCTTCTAGCGCGAAGTACTCACAATGGAGCGGAATCAAGACAGCGTCTGCGGCGACGAGTGCGTTGAGCGTGAGCAGCCCAAGCGACGGCGGGCAATCGATGAACACCTGATCGAACTCGGAGCGCAGCGGATCGAGCACGCGCTTCAGGCGATGCTCTCGCTGGGGCAGCGTCACCATTTCGATCTCTGCGCCGGTCAGATTACGGTCCGCAGGCAGGAGCGACAGATTGGCGACGCGCGTTGACAGCACGTACGCAGATGGTGACGCCCCGTCGGTGAGCAGCGCCTCATAGACAGTGCCTGCCTCGGAGCGCTGCGACTTCGATCCGACTCCGCTCGTCAAGTTGCCCTGAGGATCGACATCGACGAGTAGAACCTTCTGACCGGCAACGGCAAGGGACGTTGCCAGGTTAATAGCTGTTGTTGTCTTACCGACGCCGCCCTTCTGATTGGCGACGGCGATGACACGAGCCATGGGCCCTGCTGTTTCTGGCATACAACCGATATTTAGTCAGTACACGCCTGCTGGCTGGTGCGTTCAATGTAGTACCATCCGGATCGCGCGTCAAGCAAGGAAATGATACGGAGATGTTTCACGTGAAACGTCGCATGAGGCGAAAGTTCAGCGATCGATTGTTTCACGTGGAACGTCGAAGCCGGTCCGCTCGCTTGCTCAGCACGACCAGTCGGCTCCCTTGATCGTCCAGTAGCGGAAACGTCGCCTTCCACGAGAGCGGCGGCATCAGGCTTCCGGGCGTTTCAACCCCCGATGCGGCCCTGAACAAGAATATTTCGCCGCCCGGGCGAACGAAC
>Ga0126304_10000132_pt1 | contig 24214 bp, 24 predicted proteins | sample Plot25_FD_92538 | JGI IMG/M metagenome (GOLD analysis project Ga0126304, IMG submission 92538) | Serpentine soil microbial communities from UC McLaughlin Reserve, CA, USA - Plot25 | ecosystem: Environmental > Terrestrial > Soil > Grasslands | place: USA: UC McLaughlin Reserve, Lake County... | reverse complement strand
GCGAGACGCCACGAATCGAGCCGCGCAGGTTCGTGCCGTGCCACGAGGCGCGGTTGTACGCCGTGTCGATGAGGAAGAGAAGCGCATTCAGATCGGAAGGCATCCCACCCTCCCGATAACTTAGCCGGCGTGCGCGGCGGCGCCTGCAGCTGGCACCGCGTCGTGCAGGCTTTCGAGGTAACGCTCGGCGTCGAGCGCCGCCATGCATCCCGATCCCGCGGCCGTGATCGCCTGACGGTAGATGTGATCCTGGACATCGCCGGCCGCGAACACACCTGGCACGCTCGTCTTCGAACCGTGATGCGTCTCTACGTAGCCGTTGGCATCCAGCTGAATCTGTCCGGTGAAGAGCGATGTGTTCGGTGTGTGACCGATGGCAATGAAGACGCCGTCAAGCGGCAGATCGCTCAAGTGCCCGGTCTTCAGATTGCGGACGATGATGCTGGTGACCTCACCGTTGGGGCCACCCTTGACCTCGGCGACCTCGGAATCCCAGACGAACTGGATCTTGGGATTCGCCATCGCCTTGTCCTGCATGATCTTCGACGCTCGCAGCGTGTCGCGGCGATGGACCACCGAGACCTTGGACGCAAATCGCGTCAGGTAGATCGCTTCTTCCATCGCCGAGTCGCCGCCGCCAATCACCGCGATCGGCTTGCCTCGGAAGAAGTAGCCGTCGCATGTTGCGCACGTGGAGACGCCGTGTCCGGCAAGTTTCCGATCGGATCCGATTTCGAGCCACCTCGCCGAGGCGCCGGTCGCGATGATGAGGGCGTCGGTCGTGACTTTCTCGCCGCCGGCAAATTCAATCGTGAAGGGCCGATGCTGCAGATCGACGCGCGCGACGTTGCCCTGCATGATCTCGGTGCCGAAGCGCTCGGCCTGCGCACGCATCTCGGTCATCAGGTCGGGCCCCATGATGCCGTCACGGAACCCCGGCCAGTTCTCGACCATCGTCGTCAGCATGAGCTGACCGCCGGCTTCCAGTCCCTCGACGAGCAGTGGCGCGAGATTGGCGCGCGCGGTGTAGAGAGCCGCGGTGAGGCCGGCCGGCCCAGATCCGATGATGACGACTCTGCGATCGGCTGGAGACGACATCTCAGTCTCCGAGATGGCGCTCGATCATCTTCGCAATATCTTCCTTGCCGCGCAGACCGACGATCGTCTCGGTGAGCTCGCCTTCCTTGAACAGCAGCAACGTAGGAATACCGCGGACGGCATACCGCTCGGGGATCGTGGGGTTCTCGTCAACGTTCAACTTCCCAACCGTCGCGCGTCCATCGAACTCCGTCGCGAGCGCGTCTACGGTCGGGGCCAGCCGCCGACACGGACCGCACCACTCCGCCCAGAAGTCCACGAGCACGACGCCGCTCTTCTTCTCATCATCGAAGTTGCTGTCAGTGAGCGTCTTGACCTTTTCGGATGCCATTCGTTATCTCCTGCGTCTGTCCCTACACTCTGACGCGGCGTGCTGCGCGCTCATAGACGTCAACGTATTCCCGTGCCGACGCGTCCCACGAAAAATCCTGACGCATCCCTCCCTTTTGGATGCGTCGCCAGAGAGGCCGGTTGCCAAACGCGGCCAGCGCTCGTCGAATCGCGCCAAGGAGCGCCTGGGGGGTGTACTCGACGAACCGAAAGCCGGTGCCGCGGCACGTTTCCGGGTCCACATCGAGCACGGTGTCGTTCAGCCCACCCGTGGCTCTGACGACCGGGATCGTCCCGTACCGCAAGCTGTACATCTGGTTCAAACCGCATGGCTCGAACCGCGACGGCATCAAAAAAATATCCGCACCGCCCTCGATGAGATGTGCCAGTGCTTCATCAAACCCGATCCGCGCCGCGATCACAGTCGGGTGCTTCGCAGCCAGGTCGCGCCAGAGATCCTCGTACCGCCGATCGCCGGTCCCCAGCACGACAAACCCTGCGCCGAGCTTGGGCAACTCATCGGCGACCGCCGCGATAAGGTCGAATCCTTTCTGATCCACCATCCGCGAAATCATGCCGATCAGCGGCCGGCCGCGATCCTTGGCTTTGGCCGGAAGACCGTAGCCTTCAAGCAGCTTTCGCTTCGCTGCGCCTTTCCCCTTCAGCTTTGACGCATTGTACGGCGCCGGAAGGTTCACATCACTGTCCGGATCCCACTGATCGTAATCGATTCCGTTGAGAATCCCGACGAGGTCATCCGATTTGTGACGCAGGATGCCGTCAAAGCCAAAGCCCAGCTCTGGGGTCTGAATCTCTTGCGCGTAGGTCGGGCTGACTGTGGTCACTAGATCGCTAAATAGGACGCCACCCTTGAGATAACTGATACGGCCCCAGTACTCCAACGCGTCCATGCGCATCAGATCCCATCCGAGGCCGAGACGCGGCAACCAGCTCGCGTCGAAGATGCCCTGATATGCGAGGTTGTGAATGGTGAACACGGTGGGCGTATGGGGTGCGGACAGCGTGGCTTCCGCACGCTTCATCAGCACGGGCACCAGTCCCGTCTGCCAGTCGTGCGCGTGCACCACGTCGTAATGCAGACCATTCGACGTTGCCCAATTCAGCGCAGCCTGACAGAAGAACGCGAACCGCTCCGGGTTGTCCGGATAGTCACGCTCCGTGACGCCATACAGGTATTCCCGATCGAAGTAAGTGTTGTGTCCAACGAAGATCGTACGTAAGCCGCCGGATGTCGTGACGGACATTTGAGCATCATCGACTTGCCCACCAAGTGCGACGCGAATCGACGTGGTCGCTGGCCCGACGTTGATGCCGCGGTAGCGCGGCATCACCAGATCGACCGCGTGTCCGAGACGCGTCAGCGCCTTCGGCAAGGCTCCGAGGACGTCGGCTAATCCGCCCGTTTTTGCAAACGGCAGCGCCTCGGACCCAATCATCAGAATCCGCACTGCGTTATGATCGCATGGTGACTGATTCGGCCGCTCGGCCGCCACGACCTGCACGATCGGAGTCGCGTGAAGCGCTGGAACTCCAGTCGATCCGCGCGCAGCATCCGGAGCTCGCGGCCGCCGTCGACATGCACCTTGAACTGCTCGCGCTGCAGCGACGGATTCAGGGTCGCGTGACGCTCCCGATGCTCGATCTCTCGGCCGATACGCTTCGGCGACATCAGGTCGAAGCGCGTCCCCTTCTGCGATTCGAAGACATCCCGCTCGATCTCAGCGATCTTCGGTTGACGGTGCGCACGACGGCGGATGTTCTTCGCCGCTTCGGCGCACTCGAACAGGCGGATTACGACAAGGCGCAGTCGCTCGGCCGTGACATGCAGTTACTGACCACCGTCGGCAACTGGTACCGAGAGGCCGCGGAGCGTCAGCTCGCGGTGGCGGGTGTCACATCGGTGTCGGCCAAGAGTCCGGGAGACGAGACCGCGCTCGGTCAAGTGATTGCACTCGCGATGCGGCCGTTCCTCTCGCGATGCGCAGAGGTTCTCCAGCAGCGTCCCGAACTGGCGAACTGGACGCACTCGCACTGCGCGCTGTGCGGTGGCGAGCCCGATCTCGCTGTCATCACACCCTCAGCCGAACGCCACCTGATTTGCGGACGATGCTCGCTGCGATGGAAGTTCGAGTCGCTGACCTGCCCGTACTGCCGCAACAGCGACCGGTCGCGGATCACATCGTTTGCGACGACCGACGGCAAGTATCGCGTCTATGCGTGCGATGTGTGTCAGCGGTATCTGAAAGCGTACGACGGCCGTCGCGCGACCAGGCCGGTGATGCCGATCGTGGACAGCGTCGCCACATTGCCGCTCGATGCGGCGGCAATGCAGCGCGGGTATACGTCGTAAGGTAACGTGCGTCGCCGGCGACGCCGACGTCGCGAGAACTACTGATTGGCGGCGGGCTTCAATTCCGACGCTTCAACCGGCGCGACTCCCAGCAGATCCTGAGCCTTCGTCGAGAACCAGTTGAACAGGTGACGGGTTTCCCAGAACCGTCCGGCGTTTGACTTCGCGCCGAGCACGACAACCGCAACCTGCGATCCCTGCGGCAGGCGCAGAAGCGTCGCCAGGCAGTAGCCGGCGTTGCGAATGAATCCGGTCTTTCCCGCCTGCACGTCGACATCGCCCCGCATCACGAGCTGGTTGGTCGAATGGATGTTGATCATCCGGCGGCCGGCGGCGACCTGATAATTCTGCTTGCGCATAACGCTGGCGATGCGATCGTCACCAGATACATAGGTGATGAGCTTGGCCATGTCGTACGCCGACGAGACGTTCGCGGCGAGGAGGCCTGACGGGTCTTCGTAATGCGTGTTGGTAAGGCCGAGCTCCTTCGCCTTCTCGTTCATCCGGTCGATGAAGCCAGTCGAACCGTACGGAGACACGCGCGCCAGCGCGCGAGCGGCGGCGTTGTCAGACGCGATGAGGGTCAAATGCAGCAAGTCACCCTTGGTGACGGTGTAGCCGGCGCGAAGATAAGTGGTCGAGGCGGCGCGGACGTCGGCGCGATCGACGACTACCGAATCGGAGAGACTCGGTGAATTTTCGAGAAATACCACCGCGGTCATGACCTTGGTAATGCTGGCAATCGACCGCTGATTGTTCGAGTTCGACTCCCAGAGCACGTGGCCCGTGGCCGTGTCGTAGATAATGGCGGCCTCGGCCCGCACATCTGGCACCAGCGCTCCGGACGCGTCGAGCTTGAAGCGCGGTTCCTGTGCCTCGCGTATCGCTCGTGCTGCGGCCGCGGCACGCGTCGCCCGTCGCTTCCGGGCGGAGGACGTCGAAGACGACCGCGAGGATGCCGGGGTCTTCTTCAGGCTGAGTTTCTTCGTGGTTGTGCCAGACGACCGGGAAGACGTCCGCTGGCCGGCCAGGGTATCGGACGGCAAGCCGAGAACGACAACGGTAGCCAGAAGGCACAGGGCTCGCGGGATCAAGGTCGGCCGCTTGGACATCAGGCGCAGCAACTCGTTGGAAAGACGGTGGTTAGAAAGAGGTATCGGCATTCTAACAAACAATTCTTAGTTCGCAAGGGTTTTGACGACGCCCCGGACACCGACCGTTGCCGTTCACGGCCTTTCCAAGAAAGGTGCCATACTCGATGACTCTCCCCGAATCCGAGTTCACCATACTTAGACAAACGATTTCGAGCCGCGGCACGACCCGCATCGTCCTCCTGCCGGTGACACTTCTTGGCTGGGCTGCCCTCGCGTGTCAGCTACTTTTTGTCAGCGACGTCCCACTCGCTTCGCTCTTCTCGCTGGCGGTCCTGGTCGCCGGCTTCGAGGCGATTCACGCGCTGCACGTCGGTGTTGAGCGGATTGGCAGATACGTGCAGGTCTATTACGAATCGCGCGAAGATGGCCCGCTCTGGGAGACGACCGCGATGAAGGTCGGGCCGGCGCTGCCTGGCGGCGGAATCGATCCGTTGTTCACGGTGGTGTTCATCTGCGCCACCGTCATCAATCTGATTCCGGCGCTACTGCCGTCGCCATCGCGCGTGCAACTCGGCGTGCTGGGCCTACTCCATGTCGCATTTCTCGTTCGCCTGGTCCGAGCTCGCGGAGCCGCCGCCCGTCAGCGAGCAGTCGAACTGGAAAGCTATCGCGCTATCAGATCGGAACACCCCGCGGCAAAAACGTAATCAATTCGCATCGTCACGACGCATCGTGGCCGACTCTGCCCACGAATCCGTGGGCCGCTATGCGAAACCGTACGGCAGAAGGCAGTCCCTGACGAAGATCGCACTCCCCGTGTCCAATCCATTGAATGCGATCCAAGTGCTGGCACCTGTCACCAGGCGTGTGCCGCGGGACGACACACGCGTGTCTAGATCAGGACGCGGGCGCGTTCAGATCGCGGGATGTTTTCGTTGGACCTTACGAGACGTCGCGGTTTTTCGAACTCAACTATCGCGGTACACAGATTGCTTCGAATCGACGCAGAGGAAACGGCCATGAGCCTGGTACGACTCTTAGGGTTTCGAACTCTCTCGTGTGGATGCGTGATCGGCCGCTATCGCGAATTGGCGACGAGTCGAGAAGTCTCTTACGTGGAAGAGAAAGGTACGCAATGCGAGCTCCACGGGCATCGGCGTAATCACACGATTCCCGAGCACCTCACGACTGTCACCGCGGCCGCGGTGGCTGTTTCGCGAGCGTCGTAAGCCAGCGCTCACGCGCATCGCGCACCACGCGCGGTTACAATCGCCGTGGTGCATCGATCCGCCGGTACTTACACCACACTCAAATCCGGTCGCGCATTCTATCGTTTCTATCTCGGCGACTGTCTCGACATACTGAGTCAGTTTCCCGAACGATCCGTGGACGTGATCGTCACCTCGCCGCCCTACAACCTCGGCATCAGGTATCGCAGCTACGACGACACGATGCCACGCGGCGACTACCTCAAGTGGACCGCTGAGTGGGTTCAGCACGTCGCGAGAGTGCTCGCGCCCGAGGGCTCTTTGTTCCTGAATGTCGGCGCAAAGCCGACTGACCCGTGGACCGCCATCGATATCGCGCAAGCGGTCCGGCCGTACTTGCAGCTGCAAAACACGATTCACTGGATCAAGTCGATCGCCATCGAGAAATCGCTCGCCGGTGCGCGCGCCAATCTCGATGACGACCTCGCGGTCGGTCACTACAAGCCGATCAACAGTCGTCGCTTCGTCCACGACTGCCACGAGTTCGTGTTCCACTTCTCCGCGTCGGGCGAGACACCGCTCGATCGACAGGCGATCGGTGTCCGATATCAGGACCAATCGAACGTCGGGCGATGGCGAACGGCCGCATCAGGTGTCCGCTGTCGCGGCAACACCTGGTTCATTCCCTACGAGACCATTCAAAGCCGGGAGAAGGATCGGCCACATCCGGCGACCTTCCCGCCGAAGCTGCCGGAGATGTGCCTGCGTCTCCATGGGCTGGAGCGTGCGCGTGTCGTCGCCGACCCGTTTCTCGGTCTCGGTTCCACCGCCGTCGCGTGCGCGGAGTTGGGCGTGAACTTCATCGGTGTCGAGATGGATGAGGATTATCTCGAGCAGGCGATCGATCGCACGCGTGCGGCGCTGCCAACCGCTGGGATTGTCGCTGAAGGACGGAAGCGAATCGATCGGGTCCGCCCCGAAAAAGCGAAGCGAATCGAACGCGCCCGCGATCGATAGCGTTTCGTCCTCTATCGACCATCCACATCGTTCCCGTTGAACCCATGCGTGTCGCAAATGTATGCTGACCGCATGGACCTCAGGCAGCTCGAGATCATCCGCGCCATCGCCGACAGCGGCTCATTCACCGCCGCGGGCGAAAAGCTGCACGTTTCGCAATCTGCGATCAGCCGCCAAATCCTGCTGCTCGAGGACGAACTCGGAGAGCCGGTCTTCCATCGCATCGGCCGGCGCATCCGCATTACTCCGGCCGGCGAATCGCTGCTGCAGTTGAGCCATCGGGTCTTTCAGGACCTGCACGATACCGTCGCGACGATCAGCGATACCCGCGAATCGCTCAAAGGCACTATTCGCCTGGTCGGTGGAATGACGGTCTGCTTGTACGTGTTTCCGACGCTGCTCGCGGAAATGCGTCGCATCCATCCGCATCTCGACTTGAAGGTGACTGTCGGCAGCGCCGAGCGTTCGATAGCGATGCTGCGCGCCGGCGCCGGCGACCTAGGTCTGCTCACGCTGCCCGTCGAAGCCGCCGACCTGGTGGCAGTACCGGTTTTGCGCGAGGAGCTCTTGCTCATCACCTACCCGGCACATCCCCTCGCGAAGAAGAAGCACGTGGCGCCGACCGATCTCGATCGTCAGCCGTTCGTGCTCTTCGAGACAGGTTCGATCACGCGCCGCACGGTGGATACCTTCTTTTCCCGCGAGCGCATTGCTCCCGAAATCATCATGGAGACCGAGAACGTCGAGATCATCAAGGCGATGGTCCGCAACGGCCTGGGCATCAGCATCATCCCGTGGCAGGCCGCGGCGGCAGACGTGAAGAGCAAGCAGTTGTTCTGCAGCCGCGTCAGCGGCGTGCAACTCGACCGTCAGACAGGCTGGCTCTATCCGAAGATGGCCCGGCTGCCTCGAGCGGTATCAGAAGTGATGACGGTATTTGAAACAGTGCGGCCGCGCCTTCCACCGACGACGCGGCCCGCATGATGTCGTGTCCGGCTTTAGCCGGACCGATCGTAGATCCGCCTGAAGGCGGACACCACATTATCGACTTGCGGCCGGCGGCGGCAGACGCAGGGCGTATTCAGTGCGCCCATACACGCTCAGCCCCGGTCGCGTGGTCTTGACCTCGATCTTCCGGATGCGCCGCAGCGGATCGGGATTGGACGAGTAGTAACCAAGCACATAGTAGTCGCTCGTCTCGGCATCGATGCGCTTCAGCGCCTTGTCGAAGTCGTTCTGATTGACGACGGCAATGCCCCCTGTCTCCTCGGCCAGCACGCGCAGGCTGTCCTGCGTATCACGCACATACGCGTTCCATTCCTGCGTCGGCACCTCGTCATCGAGATCCTGACCAGCGATGAGACCGCGCGGGTCGATCGTGTAGATCGTCGCGTTGGCGCGGTTGGCGGCGCGTGTCAACTCGGCGAGTTCGCGAACGAGGTCGGCTTCGCCGAGGAGTTGGCTGCTTTGCTGCGTGCGGTAGAACGGATCGGTGAGCAGTTGATCGACGCCGTTCGTCGTGTTGCCGTTGTCGTCGGTGCCACCGAGGTGCATGCGACGCGCCTGCTCCTCGAGTCGCGACGTCTCGAACGGATTGAAGTCGTAGCCGCTGCTCAAATAGATGACGGCCTTGCGGCGATTCTGCAGTTTCTCCAGGTTGCGCATCAGATCGTAGGCCGTGGAGAACGCGACGTGAGCGCGGTGACGGAGTTCGGTCGGGCCCTGCGAGCCCTGCATGCCCTCGATGATTTCCTTGGCGCGCAACCCGCCTCCGGTCACGCGCGAGATCGCCGACTCGAGGATCTGACGATCGTAGGTGAGTTGCTCGGAGATGGACGAGGTGCCCGTGCTCACGATGCCGAACATGTCGCCGTCATGAATCAGCAGACGCATCATCCGCTTGATCAAATCGCGGGCGCGCGGGGTGCTGCGGAAATCGAGATGCAGGTCGTCGATGAACAGCAGGAACACGCGGCCCGCGGCGTCGTTGGTCGGCCGGTTGCGCGGCAGGATGATGCCTTCCTGCACCGGCGGCGGCGGCGGAGCCTGCACGTTGTAGACGCGTCCGCCGTGCGTCAGGACGAGCGACGCGATCTGCTGCTTGACGCCGTCTTCGTAGACCTCGAACTCATCGGCCTTGATGTCGGCGACGAACTGATCGTTCTTCTGATCGCGGACGATGACGTCGGTCGTGACGAGATCGACGCTGACCCGGAACGTAGGTTGATTCTGCCCTTGCGGTTGGGCGGCAGGCGCCTGCGCATGCGCGACAGGCGATGACGAGGGCACCGCCGTGAGCAGGCCGAAAAGCCCCGCGGCCAGAAGCATAGCTGTAGTGCGCATGCGATAGATTATACCCATGCGAATTGCCGTCAGCGCCGATCACGCAGGGTATGTCCTGAAGCAGGAGTTGGCGGCGAAACTGGCTCAACAGGGCCACGATATCGTCGACCTCGGGACCCATTCGGCGGCGCCGGTGGACTATCCCGATTCCGCCGAAGCGGTCGCCGTGGCCCTTCGCGACCGACAGGCCGAGCGCGGCATCATCGTCTGTGGCAGCGGGGCGGGCGTGTCAATCGCGGCGAGCAAATTTCCGGGCATTCGTGCGGCGGTGTGCCACGACACCTACACGGCGCATCAGGCAGTCGAACACGACGACATGAACGTCTTGTGCGTCGGCGCGCGCGTGATCGGCGCCGCGCTCGCGCTCGAGATCTCGGAAGCGTTTCTCGCGGCCAGGTTCTCCGGCGAGGAGCGGCATCAGCGGCGGCTTAACAAGGTCCACGACATCGAGCGGCGATTCGCGACATCGTAGGGCTTCGCTACGCCATCATCGCTTTCTTCGCCGCGCGCGTAACCATCGTCGTCGCCACAATCGTCGCGACGAGTCCAACGATTAGCAGGATGTAGTATTCCGGTCCTCGCTCCGGCGCCACGCCAGCGGCAAGCGCCGCGACGTCGCCAACAACCTTCCCGTAATACACGTACATGATGATCGTCGGCCACATGCCCACTGTCGCGATCAGATAGTCACGATACCCGACGCCGCTCAAGACAAGTGCGTAGTTCAGTTGAACGAACGGGACCAGCGGCGACAATCGGAGGAGGAACATGATCCACACGCCCTGGTCGGCCACGCTACGGCGCACTGCCGCGACACGTGGATCGCGATCGAGCCAACCAATCACGCGAGAACGAGCCAGCTTGCCGGCGATTACGTACACCGTAGACGCCCCCAGCACCGCGCCGAGGTAGACGAGGAGTGAGCCTTTCCACAATCCCCAGACCGCGCCGGCCGCGAACGTCAGGATGAAAGCGGGCGCCATCGTCACCGATGCGACGATGTACAGCCCGACGAAGAGCACGGCTCCCCATGGCCCCAAGGTGGATAGATGTGTGACGACCGAAGCAATCCAATCAATCACGATTCAGAAGGTGCTGAATCGGCTGAACGCGGCTCTTTGGGCTTCCGGCGACCGCGTCGCCGTCGCTTCGCAAATACGAGCGAGAGGCGCTCCAACGCTTCCGCGGCCTGTTGCAAACCGGCGGTAATTTCGTCCGCGTCGGTCCAATTGGCGGGATTGAGTCGATCGGCGAGCGCGTTGAGCGCTTCCTGTCTCACCGGATCCGACGTCCGGTGCGGAATTCGTTCGCGAATGATCGGATGCCAGTGCGCGAGAAACGCGATGCGTTCGTCGGGCGTCGCGCCGTCGATCGCTGAGGGAATGGCGAGGCGAGGTGGTGCGGCGGCCGGGGCCGGTGGCGCTGGTACCGCAATCGGGACGGGCAGCGCCGCGACCGCAGGGGCCTCTTCTTCGCGTCGTGGCTTGCGGCGTCGCGGCTCGGCCGATGATTCAATGACCTGCTGACTTTCGCGAACCATCGTCCAGTTGAACTGAATTTCGGGATACTGCGATTCGATCTGACGAAGCACCTCGGGTTCGAGCGGATCGCGGCCCACGCGAACACCGCCCGGCGTGCGGAACACGTACAGGATTTTCGAACGCTGACGCGCCCCGTCGCGATACAGGTGCATCAGATATGTGGTTTCGTACCCGCGCTTGTCGCGAATGACCCGCAGGAAGGGCACAGATTATTTGCGCTTCAGAGCCTTGGCGGCTGTTCCGGTCTTGCGCGCCGCGCTTTTGTCGCCGCGCCTGGATGCCGCCGAACTCTTGGTTCGCGCCGCCGCCGCTCGCGGTTTGGGACGCGCCGTGGACCGCGCCGCCGACTTCGTCACGGGACGGGCCGTGCGCGGGCGTGACACCGCGCCGCGCGGTGACGCCGCAGTTTTTGCGGCTGCTGGCTTGGGCGCCGCGGCCGGTTCGCGCGTCTCGGCTGCCGGGCGTCCCTTTCCGTCCGCCGGTTGCGGCGCCCGCTGCACCGGGGTGAAGCGAATCTGGTCGCCGATGGCGTGATACGCCCAGATTTCGGTGGTCGCGATCTGATGATCGGCGCAGAGTCGGCGCGTGCTATCGACGCCCGATGCCGGCACATACAGATGAAATGGGACGTTCAGACTGGAGAACGTCTTCCACTGTGACATCGCTTCGAGGTGATTGATGGACTCGGACGTCTCGACCTCGACCACGCCCGCGAGCTTGCGTGTACGCTCCGACGCCAGCAGCACCAGGTCCGGATACCACGGCGACTCGGCCGCCCCGACCGGCGCCGTCTGCTCGTTACCCGGATTGATGGCGACTTCGAACTTTCTCTTGTATTTCGCCTGGAGCAGGCGAATCACCCGATCGTGCTCGAGCTGCTCGCGCACAGGCCGCACGAGGATAGGGCTCAACAAAACCTCCGACACGTCGACATACCAAGGCGTAGACGCCCAGCCACGCAAGACCCGGCAGGTGGGCGGCGCAGGGACCGGCCATAACTACGGCCGAGGGGGCCAGAATATAACACGATTACCTCACTTGACGGCTCTTCGGCCGGGCTCCACAATGACTTCGTGGTGTTGTTGTGATTCTGACTTCCTCAGCCGATACGGTCCACTAAGTGTCCTCGGACGGCGCACCCGCGCCTCGCGTGCTCATCGTCGACGACGATAAGGGCGTCACCAACCTGTTTTCGCGGATGTTGCGACTGGAAGGCTATGAAGTCTGGGCCGCCCACACCGCCGACGACGCTCTGAATCTGGCCAGAATTCACCGTCCGCACGCCATCATCCTCGATCTACGGATGCCATTGACGAGCGGACTGCAGCTTTTACGATCGATCCGCGCGATTTCCAGCCTCGCGCACACGCCTGTGGCCATTGTCACCGGGGATTACTATCTGGCCGAAGCCCAATCCGAGGAAATCCGGGCGCTCGGCGCCGAGCTGCGCTACAAGCCGCTGTGGCTCGATGAGCTCGTCACGCTGGCGCGCGATCTGCTGACCGTGCCTGTGCGTGACTGACTCCCGTTTTTTAAAAGCCTGCCGCCGCGAGCCGGTTGACCGGACGCCTGTCTGGTTCATGCGCCAGGCCGGCCGATACATGTCTGAATACCGTGCGCTGCGCGAGCGCTACTCCCTGCTCGATATCTGCCGGACGCCTGACCTGGCGACCGAAGTGACATTGCAGCCAATTCGACGGGTCGATCTCGACGCCGCTATTCTGTTCTCCGATCTGCTCCTGCCGCTGGAGCCGATGGGACTCCCCTTCGACTTCATCAAGGGTGAGGGGCCGCAACTCGAACAGCCGATCAACGAGCCGGCTGACATCGACCGGCTGCGGGTGTTCGAGCCTCGCGAGGCGCTGTCGCACGTACTCACGGCCGTTCGCCAGATCCAGTCAGAGTTGCGCGGCCGCATTCCGCTCATTGGCTTTGCTGGCGCGCCGTTCACACTGGCTTCGTACGCCATCGAAGGGGGACACTCGAACACGTTCGCGAAAACCAAAGCGATGATGTACGGGCACCCGGATGCCTGGCATCGTCTCTGCGAAAAGCTGTCATCGATCGTCGCCGATTACCTCCTGGCGCAAATCGAGGCGGGAGTGGATGCGGTGCAAGTGTTCGACTCGTGGGTCGGCGTGCTGAGTGCCGCCGACTATCGCGAATTCGCGCTGCCTCATACGCGTCCTTTGTTCGACGCTGTGGCAAAACGAGTGCCGACGATTCACTTCGGTACGGGGACGGCGGCGATCCTCGAGGAGCTGCGTGAAGCGGGCGGCGACGTGATCGGTGTGGACTGGCGCATCCCGATCGACGAAGCATGGACACGCATCGGCGCCGATCGCGGAGTGCAGGGAAACCTCGATCCGACGGTGTTGCTCGGGCCTCCTGCGCGCATGCTGCAGCAGACAGACACCGTGCTCGCTCGCGTGAGTAATCGACCGGGTCACATTTTCAATCTCGGTCACGGCATCCTGCCGTCCACACCGGTCGAGCATGTGCAGATGCTCGCCCAGTACGTCCATTCGGCCTCCCGGCGTCATTAAACATGCCGACGGTTGACGTCGCGATCGTTGGCGGCGGCATCGCCGGACTCGCAGCCGCATATGAGCTGCGCCTGCGCGGCCTCTCTGTCGTTGTCCTCGAAGCCGGGTCCCGCGCCGGCGGCGTCATCACGACCGAGCGCTCAAACGGCTGGGTGATTGATGGCGGCCCGGACTCGATGCTGGTGCAGAAGCCTGCGGCGGTCGCACTTTGCCGGGAGCTTGGCCTCGGTGATCGTCTGATCTCGACGCTGACACCGCGCACGGCGTACGTGCTCCGTGATGGCCGGTTGCACCCGCTCGCCGAAGGGTCCTTCCTCGGTTTTCCGCTGCGATTCAGCGCGCTCGCCCGCTCATCACTTTTCACTATCGGCGGCAAGCTGCGACTTGCAGGAGAGCTGTTCATCCCTGGCCACCGCGGCGATGAAGACGAATCCATCGGCGCATTCGTGCGGCGTCGATTCGGCGAAGAAGCCGTGGACTATCTGGCCGAGCCGCTGCTCGCCGGTATCCACGCCGGCGACGTCGAACGTCTGTCGATGCGCGCGCTCTTCCCGCGGCTGCTCGAGGCTGAACGCCAATCGGGCAGTGTGCTGCGGGCGTTTCGGGCACTGCATGCGACGCCGTCGTCACAGGGCGCCTTCGTGTCACTGCCCGGCGGCACCGGGGAGCTCATCGACGCGCTGCTCGCGACGATGCCCGGCATCGTACGCACTGATGCGCGCGTCACCGAGCTTCGTCGCACGGGATCGCTGATCCTCGAATCGGGCGTGGGACGCCTCGACGCGCGGGCGGTGATTCTCGCGGTGCCCGCCTACGTCGCCGCTTCACTGCTGCGCGCGTTCGATACGGCGCTTGCGGCGTTCTGCGACGCCGTGCCGTATGCATCGACGGCAACGGTGGCGTTCGGCTACACGCGCGAGCAGATCGCGCATCCGATGCCGGGCACCGGGTTCGTCGTGCCACGCGTCGAGCGGTCATCGCTCCTCGCCGGCACATGGGTGACCTCGAAATGGCCTGGCCGCGCACCCGAAGGTCACGTATTGCTGCGCGGCTTTCTGGGCGGCGGGAGAGATCCACAGCGCCTCGAGGACAGCAATGAGGAGCTCATCTCGACCGCTCGCACGGAATTGAGCGACCTGCTTGGCATTACTGGCGAACCGATCATCACCCGCCTGTTCCGCTGGACCCGTCAAAGCCCGCAGTACGAAGTGGGCCACTTACAGCGCGTCGCGGCGATTGACGATCACCTCGCCTCCCTGCCGGGGGTGTTCCTCACCGGCAGCGGCTTCCGCGCGATCGGCATCCCGGACTGCATTGCCGATGCGCGTGCGACAGCGCAGCGCGCAGCGGCCTACGTGTCAGCGCGTCACGCCGACGTGACGTAAGATTCCTCCATGCGCGCACTCGTCGTGTGTGTGATCGGTCTGGTCGTGGCGCTCGCTGCACCAGAGGCGCAGCAGCGACCATCTGGGGCCCTCACGCCGCAGATCGAATCGATCCTGAAAAAGATCAAGGCGGCCGACAAGGGCCAGCTGGCCGTATCGGAAGAGGACGGCCGATTCCTGCGTGTGCTCATCGCGACCCGCAGCGCGAAGTCGATCCTCGAGATCGGCGCTGCGAGCGGATACAGCGGGATCTGGCTCGGCCTCGGCGCACGAGAATCAGGCGGACGTGTCATCGCGATCGAGTACGACCCTCAGCGTGCGAAGGAAGCGGCAGAGAACATCCGTCTTGCCGGCCTGACCGACGTCGTCCAGGTGATTCATGGCGACGCGTTCAAGGAACTTCCCAAGCTGCCTGGCACCTTCGATTTCGTGTTCCTCGACGCGTGGAAGCCGGACTACAAGAAATTCTTCGACATCGTCTACCCACGACTCAACCCCGGCGGTCTTTTCACCGCACACAACGTGGTCAACAAGAAGAGCGAGATGGAACCGTTCCTCGCGACCGTGCAGACGCATACCGGTCTCTTCACCACCATCGTCGCGCCGTCCAGCGAAGGTATCTCCATCTCGTACAAGATCAGGTGAAATCCGTCCACATCATCGGCGTGCCTCTGGATCTCGGCGGTGCACGCCGCGGTGTGGACATGGGGCCGTCGGCGTTCCGCATCGCCGGCGTCAGCGATCACATCGCTGCGCTGGGATATACAGTCCGCGATCAGGGTGATCTGCCGTCGGCCATTCCTGAAACAGCGAAGGCAGTCGATCCGACGAAGAAGTACATCAACGACATCGCCCGCGTGTGCCGTGAGCTGTACGACGTGGCGATGCGATCGCACGAAGCGGGCGCGCTGCCGCTGGTGCTCGGCGGCGATCACAGCCTGGCGGCGGGCTCGGTCGCGGCAAGCGCCGATTACGTGCGCAGCGTGACGTCGTATCCGCTCGGTCTGATCTGGGTGGACGCGCACGGTGACATGAACACGCCGCAGACCACCAACACCGGCAACGTGCACGGCATGCCGCTGGCCGCTCTGCTCGGGCAGGAGCCTCACGAGCTGGCATCGATCGGATCGTCGCCGTCGGTGTCTCCCGCCCATACCGTGCTCCTCGGCATTCGCAATCTCGACGAGCACGAGAAGGGCAAGATCCGCTCGTCCGGCGTCCACGTCTTCACGATGAAGGACATCGATCGTGAAGGCATCGCGACGATCGCCGAACGCGCGATCGCGCTCGCCGCAAAGGGCACTGGGGGCATTCACGTGTCGTTCGACCTGGATGCCTGCGATCCGATGCATGCCCCCGGCGTCGGCACGCCCGTGAGGGGCGGGCTCGACTATCGCGAGGCGCACATGGTCATGGAGCTCGTCGCGGATTCGCAGCGTCTGGTAGCGCTCGATCTGGTCGAGGTCAACCCGACACTCGACATTCGCAACACGACAGCCGAGTTCGCAACGGAACTCGCGTTATCGGCGCTGGGCAAACGAATTCTATAGAAAACGGCCAGTTGGCAGTCCTCGTCCAGGCGTCCAACCACTGAGAGGTCCAGTCCGTCTCATGGCTGTTGGTAGGGCCGTCCCTGCGGGCGGACCGCTTTCGCCGTGAACTTCCCTGGAGAACGAACGTAGTTTCAGGCACAAGGAGGGCTTCCATGAGCTTCAGCACACGTGTATGCCTCGGTGTGGCCGTCGCACTCCTGGCCTCGTCGGCGGCCTGGGCACACCACAACATGTCGGCGCTGTTCGACTTCAACGATCGCGTGACGCTGAACGGCGCGCTCAGCAAGATCGATTGGAGAAATCCTCACATCTACCTCGCTGTGGATGTCAAAAGCGGCTCAGAACAAGGTCAAACGTGGTCGGTCGAAGGTCCCGCACCTAACTTCTTCCGAACCCGCGATATCGCCAAGGCGGACTTTGAGGGCGCACTCGGCAAGGACGTCGTCGTCGAGGTCAGCCGTGCGCGGGATCATTCGCGGGCCGGGCTGATTCGCCAGCTGACACTCCCGGGCGGGAAGGTCGTCTCGGCCTGTCCGCAGAACTGCTGAGGAGGTTTAGATGATCAGGTCCTCAATGACGAAGGCCGTATTGTGCAGTGCCCTGCTCCTGACGCCGTCCATCAGCAAGGCCCAGTTACCCAGAGATCCCGCTGAGCGGGCACGAGTGGTCGCGCAGATCATGGAGGCAAACGCCCGCCAGCTCACGCTCTTCGATCGGCAGGGGCGGCAGGTCAGCACGGTCGGCACGCGCGATCTCTATAACCAACCGGTCTTCTCGCCGGACGGCACCCGCATGGCCGTGGTTAAGCCGGACCTCGAGAAGGAAACTGGCGATCTGTGGGTGATCGACAACGCCAGCGGCAAATCCATTCAGCTCACCGTCAGCAAGACACGGGAGAACGCCGGGTCGCCGGCATGGTCGCCCGATGGAAAGCAGATTGCCTATGTCGCGCTGCGCGACGCGTACTTCGGCCTGTATCGAAAATCTTCGAACGGCCAGGGTGAGGAGGAGCTGCTTTACAAGGGCTCCGCGCCGATGACGCTCACCGATTGGTCGCAAGACGGGAAATACCTGACCTACTTCTCGACCGACCTCGCCGGCGGGCGGCTCTATGCGTTACCGCTGGCCGGGACCGGTGAACGAAAACCAATCGAGGTATTCGGCAACAAATCGCAGAACCAGGGGCCGCGGCTGTCCCCTGACAGCCGCATCATGACCTACACGTCCAACGCGTCGGGACGATTCGAGGTGTACGCGATTCCGTTCGATCCGGCTGCGTCGCCGGGTGCGGCACTCGCTGGCCCGTGGCAGCTATCTGATCAGGGCGGCACCGGCATGGTGTTCTGGCGGAAAGACGGCAAGGAACTCTACTATCTGGCCGCCGACCGAGCTGTCATGGTGATCGAAGTTGGCGCCGGCGCTACTCCCAAGTTCGGCAAGCCGCAGGTACTGTTCCGTCCTCCCGCCGATATCGCGCCAGGGATCGGTCCGGGAAATGCCAGTGTCACCCGTGACGGCGAGCGTTTCGTGATTGCCGTCCCGCGCCCGCAGCTGCGGCAACTCACCGTCTACGATCGGGCGGGCAAGGTCGTGAGCAAAGTCGGCGAGCCTGGCTTCTACAACCAACCCAACATGTCTCCCGATGGCACGCGTGCAGTGCTGATGCGCAACGATCCGCGCACCGGGAACGTGGACATCTGGACGATGGATCTGGCGAGCGGGAAAGGCACGCCAATCACCAACGACACCGATCCGCAGAACGCGCCGATCTGGTCGCCGGATGGGAAACAGGTGGCCTACGTCTCGACGCACGAAAGCATCTCGAGCATCTACCGAAAGGCCGCCGATGGAACAGGTGAAGCCGAGCAGGTGTTCAGTTACACCCCAGGTGCCGGCATGGTGCTGACTGACTGGTCGAACGACAACAAGTTCATGACCTTCTACACCGGGGTCATCGTCCTGGTGCCGATCGGCAACAACCAGAAGGCGTCGGACCGGAAGGAAATCGACTGGCTGCGCGAGGAGTACCTCGCCGGACAAGGCCGCTTCTCACCCGACAATCGATACATCGCGTTTCTCTCCAACGAGGACGATGTCGATCGCGGTGAGGTCTACGTCCGTCCGTTCGATCCCAACAAGCCGGACGCCCCGCTCGCTGGTCCAGCAGTCCGGGTGTCGAAAGACGGCGCGCAGGGAATGATCGCGTGGCGGCAGGACGGCAAGGAGCTCTACTACATGACCCGCAACTGGGAGGTCATGGCCGTGGATATCGAGACCACGCCGACGTTCAAGGCGGGGACACCACGCATGCTGTTCAGTCTGCCTGGCCCGCTGCCGGGGAATCCGCTGCAATGGAAGAACGTCAGCCCTGACGGACAACAGTTCCTCTTCGCGATGCCGACGAACGCGTCAACGCAGCGCTAGGGCTGCAGGCGTCAACGGAGCGCGAGCGCTGCGTTGACGCCAACACCCAACCTCCGACTCCCAACGCCCAACCATTCCCAATTCCAACCCCAATTGAGAGTTCTTGGGAGTTGGGAGTGGTTGGCGTTGGGAGTCGAGGTTGGGTGTTGAGCGCCGTCAAATATCAAAACGGCGCGATCGTGTAACCGAGTCAAAAAGACTTCCTGATTCGCATGGTCCTCGGAGCATGTGACCGCGCGGATTGCGGACATGTCTGCCTAATCGATCTGGCATCTGCATTGCGAAGTGCGCAATGGTCGCGCTCGGTTGCGCATTTCGCTCGGACCGACGCGCCCGTTCTTTCCACGTCGATATTCGGGTTCTTCTCTCCTGGTTGGCCCCTCCTTCCGGCGATGGCGGACTCGTCGCAGGTGTGTCTAGTGCCATTTGGTTTTGACGCGCTCGTCGCTGTGTTGTCAGCAAGGCATGGCGAGATCTTCTGGGTATTTCCGCCGATCGTCACCGCCGCTTCGCTTGTCGGTGCTGCGCTGACCTACTGGGTAGGGCAAACGGCTGGCCATGCGGGCTTGCCGCGTCTCGTGCCGGCGCGCCATCTCGAGCGTATGAAAGCGCGCCTGGCGACGACCGGCGCGGCCGCGCTCGCCGCTGCGGCGGTGATGCCGCCACCATTTCCGTTGACGGCGTTTCAGTTGACGTGCGGCGCGCTCGACTTCGATCGCCGGCGCTTCTTCCTCGTCTTCGGCGTGATGCGGCTGGTTCGCTTCGCAGCCGTGGCGTTGCTGGCCAGGTACTTTGGAGACCGTGTCCTCGGCATGCTCGAGATGGACGGTGTGCAGACGGCGGTCACGACGTTGATCTGGATCACAGTGGCCGCGGCAATCACGTTCGGCATCGTTGTCTGGTGCCGCACGCGTCCGCAGCCGGCGTGAAGAAACTCCCAATTTCCAACCCAACCACGCCGGGCCACTTGAAGAGTGGCCCCTACTTCGCGAGCAGCTTCTCCATTTCGTCCATCACCTGATTCATCCGACGGATGGTCAGATTGAGCGGCTCGTCGGTCGTCATGTCCACGCCGGCATCTTTCAGCAAATCCACCGGATACTTCGATCCACCTGACGACAGGAAGGTGATGTAGCGCTTGATGGCGTCCTGATCACCCGACAGCACCTTGGCCGACAGTGCTTCGGCGGCGGTGAACGACGTGGCGTACTGGAACACGTAGAAGTCGCGATAAAAGTGCGGAATGAAGCTCCATTCGTTGGCGATGTAGTCGTCGACGATCAGGAGTTTCTGGTCGTGCCCGTAGTACTTCTTCGTGATGTCGAGATAGAGCTTCGCCAGCGCATCGCCGGTGATCGGCTCGCCCTTCTTGCCCATCTCGTGCATGCGCAACTCAAACTCTGCGAATTGTGTCTGCCGGAAGACGGTGGCCTTGATCCCTTCGAGATAGTTGCCGAGCAGTGACAGCCGCGTCGGCGTGTCCTTGACCTGCTTCAGCATGTAATCGACGAGCAGCGCCTCGTTGAACGTGGACGCGACTTCGGCGACGAACGTCGGATAGCTCGCCGTCGCGTAGGGCTGCGCCTTGTTTGAGAAATAGCTCTGCATCGTGTGCCCGAGCTCGTGGGCGACGGTGCTGACGTCGTTGTACTGCCCGAGATAGTTCAGCAGCATGAAGGGATGCACGTCGTACGCACCACCGTTCGAGTACGCTCCCGACACCTTGCCTTCTGTCGGAGACCAATCCAGCCACCGCTCCTTGAACGCCCGCTGCAACACGCTGGTGTACTCGGCCCCGAGCGGCCCCATCGCGGCGATGATGTGCGTCTGCGCCTCCTCCGGCGTGTATCGCAGGTTCACGTCGGCGACCAGCGGAGCATAGAGATCGTAGTAATGCAGATCGTCGGTGATGCCCATCATCTTCTTGCGCAACCGCAAGTAACGATGGAACGTCGGCAGATGACGGTTCACGCCATCGACCAGATGCGTGTAGACCGAGACCGGCACGTTGGGTCCGTTCAGCGCCGCTTCGAGATTGCCCGAGTACTTCCGCGCGCGCGAATAGAACAGCGACCGCTGCACGCTCGAGTTCATCGTCATGCCCATCGTGCGGCTGAAGCCGCCGAGTGCACCAAAAAATGCCGTCATCGCCGCCTGACGGACCTCGCGAACCGGTGAGGTGCGCAGATCGCTGTACCCGGCCTGATCGACCTTGACGGTCTTCCCGTCTTTGAGCGTGATAGTCGGATACGGGAAATCGGCATTGGTCAGGATGGTGTAGATGTTGCTGGGCGACCCGGCCAGCGGACCGACATCTGCGAGCAGCTTCTCTTCGGCGTCGGAGAGTGTATGGGCGGCTCGCCTGAACGTGTCGTTCAGATAGAACGCGTAGGTCTTCAACCGCGATTCCGCGGCGATCGCCTTCTCCACCGTGCCCTTGCCAACCTTGAGGATTTCGGGCTCGACGAACGCCGCTTCGGCGCCGAACTTCGCAAAGAGCTGCTGCATCTCCTGCTGCATGCCCTGCGGCCCCGAGTGCCGCGTGTCCTGATCGGACAGCATGCTCGCGTAGACGTACAGCCGCGACAACTCCTTATCGAGGTGCGACATATATTCCAGTGCATCGGCGAGCGTCTTCGGCGAGGCGCCGAGCGTGCCCTGGAATTCCCGCAATTTCGGGAGCTCTTGCTCGATTTTGTCCTTCTGCGCGCGCCAGGCCGCCTCGGAGGGATAGATATCGGCCAGATTCCATTTCAACGCGTCTGGGACTTTCGCGCGGTCGCGCTCCTGTCCGGCCAGCATTACCGTCATCGCAATCACCGCCACCGAAAGAATGGCCAATCTCATGGTATTACCCTTACACATTACCTCATGGCGCGGGCGCAGTTGCGTGACGGTTGGCCGGATCTCAGTGACGAAGAGCTGCTGGACGTCCGCATGTCGGATCTGCCGTTGGCGATCGAAGGTACGCTCGGTGGCCGGATCGCCCAGCTCCGTGCCGAACTCGACGCGCGCGACCTGCGCTTCCCGCTGCATTTCTATCTCTCGGACGAGTGGTTCACGCCGGACGGGGCGACGGCGATCGCCATCCCGTTTTATCTTTCCCACCCGCGTCTCGAGAAACTCGAGGAAGCGCAGATGCTCGAGGTGGAAGGCGGCGAGCACGAGTGGTGCATGCGCATCCTCAGGCACGAAGCCGGACACGCCATCGACAACGCCTTCCGTCTGCGACGCCGCCGTCAGCGGCAACACACCTTCGGTTCGCCGAGCCAGCCGTACCCGGAGTTCTATACGCCGAAGCCATACAGCAAGAGCTTCGTGCTCCATCTCGATTCGTGGTACGCGCAGAGCCATCCCGACGAGGACTTTGCGGAAACGTTCGCCGTCTGGCTGACGCCGAACAGCGAATGGCGTCAGCGGTACGCCGGGTGGCGTGCGCTCGGCAAGCTCGAATACATGGACAGCCTCATGGACTCGCTGGCTGGCGCGACGGCGCCGGTGCAGAATTCCGAGGAAGTCGATCCGCTCAACGCACTCCGCTCGACACTGCGTCAGCACTATCGGAACAAGCGCCGCTACTACGGCGTTGACTACCCGAACTTCTACGATCGCGATCTTCGGCGTTTGTTCTCGGATGCGCCGCAATTTGCCAACGCAATGTCCGCCGCGCAGTTCATCAATCGCATCAGGCGATCGGTCAGGCGTCTCGTCTCGGGATGGACAGGTATCTACCAGTACACAATCGATCAGGTGCTCGAAGACATGATTGCGCGCTGCCGCGAGTTGAATCTCCGTCTCGCGGTGCCCGAGGATCAAGGCCGACAGGAATTCACTGTGCTGCTGACGGTGCAGGCCATGAACTACCTGCACAGCGGCGGCCATCGTCTGTTCTTGTGAGGCGCCTCTTCCTGTGAAGAAGCTGCGCGTGCTTGCCCTCGTTCATGACCATCTCGTGCCGCCCGAGGACACCACCGGTGTCGATGTCGCCGAGGCCGAGTGGAAAATGGAGTACGACGTGATCGAGACCCTGCGCGAGATGGGTCACGAAGTGCGGGTATTGGGAATCAGCGACAACCTCGGGAGCATTCGACCGATCGCCGGGCTCTTCAAGCCGCACATCGTCTTCAACCTGATGGAGGCATTCGCAGGGATTCCGACCTTTGATCAAAACGTCGTCAGCTATCTCGAGCTGCTGCACCTGCCGTACACGGGATGTAATCCGCGCGGCCTGATCCTCGCTCGCGACAAGGCGCTGTCGAAGAAGCTGCTCGCCTATCACCGCATCCCGGTGCCGGAATTCACGGTGGTGCGGCCGGGACGACAAGCGACACTTCCCAAGCGGCTCGATTTCCCGTTGATCGTCAAGTCGCTCTTCTTCGAAGCTTCGGCCGGCATCTCACAGGCCTCCGTCGTCGAGAACGAAGATCAGCTGGCGCGCCGCGCCACCTTCATCCACGAAACGCTCGGCACCGCGGCGATTGCGGAGCAGTTCATCGACGGCCGTGAGATTTACGTGGGCGTGATCGGCAACGAGCGTCTCGACGTGCTGCCGCCGTGGGAGATGTCGTTCGCCGGCATGCCTGAGAACCGCTGGCGCATTGCGACAGAACGGGTGAAATGGAGCACGCAATACCAGAAGAAGCACGGCATCATGACCGATCGCGCCAGGCTGGATGCATCGCTGCTCGACCGCGTACAGCGTGTCGCCAAGCGCGCCTACCGTGCCCTCGACCTCAGTGGCTATGCCCGCGTGGACTTGCGGATGGACGAACAGGAGCGACTCCACGTGCTCGAGGCCAACCCGAATCCGAACATGGCCTACGGCGAAGACTTCTCCGAATCGGCCGAGGCAAGCGGCATCAGCTACGAGCGACTGCTCGAGCGCATCATCGCACTCGGCCGGCGATGGGAGCCGGCCCGTACTGGATAGATAGGGCACAATACTGACGTGCCTTACATAACCGGTTCACGTCGGAGACGAAGGTCTCCGGTGCGTTTGACGCTCGACGCCGACGTCATGGCGAGCCCGACGACGCTGGTGACATTGAGCGCAGGACCGAGCCGGCCTCTTCTGGAACGACAGATGATCCTCGAACTGAAATATTCGGGCGTCTTCCCACGTGTTTTCAAAAGGCTCGTGGACCAATTCCAACTGACGCCGCGGCCGGCGTCGAAATACCGGTTTGCGGTCCAGACGCTGGGCCTGGCCGGCGCGAGAACGGCGACGCTCAACACCTAGCGTATGCCTTTCCGTGCTGGGGAACGCTTCGGTCACTATGAGGTGATCTCGCTTATCGGGTCGGG
>Ga0126304_10000131_pt1 | contig 24232 bp, 24 predicted proteins | sample Plot25_FD_92538 | JGI IMG/M metagenome (GOLD analysis project Ga0126304, IMG submission 92538) | Serpentine soil microbial communities from UC McLaughlin Reserve, CA, USA - Plot25 | ecosystem: Environmental > Terrestrial > Soil > Grasslands | place: USA: UC McLaughlin Reserve, Lake County... | reverse complement strand
GCAACCGTGGCTGCCGAGAGCCCACGGCCGGCGAGCATCTGGGCGAACAATCCGCCGGTCGAGTGCCCCATCACGGCGGGCTTCTTCTCGAGCTTGCCGATCACGTCGGCCGTGTGGTCGGCAACCTGCTTCAGCGTCTTCTTGGCGAGGACGTCCGGGTTCGCCCGCGCCTCTTCAACCGTTTCGGGATCGTCTGGCCAGTCCGGTGTCAGCGGCGCGTACCCGGCCTGCTTGAAGAAGTCCGCCCAGTTGGCCCAGCTGCTCGGCAGCAGCCAGAGGCCGTGGATGAAGACGACGGGAGTGGTGCCGGAGGCGTTTGCCGCCTCGATCTCCCTGCTTTCCCGCTCCGAAATGGACGCCATGCCGAACTCCTCTCGGTCGCAGTGGAAGGTCATCCGACCCTAGCGAACCGACGACGGCCTCATCCACTAGCCGCGCGGCGATCATGGGGCCGGTGGTCGCCCGCGGATGAAGCGTTTCAGCCGAAAACCGTCGGCGCGGGGCTGCCAGAGAAGAAGATCGGTGGCTCGTCGAGGCGATCTTTGAGCCTCAGAGCACGACGGAAGCTACCGGCGCCCGGGCAGCACTTCGATCTCCCGCCGGGCTATCGGGGCCGACCCGTCGTGTGCGCCACGCGGTGGGTGCTCAGAATGCGTTCGCGGCCGACTTCCACTCCCGGAGGCGCCGCGCGATGAGCTCGGCCCGCTCCTCCTCGCGCCCACCGTCCAGCACCTGGAGGTCTGAGGGATCGGCTCGAAGGTAGACACCGGCGGTTCGGGCATTCAGCCCGGGGTCGCGGTCAGACCGCGTCGTCCAGTAGCCGCTGGCTCGGTCGGCGGTCTCCAGCCTGATCTCGCCGGTGCCCTCGAGCTGCGGGGCATCCGGGTGCCGAGGTCGCTCGCCTTTCCAGAAGTAGAAAATACCGGCCGGATCTCTGCGCTCCTTCGCAGCCTCGCTCCAGTAGCGGGCCGATAGGGTGCCGTCCTCCTGCCAGGCCCGGCCGGTCACGTTCAGGCCGCCGTCGCGCTCCCGCGAGATGTTCAGGAGGCTCACCGCCGACGGTTCTTCCTCGCTCCGCATGGTGAGCGAGAGCTGCCACCACAGCCCCTCAACCAGGCCGCGGTGACCCTCGGTCTCGATCGCCTTGCGAAGCTTCTGGTTGATCGCGCGAACCTCCGCCGGCCTGGTGGCCGGGTCGTAGCGGACGGAGGTCAGCCCGAGCAAGTCACTCGGTAGCTTCGAGTCCTTCGCGTGGAGGATGAAGGTGCGCCGGATGCCGAGCGCGCCCCCGAACAGCCCGGCCTCGAACACGACGTTGTCGCGCGGCGACGCCTGCCCGGACTGGGCCGCATCCGTCGTGGTCCAGTCGTCCTGGGCGAACACGAACGCAGCGAAATCGACCTCGTGGGAGAGCTCGACGAGCCGGTCGAGGGTCGACCGACCCGGGTTGAACGTGGCCGTCCAGGGCTCGACGTCGGCGACGTCCTCGAGCCCGCGTGTGATCGCCTGCAGCAGTTTGGCCTGCTTGCCCGACGACCCGAGGAAGATGCGCGGCTTGTTCACCCGCGATTCATGATGACGGACCTGGCGCACACGCTACGCCGTGGGCGGCGCGCCGCATCCTGAGAGCCGCCCTCAACAACCCCGACACCCTCCCAAGAAAAGGCCCCGTTTCCGCGGCCTTTTCAGCAGGTAGCGGGAGCAGGATTTGAACCTGCGACCTCCGGGTTATGAGCGCCTCTGAGGTTAGCCCGTCGCGCAGGTTCGCGACGTATGCACGCAGCAGCGAGCCGACGTCGATCTGTGGCAAACACGCCGGTCGCGGTTACAGGCGATTCTCGTTGCCTTCGAGGCTGAGGCGAACGCTACTTTGCGATTACGAACCGTTTCCGGTTGTCGACCCGAAGGATGCTGACGGGAACGTTCGTCCGGTAACCGGTCTTCCGGTTGATCGTGATCGTACCGGTGGCACCACGGTAGCCCTTCGTCCGCCGGAGCCTGTGCTCGACGGCCGCAAAGCCGTAGCTTTTCGCCCGGTTGATGGCCGCGAAAAGGATCGACGCCGAGTCGTAGGTGAACGAGCCCCAGACGCCGGGCTTCCTGCCGAACTTCGCGCGGTACTCGCGCACGTACGTCCTCGCGGACGGCATCTCGGTGGCGCCGGGGACGCCGCTGAAGACGCACCGCTGCGCCTCGGCGAGCGTCGTCTTGGCGACGAAGCCGTTGTCGACGTTTGCGAGCCCCATCAGGCATCGAGGGCTGCTTCCGGACGCGGTGAGCGCCTTGGCGATCTGGATTCCTGCCGGAAAGTACGTGCTGACGTAGACGAGATCCGGCCTCGACTTGAGCGCGTCCGCAACCCGGTCGGCGTAGTAACTGCCCGTCGCCCCAGGATCGGTCGCCTCCAGAACCGAGGTCCAGGTCACGGACGCGCTGTGCCGCTCGAGCGCCGCCCGCAGCCGCTCCGCCATGCCCTTGGTGAAGGCGCCATTGGCAGTGTCGTCGACGAGCATGGCGACGCGCCTGGCCCCTACCTGCTTCGCGTACCGCTCCTCGACCGGAGCGATCTGGGTGTTCATCGGCTGCACGGTCGCGCCCGCGCCCGCCGTCTCGTCCCTCGAGGTCATCCACAACGGCAGGACGTGGTTCCGTCGGTAGAGCGGAAGGTTCGCGATACCGACCGACGAGTTGTAGGGGCCGATCACGAAGCGGATCCCCTTCGCGATCACACGGCGCGCGACCGCCTTCGCCTTCGCAGCGTCGGCCTTGTCGTCGGCCGCGAAGACCGCCACCTTGCGGCCGTCCCAGAGCCCTCCGCGCGCGTTCAGCTGTTTCACAGCCAGGCGTACGCCACGGAGCTGGTCGACGCCGTTCGCCGACTGCGCCCCGCTTTGCGGCCCCTCGACTGCGATCACGAGCGGCGAAGAGGACCGGGAGTCAGCCGCAGCCATCGTGAGCGAAAGGCCGCTCGCGAGCGCGAAGATGCCGCTCGCCACGAGCAGCGCGGGTCGCCGATGCGCCATCACTTCCTCATGCCTTCGGAGTGAGGCTAACCCGGCGCTCCGCCGACATGCAACCCGCGGTCGCCGGCAGAAGGACAGTCGAGCCGACCGGACTCGAACCCGGGCCCTCGCGCGCCCTCCTGCCTCCCCGAGCGTGGCAAATCTCGACGAGGGCGGCGGCGACTGGGGCACGCACCCGGTCACGCCGTCGCGCACGTAACACCGGCAGCACGGTGGGAGCATCCTCGCCGGGCGGCCGGTGCTGCCTCCATCGAGAAGCGCCAGTTATGGCAGCCGTATGGGTTGCCTGATGAGCGAAAGGCGCCGTTTCCGGCGCCTTTCGCAGTAGCGGGGGCAGGATTTGAACCTGCGACCTCCGGGTTATGAGCCCGGCGAGCTACCTGACTGCTCCACCCCGCGTCGCTGGCAGCCAGTTTACCAACCCTTTTCGCAGGCGTCAGTGCGAAAGCTTGAGTAGATCGACGCAGCCCTCGAGGACGCCGCTGGAGTCTGCTACCTGCGCGAGAACCCCGTGAAGCTGTTTCCGCTGCTTGGCATCGAGTCCCACGAAGAGCCTGTCCTCCACCCTGCTCGCGGCCTGCTTGGCGGCAGCTAGCGATGTCCGGCCCTCCTTCGAGAGCTCGACGATGTGTCGCCTGCGGTCGTCAGGGTCGCGGCGGCGGAGGATCAAGCCGTCCTCCTCGAGGTCGTTGAGGAGGCCGACCAGCTTGCTCGGGTCGACCCCGATTGAATCGATCAACGCCTGCTGGCTCGTCGGATGGGCGTCCACCTCGAACAACACACCCATGTGCTTCGGCGTCAGCCCTGTGGGCTTGAGCTCCTCGGTGAACCAGCGCTCTGCGGCACGGCCGATCTTCACGAGCAGCATTCCCGCGCTCGGTGGGTAGCGCAGCACGAGCTTGCGTGCTTCGTTATCGGTGAGCTCGGTCGTTGCCATGTCTAAACCCTAGCAAATAATAAATATTTGACAAGCGGAGATCGTCTGCGGTAGAAAACGAATTGCACACAGCAAGCATTTCCGAAGGAGAGTGATTTCCATGTTGCTACGAAGTCAAACCGCCCCCGACCGGCGCTGGATCGCTCTCGCCGTGCTCGTGGCCGCCCAGTTCATGGTCGTGCTGGACGTTGCGATCGTGAACGTCGCGCTGCCCTCGATCAAGACCGACCTGCATTTCACGCAGGAAAGCCTGCAGTGGGTGGTCACCGCCTACGCGCTGATGTTCGGCGGCGTCCTGTTGCTCGGCGGCCGGATGGCCGACCTGCTCGGCCGTCGCAGGCTGTTCATCGCGGGGGTGATCCTCTTCACCGTCAGCTCACTGCTCGCCGGGTTCGCCTGGTCCGAGGGCTCCCTGATCGCCTTCCGCGCCACTCAAGGGCTCGGCGGGGCGCTGCTCGCTCCTGCGGCCCTGTCGATCCTGACCACCATGTTCGCCGAGGGGCGCGAGCGCAACATCGCGCTCGGCGTCTGGGGCGCGGTCTCGGGCAGCGGAGCGGCTGCCGGCGTGCTGCTCGGCGGCCTGCTCACGAGCTCGCTCGACTGGTCCTGGATCTTCTTCATCAACGTTCCCGTCGGTCTCGCCGTGGTTGCGCTCGGTCCGTTCCTCCTGCGCGAGAGCCGCGCTGACCTCGACCACCGGCACTTCGACGTCGCAGGCGCCGTAACCGTCACGGGCGGCTTGATGTTCCTCGTCTACGCGATGACGCGCGCGACCGAGATCGGCTGGAGCACGACCGAGACGATCGGGCTCCTCGCGGGCTCGACGGCCCTGATCGCCGCCTTCATCGTGATCGAGCTGCGCTCGAAGGCGCCGCTCCTGCCGATGCGGATCTTCCGGCTGCGCACGCTCACCGGCGCAAACGTAACCGCCTTCCTCCTGGGCACCTCCGTTTTCTCGCAGTTCTTCCTCGGAACCCTGTACATGCAGCAGGTCTTGCACTTCTCGGCGATCGAGACGGGCGTTGCCTACCTACCCCTGACGTTGACGATCATCGTCCTCGCGAGCCTCTCTCAGAATCTCGTGACGCGCGTCGGCGTCCGCCGCGTTCTGCCCGTCGGGCTCGCGTTGGCCACCGCTGGGCTCCTCCTACTCACCCAGCTCCCGGCCGACGGCCATTACTTCTTCGACCTCTTCCCCGCCTTCCTGGTGAGCGCGGTCGGTCTCGCCTTCACGTTCATCCCCATGACAATCGCGGCGCTGATGGGCGTCGAGCATGCCGACGCCGGCGTTGCCTCGGGCCTGCTGAACACGAGCCAGCAGATCGGCGGGGCGATCGGGCTCGCCGCGGTGTCGACGATCGCCACAACCTTCACCACTCGCTACGTGGACGCCCACCCGGGATCGTCTCCCCTTGGAGCCGCGGCTCTGACCCACGGATTCGACATCGCCTTCTACGTCCTGACCGGCCTGGCTGCGCTCGCCGCCGTGCTCGGCGCGGTGTTGATCGAGTCACACGCGTCGGCTCCTGTGGTGGAAGCCGACTTCGAAGCAGTTCCGATCGAGGAGGCCGCCTGATGGCATTGCACGAGATCGACCCGCTGCTGGAGAGGATCCGATCGCTCGTCGCGGAGACCCAGCAACTCGAGGGCGACGGTGCAGACGAGAGGGAGCTTGAGGTGCGGCGACACGAGCTCGCCCAGCTGAAGTCCGTCCTCGCGAACGTCGTCAGCCACGACCCGACGCACGACTACAGCGCCGCCGCCTGACCTAGCTCTCTACGCCGCCATCATGGTCTCGCCGAGACTATGATGGCCGCATGCGGCGCCTCACATTCGGTCTGCTCATCGTGACCGTGACGCTCGTCGCCTTCGCGGCCGGCTCCGTGACCGCCGGCAGGGCCTGGGACGGCTGTACCGCGCGTTCCGGCGACCTTCGGTTTCGTGCCGCCGACGGAACGCGGCTCGTCGGCCACCGCTTCGGCCGCGGGCGAACGGCAATCGTGCTCGCTCACCAGACGAACGGGAATCTCTGTCAATGGCGCAGCTACAGCAAACGGCTCGCCGGGCTCGGCTACCTCGCCTTCCCCTTCGACCTCCGCAACTACGGCCAGTCGCAGACGCGCCGCTACCGGTCCGGAGAAGGCCCCGGGGTCGATGTTGCCGCGGCGGTCAACCTCGTTCGCCGGCTGGGAGCGAAGAAGGTCTTCCTGGTCGGCGCATCGCTCGGTGGATCCGCCGTGCTCGCTGGCGGTGCCACCGTGCGGCCTCAGGTCGACGGCGTGGTCAGCGTCTCGGGTGCCGCCGACCTCGCGAAGGCCATCGAGTCCGTGCCGCGGCTGCACGCGCCGGTGTTGTTCCTGGCGGGGAAATACGACGTCGAGTTCGCCCGCGAGGCGCAGCGTCTCTACGACTCGACCGCCTCGGACGAGAAGACCCTCAAAATCCTCCTCCGGGGTGAGCACGGTACACAGCTCGTGGGCACGAGCCTCGCCGCGCGGCGGCTCATCGAGGGCTTCGTCGCCGGCCACTGAGACGCTCGGGACTCCAGCCCTCGGCCGCGCTTTCGAGCATTGTATCCGCCTGCTTCGCCCACTCGAGCGTGGCCCGGGCGCGCAAGATCCCGTGACGCAATGCAACGCGTGAGTGCACCGGCTCGTCACGGCTCGAGAGCGTGCGCTCCATCTCCTCAAACGCGGCGAGATGCCGCTCAACCTGGCTTCGGTAGAGGGCAAGCTGCTCCTGAGCGGCTTGCGGGGACGCGGTCCACGCGAAGAAAAGCTTCATCACGAAGATCCCGGGCGATGCTTCCTCGACGTTCTCGACCCAGAGGCGTAGCGCGGCCATCCCGGCCGGGGTAATCCGGTAGATGGCTTTGTCGGGCCGGCCGTGCTGCTCGACCTCGCGACCCTCCGCGTAGCCCGCCGCCACCAACCTCGGCAGCACCTTGTAGATCTGGCTCCGGGAGGGCGCCCACATGTAGCCGATGCTGCGCGCCGCAGCGCGGGCGAGGTCGTACCCCGAGCTCTCGCCGAAGGCGAGCAGGCCGAGGACGCCGTACTCGGTGGTGGTCAGTCGGTCGCCACTAGTCTCCATGAGAATATGCACAGCCGAGCCTACCTCGCCGCGGGAGCGAGCGCACCACCGACGGCTAGCATCGAACGACGATGCGTGTGGCCGTTGTCGATCTCGGCACCAACTCGACCCGCTTGCTGGTGGCGGACGTGGACGACGGGCGGACCGAGGAGGTGGCACGCCGCACGGCGATAACCAGGCTGGGCGAGGGCGTCGACGAGCGGCGCAAGCTCCTGCCGCTCCCGATCGCGCGCGTGCGCAACGTGCTCGCCGACTACCGCCGCGAGGTCGAGGAGCTGGGTGCCGAACGGACGCTCGCCATCGGCACCAGCGCGATCCGCGATGCGGAGAACGGCCAGGCCTTTCTCGGCGAGATCGAGTGGAGCTACGGCTTCACGACCCGTCTGCTCTCCGGCGAGGATGAAGGCGAGCTCACACGCCGCGGCGTCGCCGGCGGGCGCGAGCTCGAACCAGGCACGCTCGTGCTAGACGTCGGCGGCGGCTCGACCGAGCTGACAATCGACCGCTCCCGCGTGAGCCTCGATCTGGGCTGCGTCCGTGTGACCGAACGCTTCCTCCACTCCGATCCGCCCACGCGGGAGGAGGTCGAGGCTGCCTCGAGCGCCGTCCGTGACGCCCTCCCAGACTTCGAGCCGACACAGGTGGTCGGCGTCGCCGGAACGGTCACGACGCTCGCCTCGCTCGAGCTCGGCGAGTACGACCCCCAGCGGGTTCACGGCCACCGGATCTCTCGCGAGGCCGTCGAGGCCCAACTCGAGCGCCTCGCGTCACTCCCACTCGCGCAGCGTCGGGAGCTCCCGGGCCTCGAGCCCGAGCGAGCGCCGGTGATCGTCGCCGGGGCGATCATCGTCCGCGAGGTCCTGGACCGCTACGGGCTCGGGACGCTCGAGGCCAGCGAGCGTGACATCCTCCACGGCGCAGCGCTCGAGGCCGCCGCGCTGCCGCCGGCGGAAGAGGGGGACGCCCCGCCCGGCGCCTACACCTGCTGCTGAAGGGAGCGAGCATGGCCGCCACCAAGGAAGACGCGCAGCTCGTCGTGCAGATCGCGCAGCTCGGATCGCAGATGGCCGATCCGAAGGCGCGCGGGTTCATCTGGGGCGACAGCTTCGTCGCAGATGCAAAGGGATTCTTCGAGAAGTACCCGCCAGGAACCCGGGAGTGGGACTACGTGGGCGGAGTCGCCGCGTGGTACGAGACGATCGGAACGCTCTGGAAGCACGGCTTGATCGACGAGGAGTTGCTGTTCGACTGGCTCTACGCAGCAGGCGTGTGGGAGCGCCTCGGACCGATCCTCGTGGCCATGCGCGAAGCTTCGCCTGCGCTCTGGACGAACTTCGAGGCCATGGCCGAGGCTCAGGTCAAGAGGCTAAAGCCCGCTTAAAGCTCCAGGACGTCGAGCTGGTGCGGCGGCTCGTCCTCGGCGAGGCGCCGCTGCAGGACGCTGCGCGAAAGCACGCCGACCAGGCGCCCTTCCTCGAGCACGGGCACGCGCTCGGCGTCGTGCTCCTCGAGCAGGCGGAACGCCTCGTCGAGCCGCACGTCCGGGTCGATCGTCCAATGCGCCGGCTCGGCGATCTGCCCGATCGCCGTCTCGCCGGGATTCCGGCCGGCCGCGACAACCTCTCGCACCAGCGTCTTGCGGGTGACAACGCCGACGAAGCGTCCGTCCTCGGAGACGTAGACCGCGCGCACCTCGGGCGAGACGAGGTGCTGCCCCGCCTCCTGGGCCGACGCCCTTGCCTCGAGGGTCTGCGGGTCGGGAATCATCGCGTCGCGGACTCTGTCGCTCACGGGTAGATCCCCCGCGCGGTGAGCGCGCCCGCCACCTCGCGAATTCCGGCGACGAGCGCCGCGCTCCTCAGTGAGAGCTCGCGCTCCTCGGCCAGCTTCCAGACGCGCTCGAAGGCATCGCCGAGCTGCTCCGCCAGCTTCGCCCGAATCTCCCTGCGGTCCCAGAAGAGCCGACCGAGGTCCTGCACCCACTCGAAGTAGGACACGGTGACGCCGCCCGCATTGGTCAGCACGTCGGGCAGGATCAGGGTCCCGCGTTCGGCAAGGATCGCGTCGGCCTCGAGCGAGGTCGGCCCGTTCGCGCCCTCGGCGATCATTCTTGCCTGGATCCGGTGCGCGTTCTCGCCGGTCACCTGGTCCTCCCGCGCGGCCAGGACGAGGATGTTGCAGGGAAGCTCGAGCAGCTCCTCGTTCGTGATCCGGTCACCCTCGATCCAGTCCGCGAGCGAGCCGTGGACCTCCGCAAAGCGCCGCAACGCCTCGATGTCCAGCCCACCCGGGTCATAGACGCCGCCCGAGACGTCGGAGACGGCCGTAACCGTCGCGCCCTTGGCGTCGAGCTCGGCGGCGGCGATCCCCCCCACGTTGCCGAAGCCCTGGACGACGCAGCGCTGCTCGGCCAGGTCCGAGCCGAGCTTCGCGCACGCGCGCTCGATCACCATCACCACCCCCGCGCCCGTCGCCTCGTGCCTGAAGAGCGAGCCGCCGAGCGAGATCGGCTTGCCCGTGACGACCTCCGGCACGGCGTACCCGATCTCCATCGAGTAGGTGTCCATCATCCACGCCATCGTCTGCTCGTTCGTGGCCATGTCGGGGGCCGGGATGTCCTTCTGCGGGCCGATGATCGGCAGCAGCTCTGAGGTGAAACGGCGCGTGATCTTCTGGAGCTCGTTCTGCGAGAGCTCACGCGGGCTGCAGCGCACACCGCCCTTCGCGCCTCCGTAGGGCAGCCGCAGGAGCGCGCACTTCCAGGTCATCCACATCGCAAGCGCGGCGCACTCGCCGAGCGAGACCTCCGAGTCGTAGCGGATGCCCCCCTTCGTCGGGCCCAGCACGGTCGAGTGCTGGACGCGATAGCCGGGGAAAACCGTCCAGCGGCCCGAGTCCAGTTGCACCGGGACGCTGACGACGAGCGAGCGCTCCGGGTAGCGGAGCCGCTCCGCCACGAACTCCTGGACGTCTGCGTGGGGAAGGGCCTGCTCGTACTGCGCGAGCGCGGTTCGGTAGAGCGCGGTCTCCCATTCCAGTTGCCCGTGCTCGGGCGAAACCTCCTGCACCTCGGCCACGATCGGAGTGTAGGGGTCAGTCGGGAACTGCTGCCGCGGCGCCAGATGCCGGGGGAGGGAGTCGAACTTCGGGGGAGCCGTATCGCCGGCGCGGGGAGATCCTTGACGAGCTGCACCTCGGTGGCCGCACTGGCGAGTGCCGGAGGCCTCCGAAGACGGCGACGCGCGCTCTGGGCCGCGGTCTGCGAGCACGAGCTGGAGGGCGTTGTCGCGAAGCGCCTGCACGAGCCTTACCTCAGCGGCGAGCGGGCGTGGCCACCATCTAGGGCCCGCTGCGCGTCGAACTAGCTGATGTGTGCTCGCGTCTCGACCCGGATGTGCGAGTCACGATCACGACGCCGGGCGCCGGACGAAGGCCCGGTGTGGTCAGCGAATGTCCACGTAGATCACTTCGGTCGCGTTGTTTCCGTAGCCCAGCCGGTTCCACGGCGGGACCTCAGGCTGCACGTTCCCGGCGGCATCGGTCGCGCGCGCGCGCAGGCTGTGCCGTCCGACAACCGTTGCCCTCCAATCGAAGGACCAGTCCTGCCACTGATATGGCCCCTTCGGGCGATCGAGCTCAGCGGACTGCCACTCGCCTTCACCGGTCAGGCCGACGTCGACGGCCGTGATCGGTCCGGTACCCGACCACGCCTTGCCGCGCACGGTGTAGGTCCCAGCGGGGAGCGTCGTGCCGGGAGCGGGATCGGTGATGCGCGCGCGGACGCGCATCAAGTCGACGGGCTCCGGGGCTCCATCCGACCACTCGTACATGTAGTGGCCCGTTTGGAACTCGCCGGCGTAGGGCTCGGTTAGGACCTCGATCCGCTTCAGCCACTTCACGGAGGCGACGGCGTACCAGTGCGGCACGATGAGGCGAAAGGGCCGTCCATGGTCCGGGCCCAGGGGCTCGCCGTTCATCTCGTAGGCAATCAGGATCTCCGAGGCCGGGTCAGTAGCGAGGCCGATCGGCAATGAGCGCACGAAGGTGAGGTCCTCGCGGTTGGTCTCGGTCAGGACCGGCAGCAAGTGGTAGGCGCCGTGGTCGGCGCCGTCGAAGCGAACCTCAACGCCCTCGGCCGACGGTCGCGCCCGCTCGAGCACATCGCTCAAGGAAGCGCCCTTCCAGCGCGCTGTCGAAACGGCGTAGTCGCCCCACGGTTCGCCTACCGGCAACGGCTTCATCGCCAGACGACCGTTCCCCGCACACTCGAGGGTGACGGCCCGCTCGATCGCCGGCATGGCGCGCAGATCGTCAAGCGTGAGCGTCATCGGGCTGATCACCGCTCCGCCGACCTCGAGGGTGCCATCGTGCTCGGGCACCGCAAAGTTGCTTCGCACGTAGTGCAGCTCCGTCGGCGTGATCTCTTCTGAGAGCGCCTCCGGCGGGGCCTCGGCGTTGTAGGGCGCCGGGTTGATCATGATGAGCGCGGCACGCGCCTGTTCGAGCTCGTCTGCCTCTGCCATCGTCTCGCCTCCTCAGTAGTCGGAGTCGTGGAAGGTCGGGTCCCGGTCCTCGTTGAAGGCGCCGATCCCCTCGATCCGGTCGGGATGGACAGCCGAGCGCCAGTGGGCCTCCATCATGATCGCGATCGCCTGCTCGACCGGCTGCCCTTGGCCCATACGAACGGCGCCCTTGACCGCTTGCACGGCGGTCGGGGAGTTGCCGGCGATCTTCTCCGCGATCCCCCGAGCCGCAGCCATCAGCTCGCTCTGTGGATGGATCTCGTTCACCATCCCTAGCCGATGTGCCTCCTGCGCGGTGATCGGGTCGCCGGTCATCAGCATCTGGAGCGCCTTCCCCGGTGGCAGGACCCTGGGCAGGAAGACCGGCGACCCTCCGCCGGCAGAGAGCCCGATCATGGCCTCGGGCTGGCCGAAAGTGGCGTTCTCGGAGGCGATGATGAAGTCGGTGCTCTGGGCGATCTCGGAACCGCCGCCGTAGGCGACCCCGTTGACGGCGGCGAATATCGGCTTGCGCAGTTGTCGCAGCGTGTAGAGGGTTCGATCGAAGTCCTGGCGCTGGCGCAGCCAATCCTCCTTGGTCATGTTCTTGCGCTGGCGCAGGTCGCTGCCGACCGAGAAGGCGCGGTCGCCCGCGCCGGTGATGACGGCGGCGCGGATCGTCGGCCGGACCGCGATCGTCTCGAGGATCTCGGTCAGGCGCGCGCCCATCTCGGTCGTGATGGCGTTGTCCGCCTGCGGCCGGTTCAGGGTTATGAGCACCACGCGCCCGTCGATCGCGTACTCGACCAGCACCGGCTGCTCGGGTTCCGCGAGATCCGACGGCGGCGGGCCAAAGTCGAGCGCCTTCCAGCGGTCGGTGCTTGTGGGGGTGCTGGCCATGTCGTCCTCCTTCGATCGCTCAGGTGTCGAGCTCCGCCAACCAGCGAAGGGCCTGCAGCCCCGGCGCAAAGCAGTACTCGCCGCCGCGGGTGACCACGAACGGCGGCAGAGACTGGAGCCGTCGCCGGATGGGCCGTTGCGGGATCGTGAACCTCCCGGTCCCGTCGTTCGTCCCGACGAGCGGGTCCTTCTCGGCCGGAGCCCCGATGAAGATGCCGTCGTTCAGCCACTGGGTCTTGACGAACTCGAACTGGCGCTTCGGGTGCGCGCCCGCGAACACGAAGATGATGCCGCGGTCGGCACCGTCGTCCTGGAGCACGCCTTCGGGCAGCATCGGGCCATAGCTCGTGCCGCGGCGGATCATCCGGTGGAGGCGGACGTCGACGCTGCCCTCGTCGTCGAGTGCATCGCGCGGGTTCGCGCGGCGCGCGTGGGCGCCCACCGGGCACTTGAAGCCGCGCAGATCGTCCTTGAAGCCGAAGGCGTTGTTGCGCTTCGGATCGGCGCCGAGGTCGGGGTCGTCCTCGTCAGGCGTGAGCGCGAGCGGCGCTCCGCTTTGCCAGCGCCCGATCATCTTGGCGCCGAGCAGCGCTTCCTCTTCACGGCTGGCGGCCTTCTCGCGAAGGTACCGCCGGTACGCGGCCACGCGCGTGTGCAGCTTGCGGAAGACGACGTAGGTGCCGTTCCGACCGAGCACCTCCGGAGTCGGCATCGGCGGCAGGCTGCCAGTCTCGTCCGGGTAGCCGAGCAGGATCTCGCCGGCCTTGAGCGGTGGCTCACCCGGGTTCGAGCCTTGAATGCCGCTTCCCTCGACCGCTGGCTGGCCGATCCCGTCCTTGAATCCGAACGAGGTCCGTCCGGTCGGGAGCTGGTAGCAGTCCTGGCGCCAAATCAGCTCCACGCCGGAGAGCCCTTCCTGCGTTCGCATCGCGCGCTCGAGAATCGCGTCCAGCCGAGCCGCGTCCGGCGACAGCGCGGCCAGCGCGACGTGGACGTCCGGCGTGCCAAGCGGCTCCTCCCAGTTCTCCGCGCCGCTCTCACCGACGTCACCGAGCTCGGCGGCGCGCGCTGCCATCCCCTCTTTGAACTCCGGCGCGAAGCTGTCCAAGGACTCCTGCGGCACGCCGAGCGCCTTCAGGCCTTGATAGGTGAAGGCAGCGGTGACCCATGCGTCGCCCGCGGGCTCGGACGAGATCCGGCCGAAGTCGACCACGTCGGGCAGCCGCCGCACGAGCTCCCGGCCCGCGTTGCGGTCGTCGATCCGGAAGAGAAGGTAGCTGCCGACATACGGAGCCGGCCGCTCGTGCAGCGCTCCGCTCTGGATGTCGTCGAGCTCGAGGGTGATCTCGTCTCCGGCGGTCTGCGTGTCCATGCTAGTGGTGCTCGGGGAGCTCGGGAGGGTCCGGGTTAGGAGCCGACAGATAGGGAAAGCCATGCGACGCTGGCCGCGACGACTGGTCGACGCCGTCGCGAACGACCGGACCGTTGCCTGCGTTCACGAGCAGCGTGAACAGCGTGTCCATGACGTCGTCGTTCGGGGCCCGCCCGCCGCAGGTCTCGTGTGCACGCCCTTCGCGGTGCGCGCGCTCGATCTCCAGGAAGGAGCCCTGTTCGACGTACGGCTTCGTGACGTCGACGACAAGGTAGTCCGCGAGGACGAGCTCGGTCAGCGGGTGCACGCCGTCGTTGTCGATCGGCCAGTCCATGTTCCCGTCGAGGGAGTCCCAGAAGGCGAGATTGGCGTTCAGCCGCGCCCGGTAGGCGCCGAGGTAGCCGTCGGCGAGGTGGAAGGCGTCCTCCATGTTGTAGAGGTCGCGGATCTCCAGGTCGCGGTTCACCGGGTCGAATTGCTTCGGCGCGAGCATCAAGTTCTTCACCTCGGGTCTGCCGACTCGCTCGATCCGGACGTTGAGCCTGCCTCGTGTCAAGGTCTCCGCGACCACCCCGACAAGCTCGATGCCAGGGAATACCCGTCCACAATCGACCTCGAGCACGAGGCTGAGGACGTTCTTGCCGTCCAGGTAGATCTTGCCGGAGTCGGTGAACGCGAGCTCGCCGGTCGCGATCGTCTTCAGCGCCGCCGGCGCGTCCATAATGAACGGGTCCCAGCGCTGCCCGGCGAAGACACGGACGCCATTTCCAGAGCCGCCGCGCTCGTCGGCGACGCCGAACGTGACCGTTTCACCCGCCGGAGTCGTGCACGTCCCCTGTTGTGCGGCGTCGCCATCGGGCTCAGCGAAGACGCACTCGAACCCGAACTCGTCCTCGGTCGCGGCGAACGGCGCGCGCCCGTCGGATGCGGCCCGCGTCAGAGGTCGGATCCGGAAGCGGTAGACAAGCCCGTCCGAGAACCAGTCGGAGGGCTGGGCGAAGGGCAGCGTGTTCATCACAAAGACGAGCCAGCCCGGGCACTCCGGGCTCGGAAACGCGTAGACGTCGGTGATGTCTGCGATTGGCTCGGCCAGCGCCCGCGGCCCCGAAATGTGATCGGACATCGTCCCCGGCCGCCGGCGTTAGTCGGCAGCCTCGTCGAGCAGTGGTTTGAGCGCGGGATGCTGCAGCGCCGCCCCGGCTTCCGGATCGTCCAGCACTTGCTGAAACGCCTTGCTGACGCGTCCGGCCTTCCGAATCTCCTTCACGGTGCCGCCGTAATTTCGCGCGTACGCGGCCGCGGTCTGCTGCGCGCCGAGGACGAACGTCTGCACAGCCGCGACGTCCGGGAGGCCTTCGTACCCCTCGGCGTACTGGAAGATCGCGTCGAACAGCGCCAGCGTCGGGCCCGACGTGAAGAAGTCGTCCATGTAAGCGTCCCACGGGCCGTCGAAGCTCGTCGCGAAGAGGAGGCGTGTGTCGTCGTCGAAGAGCACGAACCTCGCCTCGTGGATCGTCGCGATCGCCATGTGATACTCGCCAGGGCGGTATCCAGGGTGGTTTTGCAGGTCTTGGAGAGCGGCGCGCAAATCGTCACCGCGGCCTGGCTTGACGTGGAAGAAGAGACTGAACTCGGTCGTCGGGCCGATGCTGACACCCGGACGAGACGTCTGCGATGCATCTGTTGCCATTGCGCTCCTCCTATCGATCCAACAGCAAGCGGGCCGTGGTCGCCGCAGTGTTCCGACGGCCAGCCCTGCGAGCATCGTCCGATCCGGATGAAGGAGGTCGAGAGATCGTGGAGCGGAGTATCAGCTCCGCGCTGAGCCAGTTCGCGAGCGACGTCGATACAGGCGCCGGCCTTAATGGCGATGTACGGGTCGGAGGGCTAAGGACGACCAGGCGAAGGGCAGGACCGGATTAGCGCTGGTTTGAGCACTTAAGTGCCGGCCCGACACGTTTCCGTGTTCGCCCATCGGCCTCGGCAAGAAGTGCGTCCGATCTGAATTGACGCACTGCGGGAGTGGCGGACCCCCGCTGTCATCAGCGGCCTCCTCGCTCATCGCAAGTTCCGTTGCGGGGCGAAGTGCGTGCGAGCCGATTCTGTCATTCGTCTCCTCGTTCGGCCCGCGCCAAGACGGCGGGTGCTCTCTGCTCGACATCCGTCAACTGGTCCGCGGCTCCGGTTTGGCAGGAAGGAGGAGCGCCGCCGCAAGTCCGATGAGTCCGATCACGACGAGCGCCGCCAGAGCCCAGGCGTACGCGTCGTTCCCGGTGGCGACGACTGAGACGAGGATGGTGCCGGCGATCGCGGTGCCGAACGACGAGCCGAGGTTGGAGATGCTCCGCGAGAGCCCCGAGATCTCGCCTTGCAGCTCCTCGGGGAAGCTCGACTGCACGACGTTCACGGAGGGAGTCAGCATCGCGCCCACGCCGAGGCCGATCAGCAGCAGCCCCGGCACGAAGGCCCAGACGCTGTCCGAGGCACGGACGAGGCCGAGCAGGAGCACGAGCCCGGCCAGGGTGACGACGAAGCCGGCGACGATCAGCGTCTTCTGCGGGAACCGCTCGGCGAGGCGCTTGGCCGCGAGGGACGAGGCGAGGATGCCGAGCGTCGCCGCGGTGAAGACGACGCCCGTCTTGATCGCGCTGTAGCCGCGAACCTCCTGCAGGAAGACCGAGACGACAAACGAGGTCCCCAGGAGCAGCAGCCACTGGATGTTCTGGGTGACCAGCGCGAGGTTGCACGTTCGGTTCTTGAACAGCCCGGTCGAGAGCAGCGCCTCCTTCCCCATCCGCTCCCGGGAGCGGATGAAGAGGAAGAACGCCAGCAGGAAGGCCGCTCCGACCACAAGGAAGATCGCCAGGAGGGCGTTGTTGCTGCCGGCTTGAAGGATCCCGAAAACGATGCAGAACATGCCGACCGCCGACAGCACCGCCCCGATCGCGTCGAATGGGCGGGTCGGATCGGCCTCGAGCGGATCTTCGAGGCGGCGGCTGAACAGCACGATCACGGCAACTACGACGGCCTGGAAAACGAACGCGGCGCGCCAACTGATCCCCGAGGTGATCAAGCCTCCGATCAGCGGCCCTGCCGCCGCACCGATGCCGCCAAGCCCGCTGATCACGCCGAAAGCCCACGCACGCGAGGTGAGGTCGGTGAACCACAACGTCGCGAGGATGTAGACCGGCGGAATCAGCAGCGCGGTGCCGACGCCCTCGAACACCGAGTTGCCGAGGATCAGCACCCCGAGGTTCGGCGAGATCGCGCTGATCAGAGCGCCGATGCCGTACAGCGTGAGGCCGAGGGTGAAACACCGCTTGCGACCCCAACGGTCGGTCAGCTTGCTGCACGGGATCATCAGGACGGCCATGATCAGCAGGAACAACGTGATCACGGTTTGCACGCCCTTGACGGTCGTGTCCAGGTCCTCGCTGATGTCGTTGATCATCACGTTCATGTTCGAGCCCGCAAAGCTGCAGATGAACTGGGCGAGCGCGAGAGGAAGGATCAACTTCCGCGCAGAAACGACCGGACGCTCCGGTGTCAGGAGCTGGCCCGACGCGATCGAATTCTCAGTCACGCGACATCACCATCGGAATGCTGGGTCCCTGGGCGGAATCGCCCAGGGATGCTCGTTCAGCTGCCGCGCCCTCTCCGTGCGACTAGACGCCCGGTCAGGCCCGCGCCCGGCGCCGCAGCTCGGGCGCGACTTCGACCCGCCCCCGCGCGAAGGCGTCGACCCGCCCCCAGCGCCCAGGAATGTCGAGCAAGGCCAGGAGCCCGATGTTCTCGGCCAGTGCCGGATCGACGATGAGGTGGTCGCCCTGTGGCTCGAGGCCAAGCATCGTGCGGAGGAGGAGCAGTGGTGTTCCGGTCGACCAGGCCTGTGGGCTGCACGCCGTGGGGTACTGCACCGGGTACTTCGTGACGCCCCGCTCGTAACCGCCGAACGCCTCCGGCAGCCTTCCGTCGAAGAACTCGGCCGCGTCGAGGATGCCGGCGGCGATTACGGCGGCCTCGTCCTTGAAGCCGTAGCGGCGCAAGCCCCAGGCGATGAACGAGCAGTCGAAGGGCCAGACCGTGCCGACGTGGTACCCGATCGGGTTGTAGCGACCCTGGCCCTCTGCCAGTGTGCGCACGCCCCAGCCGGAGAAGAGCCTCGGTCCCATGAGGTGCCGGGCGACCCTCTTCGCTTTGGACTTGTCCACGATGCCGCTCCACAGCAGATGGCCGTTGTTCGAGGCCAGAGCGTCGATCTGCTTCCCCTCGTTGTCGAGGCCCAGCGCGAAATACTCGCCGTCCTCGACCCAGAAGTCACGATTGAAACGCCGCTTGAGGTCAGCCGCCTGCTGCTCCAGCTCGTCGGCAAACGCGGGATCCTTCCAGATGTCTCGTGCAAGGCGGGCGCCGCGCATCTTCGCGTCGTAGGCGTAGCCCTGGAGCTCGCAGGTCGCACGCGGGAAGCCCGGGATGCGGCCGTCGCGGTAGGAGATCGAATCCCAGGAGTCCTTCCAGCACTGGTTCTCGAGGCCGGTGTCCTCGTTGCGGCGCTGGTACGAGATGTACCCGTTGTCCATCAGGTCGGCGTAGTCGTCGATCCAGGCGAGCGCCGCCCTGGCCTCGCGTTCGAAGGCGCGAACGAGGCGCCGGTCGCCGGTCCAGCGCTCGTACTCGTCGAGCAGCACGACGTAGAGCGGCGTGGCGTCTGCGGCGCCGTAGTAAGGCGAGTGCGGTCGCTCCTCGAACGCGGTCATCTCGCCGTAGCGCATTTCGTGGAGGATTCGGCCCGGATCCTCGTCGCGAAAGTCGTCGACGCGACTCCCCTGCCAGTCCCCGAGGACCTGGATCGTCGTTGCCGCGAGCTCCGGCGTGAAGGGCAGCGCCTGCAGGCTCGTGAAGATGCTGTCGCGGCCGAACATGGTCATGAACCACGGCAGGCCGGCAGCGGGAAGGCTCCGCCCTCCGGCAACCGGCGGAGAAAAGCGGAGCGCGGCGAGGTCGACGAGGCTGCGTCGATAGGTCGCCTTCAGGGAGTCCAAGTCGGTTTCGAGGCGCGGTGCCGCGCTGAGCCAGTGATCGAGGCCCCGCTCCATGTTTGGTTGTGCCTTCCGCTGGCCTCGCTGGTACTTCGGGCGGGTGTAGGTTCCACCCGCTCCCGACGCGGTGACGACGTCGAGATCTGTCGTCCACTCACCCTGAGGCTCGAGGTGAACCGCGAAACTCAAGCCCTTCTTGTCGAGCTTGGCCGGTGCGGTCGCCGAGATCGCGGTCTGGCGCACGTACGACCCGCGGTCATACGACAGCAGGAGGCGACCCTCCCGGACCTCCGTGGAGTAGTGCCCTTTCTTCTCGAGCGCATCCTTGACCTCGAACAGGTCGGCGAAATCACTCGCGGCGTCGAGGCGCACCTTGAGGTCGACCGGCTTATCGTCGTGATTCAGGATCGTGAGCTCTTCGTGGAACCCGTCGCCGACCGCGCGCCGGCGAATGACCGAGGTCTTGGCGTCGACGTAGACCGTTCCGGTGCCTGGCACAAGGAAGAAGCGCGATTCGAAGTACTGCAGGTCGTCGACCGAGAGCGGATTCAGCCGCTCGCCGTCCACGGTCAGGATCCACGTCGAGAGGAAGCGGCTGTCGAACGAGAAGAGGCCGGTCGGATCCGTCAGCGATGCCTCGATGTCGCCGCGCGCGTCGCTGACCACGAAGGTGTTGCCGTCGAGGATCTGAACGAGCCCGTTCACGACTGCTTCCTTCCGTTCGGCGGTCCTGGGAAGAGGCGCTGAAAGAGCACGAGCAGCTGCGAGTTGCCCTCGACAGCGACCAGCCCCCGCAGCACGGCCGCAGTTGCGTTCTCTTTCCCGGTGACGATCTGTTCGAAGAGCGCCTGATCCATACGGACGACACAGTCGGCCTTCGCGTTGGCGTGAGACACAGTTACGTCACCCTTCTTGACCGTCACGAGCCAGCGGGGCCTGCGCTTGCCGTTCGAGAGGTCGATTCGCAAGGTGCCGGTTGCTTTCTCGAGCAGCGGCTCGTGGCCGCGTGCGTCTAGGTCTTTGAAGAACTCTGTTGTTGGGTCCGTCATGGGGCCCCCCCGTTGTCGGTCGCTCAATGGAAGCGCCGTGTCATGCGAGACGCATCACCCTGACCGGATGAATCACACCGTTTGGATGATGCGGCGACTCCCACCCGAGAACAATGCTGTCGGCGTACAGGCGCGGAGGCAGCGTGAACTCCCTTTCGACGCTGCTTGTGACATTCAACAGGAGGTAGGGATGAACTCCAAGAGCATGGCAGGTTGGATCGGCTTTGCCGGCATTCTGATGCTGATCGTCGGCTCGATCGACTTCTTTCAGGGCCTCATCGCTCTGTTCGAAGACGAGTACTTCGTTGTCACGCCGTCTGGCTTCCTCGCTGTCGACCTGACGGCGTGGGGCTGGATCATGTTGATCTGGGGCGTGCTGCTCGTTCTCGCAGGCCTCGGACTACTCGCCGGGCAGGGGTGGGCTCGCTGGTTTGCGATCATGGTCGTGTCCCTGAACTTCATCGCCCAGCTCGGCTTCCTCGGCAACAGCCAGTATCCGCTCTGGTCACTGACGGTGATGGCCCTGAACGTGATCGTGCTGTACGCGCTGACCGCACGCTGGAGCGAGAGCGAGGCGGAGCTCGGCGCCCTCCGCTAAGGGCTCCTCTGGATCGAGGCCGTCGCGCAACATCGTGCGCGACGGCCTCCCCACCGATCTTGGCGACATGGCGGTGGTGCTCTTTATTGATCGGAGCGTTTTCAGTTCACGTCGGAGAAGAACGCCGCGCAGTCCAGGTCGCAGGGTCGAGGCGTCCGCGGGCTCGCTGCGACAAGCAGGCGGCGTAGCGCAGGAACGATCGGGGCGGTTCGGTTCCCGGCGTCCGTCTTGGGCGCCTTTACCGTTCCGTCAGGGAGTGCAGGCGCCGCGGGGCAGCCCACAGGGGCGCAGGCACACCAGGGCTCTAGGTAGGGACGTTCAGCCCAACGTCGGCACGCTCAAGACCGCCGAAGACGAGCTCTCGGAGCAGTCGGGGTGCGTCGCCTCGTCAACGTCGCCTCGATAGAGTCGCTCGCCGTCCTCGCCGCTCTTGTACGCCCAACCGTAGCTACCATCATGCGGAAGTCCGTATAGGACGGGTGGTCGCGGCGCCCGAGCAGATCGAAGACCTTGAGCATCTGCGGCGTCCGGCGCTCTCCTCCGGAATCGTCTTCGCCTCGTCGGGCGACAGGTTCGGACTCAGCTCCTGCGTCCAGTGCAGATCGTCGAACAGGATCCAGCGGTCGGGCCGCAGAGCTTGTCGACCAGCAATAAGGCGAACCCGTCGGTCTCCCAGGTGTGGCCGCCGTCGAAGAAGCAGAAGTCGAACCAACCCGGGGCCCCCTCCTCCTGCTGGCGCTCGATCAGGTGCATCAACTCCCAGTTGTAGGAGCGCTCGGCCACGATCGGCTACGTACCGCTCGGGTCGTGGTCGTAGATGAGGCGCTGTCCTTGTGCGGCCATGTCAGGCCGAGCGTCTCATCCTTTTCCTCCCCGCTGCCCGAGGGCCGCCCGTTCTCCTCCGCCACGAAAAGGCCAAGCTAGTGAGTCCTGCAGATGTGGTAGGTGGGGAGAATCAGAATGACTTGCACACACCTGCAAAAAAGCGTGAGCAATCGGCTCGCCCAGGAACCAACCCCCGCCTCCGTAAACGTTGGAGGTCGAGAAGCCAGAAAGCCCACCGCGCTAGACGGACTCAGTTCCTCGGGAGGACAAGTCGCCCCCGACCGACCGCTGTTGCCGCTGCGTTGCACCGGCTCTTGTCAGCGAGGCATGCGGTAATGCGCTAAGTGGCCGTGCTTTGGCTCTACCCAGCGCGTGAGCGATGCCGGGGGAGGGAGTCGAACCCTCACGCCCCCGTGAGGGGACACCTGATTTTAAGTCAGGCGCGTATCGCCAGTTTCGCCACCCCGGCGCGCCGAAGAATAGCCGGACGCCCTACTAGACCCCCGGGGCGAACTTGTAGCTCGAGGGGATCTTCGCGGGTGGCGTGCCGATCACGAACGCGATCTCCTGGTGGGCCTTCAGCACGAGCGTGCGCGGGTCTCCTCGATACTGGACTCCGTTGACGTACAACCGCCACGGCGTGAGCTCCTTGCAGTAGCCGCCGACGCAGTTGGGAGTGAGGCGAACGCCCCAGACGCCGAAGAACTGGGCGAGGTCGAACGTGCGCTTGGTCGGTGATTCGACGTGCATGATCCCGCTCTCGTCATGCGTGTGCAGCTCGGTCAGGAACTGCCCGTCGTAGATGCCGATGTTAGGCGGCACCGGCTCTTTCTTGCCGTTCACGAAAATGTCCAGGTGCTGGTGGATGTGCACGACCTGGCCTTCGGTGGTGAGGTCGTTCAGGCCGAGTGGCTGGAGCCGATCAGGGAGCGTGTCGAGTCCGGGGTTCCACGGTGCGGGACCGGTCTGGAGACCGGCGAGGTTCCTGTCGTCCGGGATTTTCACGGCCGCCTTGTCGTCGCCGCTGAAGACGAAAAAGAAGAGAAGTGCGATCGCGACAGCGATCACGCCCGAGGCCGCGAACGCCATCGAGACGATCAGAAAGCGACGATCCTCCGGCGAGCGAGGACGCTTCGGATCCGAGCGCCGCTGTGGCGCTTGGACCTTGCGCGGAGGCGTGGGGGTGCGGGGCTTTCTCGCCATCGGGCGGCGATGCTAGCAAGGCCCTTGACGGCCGCCGGATGGCAGGTTAGTGTCCTCGCGTCAGATCCGGAAAGCCGAAAGGTTCTCCGGATCTGGCGTTTTTTGTGGCCATTGCGCGATACTCGGTGATTACACCACGCAAGGGAGGCTGCAATGAGCTGGTTGGACAAGCTGATGGGCCGCGGCAAGAAGGCGGCGGGCGATCTCACGGGCGACAGCTCGATGAGGCGCGAGGGCGTGCACCAGGAACAGGAGGGCGTGGCCTCGGAGCGCGCCGAGAGCGCCGAGGACGTGGCTCAGAAGGAGCGCGAGCGCGCCGCTGAGCACCACGCGGAGCGCACGGACACGCCATAGGGCGCAGTCCCACGGGTTTACGAGGGCGGCGAGAGCCGCCCTCGTTCGTTCTCGAGCAGTGCCGTCCGACAGTGTCTCTACCGTTCGTCGGCTCGTGACCCTCGTGTTGACACTTCTCGTCGTGGTCGCCGGCGCCGCTGGGCTGGCCGTGTGGCTGAACCGGCGGCTGGGCGACCACGGCGGCGCCACCTCGCGCGCCCTCGGCGGGGTCGCGGAGACGATCGACCGGCGCTTCGCCGAGCTCGAAACGAAGGTCGACCGGCGCCTCGAGGGGCTCGACGGCAGGCTGCTATCGACCCAGCAAAGCGCCGGCAGGGCTGCGACCGACCTCGTCGAGCGGCTCGGCAAGCTCGACGGCGCGGCGGCCCAGATGCTCTCGCGCGCGAACGACCTCGCTCGACTCGAGCAGGCGCTACGTCCGCCCAAGGCCCGCGGTGGAGTAGGCGAGATCCTGCTCGGCAACCTCCTGCGCGACTCGCTCCCTCCGGACGCCTACCACCTCCAGCACACGTTCCGGACCGGCGAACGGGTCGACGCAGTGATCAGGGTGGACAAGCTCGTCCCGGTGGACGCGAAGTTCCCGCTCGACAACTTCGAGCGGCTCGCCACCGCCGGCGACGACGGAGAGAAGGCTCTGCACCAGAAGGCCTTCGACCGGGACGTGAAGCAGCACGTGGACGCGATCGCCTCGAAGTACATCCTCCCGGCGGAGAACACCTACGACTTCGCGCTCATGTACTTGCCGGCCGAGTCGGTCTACTACGAGCTCGTCTGCGGGACGGGGAACGTCTATGGCTACGCCCTGGGCAAGCGCGTCTTCCCCGTCTCGCCGACGACCCTGCATGCCTACCTGCTCGTGATCACGCTGGGCCTGAAGGGCCTGCAGATCGAGCAGCACGCGCAGGAAGTAATGGCGTACTGCGGCCAGCTCGGACAGGAGTTCGAGCGGTTCCGGGCAGACTTCGAGGTCGTGGGCAAGCACATCCAGAACGCGCAGTCGAAGTACGGGGAGGCCGACCGCCGGTTGGATCGGTTCGGCAACCGGCTCGAGCGAGCCGCCGACTGGCAGGACGCGGTCGAGCCGGCGACCGAGACGCACGAGCTGCCCCGCGCTGTTGACGCCGCCTAGGTCTTACGCAGGCGTCGGCTGTTGCTCGCGCAGGTAGCGGATCAGTCCACCGGCGACGACGATCTCGCGTTCCCGCGGCAGGAGGTCGTGCGTCAGAATGATCGACGCCTCGGCGCCCTCGATCTCGGTCTCGAGCTCGTCGTCGCCGTCCGCGATCCCCTGCAGGCCGGTTATGCGCCAGGTCTGGCCGAGGCCGGCCTCGTCGTAG
>Ga0126304_10000130_pt1 | contig 24279 bp, 13 predicted proteins | sample Plot25_FD_92538 | JGI IMG/M metagenome (GOLD analysis project Ga0126304, IMG submission 92538) | Serpentine soil microbial communities from UC McLaughlin Reserve, CA, USA - Plot25 | ecosystem: Environmental > Terrestrial > Soil > Grasslands | place: USA: UC McLaughlin Reserve, Lake County... | reverse complement strand
CGATCTTGCCACGGATCTGCGCGTGCCCGTGTCGGACGAGGATCGCTGGCGATCGGCGAGCCTCCTGATCGATCGCGATCCGCACGAAGCGCTTCCGCTGGTGACGCGCCTCGTTGGAACGCTGGGAACGGTCGTCACGTCGTGGAAGCCTCGACGCGATCTGCTGGCCAGCTCCGGCACCGCACCCGAGTTCGTCGTCGAAGTCGAGAACGACGGCCGCGGTGTGCTGCGGTTCGGTGATGACGAGCATGGCCTGCGGCCGAACGAAGCGACCGCCTTCAACGCGACGTATCGGGTGGGCAACGGCACGGCAGGGAACGTCGGCGCCGAGGCCATTGCGCACGTTGTGATCGGCGTCAGCGGCGTGATCACGCGCGTGACCAATCTGATGCCCGCTGCCGGCGGGATCGATCCCGAAGACATCGAGGCGGCGCGCCGCGATGCGCCGCAGGCGTTCAGAACGCAGGAGCGTGCGGTGACGACGGCCGACTATGCCGCGGCCGCCGAGCGCCGCGCCGAGGTCCAGCGCGCCGCGGCGACATTCCGCTGGACGGGCAGCTGGCACACCGTGTTCGTCACCGCCGATCGGTTCGGCGGCGCGGCGGTGGATACGCGCTTCGAGGCTCGCCTGCGGCGTCATCTCGAACGATTCCGGATGGCCGGATACGACCTCGAGGTGGATGGGCCGCGCTATGTCGCGCTCGACGTGACGCTGCACATCTGCGTCAGGCCTGACTACTTCCGCAGCGAAGTCGTCCGCGCCGTGCGCGAAGCGCTCGGCACTGGCGTCCTGCCGGATGGGCGGCTCGCGGTGTTCCACCCTGACAACTTCTCGTTCGGCGAGTCCGTGTTCCTGAGCCGCATCGTGGCCGCGGCGCAGGCCATAGAGGGCGTCGAGGCGGTGTGGGCGCAGAAGTTTCAGCGGATGGCCAATCCCGATCCGGCGTCCCTCGAAAACGGCGTCATCCCGATCGGACGGCTGGAGATTGCGCAGCTGGCCAACAGCGCCAACTTCCGCGAGCGAGGCCGGCTCACGCTCGAGGCAGGAGGCGGCAAATGACGAAGACCCTGATCGCGCCCGGCACGGAGACCTGCGGCTGTTGCGCCGGCGTCGAGGTGTCCACGCCCCAGGCGATCGACAACCGCATGGGTCTCAGCGCGATCGCCTATCGCATCGGCGAGTACGCGCAGTTCAAGGACAGCATGATCGCGCGGCTGTCCTCGTCTGAGTTCGGCCTGCAGGAGAAGCTGCGCACCCGCGAGGACGAAGATTTCACCATCGGCCTGATCGATGCGGTGGCGTGCGCAGCGGACGTCCTCACTTTCTATCAGGAGCGGATTGCCAACGAGTCGTACCTGCGAACCGCCACCGAGCGTGTATCGCTGCAGGAGATGGCCAGGCTGATCGGCTACCGCCTTCGTCCGGGCGTGGCGGCGGAAACGTGGCTCGCGTTCGCGCTCGAGCCGCCAAAGGCCCCGCCTCCCGGACTGCCTCCGGACCCTGGTGCCTTCGTCACCGGCATCCCGACTGTGCTGACGCTGCCGGTGGGCCTGAAGGTGCAGAGCGTTCCCGGGCCCGACGAGAAGCCGCAGACCTTCGAGACGGTCGAGGAACTGGATGCGCGTCCCGAGTGGAATGTCGTCAGGCCGTGGCTGTCGGAGACGCGTTTCCCCGGACGCGGCGCGACCGAGGTCTTTCTCCAGGGCGTTGCCAACAATCTGAAAGCCGGCGATGCGCTTGTCTTCGTCGGTCAGGAGTTCCGAAACAGCCCGACGACGAACAACAACTGGGACTTTCGCATCATCGACGCCGTGGAGCTCGATCGCGACAACGATCGCACGCGCGTGACGTGGAAGCGCGGGCTCGGGTCGGTCACGCCGTTCTCGAATCCGCCGTCTGCTCCCGAGGTGCACGCGCTGCGCCGGCGCGCGGCCGCGTTTGGTCACAACGCACCACTGTGGCTCAGCATGAACCGCGAATTCCGCGAGGACTATCCCGACGGAAGCCTCGAGGCCCGGGAATGGCCGGCGTTCACGATCTCGCCGCTGGCGGCTTCCGCCACCGGCGGTCATATCGATCTCGACTCGGTCGCCTCCGACATCGTCCCGGGCGGGCTCATGGTGCTCGCCACAGGTGAGTTCAACCGGCCTGACGAGAATTTCCCGCGCGGCACGTACGTCGAGCTCTATCAGATCACCAGCACGACCGAAGCCTCGCGTGCGGCCTTCGCGCTGTCGGGCAAAGTGACTCGCGTTGGCCTGCGAGGACAGAACCTCGATCGCGAGTTCTTCAATCATCCTCGCGCGGTTAGCGTCTTCGGCTCATCGGAGCGGCTGACGCTGGCCGCATATCCGGTCACCACCGACGTCAGTGGCGATCATCTCCAGCTCGCGGTGCCGGCGACTGGACTCCCGCCGGGGCGCAAGTTGATCGTCTTTGGCGATCGGCTCAACGGCACGCCGCTCGTGCACCGCGCGACGGTTGTGAGCGCGGTGCCACACATCAACGGCTCCATCGTGACGATCGCGCCGCCGCTTCCCGCCGCTCTGAAACGCGGCACGACGATCGTTCATTTCAATGTCGCGCTTGCGACGCATGGTGAGACCGTCGCGCAGGTGCTCGGAGCCGGCGATGCCAGCAGGAGCTTTCAGCGGTTCGAGCTGAAGCGGCTCCCGTTGACCTATCGCAGCGCGACCAACGAGACCGGCGCCGACAGTGAGTTGTCCGTGCGGATCGGGGATGTCGAATGGACCGAGCGCTCGACGCTCTTCGGCGCCGGGCCGAACGATCGCGCCTACACGATCCAGACCGACGAGCAGGACAAGCTCTGGGTCGTGTTCGGAGACGGCGTCCATGGTGCCCGGCTCCCGAGCGGCCAAAACAACGTGCGGGCGAGTTACCGCCAGGGTCTGGGTCGCGACGGCAACGTCGCGTCCGGCGCGATCACCCAGTTGATGACCCGGCCGCTCGGGCTGAAGGGCGTCAGCAATCCCGCACCCGCTGAGGGCGGCACGGATCCAGAGCCGGCCGATCAGGCGAGGCGGACGATGCCGCTGGGGACGCGCACGCTAGGACGCGCGGTGTCGTTGCTCGACTACGAGGACTTTGCGCTCGCCTTTACAGGCATCGCCAAGGCGCAGGCGCGGGTGCTGCAGCTTCGCGCCGGACCCACAATCACCATCACCGTCGCCGGGCAGGATGGCGCGCCGCTTTCGGAAGGGAACCCGGTACGCAATGCCCTGCGTCTGGCGTTACGAGACAGCGGCGATCCGTTCGTCAACGTGACGCTGCTGTCGTATCAGCACAGCACCTTCCGCATCGGGCTCAAGGTCAAGCGCGATCCGGCCTACGCGATCACGCAGGTGCTCGCCGCCGTCGAGGCGGCGTTGCGCGCGCAGTACTCGTTCGACGCCCGCAGTCTCGCGCAGCCGGTGCTGCAGTCCGATGTCATCGCCGTCGCGCACTCGGTGCCAGGCGTGATCGCCGTCGATCTCGACTTCCTCTATGGCGGCACGCTGCCGTTGTCCCAGGTGCCGAAGTCGCGGCAAGTGCGTCTGCTCGCGTCGCGCATGCGGGTGAGCGGAGGCGTGGCGTTGCCCGCCGAATTGCTCACGCTCCATCCTGGCCCGCTCGAACGGCTGGAGGAAATGACATGAGCAGCCTGAACGCCGAGCGCCTGTACAGGCTGCTGCCGGCGGTCTATCGCATCCGCGATACGCAGGAAGGCGAGCCCCTGCGCGCTCTCGTGTCGTTGATCGCACGTGAGATCGAGGCCATCGAGGAGAACGTCGAGCAGCTCTACGACGATCAGTTCATCGAGACCTGCGATTCGTGGGTGCCGTCGTACATCGGCGACCTGATTGGATACCGGCCGCTCCACGGCGTCGCGATCACCGTGCGATCGCCGCGCGCGGAGGTGGCCAACACGATCGGCTACCGGCGCCGCAAGGGAACCGCGGCGATGCTGGAGCAGCTCGCTCGCGACGTCACCGACTGGCCGGTGCGGGCGGCGGAATTCTTCGAGCAGCTGGCCACGACGCAGTACATGAATCACGTGCGGCTGCACGCTCCGGCGACCGCGCCGGTGCGATCGATGGTGCGGATGCGCCAATTGGGAGGCGCGTTCAATACCGTCGCCCACACGGCCGACATGCGCCGGCCGGAAGCCGGATCGGGTCGTTACAACATCCCGAACGTCGGCATCTTCCTCTGGCGGCTCGAGGCGTTCCGCCTGAGCAACGTGCCGCTCACGCCGGCCCCGGGCGATCCGACCGGCCGACGGCTCCGCTTCAATCCGCTCGGCGCCGATCAGCCGCTCTTCCGCACCCCAGTCACCGAGACGGTGATCTCGCACGTTGCCGAACCGATGAACGTGCCCGAGCCGATCGACCTCAGGTTGATGGCGGCGGCAACCGAGGCAGCGGTCGCCGATCCAAACATTCACGACGACTATGGCCCGGATGACAGCGTCCTGCTATCGCGGCCGGACTTGAATCCGGCGGATCCGCCCGTGCCGATCGACGTCGCGGACATCTGCGTCTGCGACCTTCGTGACGTGGCCACCGGATGGGCGCACGAGACGACGGTGGCCGCGACCGAGATTGCGATCGATCCACGACTCGGCCGCGTGGTCCTCGGCGCGAGCGTCACCGGGCCGATCCTCGGGACGTTTCACAGCGGCTTTTCCAGAAGGATTGGCGGCGGCGAGTACGAGCGAAGCCTTGCAGGCGATGGGCTGCCGCTTCAGCAGAACGTCGCGCGCGGCGGGCCATTGCAGGGGCTGCTCGATGCGATCGCGAGCGGTGGCCGGCTCACGATCCGCGACAGCCTGACCTACGCCGAAACGCCAACGTTCACTGTGGACACCGGAGCCGAGGTCGTGGTGACGGCACGCAACGGAGCGCGTCCGGTGATTGCGGCGACCGGCGCGATCCTTCTCGATATCGCTCCTCGCGGCAGACTCGTGCTCGAGGGGCTCGTCATCAGCGGCGCCGAGCTGCAAATGGTGGCCGCCGCCGACGATCAGGAACGGCAGCTGGTGCTGCGGCACTGCACGCTGGTGCCTGGTCTACGGCTGAATCCCGATGGCAGCGCGGTCTCTCCCGGAGCGCCGAGCCTGTCGGTGGCGCACCCGTTCGCCGCCGTCACGCTCGAGCACTGCATCGTCGGCCCGATACAGATCGATACCGATGCTCAGGTCCATCTGACGGACTGCATCGTCGATGCGGGATCGCCGGATGGTGTCGCGTTCGAAGGGACGGTGGCCGGAGGCGCCGGCGCCGAGATGACCATCGAGGAAAGCACGGTCATCGGCAAGATGCACGTTCGCCTGATGACGCTCGGATCCGACACGATCTTCTTCGCGCGTCTGGCACCCGGGGATTCGTGGAAGGCGCCGATCTGGGTCGATCGAAAACAGGACGGCTGCGTCCGGTTCTCATTCGTGCCGGCAGGGTCCCTCGTTCCGCGGCGATTCCGCTGCCTGCCCGACGATCGGCGTCCCGATGTGCTGCCTCACTTCACGTCGCTTCGCTACGGCGATCCCGGCTACGCGCAGCTGCGGCGGGCGACCGACGAGGCGATCCGCCACGGGGCGCACGACGAGGGAGAGATGGGCGTGATGCACCGGCTCTTTCAGCCCCAGCGCGAAACCAACCTGCGCATTCGTCTGGACGAGTACCTCCGGTTCGGACTGCACGCGGGAATCTTCTACGTCACGTAAGTGAAGCGATTACGGAGCCAGCATGGGTGCCGATCTTTCTCGTGTCCGCAGTAATCCGCTGCTCGACTTCGCCGGAGTGGAGCTCAAGCAGGGTGGCGTGGTGCTCGATGCCGATTTCAACGAGCTCGTCGCGGTCATCGACCGGCGTCTGCGCGCGGCCGCGAGCGATGTGCTCGGGCGGAACACCGCATCGCAGACCACGCCAGACGCGTTCCGGATTCAGGTGGTTGGAGGCACACTGCAGATTGGCAAGGGCCGGCTGTACGTCGATGGCCTCCTCGCCGAGAATCACGGCCGCCTGTCAGACGATCCGGCGAAGAAGGCCTTCGACCCGCTGATGGGCGAAGTGACGTTTGTCGATCTGCTCACGTATCCGACGCAGCCGTACTTCCCGAATCCGCCAGCGCTCCCCACCACAGGCCGCCATCTCGTGTATCTCGACGTGTGGGAACGCGAGGTCACGCACATCGAGCAGCCGGAGCTCGTCGAGATCGCGGTTGGCGTGGAGACGAGCTCGCGGAAACAGACCGTGTGGCAGGTCCGCGTGCTCACCCCCGACAGCGGCTCGGCGACCTGCGCGACGCCAGACGGCGAGGTGGATGGCTGGGCGTCGGTGATTGCGCCATCATCGGGCCGGCTCACCACGGGCACGTTCGACGTTCCTCCATCACAGGATCCCTGCGAGCTTCCGCCGACCGGTGGCTATCGTGGCCTCGAGAACCAGACGTACCGCGTCGAGATTCACGATCCGGGACAGGCGGGGGGGACGGCCACGTTCAAGTGGTCGCGCGAAAACGCCAGCGTCGCCAGCCGCGTCGCAAGCATGATCTCGGGAACCGAGCTCGAGCTGCAGACACTCGGCCGGGACGAAGTGCTGCGGTTCAACACCGGCGACTGGGTCGAGATTACCGATGACGTGCGGGAGTTCTCGCAGCGCGCCGGCGAGATGCGGCAGATCACGGTGAACGAAGCAGCGCGCCGGATCACGTTCGTGCCGGCGCTGCCAGCCGAGATGATTGCCGGATCGTTCCCGAACTCGGACTTTCCTCGCGACCGCAACCTTCGCGTCCGGCGTTGGGATCAGAAACACGACGTGCTGCGTACCGGGCCAGGCGGCACGACACCGGTGTTTCAGGATCTCGATGCGGGCACGACAGGTGTCATCACGGTGCCGGCAGCGGGTGTGACGCTTCTGCTCGAGCACGGAGTCACCGTGTCGTTCGGGTCGACTGGATCGGCGGGATTCCGCGCCGGCGATTACTGGGTATTCGCGGCGCGCACGGCGGATGCCTCCGTGGAGCCGCTCGTCAACGAGCCGCCGCGAGGCATCCATCATCACTACGGCCGCCTCGGCATCTGGGACGTCGCGGCGGGAACGGTGACCGATTGCCGCGGGCATTGGCCGCCGGCGAACGAAGGACACGACTGCAGTTGCACCGGATGCGTGACGATGGAGTCGCATGCGAGCGGGCAGTTTACAATCCAGGACGCCGTGAACCAGGTTCGTGAGACCGGCGGAACGGTGTGTATCGGGGTGGGGCAGTTTCAATTGCGCGAAGCGGTGCAGCTGACCGGTGTTCGTTCGGTCCGGATCAGAGGACAGGGATCGGCCACAGTGCTCGTGACCCCGGGCGCCGCGTTCACCATCACCAACGGCATTGCGCTGGCGATCGAAGACCTGGCGATTCTGTCGCTCGCCCGGAGCCCCGTGATTGCCGCACGCACGGTGCTGGGGCTGAGCCTGCAGCGTCTGCTGGTGTTCGTGCTCGCGTCGCGAGACTTCAACGCTCCGGCGATCACGCTGGCGGGGCTCGCCATCGGCGTGACGATTCGGGACAACGCGATTCTCGCTCCGACCGGCGTCGAGGGGCCGCCGACCGGCGGCGACGATCGACAGGACTTCCTGTTGATCGCGGCGCTGCGCGTTGACGAGAACGTGCTGTGGTGCGACCGCAGCGCCGTCGCGCTCGCCGGCCGTGCCCTGCATCTCATGGCCGCTCGCATTGACGACAACGATGTGGTCGGCTGCCGGCGCGGCGCGATCAACGCCCTGGGATTCTGCGGCCCGGGCGCGTCGATGCGGATCGCGAGCAATCAGTTCAACATCGGCGGTCCGGGCGTCACCGCATCGGTGGACGGACTGTGGATCGAACGGAACAAGCTCGACGCCGTCATCCGCGGCGAGACCGCGCCAGCGACCAATATCGGCATCCTGTTGCGCACGGGTCTCGATCCGAATGGATCCGATCGGGCGCAGATCCTGTCCAATCAGATCAGTGGCTTCACCGGCAGCGGGATCGCGATTCAGTCGCCGGTTCGCGATCTGATCGTCAAGGTGAATCAGATCGAGCGATGCGGCAACGGCATCGTGCTCGACGAGGACGCCAACTCCGCCAGCGTGTCGATCGACAACAACCATCTGATCGACATCGGTAGCAGCGCCGACGAGCAGTCGGCCTTCTCGGCCGGCATCGTCGTGACCCGGGTGGTGGCGGCGTCAATCTCGGGCAACGTGGTCCAGCGCGTAGGTCTTCAGACAGTACGCGGAACGCTTCGCGCGGGCATTGCCGCGTCTGGCGTCCAACGACTGCAGGTCACCGGCAACACCGTGACCGACATCGCGCCGCCGGGCGACTACATCGGCATCGGGGCGGGACTTCTGGTCTTCGCGGCATCGGCGGACGTGGACATCCGGCAGAATCACGTCGCCCGTGAGCTGGTGCCGACCTCGCAGGGGACGGGCCGTACCTCGTGGTTCGCGCTCTTCATGGACCAGCCGTTCGATCAACGGGTGGTGAGCCGTGTCGCCACGCGCGCGGCCGTGCGTCTCGACGATTCGCGCATGCTGGTATTCGGAAACAAACGACCCTTCGTGGTGGCGGCGTCGACCATCACCGACGTCACCGGTGCGGCAGCGGTACGGGCGGCGAGCACGAGCGTGCTCGGCAACGTGCTCGAGGCGCGCGGAAGTACGCCCGCGGTCGAGGTCCAGCTGACTGGCGACTGTCTGTTCAGCGACAATCGATGTGAGTTGCTTCTCAACATGAGCACCGCGGCCATACGCCTGGTGGCTCGGACCGCGATCGTGAACGCGAACCGCGTTCGCGGAGGTGAGCTGGGCTTCGATTTGAATTGCGATCCCAAGCGAATCACGGTGCTCGGGAACATCACCACCGCGGCGATCAGGGTCGCCAACAGCTCGCTCGAAGCCAAGTGGGAGCAGCTCAACGTGCGCGGCGCTTGATGCGCCGCCTGGAGAACACTCATGCGTGTCATCGTCGTCAACTCGCGGACTGATGTGAAGGCCCTGGATACGCGCCTCGGAAAGGACCGCGCCGGACGCGAGTTCGAGGCGATCGAAAAGCTCAACCCGCATGTTGACTTCACGCGAGTCGAGCCAGGTACGGTGATTCTCGTTCCCGACCCACCGCCGACGGCTGCGGGAGAGGACGACACGGACCGATCGATTCAGGGGCGCGCGTTCGACGATCTGCGCGAGTTGGTCAGCGACGGGCTCGAAGCGAGCACCGCCCGGATCAGGCGCGGCTTCGAGACGCTGTCGGCTGAAGCCAGGGATGTCACGGCGGCGCTCAAGTCAGCGCCGATGAAGCGGGCCATCGAGACAGACCCCGAGCTCAAGGCGCAGATCGAATCAGCCGCCGCGGTGTTCAAGCAGGACGCGGCGGATGCCAAGAGCGCCGAGCAGACGTTGAAGTCGATGAAGGATCGAATCGACGAAGAGCTCAACGGGCTCGCGAAGCTGCTCGGGTGAGCGGCGTCACGTGCAGTTGATCCGCTCGCAGGACACTCCGCCGTTGAAGATCACGACACCGGCGTTCGTGCCGATCTTCAGCATCACCGTCAGCTGGCCGTCCTGGGCGCTGCTGAAAGAAATCCGCTGCCGGAACACCGGGTTCCCGCGGCCACTGTAGCTCGCCTTCTCGGCGAAGTGACCCACCGGCTGCTCGGGCCCGCTGTTCGGTACGAAGGTGAGATCGCCTTCGACATCGATGGGTTCGGTGCGCGCCGACGCCGGAAACGGCGACGCCGGCGGTGCACCGTCCACACGGAAGATGGCCACGAAGTCCCACGTGGACCGGGATGTGGTCCGGCACGCGGGTAGCGGCCGGCACTCGTCGGCACGATCGCGGCCACCGAACTGACACCAGACGGGCTCGCGCTGACCGGGCGACGGCTCGTTCTCCTGGCGTACGTTCGGCGGTGTGAGGTTCACTGACATCTCGTCGCTGGACCAGCGCCGAATGACCGAGTGAGGATTGCCGGCGGTCAGGCCCGGATTGGCTGCGCGGCCGGCGATGACCTGTCGCGCGGCGGCATGCGCGGATCGTTCAGCGGCGTCGCTGGCCTCGCCGATTTCGAGTGACGCTGGATCGCCAGAGGCCTGGCCATGCTGCTGGACCACGTGCGCCAGTTCATGGGCCATGAGCGTGGCACCGGCGCTCGTTCCCGGCGAATGCTCACTCCGGCCAAAGACAATGTGCGGGCCGACGGCATACGCCCGCGCCCCGATTGACGCCGCTGACGAAGCCGCCTCGGGCCCGGCATGCACCCGCACGTGCGAGAAGTCAAACCCGAAGAGCGGCTCCATGTGCGCGCGAGTGAGGACGTCGAGCGGCTGTCCGGGTGATCTCAGCACTTCGTTGACGCGAGCGCGCGATCTGAGCGGCGCAATCGAGTCGGCGCTGGAATCGACAGTTCGACACTGCGTGAACGCCATGGCAACGAGTATCGCACGGCGGCTTGCTGGCGAGGTGGCCGCGCGCGCCCGCTCGCGATCCTCGCGACGCGCGTTGGCGGTGACGGCGATCGCCGGAAGCCGACCATGGCCATCGCCGAGCCGCCGCCACGCGGTCGATCAGGTCGTAGCGGGGGCATCGCGATGTCGGCGACGAGCAGATCGAACCTCATCGAGGACAGCGCCGACAGCGCGGTGTGAGCCGATGTGCCGCGCAATCGCCAGACCCAGTCCGAGGCCGTCGTTCCGGCGTGTCGACCTGCTGCGCCCTGACGAAACCGATCGAAGACGTAGGACAGCAGCTCGGGGCAATCGGTATGTGGAACACATGAACGGTGGAATGACGAGCACTCCCCTCATCGATTGATGGGGCTTGCATAATGCGCGGGTGAGCGGGTAGAGTCCCCTCAGCGACTGATGGGACTCACCAACACTCCCTCCGATTTGCTTCCTGGCACCCTGGAACTGCTGATCCTGAAAAGCCTCGGATCGGGCCCGAAGCACGGCTACGCGATCGTCGAACACCTCCGCGTGACGTCCAATGACATGCTGCATATCGGCGAGAGCGCGTTGTACCCCGCCCTCCAGCGATTGCTCTTGAATGGCTGGGCGAAAGCGGAATGGGGAGTCTCGGAGGCCAATCGGCGAGCCCGCTACTACCGGTTGACTCCCGCGGGCCGGAAGCAGCTTGCCGGCGAGCGCGAGGAGTTCGAGCGCATGGTCCAGGCGATCCAGTACGTCCTGGCAGCGACGTAGTGAGGAGGCTGGCATGGGCAAATGGTTACGTCGGCTCGCATACCTGCTCCGGCAATCGAGGCACGACGCAGAACTGCGCGAGGAGATCGAGGCTCACCGTTCGCTGCGCGCCGCGCACCTCGAAGGCGAGGGCCTGACGGCGCAGGAAGCGAACGATGCCAGCCGGCGAGCGATTGGCAACGTGTTGCTGGCCCGCGAGGATGTCCGAGAGATCTGGGTCGGCTCATTGCCCACGTTCTGGCAGGACGTTCGCTATGGCGTGCGCATCCTCCGCAACAACGCGTTGTTTACCGCCGTTGCGGTCGTCACGCTCGCGCTGGGCATCGGCATCAACACCGGCATCTTCACGGTCCTGAACGGTGTGCTCTTTCGCGACCTGCCGGCTCCGGCGGCACACGAGCTCGTCTCGATCGCGCAAGCCGTCGAGGGTGGGCAGTTCACTGCGACAGCCGGATCCGACACATTCACGGTTTCCGAGTACCACCGCTATCGCGATCGCGCGCAGTCGCTTTCCGGCGTGCTGGCCCACTCCGATCCCAGGGAGACGACGCTCGGCGGCGATGTGCCGCAGGAGGTCTTCGGCGCCATCGTCAGCTGCAACTACTTCACCGTGCTGCAGCAGCGTCCGGCGCTCGGGCGAGCGCTGATCGAGCAGGACTGCGAACCCGGCGCGCCGCCGGTCGTCGTGCTCGGTCACGGTGTATGGACCATAACGTTTGACTCAGATGCGGCGATCGTGGGACGCAGCATCGAGCTGGATCGGCGGCGGTTCACGGTGGTCGGCGTTGCCGCTGACGGGACCTACGGCGCCTCGCCGATGAGGACCGCCTATTTTGCTCCCATCAGCGCAGAGCCGCTCCTGTGGCCGGGCGAGTCACGCTTCAGGGAGGAGAACTATCGCTGGCTGCACCTGATCGGCCGCCGCAGCGACGACAAGGGCCTCGAGCAGGTGCGTGCGGAGCTTGGTGTCATCGCGTCACAGATCGATCGACAGCAGCCTCCTCGGCAGACGAGGCTGGCGATCGACCGGGCGAGGCCGATGACCGTGCCCCCCGCCGTTCGCGGTGTAGCGACAGGCGCCGCGGCTGTCCTGATGGCGGCGTTCGGACTGGTGCTGTTGATCGCGTGCGCCAACGTCGCGAATTTGCTGCTCGCGCGGGGCACGGCAAGGCGTCAGGAAATCGCGATACGTCTCTCGCTTGGTGCGAGCCGCGGGCGCATCATCCGCCAGCTGCTCACCGAAAGCCTACTGATCTCGATCGCCGGCGGGCTGCTCGGCACGGTGCTCGCGCTGTGGTCGTTTCAGACGCTCGTGGCACTCGCGCTGCCTACAGCGCTGCCTCCCGAGATCCCGGCGTTCACATGGGATCTGGACTTCAGCCCGGACACTCGCGTGCTGCTCTTTGCTCTGATCCTGACACTCGGAACGAGCTTTCTGTTCGGACTGCTGCCGGCCCTGCATGTGTCCAAGCCGGATCTGAACGGTGTCATCAAGCAGGAGACCGCGGGCTCGGGCGGCAGCCGCCGCGGCGGACGGTTGCGGGGAACGCTCGTCGGCGTGCAGGTCGCGTTGAGCATGGTGTTGATGATCTCGACCGGGCTCCTGCTCCGCGGGTTGTACGCCACGTATACGATCGATCCCGGTTTCGCTTACCGCGACGTCGCGTTCCTCTCTTTCGGCACCGACTTCGGCCCTGCCACAGTTGTGAACCAGCGACTGATGGACCAGGTCGCCGCGTTGCCCGGCGTGCAAGCGGTCGCCTTTGCCGCGCAAACGCCGTTGGGAGAGTCGATGATGGGAGGCGCGATCCGCCTTCCTGGTGAGACCAAGCAACAGGCGCGGTTCGCCGAGTTCGACCAGGTGACGCCGGGATTTTTCTCTCTGCTCGATATTCCAATCGTTCGCGGTCGCAACTTCACCGAAGCCGAGAGCGCGAACGCGCGGCGCCAGACCGGCACGCGGCCGGTCATCATCAGCGAGACGGCGGCGCGCAGCTTCTGGGGCGACGGAGACGCGATCGGCCGCACCCTGCTGAGTGACGACATGAAGGGTGGCGACATCGCGCTGGAGGTCGTCGGCGTCGCGGCCGATGCGCAGTTGACCTCACTCGGCACGATCGTGCCTTACATCTACCAGCCCGGCTCCCCGGGAGGAGTGCTGCTGATCAAGAGCCGCGCGGACTTCGCGGCGACGGCGTCGGGCATCCGTTCGCTCGTGCGGGCGAGCGATCCGAGCGTCGCTTTTCGCGTGCTGCCGCTCGAAGGCAACGTCGCGTGGTGGCGCGGCGTCTCCAGCATGGTAACGACGCTTGGTGCGGGACTCGGCGTATTGGCCCTGGTGCTGGCCTCAGTCGGTATCTATGGAGTCGTCTCGTTCGCGGTGAGCAGACGCTTGCGCGAGATCGCCATCCGGATGGCGTTAGGAGCAACGGCTCGCGACGCGCTCCGCACCATCCTTCTTCAGGCGTTGCGCCCTGTTGTCATCGGAGCCGTCATCGGGATCGTGGCAGCCAGCGCCGTGTCGCGCATCCTGTCGAGCGTCCTGTTCGGTGTGAGCCCCGCCGATCCCATCGGGCTCGGCGGCGCCGCGCTGCTGGTGTTCGTGGTGGCGTTTGCGGCGGGCGTTATGGCTGCCCGACCGGTGACACGCGCCGACCCGACGGCCGCACTGCGTTACGAGTGACCGCCGCGAGGAAGCTGAGAACCGGCCGCAAATATGGGTATTCCGCTCGGGAATATCGGATTTTCGCCCTTGAACTGATCGTCCAGTCGTGCGACTCTCGGCGGGTGCGGCGCCTGCGTGGGCTTGCCCTTGCTGCCAGTGTGCTTCTGGCCGGCTCGATCAGCTCCCTGAGCGGTCAGTCAACGACTGCCCCAGTGGTGCCGACGACGTCCGCGTCGCCGCCGACGTCCGCGTCGCCGACGACGTCCGCGTCGCAGAGTCAGCGCGCACTCCTCGACAAGTACTGCGTCACCTGTCACAGCGATCGACTGAAGACCGCGAATCTTTCGCTGCAGGGACTCGACGTGGCCAAGGTCGCCGACCACGCCGAGGTGTGGGAGAAGGTGATCCGCAAGCTGCGCGCTGGTGTCATGCCGCCGCCGAGTCTTCCGCGACCGCCACTGACGGACTATGACGGATTGCGCGATTGGCTCGAAGGGGAGATCGATCGCGTCGCTGCGACGAAGCCGAACCCGGGCTCCGTGGTGCTGCATCGGCTCAATCGAACCGAGTACGCGAACGTCATTCGCGACCTGCTGGACCTGCGCATCGACGTCACCACGCTCCTGCCGCCTGATGATTCGGCCAACGGCTTCGACAACATCGCCGGGTCGCTCACGCTGTCGCCAACGTTGCTGGAGTCGTATACGACCGCCGCGGCTCGTGTCGCGCGCACCGCCGTTGGGTATTGGAAGTCACCGACGGAGGCCACCTATCTGACGTCGAGCGATGCCTCGCAGAATCATCGCCTCGACGGGATGCCGTTCGGCACACGCGGTGGCATCGTCGCCCAGCACGATTTTCCCGCCGACGGCGAGTACAAGTTCTCGATTCAGAACTTCGGGATCGGCAGCTTCATTCCTGGAGAGCAACTGGCGCTCATCGTCGATGGTGAGCGCGCGCACGTCTGGCCGTATCGCGGCGTCGGCCTCAATGTGGGCATGACCGTGGACGCCGACGGCACGCTCGAAGTCACCATTCCCGTTCGGGCGGGTTCGCGTGTCGTCGGTGCCACCTTCATCGCCAGCAATTACCGCCCCAGTCTCGACATCATCCGTCACTACGATCGCCAATCGCTCGAGAACAACACGATCCCGCAGCTGCAGTACTACCCGGCGATCGGGTTCGTCCGGATTCAAGGGCCGTTCAACGCGCAGCGTCCGCACGATTCGGCGAGCCGGCGAAAAATCTTCGCGTGCCGTCCCGCCTCCGTCGAGGCTACGGCGGGCAAGCCCGTGACCGCACCCGACGAAGAACGTTGTGCCCGGCGGATTCTGACGACCCTCGCGCGCCGCGCCTATCGTCGTCCACCGACAACATCCGAGATCACCGCGGTCATGGCCTTCTTCAGTGAAGGACGCAAAGGCGCGACGTTCGAGGACGGCATCGAGTACGGGCTGCGCTTCCTGCTCTCGAGCCCGCAGTTCCTCGTCCGCGCCGAGCGCGAGCCTGCAGCGGTTCGCGCCGGGCAGACCTACCGCGTCACCGATCTCGAACTCGCGTCGCGATTGTCGTTCTTCTTGTGGAGCAGCATTCCAGATGACGAGCTGATCGCGGTCGCCGCTCAGGGGCGACTGAGTCAGCCAACTGTGCTCGCGCAGCAGGTGCGCCGAATGCTGAATGATCCTCGGTCCGACGCGCTCGTCACCAACTTCGGCCAGCAGCTCCTGTATCTGCGCAACCTGCCGGCGACGTCGCCGGACGGCATCTACTATCCGAACTGGGACGACGAGCTGCGGCAAGGTCTCAAGCGCGAGTCTGAGCTGTTCTTCGAGAGCGTCCTGCGGGAGGATCGCGGCGTCCTCGATCTGCTGACGGCCGATTACACGTTCGTCAACGAGCGTCTGGCGAAGCATTACGGCATTGCGAATGTCTACGGCTCGCGCTTCCGCCGTGTGACGCTGCCGCCGCAAATGGATTACCGGCGCGGTCTGCTCGGCAAGGGCAGTTTCCTCGCCGTGACCTGGACGCAGAACTTCCGTTCGTCGCCAGTGAAGCGCGGTGTGTGGGTGCTGGAGAACATCCTCGGAACCCCGCCGCCGGAGCCACCGGCCAATGTCCCTGCGCTCGAGGACACGAAGAGCGCTGACGGCAAGGTACTGACGCTGCGGGAGCAGATGACGATCCATCGCACCAATCAGCCCTGCGCCGGATGCCACGCCATCATGGACCCGATCGGATTTGCGCTGGAGAACTTCGACGCTGACGCGAGCTGGCGCACCAAGCAGGGCGGCGACGGCGGTATGCCGATTGACGCGAAGGTGAAGCTGTACGATGGCCAGGACATCGTCGGACCTGCAGGATTGCGCAACGCGCTGCTGCGATATTCACCGCAGTTCGTCCGGATGTTCGTCGAGAAGTTGATGACGTACGCGGTGGGCCGGGGCATGGAGTACACCGACATGCCCACTATTCGGACGATCACGCGCGACGTGGCGAAGGACGACCATCGATTCTCGGCAATCGTCCTGGGTGTGGTGAAGAGCCCACAGTTTCAGATGAGAGTGAAGAGTACTGACGCGCCGGTAAGCACGAATTGACGAGGACGTTATGTTTCTGACGAAGAGGCACATCCCGCGACGGACGTTTCTCCGAGGTGCTGGTGTCACACTCGCGCTCCCGCTGCTCGACTCGATGCTGCCGGCATTCACGCCGTCACGGCTGACGGCCGCCGCGCCCGTGAAGCGGTTCGTCGGCATCTGGCATCCGCATGGCGCAGCGCCCGGCTATTGGAGCCCGCTGAAGTCCGGAAAGGACTTTGAGTTCTCGTTCATCACCAAACCGCTCGAGGCGTTTCGCACTCGTACCGTCTTGATCAGCGGGCTCGACATGCCCGAAGCGATGGCCACGACTGATGAACCGGGCGGCGATCACGCGCGCGGCGCGGTGCTGCTGTCTGGGGCGCGGCCGCGGCGCAACGCCGTCAGCCCGTTCCTTGGCGTCACGGTGGATCAGCACATCGCCAACAAATACGGCCAGGACACGATCCTGTCGTCGCTGCAGCTCGGCGTCGAGGACACTGGCAATTTCGGCAACTGCAACTGGGGCTACAGCTGCGCCTACACGAACTCGATTTCATGGGCGTCGCCGACGCAGCCGCTGCCGACGCAGGTGAACCCGCGTGTGGCGTTCGAACGGCTGTTTGGCGATGGCGCCAGCACTGAAGAACGGCTCCGCGATCGTCAGCGCAACGCCAGCATCCTCGACGCCGTCGTCGCGCAGCTCGGCGCATTCAAGACCAGTCTCGGCGTCGGCGACAAGGCGCGCATCGATTCCTACGTCGAGAACATTCGCGAGCTTGAACGGCGCATCACGATCGCGATGAGCAATGCGGTCAAGGAGCCAGAGGGTGACGTGCCGTTCGGGTTACCGCAGAGCAAGCACGATCACTTCCGCCTGATGTACGACCTGATGGCGCTCGCATTCGAGGGCGACATCACGCGCTCGATTACCTTCATGCTCGGCCGCGATCTGAGTGGCGCCAGCTTCCCCGAGTCAGGTTACACCGGCGGCTGGCACGGCACGTCGCATCACGGCGACAAGCCGGAGAACATCGCCAACTACTCGAAGGTCAATCGCTATCACGTGCAGAACCTCGCCTACTTCTGCGAGAAGTTGAGCAAGATGGCCGACGGCGACGGGACGGTGCTGGATCATGTGCTGATCTACAAAGGCAGCAACATGGGCAACTCCCATCGTCACGCGCACGAGAAAGTGCCGGTGATTCTCGTCGGTGGCATCGACGGGACGTTCAAGGGGAACCGCCATCTGGTCTTCCCGGACAACACGCAGCGGACGTCGAACATGCTGCTCAGCATCCTGCATCTGTACGGGATCGAGATGGACAAGATCGGGACAAGCAACGGCCGCCTGCAGCCCTTGGAGATGGTGTAGCTCGAATGGAAGAACACACTGCCCACGACACACCGAGGCACCGAGGCACAGGGGACAACAAATCATTCTCCGTGTCTCTGTGCCTCGGTATGTCGGTGTGGGCGTGTGTCGTCGGGATCGTATGGGCGATGACCGCGCCTCTTTCCGCGCAGCTGGCCGGGCGTCCGACGCGTCCGCAAGTTGTGCCGCCGCAGGGACCGGTGCGGCAGGTGATCTTCAAATACTGCACGAACTGCCATGGCATCGATGACTATGCCTACAGCACGCTCGATCGCGCCAAGTGGGACGCCCTGATCACCGCCAAGCACAGCGGGATGAATGTGCCTTTGCCGGGGCAAGACAGGGCGATCCTGCTGGACTGGCTCGAGCTGCGTTTCGGCCCGACCACCAAGCCGTTCCCGCGCGCATACGTCGCGCCTGAAGTGACGACGTTCTTCTCGGATGCGGAAGGTGAGGCGCTGGTGAAGCGCGCGTGCACGTCGTGTCATGGAATCGATCGGGTGAACGGCGCCCGCTTCGCTCCAGAACGTTGGCGCGTCGTCACCGTGGATATGCGTGAGCGCGGCGCCAAGCTCGAAGACGAGGAACTGGAGCGGTTGGTGGAGTGGCTGGGACGGACCAAGGGTACGAACGACAGTGAGAGGCAGTAGCCAGCGCCACGCCACCACCCGGCCAGACGCGTGGCGAACGCTCGTCGCGGGTCTGACGACCGCAGTGGCGATGCTCGTTATCGTCAACGCCGGTCGCACATTCGCCGATGGCCTGGCCGCCGAAGCCGCAGCGGAGGGAACTCCGGCGCTGAAGCTGAAGGCGAGCGTGATCGGCGCAAGCGCGCCGACGGCACCCCTGACGATCGAGTTGTTCCGCTGGTCGACCGATGTCGAGCGTGCGCCACTGCTGGCGGCGCTCGCGGCACCGCCTCCCGTTCCTCCAGGCGCGGCCCCCGCAGCTCCAGCAGGTCGCGCCGGCCGTGCAGCGCGCGGTGGCCGTGCTGCCGCGCCGCCGCTGAGCCCGATCGAACGGCTCACGAATGCGATCAAGGCGGCGCCGACCGTCGGCTTCATCTGGGGTGACGGCCCGACGGGCTACTCGATCAAGTACGCGTGGCGTGCCTCGTCGCCGAACACGGCGGAACGAGTCGTACTGGTGACGGACCGGCGACTTGGTGCGAACGTGACATCGTGGCCGGCGCCGGTCGCATCGTCGGTTGGCGCGGAGTTCACGGTGGTGGAGATGCGAATCGACGGCAAAGGCGTTGGCGAGGCCAAGAGCTCGCTGACATCGCCCCTCGTCGTTGATGCCACGGCGAACACAATCGCCATCGATAAATACGCAGACGCACCGGTGTTGCTCAAGGTGACGAGATGAGATCGATCACGCGAGGCACGTCCAAAAGGACGTGCCCTACGATGCTCGGATTAGTGCTCCTAGTCGGAGCAGGTCTGGCGTACGCGGCGACCACGGACGTCGCTGACGCGGCGAAACGTGGCGATCGCGACGCCGTGCGAGCCGCTCTGGCGCGTAAGGCCGACGTCAATGCCGCGCACATCGACGGCACCACCGCACTGCATTGGGCGGCCGAGCGTGATGACCTCGATATGGCCGACCAGTTGATTCGCGCCGGTGCGCGAGTCACCGTCCGCACGAGAGAAGGCGTCACACCGCTTCAGCTCGCGGCCACCAACGGCAGCGCGTCGATGATCGATCGGCTGCTGAAGGCTGGCGCCGATCCCAACGCGCCGTTGAGCGCCGGCGGCGACACCGCACTGATGATGGCGTCGCGAACCGGCAAGACCGACGCGATTCGCGTGCTCGTCGAATCGGGCGCCAACGTCAACGCGAAAGAGACATGGGGCGGAACGACCGCGCTCATGTGGGCGGTGTCGGAGGGACACGCCGACGCGGCCCGGCTGCTGCTCGGGGCCGGCGCTGATGTGAACGCGCGATCGAATTACGTCGCGGCTGCGAACGGACGTGGCTTCGAGGGCCGCACACCGCTGTCCAATCGCACCGATCCCAAGACGGAAGAATTCGCCAGCGGCTGGTTGACACCATTGACGATGGCTGCCCGCGAAGGCGACGTCGAGATGTCCCGCGTCCTCGTGAACGCAGGCGCCGACATCAATGCCGCGACTGGCGACGGCAAGACGGCGCTGGCGGTGGCGATCTTCAACGGCAACTACGAGGTGGCGTCATTTCTCGTGGACAACAAGGCCGACGTGAACACGGCCGACGCGCAGCGGTTCACGCCGCTGTTCTGGGCGGTCGATCGCCGCAACATGGAAACGGCGCCGAACTTCCCGTGGATGGTGACCGCCGATCCGATGCCGCTCATCCGCAAGCTGCTCGATGCGGGCGCCAATCCAAACGCGCTCGTCAACAACACGCCGCGCGCGCGGATGCGCGAAGGCTCGCCCCGTATCGTCTTTGCGACGGCGCTGATGCGCGCGGCATTCGCGGCGGATCTCGAGCTCGTCAAGCTGCTGCTCGAGCGCGGTGCCGATCCCAAGATCCTTTCCAAAGACAGCGAGACGATGCTCTCCGCGGCGGCCGGCCTGGCGTTCATTCATGGTTATCACCGAGGAAAATTGCCAGAGGAGCGGCTGCAGGTCGTGAAGCTGTTCGTCGAGTTGGGTAACGACGTCAACTGGGCCGACGACTACGGGATCACGCCGCTGATGGCCGCCGGCAACTACGGCAGCGTTCCGATCATTCAGTATCTGATCGATGCCGGCGCCGATCTGTCAGCCCACGATCTTGGCAAGAAGAATGATGGCCAGTTCGGCTCGAGCAACGAACCGCTGATGCCGATCGATTACGCCATCGGCGTCGGGACATTCGTGCCCAACAACGCCGTGATCATTCACGAAGATGCTGTCGCCTTGATGGCCAAGGTCATGAAGGAGCGCGCCATCACACACACCACGTCCGAGTGCACGCTGCGGGGCTTCAGCTGTTCGCAGGTCAAAGTCGATCCGAAGGTCGCGACCCCGGCGGAGATCGTGCGCGCGCGAAAGTTTGCGACCGGCCACCAGATCGAAGGGCTGACCGGCGGCCTCGAAGCGAAGTAGAACGGGCCCCTACCAGTTCTGGATGACGTTCAGTTGTCGCGGCACTGAGCCCTCGTCGCGCCGGATCATCAGGAACCGCTTGCCATCGGGCGACACGTCGTAGGACTCAAACTTGATGAAGTAATTGGCGCGATCCACCAGGCGCCGGGGCATCCCCAACGTTCCGTCCGGCTGGATCTCCACGCCGACGATCGCGTCGCCAGTCACGTAGAACAGCTCGCGGCCATCGCGCGACCACCGCGGCTGGAATCCTCCACCCGTCGAGACCAGTATGCGGTTCGCGCCGCTCGGATAGGCCTGCACGTACACTTCGTAACGCCCCGACTCATCGGAGGCATAGGCGACTCGCGTCCCATCGGGGGAGAAGCGGCCCTCGGTTTCATTGGCCGAGGTGACCCGAAGCGGCTTCGCCTCACCGTTTGGCTCGAGCACCCACAAGTCCCTGCCCGTGTCGTTGAGTTGTTCCATGAACAGCACCCGGCCATCGGCCCCGACCGACATCGGGAATTGATTGGCTGGCCGTTCCAACAGTCGTTGCGCCGCTTGTGATCCGTCGGCTGGCTGCGCGTACAGGTCCCAGTCGCCGCCGCGGTTGGACGCATACACGATGCGGGCGCCGTCGCGGCTCCACTGCGCGTATAAGTTGCTGGTGGTTGCGCTCGCCGTGACGAGGCGGCTGCGCGTGGCCCGCTGCAGATCGTGCACCCACAGATCGAGTCCGTGCCGCACAATCGCCTTCTGCCCATCGGGAGACAACGTCACCTCGCGATAGAGATCCTGCTGCGGGGTGGTCGATGCCGCGCTGCCATCCCTGCTCACCCATACGAGGGAAGTCTTGGTCGGATTCGCGGGCACATAGACGGCCGTGCCGCTTGCTGACACGGCGATCCAGCTGACGGGTTCGTTCTCAACGTCGAAGTAGACGTCCCGCAGGACCGATGTGTCGGCGGTCGTCGCTACCGGGGCGTTCGCGTCGAACGGTGCTGCACGCAGCCCGCCCGCTTGATCGCCGATCAGGAGCCGGCCGCCGGTGGCATCGTAGATTGCAGCCGCGAACGCATTTGTCTGCATGATCGCCTGCCAGTCGTGCGAGGCGACTGAGAAGAGCGCGGTGCCGAGAGCCCGCCCCCAGATCTGAAACAGAAAACGTCCTGCGCCAGGCAGGCGAACAGGGTAGACGTGTGCATAGCCCTTCTCGGCGCCATCCGGCCGCGTTAACGATTCGGGCGTGCCCCCTGCCGCACGAACGCGCATCAGCCCCGAGCCCAGCGTCGGCGCGTACACGATCGTGTCGTCCTCGCTCCAGAAGCCTCCGTATCCCACCGCTGCGTCGGCGACTCTGATCGGGGTACCGCCGCTGACCTCTGCTTTCCACAATCGTGCTTGCGCGAAGAAGGCGACCCACTTTCCATCGGGCGAGAAGAACGGCTGCTTCGCGCCGCTCGACCCGGCCACCGATCTCACCTCGAAGTCGTCGAGCTCGCGCAGATACAACTGCGGCTCGTCAGATCCCTGTCGCGCTGCGTATGCGACGGTTCGCCCATCCGGTGTGATCGCGGGATATGAGGTCAACTCCTGGCCGGCCGGCAGCGCAATCGACAGTCGCGCCGGCGTCTTCGGCGCAGCTTCCGGCCTTCCCCACACAGCCGCGAGCGCAGCAAGCGTGACCAGTGCGAGCGCGGCGATCGCCCATGTCGTCGGGCGTTTCCATACCGCAGCCGACGCAACGCGCGCCGTCAGTGCCGCGGGTTCCTCGGCCAGCAGCCGACGCGCATCGCCGATCGCCGCCAGACGATCCTTACGCTCTTTCTCCAGGCACCAGCGCAAGAGCGGATGCACTCGCGCGGGCGCTAACGTGATATCGGGATTGCTGTTGAGAACCTGGCCCAGGATCTCGACGGCGGACTCGCCGTGGAACATGGTCTTGCCGGTCAGCAGCTCGTGGACGATCACGCCGAATGCCCAGATGTCGGCTCGCTGATCGGCGGCCTTGCCTTTGGCTTGTTCGGGGCTCATATACGCCGCAGTTCCAACCAGTGTCCCGATTTGCGTGGCGTCCACTGTGAGCGTCGGGGAATTCTCCAACATGGAACTGGGACCCGAGCCCGGCCCCAGTCCCTTGGCGAGACCAAAATCGAGGATCTTCACGACGCCCGCGGGCGTGACCTTGATATTGGCCGGCTTCAAGTCTCGATGGACGATGCCCTTCTCGTGGGCGGCTTCGATGCCGTCGATGATCTGCCGAAGGATCGGCAGCGCCTCGGCGAGCGGCATCGGTCCGCGTAGCGTCTCGCCTTCGACAAACTCCATGACCAGGTAGTTCGGCGCGACGTCGTAGAGGTGACAGATGTTGGTGTGATTCAGCGCCGCGATCGCGCGCGCCTCGCGGGTGAAGCGCTCCGTGAACTCGACGTTCGAGACTTTGATCGCGACATCGCGATTGAGGCGAGAGTCGTGGGCGCGATACACCTCGCCCATGCCACCTTTGCCGACCAGCGTCAGGATTGCGTACGGACCGAGTGTGTCGCCTGGGGAAAGAGCCACCGAATCACGGGATTCTATTACGAACGGACCATATAATCGGCGCCAGTGAGGTCACCGATGCTGGCGACTGAGCGTCCCGTCCGGATCGCGCTTGTGATCGGAACGATCGCCTTGCTCATCGTGGCGGTCGCGCTGTCAGCGGAACAGGCCAAGCCTGCCGCGCCGATGAGGGTCGAGAAGGTGAAGGACGGCCTCTACGTGATCCGAGGTCCGTTCAATCGGTGCGCGCCGAACGGCTGTACCCCGGCCTATGGTGACGATGGCCTGCTGCACGAAGCGGGCGACGTGGCAGTTCGCGTCACGTCCGAGGGGCTGGTTCTCGTCGACAACAAGTATCAGGAGAACGTCGCTGAGATTCTGGAGCAGGTGAAGAGCATCAGCCCACTGCCGGTGAAATACGTGCTGAACACGCACCATCACACCGACCACGCCGGCGGCGACGCATCATTCATCACCACGACCGAAATCATCGCGCACCGGAACGTGCGCGAGAACTTCCTCCGCAACAAGCAGCCGGGCGCGCCGCGCGTGACGTTCAACGACCAGGCGTCGGTCTTCCTCGGTGGAATAGAGGCTCGCGCCTACTACTTCGGCCGCGGGCATACCAACGGCGACGCGGTGATCTATTTCCCCGACCTGCGCGTCATCCACACCGGCGATCTGATCACCGAGGGGATGCCGGTAATGGATTACCGCAATGGCGCCAGTGCCGTGGAGTGGGTGTCCGTACTCGACAAGATTCTCCAACTCGACTTCGACGTCGTCATACCCGGCCACGGACCGCTGCTCAACAAAGAGCGTATCCGCTCCGAT
>Ga0126304_10000129_pt1 | contig 24311 bp, 24 predicted proteins | sample Plot25_FD_92538 | JGI IMG/M metagenome (GOLD analysis project Ga0126304, IMG submission 92538) | Serpentine soil microbial communities from UC McLaughlin Reserve, CA, USA - Plot25 | ecosystem: Environmental > Terrestrial > Soil > Grasslands | place: USA: UC McLaughlin Reserve, Lake County... | reverse complement strand
GAGGCAACCTGGGTCTTGAACGGCTGGTTGCCCGTCAGGAGGACCACCGAGCCGAACTCGCCCACGGACCGGGCGAAACCCAGGGCCGCCCCCGAGAGTATGGCCGGCGTGAGGGTGGGTAAGATGATCCGCCTGAAGGTGGCGAAGCCGCTCGCCCCCAGCGAAGCCGCCGCCTCCTCCATGTCGCGGTCCAGCTCGAGAAGCACCGGCTGAACGGCCCTGATGACGAACGGAAGGGTGACGAAAAGCAGCGCCATCGCTACGGACGCCTTGGTGTAGGCGATGTTCAATCCCAGAGGGCTCCTGGGACCGTAGAGCGCGAGCAGCGTGAGGCTAGCCACGATGGTAGGCAAGGCGAAGGGGAGGTCTATGATCGAGTTTACGGTCCCCTTACCCCTGAACGAGTCGCGCACGAGTACCCAGGCAATAATGGTCCCGGCGACGACGTTGATGGCCACGACTACCAGCGAAGCCAGTAAGGTGAGCCTGAGTGCGGCGAGGGCCTGCGGGTTGGTGACCGCCCGTACGAAACCGTCGATCCCGTCCTGCGTGGATTGCCACACGACCGCGGCGAGCGGGATTAGAACCAGGAGGCTGAGGTAGGTGATTACCATCCCGCGGCTGGCGAGGCTGCCCTCGCTCTTGGGCGCGGAGGCTCCGGTCGCAGTCTGTGCGTTGCCCGTGACGCTCACTACTCCGTCGGCTCCCCGACTTCACGCTCGATGTCAGCCATGATGCTACCCTCAGGGTCGAAGAACTCGTCCATGACCGTGTCCCACCCTCCGACCTCCTCGATCGTGAACAGACCGGGAGGGACGGGGAAGTCGAACTTCTCGAACTCCTTCTCGACCACAGGACGGTAGCCCTTCTCGCCCCACGTGTGCTGCGCCTCGGGCGTGCGGAGGAAGTCGACGAACGCCTGCGCCTCATCGGGGGCCCTGCTATCGTTGGTCACCGCGATGGGGTTCTCTATGAGGATCGTCTCATCCGGCACGATGTAGTCGAGCTCCTCGCCCTGCTGCTGGGCGGCGATGGCCTCGTTCTCGTAGGCGAGCAAGACGTCGCCCTTCCCGCCGGTGAAAGTCGTCAGAGAATCGCGGGCGCTCGCGTCCTGCACCGTGACGTTATGGAAGAGCTTCTCGAGGAAATCTACACCTTCTTGCTTGGATTTGCCCTGCTCGAGCTGAGCCCCGTAGCCGGCCATGACGTTCCAGCGGGCGCCGCCCGAGGTGAACGGGTTCGGCGTGATCACCTCTACCCCGGGCTTGGTCAGGTCACTCCAGTCCTCGATGCCCAAAGGGTTGCCCTTGCGCACGGCGATGACGACTACCGAGTCGGTCACCATGCCGTCGTACTCGTCCTTGTTCCAGTCCGGATCGACGAGCCCGGCGTCGACGAGGCGGGTCATGTCAGGCTCGAGCGAGAACTCCACCACGTCGGCCGGCAACCCCGACTCGACCGCCCGGCTCTGCTCACCCGAACTGTCATATGAGGTCTTGAACTCTACCCCTTTGCCAGCGTGGGTCTTCCGGAACTGCGGTATCAACGCATCGTAGGCCGCCTCCGGTGTCGAATAGGCCACCAGAGTGAGGCTCGTGCTTCCACCGCCCCCGGCACTGGAGGAGCCCCCGCAGCCCGCCAGGATTACCACACTTACGAGCGCTAGCAATACAGCAGCATACCTCCCGACCGTTACCATCCTCTTGTGCTCCCTCATCTTCCCCTTTCACGTGCGCCTTTGTTCATCACTACTAGTTTGTTAATTAGTTTAGTGGACAATTGTGAGCGAAAGCAACACTAAATCAGCACCTTGTGCTTGTCAACCCTCAACGAGGAGTTTTTGCACGAGGCCGGCCTCTGCCGGCGGATATCCCAGGACCTGCTGCACCGCAGATCAGCCCAGCTGGCAGCAAAGAGTTGCAAAGATGCGCAAGCGCACCTTACAGGTCCTCAACCGTGCCGGGGTACCAGCATCTTGGGCCAGAACGGCCCAGAATGCCAGAATAACAGAGTTGCACAAGGGCCAAGAATTGTTTGGAAATCTTAAAAATTCTACGCAAATACTCTTGACTCTGCGCCCATACTGTTTTAGAGTCCCCATCGCTATTGTTAACAAAATTAGTAGACAAAGATAGCAAGAGGGGAGAAGAGATGGAGCGTCCCAACGTGGTGATGATCGTGGCGGACACGTTCCGCAGGGATCATCTGGGGTCCTACGGCAACCCGTTTATCAGCACGCCGCACATAGACGAGTTCGCGAATTCTTCTGTGGTTTTCGACCAGCACGTGGTCTCATCCTTTCCCACCATGCCGGCCCGGGCCGACATGTTGACGGGGACTTTTTCGTACACGCACATGGGTTGGGAGCCCTTGCCGCGGCACCTTACGACGTTGCCGGACGTGCTCTCCAAGGCCGGCTACCACACGATGGGGGTCGTGGACACGCCGTTTTTTGTTCGCAACGGCTTCGGCTACGACCGCGGCTTCGACGACTTCATCTGGGTGAGGGGCCAGGGCGACGACACCAGGCCGCACGAGCGGGCCGACGCGCGTTCGACGTGGCGTTCCGAGGAGGACAGGATGGTCGCGCGCACGGTCACGCAGGCCGAGCGGTGGCTGGAGCGTCACCACGACGAGCAGTTCTTCCTCTACGTCGATACGTGGGATCCGCACGAGCCATGGGACGCGCCGGATTACTACACCAGGAAGTACAGGGAAGATTACAAAGGGGAGCAGATCTACCCCGCCTACGGCAACTGGAAGAAGGCTGGCCTCGAAAAGGACGACGTGGACCTCGGGCACGCCACGTACTGCGGCGAGGTCTCCATGGTGGACTTCTGGATCGGACGCCTCCTCCACAAGCTCGACGCGTTGGGTCTCAGGGACAACACCGTAGTGCTCTTCACCTCCGACCACGGCTTCTACTTCGGGGAGCACGACTACTTCGGCAAGGCCGAGTGGGTGCACGATCCGGAGGCCGAGGTCAGCGCGGACTCTTCGCTACCCGAGTGGCTGCAGGAATCCTGGCTGCTTACGGTGGAGCGCTCACCCCTCTACAAGGAGCTCACCAACATCCCGCTCATGGTGCGTGGGCCAGGACTCGAGCCGGGCCGCACGCAGGCCATGACTACCGCCCCCGACATAGCGCCTACCATCATGGACCTCGTTGGCCTAGGCGGTGTGCCCACGACCATGACGGGCGACTCCTTCGGCGGCGTGCTCGACGGGAGCAGGGAGGAGCACAGGCCGCTCATCGTCAGCTCCTGGCCGCTGTACCTCGCCAAGGGCGAGATCATCACCGCCGTGGACTCCAGACCCCGACGCATCGCGAGCTACATGCCGCTAACCGTGACCACCAGGGAGAAGTCCCTGATCCTGGGCGGCCCCGACGACGAGCCCGAGCTCTACGACCTCGGGAGGGATCCTGGCGAACGGTGGAACGTGTGGGGGTCAAGGGTCGAAGAGGGGACGGCGCTGGGGGAGCGGGCCCTCTCTTTTTTGGAGCGGCAGGGTACACCGGAGGCCTACCTCGCGCCCCGCCGTCTCTCCCTCCAGGGGTTCGCACCGGACTCTGCGCGGGGTTCCGCCTCGGCGATGCTCGACACCAAGGAGAACGAGATGCACAACGCGAACGAGGAGGCCGTATGAGCGTCGAAGTCGAAACCGTGCGCACCGTCGAGGTCCCGACCCGCATGGTGCACGGACCCGGTGCCATCGACAGGCTTGGCAGGATCGTGGAGGAGCTGGGCGTGAGGCGTCCGCTCCTCGTGACGGACGGGGGCGTCGTCGCCGCGGGCCTCGCGGAGAGGGCCCTCGAGCGTCTAACGGACGCCGCCGTCTTCGACGCGGTCAGGCCCAACCCCGACGTGGAGCTCGTCGGGCGGACGAGCAAGTTCTTCAGGGAGGAGGGTTGCGACGGACTCGTGGCTCTAGGCGGCGGCAGTTCCATGGACACGGCCAAGGGGGTGGGCGTCGAGATCGCCAACGGCGGGTCCATAGCCGACTACGAGTACGGCAATGCCCCGATCACAAGGCGCGTCCCGTCGCTCGTGACGGTACCGACGACGGCCGGTACGGGCAGCGAGGTCACGCTCTGGGCCGTCATCACCGACCACGAGCGCAAGATAAAGTTCAACGTCGGCGGCACGCCCCTGATCGGCGCGCACGTGGCGCTCGTGGATCCGGCCCTGATGGTCGGCCTGCCGCGGACCATCACGGCGGCGACGGGGATGGACGCTGTCTCGCACGGGATCGAGTGCTACACCTGCGACTATCATCAGCCGTTTACCGACTCTTTCGCGCTGACGGCCATAGAGTACGTGGCGCGGTGGCTGCGAACCGCCTGCGAGGATGGCACGAACATGGAGGCGCGCACGTTCATGGCGCACGGGGCCACGTTCGGGGGGATGGCCTACGGCACGGAGAGCGCGGGGGCCGCCCACGCCATGAGCCAGTCGGCTGGGGGCGTCCACGACTGCCCCCACGGCGCCCTGACGGCCCGCGTCCTCGGCCCGGTCTGCGAGTACAATGCCCCCGCCGCGCCCGAGCGCTACGCCCGCATCGCGTTCGCCCTCGGGGCGGACATCCGGGAGCTCGAGCCGCTAGAGGCCGCCCTAGCCGGCATCGAGGAGCTCTACCGCCTGACCGAGGACGTCGGCATACCGACGATGCGGGAGCTGGGCTTCTCGGAAGAGGAGATCCCGACGCTCGCCCAAATCGCCTACGAGGACCCGCAGACAGTCGGGAACCCGCGCGAGGTCACGGTCGCGGACTACGAGGATATCTACCGCAACGCCTTCGCAAGGGGGAAGTGATGTATACGAGAACGAAAGACTATGCGATGTACCTCGCCGGCGAATGGGCTACCGGCGAGTCCGAGGCCCGCATGGAGACCACGAGTCCGGCCACGGGAGAGCCGATCGGAACCGTACCCGAAGGAACCCGCGCGGACGTAAAGCGGGCGATAGCCGCCGCGAACGAGGCCTGGACGGGGTGGGCGGCGCTCTCCGCGTTCGAGCGCGCCGCGGCGATGGTCCGGATCAGGCAGATCATCGAGGAACGACGCGACGACCTTGCCGAGACGTTGACCCTCGATCAGGGCAAGCCGCTGGTGGCCGAGGCCTACGACGAGGTCGACGAGCTCCTCGCCTACTTCGAGATGGCGGGGGCCGACGTGACGCGGCTGGAGGGGGCCATGCCGCCCTCGGTGGACGCCGACAAGCGCGTCATGCTCTACAGGGTTCCGCGCGGGGTGGTGGGCGTGATCTCGCCGTGGAACTGGCCCTACACCATGCCGGCGGAGCTGATCGCGCCGGCGCTCGCTTGCGGCAACGCGGTCGTCTGGGCACCGGCCCCCTCGACGTCCGTCTGCGCCGTCAAGCTCGCCGAGTGCATCGTCGACGCGGGGCTACCCCCAGGGCTCTTCAACATGATCACGGGCCCAGGTCCCGTGGTCGGGGACGAGGTGGCGGCAAACCCGGGCACCCAGGCGGTCGGGTTTATCGGCTCCATCGAGACGGGGCAGAAGGTGGCCTCGCGCGCCGCAGGAAAGACGCTCCTCCTGGAGATGGGGGGCAACGGCCCGATGGTGATCTTGGACGACGCCGACCTCGAAGCCGCCGCCGAGGAGAGCCTCACCTCCGCGTTCCTAGGAGCTGGTCAGAGCTGCACCGCCGGGGAGCGCTTCCTGGTGCACGAGAGGGTCTACGACGCCTATCTCGACCAGCTCGGCCGCGCGATCGGGCGCGGGATCAAGCTCGGCGACCCCTTCGACCCCACGACCACGCTCGGCCCGCTCAACAACGAACCGACGGCCGATAAGATGGACCGGCACATCTCCGACGCGCTGGAAGGCGGCGCGGAGCTGGTCTCCGGCGGAACCCGCGCCGAAGGCTTCCCTACGGACCTCTACTACCGTCCGACGGTGCTGGGCGACGTCACCGACGGGATGCTCGTCTCGCGGGAGGAGACCTTCGGCCCGATAGTCCCCGCGACCGTTATCCGCGACCAAGAGGAGGCCGTGCGGGCCATCAACTCATCGCCCTACGGCCTGCTCTCCGCCGTTTTCACCAAGGACCTGAGTCGGGGGCTACGCTTCGCCGAGGCCGTGAGGACCGGCTGGGTTAACGTAAACGCCTCCTCGAACCACTGGGAGAGCCACCTTCCCTTCGGCGGAAGGTCGGGGTCCTTCTCCGGAGTAGGGCGCGTCGGCGGACGCTACGCGATGGAGACTTTTACCGAGCTCAAAACCGTCATCCTGAACCTGGACTGACGGATCGCGACAACGGTATTGTCGGAAGCTCGCCGGTGAGTAATCAAATTCAGCCTCGTTCCGGATATCGCTAGAGGGTGACGCCGCGCACGCCTTACGCCTCAAATATCCCGGTGCTGCCTAAGGGCCAGCCACACGCCGAGCACCACCTGGGCTGCGCCTAGGACCCTCATCCGGTCCGGCTTCTCGGCGAACCACTTCGCGATCCTACGGGTGCTCTTGGGGCCGACCACCCACAGGCGCGAATGCTCTTTGGGAGCTAGAAACTCTATGAGCCCGTCCCCGAGCGTGACTATCGCGAAAGCCTCGATGAGTCTCCTCTTCCACATGGCGCCCTTTCCTCCCGTTTTAGCGCTGTATTGCGAGCTTGCCGATTCTACAACTCGGGCTGTACAGGGTCCTGCGACCTACTTCGCCTCGAAACTGTCCGAAAAGGGGGTTCGAGTAACCTTCCGAGCGTGGGTCTGACCGTCATAGGGGACCAAAAACGGGCCGAACGGTTCCGCTGCGATGTCTCCTTGGGTCTCGTTTCGAGTATCTCCGGGGTTTTTTGGACCGTTTCTCTACGGCATTAAGGTAGTCGCCTTACTTCACGCGTCATACCCTGGGTGTGCTCGAAAGCGTACTGACTTGCGGTAAGCTTTGGCTATTCGCAGCCCTGTGCGGACGCTACTCGCGGCGATCCGGGTAGAGCCAGAAGGAAAACAAACGCGTCATGCGCGGCATGATCACATAGGTCATAAGCGTCACCATCACCGCCGTGAATACTAGCGTGCGCACCACAGTTGGGAGCAGGTTCAGCCAGTGGCCGAACACAGAGAATATGATCATCACGATCGGGAAGACCCCAAGCCAAGTCACGACTACCATCTTGTAGCGGGGCGGCGATGGCTCCCCGACCTTCGAGGGCAGCGTGAACCAGGTCTCCAGACCTGTTAGGACGTCGACCTTCTGCTCATGCTGGAGGGGCTCGCCCTTGCGGAGCCAGCGCTGGCGCTCTTCAGAGTTCTCCCAGGCGTGGAGGTTGCTGGCATGGTCGAAGCGGAAGACGATCCGGTACTCGTTATCGTCCTCACTGTCGGCGGGACGGAGCACTTCTGAGCCAAGATAACCGGGGGCTTCGTTTGCAGCGGCGAGGATGCCTGAGAGCCACTCCTCGAACTCCTGCTCACGACCCTGTTTGACTCGCCGTGAGGCAACCGCCGTAACGGGTGGATCATCTCCAGCAGCACGGTTTCGATCGTCGACGAGCTCATCCATAGTGGACACTCCAAGAGTGTTGCCATAGCAGCGCCCCATTAAACCTCAGGCCCTTCAGTAGACTCACCTAACACTATTCTTGCTTTCGGAGCAGAATCGATGAGCAAGGGCGAGGCAGGCCTTGCTGGAAGGAGCTCATATGTTACGTATTCGTCTGTACAATCCGCCAACACCTTTCCGCCTGGCTAGAGCCCTACGCTCACTTCCACCTCGCCATCCGCTCCAACAATCGCCCGAAACGCCACGCGAGGCGTTGTCCCAGCTTGCGTGGGCCCACCTGAAGGCGGTAGGAGCGACGCCGCCTCCTCGCGGGCCTCGCAAGCTACAGTAAGCAGATAACCCTCACAGAGGGTGGGATCCTACCCCTACCCCCGCTGTTACGTATTAGGGTAGCGCCCGAGAGACACCCCGCAGAGCGCTGGGATAAGTGCCGTTAAGGCTCTCCAAATCTTCCTCTCAGTGGTCTCCTCCGTCCGAGTCGTGGGCCATCTCGTCGAGTGCGACCGCCACCGCCAGGACGAGACCTTCGTCCTCGCCCCGCGCGACCTCAATCCCGTAGGTATCGCTCAGTGCGAACCGGTGCTTCGATACGCGGGCGACCGCCTCGTCCCCGCGGAGGATGTCGTACTCGTGGTCCAGAATGTCTCCTTGGGCGACCATCTCCTGCCTACCCTCCACGTCGATCGAGAAGCTGTCCCGAAACGGCGCGAACCGCGCCTTGCGGATGGTGGCGATCCTCGCCAAATGAGACGAGCTGCTGGCGCATCGTGTAGCGTGCCATGAGCACCCCCAACAATCGCTTCGTCGCCACGCCTGAGCCGCGACACGTACATGTCTCGTACGCAACGGCCCTGCTAGCGGTGGAACGTGCGTCGATTCTACCACCGTCGGTCGCGCGGACACCACGGACACCACGAACACCGGACACCCGCCATGAGCAGGATCCTCCGTCATCCCCACTGTAGGGGGCGGCAACTCTACCGGGTTAACGGCTCTTATGTATATATCTTATTTAGTGCTTGAAAGCATAACATACCTATAATATAATACCGGTGTACAAGGAGCCGGCTAAGGAGGACCGATAGATGGCGAATAAGAGGGGCAACGGCGAGGGCAGCATATATCGGTGCAAAGATAGACCTGGGTACCGCGCCGCCTACACGGTGCAGACGGCGAAGGGCCCCAGGCGACGCTACGTCTCCGGCAAGACCCGCAGGGAGGTAGAAGAGAAACTCACTAAGGCCAAGGCCGAGCGTGACGGTGGGCTGTTGTTTGACACCTATAGCGGAACGCTCGGCCCCTACCTCGAGGGTTGGCTAGACGACGTGGTGCGCAACACCGTCAAGCAGCGAACGCTCGAGAACTACGCCTACATCGTGCGCCGTCACATCACGCCGGAACTCGGTCGCGTGAAGGTGAAGGATCTCAGGCCAGACTCGGTAAGGAGACTCTACCGCGAGAAACTGGACTCGGGTCTCTCTAACCGTACTGTGCGCCTTGTTCACACCGTGCTGAACAAGGCGCTCAAGCAGGCGGTGCTGGACGGAGTCCTGCCGCGCAACGTTTGCGAGGCGGTGAAGGCGCCCAGGCAAATCAAGAGGGAGATACACCCGCTTGACCCGGCCCAAGCCAGCACGCTACTCGAGGCCGCCAAGGGCGACAGGTTGGAGGCCCTGTACGTCTTGGCTATAACTGCCGGACTCAGGGAGGGCGAGCTGCTGGGGTTGCGCTGGGAAGACGTCGAGCTAGAGCGTGGCGCGGTGCAGGTACGGCGGCAACTGGCCCGCACGAAAAAGGACGGGATCTCCTTCACGACCCCCAAGCGCGGCAAGAGCCGCAGCGTTAAGCTCGCCAACAGGGCCGTAAAGGCGCTAGAGAACCACCGGGAGCACCAAAGCGAGGAGCACCTGAGGCTGTGCATCCCCCACTCGCAAGACAACAACCTCATATTCACCTCGACTGCAGGAACACCATTGGATCCGAGCAACTTCACTTATCACACCTTCCGGCCGTTCCTGCAGAGAGCCGGACTCCCCAAAATAAGGTTCCACGACCTCCGACACACTTGCGCAACCCTGCTGCTCGGCAAGGGCGTTCATCCAAAAATAGTGCAGGAGATGTTGGGACACGCGAACATCTCCGAGACGATGGACACCTACTCCCACGTCCTACCGAACATGCAGGAGGCGGCCGCGGGCGCCATGGAGGACATCCTGGGATAGGGAACCTCGCTCACACCGCCGGTGAGGCCCGCCGTCGCAAAATGCCACCACAGTTAGGCCGGCTCGGGTAAGCGGCCGCGAACGTCGCAAATACGCTCGATCCAAGCGGGTTGCTGCCGCGTTGCTGCCAAGGGGCCAAGTCGAAGGGCCGGGGCCACTTTATTTTACGGTGTTTTGCAGGGGGTTTGAGAAGCTGCCGGACCTGGATTCGAACCAGGACTAAGTGATTCAGAGTCACTCGTGCTGCCGTTACACCATCCGGCAAGGCAACGGCGGATATTGTAACGCTTTAAGGGGTATCCGTCGAGGTTTGTCCGCTGGTCTCCGCCACACCACCGGACTCCAGGGTGCGGAGGATCTTGATCCTCTCCTCTATGGGCGGGTGGGTGGAGAAGAGGCCCTTGGAACGCTTCTCGAACCGCTTTATAGGGTTGACGATGTAGAGGTGGGCGGTCGCGCGGTTGGCCACCTCGAGGACCTCCCTGTCGCCACTGATCTTCTGCAGCGCATCGGCCAACCCCTTGGGGTTGCGGGTGAGCCTTACAGCTGTGGCGTCGGCGAGGAACTCGCGCTGGCGGCTTATGGAGAGCTGCAACAGACGGGCGAAAAGGGGCGCGAGGATGGCGAGGACGATGGCGACGAGCAGCATGATAATCTGCAACTGTCCCCCGCCGTCTCCGCCCCGACGCCCTCCTCCCCTGCCGCCGCCACCGAACCAGAGGCCGCGCAGGAAGAAGTCGGAGATGAGGACCGTCGTCCCCACCAGGATGCCGACGAGCATGGAGTAGCGGATGTCGAAGTTGGCGACGTGGGACATCTCGTGCGCGATCACACCCTGCAACTCGTCGCGATCCAACTTCTCGAGGAGGCCGCTGGTGACGGCGACGGTGGCGTGCTCGGGGTCGCGTCCCGTGGCGAAGGCGTTCGGGGCCGTATCATCGACGATATAGACCTTCGGCATAGGGAGGCCCGAGGCTATGGACATCTCCTCCACCACGTTGAAGAGCACGGGGGCGTCGTCGTGTGTGATCTCCCTGGCCCTGGAGGCGGCGAGGACCATCTTGTCGCCGGCAAAGTAACTGATAAGCCCTGCGATCACGCCCACTACCAGGGCCAGGGCGAGGCCGACCAGGGCGCGTGTGGGGTCGCCGAGCAAGGCGAACCCGATCACGTAGCCGAAGACGGTGATGAAGGCTAGAAATAGGGCAATGAGCAGCAGGCTGTTGCGCCTGTTGCGGGCGATTCGCTCCCTGAAGGTGCCCTGGTCCCGCTGATCCATAGTCCTAGTCGTAGGAGACCGTCACGGACTCCCGCTCGGGACCCTGGGCCTCGAAGTATTCCCTCTCCGTAAAGCCCATGGCACGGGAGAAGACGACCGCGGGGAAGCTCTGAATCTTCGTGTTGTAGGACTGGACGGAGTCGTTGTAGTGCTGCCTGGCGAAGGAGATCTTGTTCTCCGTCGACGAGAGCTCTTCCTGGAAGTCGATCAACACCGTGTTCGACCGGAGATCCGGGTAGTTCTCGGCTACGGCGAACAGGTTACCGATGGCCCCTGAGAGCCGCGCCTCGGACTGGGCTTGCTGTCCCGGTGACTGGGGTTGCATGGCCTGGGAGCGGGCCTGCGTTATCTGCGTGAGCACGTCCTGCTCCTGGCGGAAGTACTTCTTCACGCCTTCGAGGAGGTTCGGGATCAGATCATAGCGCCGCTTGAGCTGCACGTCTATTTGCCTGTATGACTCCTCGACCTCATTACGCCGCCGCACGAGCCCGTTGTAGGTGGATATCGCGTAGATAACTAGCAACACCACGACAACGATGACGACTATCAACAGAACTATACTCATCCAATACCTCCGCGACTAGGATGCCAGTAGCATTATATCCCGCCACCGCACGCTACGGCCCGATAAACTCGATCCTGTTCCCAAAAGGGTTCACTGTAGAATCGCTCCCTCGGCGCCAACGCCCCGTCCCAGAGCACCGCATACCCGCCCTCCCCCAGCCTCAGCGCCAGATCCTCCAGCGCCGCGCACCCGAATGCCGGATGTGCCTTACCCGCCGCCCGGAAGGGCTCCTCGACGCCGAGATGGAGCTGCCGCCCGTCCGGTAGTCCGAACCACACCCCGCCACTCCTCGCAAGCTCGGCAGGCTTCTCCAGCTCCACCAGGCCGAGCAGCCCGCCGAAGTAAGCCTGCGCCCGCGCCTCCCCGCCCGGCGACATCGCGAGCTGCACGTGGTCCAGGCCCGAGATCCTGCCGCTGACGCACATAGGCTGCGATCTTACTAGAATGCGGATATGACGGCCTCGACACCGCAACGCAGCACCATCGTCGTTCACCCCGACTTCGACCGGACGTGGCCGTGGGCCGCCGACCATTTCCGCGCCCTGTGGCGGGCACAAGGTCAGACCGAGTTCGTACGGCTCGTCGCCCCAGACGACCGGCGTCCTGTCGGTGAGATCTTTGCCGATCCAGCCGCCATCACCCGTCTCGTCGCCCTGAACGTACCCGTGACTGTGGAGTGCGTGGCAAAGATGCCGGCTCTGCAGGAGGCCGTCTTCTCCCCCACTCCGCCCACCGAGGTCGGCGAGGCGTTGGCGGCCGCTGGGGTGCGCACCTACGTGCAACCCAGCGAGGGCTTCTGGGGCCAGAGCGTCGCCGAGTTCGCCCTCGCGCTTACTCTCTGCGGTCTGCGCCGCATCCCGCAACTGCACCGCGCCATCGTAATCGACCTGCAGCCGTGGGATTACACCCCGCCTGGCGATGTGGGACGTCCCGGCGCGCGCGGCCAGCAGTTCGGCGACGACCCCAACTTCGTCAACGGTACCGTCGAAGGTAAACGCATCAGGGTCGTCGGCGCCGGCAACATCGCCAGCCGCTACGCCAGTTTCGTCCACGAGCTGGGTGCGGAGGTGGCCGCCTGGGACCCGTACGCCAGCGAGCCGTGTTTCCATCGGTCCGGCGCGCGCCGCGAGCTGCGCCTGGATAGCCTCGTCCATGACGCGGAAATCTTCGCCCCGATGGTCCCACTGACGGACGAGACGCGCGGCCTGGTGAAGCGAGAGCATCTTCTCGCCCTCCCCCGCGGCTGCCTGGTCATCCTCGTCACCAGGGCTGCCGTCTGCGACATGCCGACCCTACGCGAGCGTGTGCTGGCCGATGAGCTCGCCCTGGCAGCCGACGTGTGGGACGTGGAGCCTCTCCCTCTCGACGACCCACTCCTCGGTCGCCACAACGTGGTCCACACGCCGCACAACGCGGGCCGGACGCGCGAGGCGAACCACGCCTGGGCCGAGCGCCTGGCCGCCCAGTTCGACCCGTCAGGCGGGTAACGACTTCTAGATCCGATGGAATACGACTCCCTATCCGACCTCTACGATCTCGAATACACTCACGACTACGACCTGCCTTTCTGGCTCTCCCTCGCCGCACGCGAGGCCGGACCCCTGATCGAATGGGGCGCAGGCACGGGACGTATCGCGGTCCCACTCTCTACGGCTGGTCACGAAGTTACCGCCGTCGAACTATCCGTACCGATGGTCGAACAGGGCAAACCAAAGACCGAGAGCGTCGAGTGGATCGTGGGAGACATGCGCGATGTGGACACGGGACGGCGCTACGACCTGGCCGTCTGCGCCTTCAACTCGTTCCTGTGCCTGAAGAGTATGGACCAGGCGCTGGCATTCTTACGCAACGCCAGCGAACATCTGGTGCCAGGTGGCCTGCTCGGCATAGAGGTCTCCGCGTTCTCGCCCGAGGAGCTAATCGACCCCCCGGGCGGCCCTGCGCTGCGCCACGACTTCACCCGCTGGGTACCTGAAGGGCGGCTCGAACGCTTCTCGGTCTCGCGCTACGACGCTGCCACACAACTCATGGAGATGCGCCTGTTCTACGAACGATACGACGCTGCGGGCACGCTCGAGAACCGCAGGGCGCACGACCTGACGATCCGGATCGCCCACCGCGACGAACTGGAACTAATGCTGAGGCTTGCGGGCTTCGAAGTAGAGGCCGCCTACGGCGACTTCGAAGGCAATCCCTTCACCTCGACGAGCGATCACCTTATCATGTTAGCCAGGAAATAGAGCAGCTTGCAAAGGGCTTGAGCCCTTTGCAAGCTTTCAGCAATCAGCTGTCAGCTTGCAGCAAGATCAAAGAGCTGATCGCTGAAAGCTGACGGCTTCCCCTCCTGATGCCCGCTATTCGATCTCACCAGGACTTAGGGGCCGAATCCTTGGTACAAAACGGGGAACCTGCTCGCAGTAGCGACTGTAGCGAGGACCGAAGCGCCGGTGCAGCTCGCGTTCTTCGAGGGGTAGCTGCAATGCTAGCTGGGCGACGTAGAGAGCGGCGAGCACGAAGAGAAAGTGACTGTTCGCCAGGAGGGCTGTGCCAAAGATAAGGGCGAAGTCCGAGATATAGAGGGGGTTGCGCACGTGGCGGTAGGGTCCCTCCACGACGAGCCGCTGCGGAACCCCGTTCTCCTCAGCGCCCGAGCCCGGGGGGAAAAGCGCCCCCGCAAACAGAAGACGCGCCCAGCCCATCTTGTAACAGGCCCACGTCCCGATCCCGACCGAAACGAGCGCGAGCAGGCAGCCGAGCACCAGCAACGCCAGGGGCGCTGGTGCCGAGGAGAGCCACCAGGGTGCCAGCAGCACGATGAGTAGCGTCGTTCCGCCCCACATCCCGACGACCTCGACCAGATACCACGCCACGAGGTCGCGCCGCCTCAGCCATCCCCGCCAGAACGAGAGCATAGGATAGGTGAGTAGGTCTATGACGATCATACCTCCGTAGAAGGCGGCCACGAAGACGGGCACGAACACCCACCGCCCGAGCAACCAGTCCCCCACCCCACAAACGACGAAAGCCCCAGCCCACGCCGCAGCGGGTGCGAAATGCCGCTCTCCGTGCGCCCCGATGCTGCTCACCCCACCAAGTTTATAGCAATAAGGTTCCAGGCATCAGACTGCATCACGGCCATCCACCCTTGACACACTGACATTCTACCTGTATAGTCGATTTCGACTAAACGAATTCGACTAAGGAGTATTTTGGCGTCGAAGAGGAAAGTATCCAACCCGCTGGCACTGGCGGTAATGGCGCTCCTCTACGAGCGGCCGATGCATCCTTATGAGATGGTCTCCACGATGCGCGAGCGGGGCAAGCACGATTCGGTGCGGCTCAGGTACAGCTCGTTGTACTCGGTGGTAGGGGCGCTGGAGCGGGAGGGGCTCATCGTACCGAAGGAGACCGTACGCGAGGGGCGGCGTCCGGAGCGTACGGTGTACGAGATCACCGGCGCTGGACGCGAGGAATTTCTAACCTGGCTGCGTGAGCTCTTGAGGGAGCCGGTCAAAGAGTACACGCAGTTTGCAGCCGGGCTCTCGTTCCTGCCAGGACTTCTTCCCGAGGAGGCTATTGCACTTCTCGAGGAGAGAGTGCTGCTTCTGGAAAAGGAGACTGGAGAGATGAGATCTCGGCTGGACGATGTCGTGGAGCAGTACAAGTTGCCCCGTCTCTTTGTCATAGAGTCGGAGCACGAGTTGATGTTGCGGGAGGCCGAGCTGGAGTGGGTGCGCGGGATCGTGAAACAGATGAAGGCCGGAGATCTGGGCAGCCTGTCGGAGTGGCGCTCCCTTCATGCAGAACGGGACCAGGGGGGTGCCACCGGGAACGGAGAGGAGAAGGATGTCTGAGGAAGCCAGACTACCAGGATGGCTCAAGTTCGCCAATCCTGTGATGGTGGCGCTACAGCGCCGCGGGGTGGTGATCGGTACCGTGCGGCTGCTCTCCGTGCCCGGACGCAAGAGCGGCAAGCTGCACACGACCCCGGTTTCGCCGTTGACGGTGGACGGCGAACGCTACGTCATTTCCGGTCTCGAAGATGCTGACTGGGTGAAGAATGCGCGGATCGCGGGGTGGGGATGCTGGAACACGGCCGTAAAGAAGAGCGTATAAACCTCGTCGAGTTGCCGGTCCGGGAGCGCGCAACCGTCTTACGGGAGTTCCCGCACGAAGTCCCTTATGGGGTGAGGTACTTCCGGCAGCTCTACGGTATCGAAGGCACCCCGGAGGAGTTCGAGGAGCTGGCACCCCGGTGTCCCGTATTCCGGATGGAGGAGGCTGGTCCATGATCTGAGTAGCGAGGACCCCCGGTGGGGTGCTGCAACACCTCATGCCGGGGGCCGAATGCCCGAGCAGTAACCCCGCGGTGCGAGACCCGCTACCCGAGACACGCAAACTCAAGGATAGCAGGTCGAAGCTCCGCGGTAGGGACACTCACCGTCCACGACCAGGGAGGATCTTTGACCCCATGAACCACGAAACCACCACGCTCAACCAGACCGACGAAGCGAAGATTCGCACTCTCTTCGATGACCTGCTCGCCGACTGGGGCAGGGGCGACGGCGAGGCCTACGGCTCCCGTTTCACCGAGGACGCCGACTACGTCGCCTTCGATGGTACACACACCAGGGGGAGAGAAGAGATCTCCGCCTCCCACCAGGAGCTCTTCGACAGGTTTCTCAAGGGCACACAGCTCACGGGCCGCGTCCTCAGCGTAAAGTTTCTGAATCCCGACGTGGCCCTCGTGCATGCGACCGGACGAACGATCATGCGCGGCAAGAGTAGGCCTTCGCCGGAGCGGGATTCCATTCAGACGCTCGTCGCCGTGGGCGAGGGCGCCGAGTGGCGCTTCGCCGCGTTCCACAACAGCCGCGTTCGACCCATAGGCAGGAGCGCGGCCACGTTCCTGATCTGGGCGCTCACCGACAAACTCTGGCGTATCTTCGCCTCTGGAAAGGAGAGCTCATGAGTCGCGCGAAGAGGGCCCTGATCGTCGGTGGTGGCGTAGCCGGACCGGTAGCCGCGATGGCGCTGCAACAAGCCGGTATAGACCCGGTTATCTACGAAGCGCACGCGGGCGGCGCGGACGACGCCGGCGCTTTCCTGACTTTCGCCAGCAACGGCCTCGATGCCCTGCGCGCCATCGACGCCCACAATCTCGTGATGGACAAAGGTTTCCCCACGCCGCGCATGGAGATCCAGAGTGGCACCGGCAAGCACCTCGGCGTCGTCCCGAACGGCGGGACGCTTCCCGAGGGCATGGTCAGCCAGACGCTCAAGCGGGCCGACCTCTACCGGGCGCTGCGAGACGAGGCGCTCCGGCGCGGCGCCAGCGTCGAGTACGGCAAGCGGCTCGTGGATGCCGGAATCACACGCGACGGCGGCGTAGTAGCGCGGTTCGAGGACGGAACGGAAGCCGAAGGAGACCTTCTGATCGGGGCCGACGGCATACACTCCCGTACCCGCCGCATCATCGACCCTGCGGCTCCAGGAGCCCGCTATATCCCCGTGCTCAATATCGGCGGGTACGCTAGCAACATACGCGTCCCGGCAGAACCCGGCACGTTTCGCATGATCTTCGGCAAGCGGGCTTTCTTCGGCTACGCGGTTCATCCCTCCGGCGAAATATGGTGGTTCGCCAACCCTCCGCGCTCCGACGAGCCGAGCAAGGCGGAGCTCGCTGCTATCAGTACGGAACAGTGGCGGGAGATGCTGGTGAATCTCTTCGCCGAGGACGACACTCCGGCCGTCGAGATCATCCGCGCTACCCCGGGAAGGCTCGCCGGATGGGCGACCTACGACCTCCCTTCTGTCCCAATGTGGCGTAGGGGGCCGATGATCATAATCGGGGATGCGTCGCACGCCACCGCGCCATCCTCAGGACAAGGGGCATCCATGGCCATCGAGGACGCCATCGTACTCGCCCGGTGCCTGCGCGACATGCCGGACATACGACAGGCGTTCGCTGCCTACGAGAAGCTGCGGCGCGGGCGAGTGGAACGCATCGTCGCCCACGGCGCGAGGACGAGTAACAGCAAGGCTGCCGGCCCCATCGGAAGGGTGCTACGCGACCTGATGATGCCAGCGATCCTCAAGCGCGTCGCCAACGGCGGGTCTCTCGCATGGATGCATGACTACCACATCGACTGGAACGAGAAGGTGGCTTGATTATTGTCTCTGTCCGATGCGGTTTCTAGCCCTCTTCTTCGAAGCCCTCGAAGATGCCGGTAGCCTGCCCGACCTCGATGAGGTGGCCGTCGGGGTCGCGGATGTAGCAACGGATCTCCGCTCCCCGGTCGATCGGCGGGGTTAGAAACTCCGCCCCACGCTCGCTCCACTCGGCGTAGGCCTCCTGAATGTCGGCTACGCGAATTCACAGAGGACCGGATGGCCATCTAGACCCAGCGGCGCACCCTCTGCTTGTAGGCCAGGTACTCCTCTCCGAAAGTGCGCTCCAGATACCGCTCTTCGCGCCCGATCACCTCGCGCTGGATCACCATTACCACCAACGGCAACAGCAGCATCGCCCACAGCGAGTTACGAAGAATGGCGATCCCGGCGTAGATCACCGCCAGAGCGAGATAGCTGGGGTTGCGGGTGTAGCGGAAGGGACCTTGGGTGGTTAGCCTCGGCACCGGCCTGTCGGTGCGTATCGGCACTTCGGCGTTTCGTATCGTCTTCAGGAACCACCCGTTGAGCGCTATCCCGCCGCCCAAGAGCGACCATCCCAGGCCTCGTGCCGCGCCGCGCGGCAAGGAAGGGAGGCGCGCCCTCCTGTCGAGAAGCAATCCCAACACGAGAGGCAGCAGGTAGATCAGTGGTGGAGGTACGTTAATGCCGGGGTTGTCCTGATCGCCGGCCATGCCATCTCCTCTCCCTTTACGCCCTTTCAGATCATCATACCTATTCATCCGCCTTCCCGGAATAGCCAAGCTGTCTGGGAGATGGCGCGCCACCTTTCCATTGGCTAAGATGTCTTGACGAGCAGGAGGTACGCTCATGACAACCAGAGCCGGTGTCGGCATGAGTCGACATCACAATCCCCACGTCGCAGGTCGCGAGGCCGCCGCGCAAGCACTGGAGAAGGCGGGCGTCGAGAGGCCAGATTTCGCCTTCATGTTCGCCTCTATCGGCTACGATCAGCGATCCATGTTGCGTGCGGTCCGAGAGGCTACCGGAGGAGCACCGCTAAGCGGTTGCTCGTCAGAGGGCACGATAAACGGAGACGACGCGGATGAATCCAATTTCTCCGTGGTCGTTACGGCGATCTCTTCGGACGAGTTGCGGTGGCACCATGGGATAGCGGCGGGACTCGAGGCCGACCCGCGGAGTGTCGGAAAGCGGGTAGCCCAGGACTTACTACCCAACTTTCCCGCAGACACCATTGGCCTTTTCGTCTTCCCGGATGGGCTCAAAGACTTCGTCGTTCCAACAGACAACCTTATCGATAACTTCTTTGCAGGGCTGGAAGAAAATCTCCCGAGCGAGCGGTTTCTCCCACTGTGGGGCGGGGGAGCTAACGCCAACTTCAATAATATGGCCTCGCCAACTTATCAATATTGTGATGACGAAGTCATCACCGATGGGGTCTCCTACGCGTTGCTCTCGGGTAAGGCACAGGCCGGATGGGCCATCAGCCACGCCTGTATCCCCATAGGTGGCGAGCGCAAAGTGACGCGCTCGAAGGGCAACATAATCTACGAGATAGACGGCAGACCCGCCATGGAAGTGTTCGCGGAGTATCTACCAGAGGGTGCGCTGAGTGACGATCGCGACTGGTTCCGTTACGCTATCTCGCTATCGCTCTGTTTCAGAGCCCCCAGCTACATGAAAGACGAGGAGTACGTGGTTAGAGGCATGCCCGCTGTGAGCATGGCCGACGGATCGATCACCGTACAAACGGAGGTCGAGGAGGGTACGAGCGTCTGGCTCTCGAGCCGAGACAAGGAGAAGGTCTCTGATGGGTTCGATCGGATGGCCGCCCAGATAAAGGAGCAATTAGGGGGCGAGAGACCCAAACTCGTATTCCAGTTCGAGTGCGCCACCCGAGGGAAGATCATGTTCCGCGAGCAGGAGAAGCTGCAGCTCCTCAGGCGGTTCAGGCAATCCTTGGATCCGGATGCACCATGGGTGGGCTTTTACGCCGTAGGGGAAATTGGTCCGGTGGAGGAGCATAACGAGCGTCATCTCTACACCTCGGTCGTCCTGGCCCTGAGTTGACGATGGAAGGGTCACGGGAAGCGTCGGGCGAGCAAGACGAACAAGCTGAGCAGCGGTGGGCAACCCTGCGAGCAGAGAACCACCGTCTGTCCGAGCAGATCAAACGCCTCGTCAGGACCGAGCACGAACTCTATCAGTTCCAAGAGCAACTCGACGACCAGATCCGCATTTACCGTCACCTCTACGAGGTTGGTAAGAAGCTCAACGCGACGCTGAATCTGGGCGAGATTCTCCAGATAGCGGCACAGTTCGTCCTGTACGAGCTCCATTTCGAGCGGTGCGTGGCGCTATTGTACGACCCCGAGACGTACGGCTTCTACGTCGAAGCGCACGACGGATATTACGACGAGACGAGTCAAGCACGGCTTTCGATCCTACGATTCTCGGTGAACGACCCTGCGCTTGCCCTGATCTTGGCTGACCCAGAACGAGTAATCTGCGCTGAAGGGTGCGACCAAGAAGATCTGCTTGCGCTTGGGCAAGTCTTGGAGATGGCCGAATTTGTCGCGTTTCCGCTGGGCGTCGAACCACAACATCCGAGCGGGCTGCTGATCGCAGGAAACGCGACTAATAGCACGGCTTACCGCACACGGATCCAGCCGGAGAGCGAATTCGTGGTCGGCCTCGCTAACCTCGTCTCGCAGGTTGCGACGTCGATCCGCATGAAGCGCGAAATTCAGGCCCGTGAGCAGCGGCTCAAGCAAGAAGCCCATGCCCGCGAACGCATCGAGCAAGAGTTGCACGTGGCCAGACGCATCCAACAGGCTTCTCTACCCGAGGTGGTGCCGGAACTAGAGGGCTGGGAAATATCGCCCCGTTACCGACCGGCCCGAGAGGTAGGCGGAGACTTCTTCGACTTCATCGAGCTAGAAGATGGTCGCCTGGGACTGGTCGTGGGAGACGCGACGGGCAAGGGTGTGCCTGCAGCGCTGGTGATGTCCACCACCTGCGGCATGCTCAGGGCTGTCGCCCAAGCCTCGGATTACTCGCCCGGCGAGGTACTCGGGCGGGTCAACGAGGCTCTATCTACGCGCATCCCGTCCAACATGTTCGTCACCTGCTTCTACGCCGTACTCGACCCCGAGAGCGGGCGCCTCATCTACGCCAACGCCGGGCACGATCTGCCCTACCTACGCCAGGGCAACGATGCACGGGAGCTCAGCGCGAGGGGGATGCCGCTGGGACTAATGCCGGGGATGTCCTACGAGGAGAAGGAAACCATGCTCGATGCCGGCGAAACGGCCCTCTTCTACAGCGATGGACTCGTAGAGGCGCACAACCCCCAGCGAGAGATGTTCGGCTTCCCGCGGCTCAAGAGGCTGCTCGCGGGGACTCCTGAGGAAGGATCACTCGTGGACTTCTTGATGGATGAGCTTCGCTCCTTCACCGGGGAAGGATGGGAGCAAGAGGACGACATTACCCTGGTGACTCTAAAAAGGTCGGCACGGTAGACGGAAGGGACGCAGCATCCTTTGCGAGCTGTTCTAGCGGGCTTCTTCGCGGGCCGCCTGTGTTCCGGTGTCGTCCTCGACCGAGATTCTAAGCACATCTGCTAACTCTGGCGGGTCGGAGCGGCGCACCAGGACCTCGGGAGTGCCGTGCCAGCTGGCGCAATCGTGTAATGCACCGGCTATGCCGGCGACGAGGTCGTCAGAGACCACTATGCCCGGCTCGAGGTGTAGGGCCTTGACCTCGAAGGTTCCCTGCTTGCGGTGGGCCTTCGCGTCGAGCCTGCCCACGAGGGCGCCATCGTGCAGTATAGGGAGGGAGTAGTATCCGTAGCGGCGTTTGGCTGCCGGGGTGTAGACCTCGATCTTGTAGTCAAAGCCAAAGAGCTCCGAGGCCCTGGCGCGGTCCCAGACCACGGGGTCGAAGGGAGAAAGCAGGGTCGTGAAGGAAGACTGCAAGCTGCCGGATAGGATCTCCTCTGCTATCCTCGCGTTGTCCGGGTGCACGTAGGCCGTCTCGCTCGAGTTCTCGATCGTGGCCCGAAGGAGTGAGCCTTCTTCTGCCAGCTCTTCGAGCAGCCCGGCGACATCCTTCTTGGGCGTGCGGAAGTAGTCGGAGACCCAGCGGGCGGGAGCGACGCCGAGGGCACGCACGGATTTCAGGGCTAGAGCTCGCCGTACCTCCTGTTCGTTTGGCGCGAGGGCGTCTTCCCAGGTGGGTAACGCGTTCGACAGCACACGCTCGCGCAGATCGTAGACGCGGTGAAAGTTCTCGCGGCGCGAGATCATGAGTTCCCCGGCGGCGAACAGGTGCTCGAGCGCCCGCTTTTCGGGCTTCCACTCCCACCAGCCTCCGGCCTTCCCGTCGGTGCGGGCGAACTCGGCCGAACGCACGGGCCCGTCCTGGCGAATACGCCCCATCACCCGCTCCAAAGCATCAGGGTGGGCCTCCATCCACGCCCGTGTCTTATCCGTCTTCCCGAGCATCAGCCGCCGGTAGAGACCGTAATCGTCGATGGGGATAAAGCAAGCCGCGTGCGACCAGTACTCGAAGAGCTCCCCCTCCGCCAGGAGCTCGTCCAACCAGACGGGATCGTAAGCCCCGATCCTGCTCCACAGCACCAGGTAAGGACTGCGCGCGACGACGGAGATGGAGTCGATCTGTAACACTCCTATCCTCCGAATGGTGTCGAGCACGTCGTCTCTGGTCGCGGGACGCCGCGGCGGAGAGCCCAGGTCCTGCGCGGCGAGCAACATCGTGCGCGCCGCTTCTTTCGAAAATTCGATCCTTCCCACCCCCTGACTGACGATAACCGTCTAGTTATACGGCAACCCGCGCGCTTTGACGAGTAGCAACGCTGTGCGCGGATACGAGGTTCCGATCCGGTCGGTAGGAGTCCTCGCACAGTCTCCTCGTCGAGGCCATCTAAGGCTCGATGAACCGAACCCCGAAGGTCCCTGCACCATCCGTCATGAAGTGCAGCAGTCGCTCGCCCTCCTCCGTCAAGGCTTCGCGGTCCCGCTGCGGCAGATGCTCGAAGGGCTCGATACAGAGTGTCGTCTCTCCATGGTCGCGCACCAACTTCCACGTCCCGTGAACGAAGCCGTCGACGAGGAAGGTGGCCGGGACCATACCGTTCTTGGAGGCGATAGCTTTGCGGTGTTCAGTAGCGATGATGCGGGTACGGTCGGCGTGAGAGAGGATCAGGTTGTCGAAAGCGGCCACGAAGCGCGCCGGAGCCGGCGTGTCGGGATTCGGCCTCGGAGCTTCGGGCAGATCGAACAACTCCGTCCCGCCCTGGTCACGGAAGGTAAGAAGCTGCGGTCGTAGCCGCTCGAAAACCTCCCTGAGCCGGGTCAGGCCCGACCAGGTCTGCGCGTCCTTGACGCTCGCCGGCCCGAACGCCCCGAGGTAGCGCGCCACCATCTCGTCCGATGAAGGGTCAGGGTCTATCCGCTGGCCGAGCCAGGCTTCGATGGTGGTGTGGGCGACGGGACCATGCTCTCCCCAGACGCCGCGGGGGGGGACCTGCACCAGAGGCACCAGGTTACGGATGGCCCTGGCGAGGGCGGCAGGGTCCTGATCTGGCCACCGCTCTCTCAAGAGCCCGCCCAGCTCCCTGGCGGTGAGCGGCCGTTCTTCCAGCAAAGCGCGTCCGGCCGCGACCAGCTCCCCGGCATCTATCTCCTTGACGGCCGCGCGTTGGGCGTTTACCGAGTAGAGGTTGCGGCCGATAGTGGGTTGCACCAGCGGCCGCAACGTCAGGCAATCGTCGGCGGTGACCAGGTGCAAGGTGTTGCGCATGAGCGCGACGCGCACCGCCCGACGGTCGAGGATCATCTGCGACAACTGCTCGGGACGAAAGCTTGCAAGCCGCGTCCACAAGCCGACGTAAGGCGGATCCGGGGCCTGGGCTTGCAGGCCGACAAGATGCTCCATCGCATCGAAGGCAGACAACTCGTGGCGGCGTAACAGCAACTGCCGTTCCAACAGGGAGCGGTTGAGCGCACGCCTGCCGAGCACCTCGATGTTTACCACCTCCCGTCGACCGTCGAGAACCGCCCTGGTTATACGGCAATCGATGCGATGCGACGAGAGTCAATGTAGGCGGTCAGTACCCCGGCTTCTCAGCCCTCTCTTGCTGACATGCTGACAAGCGAAGCCCCATGGGCTGAGCGTGCTGACTAGCTGAAATGCTACCCCGGCAACAGACTGCGGCCCATCAAGAACTCGTCAGCCTGCCTCGCGGCTTTGCGGCCCTCGGCGATGGCGGTCACGATGAGGTCAGCGCCCAGCCTGGCGTCGCCGGCTACGAAGGTGCCTGGCTCAATGGTGCCGAAGCCGTTTTCGGAGTGGATGGCGCCCCTGTCAGTGTAGCCAAGGTCCATCTCCCGCATGAAACGGTCGCGCACGGGGCCCGTGAAGCCGATGGCGAGCAGGACGAGGTCGGCCTCTATCTCGAAGTCCGTGCCTTCGATAGGTACAGTCTTTCCGTTGGTGCGTTCGGTCTCGACTGCGTGCATCTTTTCGACGTGGCCTTCT
>Ga0126304_10000128_pt1 | contig 24349 bp, 22 predicted proteins | sample Plot25_FD_92538 | JGI IMG/M metagenome (GOLD analysis project Ga0126304, IMG submission 92538) | Serpentine soil microbial communities from UC McLaughlin Reserve, CA, USA - Plot25 | ecosystem: Environmental > Terrestrial > Soil > Grasslands | place: USA: UC McLaughlin Reserve, Lake County... | reverse complement strand
CATCGTGATGACCATCGCCATCGAGTTCAGGAGCGTCGGCGATCGAGACGGGAGGCACCCACGCGGCAACCTGACAGGGATACGCCGAGGCGTCGAACTGCGTGATCGCGCGTGTGCCACTGCAGCCGGCGCTGACGTGTTGCCAGAACCGCTCGCGTCCGACGCCGAACGGCGATACGACACCGATGCCGCTGATGACGACGCGATTCGGCCCGGACAGGGGCATGAGGCCCATATAATACTGGGCCGTGCACGATTCAGGCCGCGCCGCATCCCCTACGGCGAGGCTGTTTGCCTGGATCGGTGTCGTTCTGTTCGTCCTGTCGCTCAGCTATTTCGTGTACAGCTACTGGACGGTGTTTGGCATGCGCGCGGACGGCCCGCTGCGGACGCCGCCCCTGGTCTGGAATGTGGTGCTCTTTTCAACGTTTGCACTGCATCACACGATATTTGCGCGCGATCGGATACGCCGTGCGTTGACTCAGGCATTGGGACCCCTCGAACGATCGTTCTACGTGTGGGTGGCCAGCCTGTTGTTCATCGCGGTATGCAGGCTATGGCTGCCGCTGCCGGGGATCGTCTGGGATGTCGCAGGAGCAGGCAGATTCATGCTGCTCTTTCTTCAAATCGGAGGAATTACCTTCTCCGTCTACAGCGCCGCCGCGATCGATATCTGGGAATTGGCCGGCATACGGCAACTCAATTCCCAACTTCCAACTACCAACTCCCAACCACTCCCAACGCCCAACTCCCAACGAACGCCCGACTCCCAAAACGACTCCGAGTTCAAGACGACAGGACCTTACGGGTTGGTCCGTCATCCGATTTATCTGGGATGGTTCGTGATTGTGTTCTCAGTCGGAACGATGACCATGACACGCTTTGTGTTCGCTATCGTCAGCTGCGCCTACATCCTGCTTGCGATCCCGTTTGAAGAGCGATCGCTTCGCCGATCGTCGAACGGCGCCTACGACGGTTACATGCAGAAGGTGCCCCGAAAACTAGTCCCGGGGCTGTATTGATTGGGAGTTGGGAATTGTAGCTATGCCTCGTCCTCCTCAACGTCCTGAGGCAGCCCTTCCAGTTCCTCGAGAAACACCAGCGCCCGGTGCGACGGAATTTCGAAACGCTTCCCGCACGATCGGCACGTGACGTCGTCATCGACGCGGATCAGGTGGTCCTTGCTCTTCCCAAACAGCGCGCGGTCGCGTTCGTTGGCGCCCGGAGGAAGCTGGGATTTCTTCGTGCGACGGATCCACTTCACCGAGTAATCGTTGGTGCGCCGGCAGCGCGGGCATTGGTAGCGCGACGGCCGCTGCTCAGGTTTTTCGGTGAAGAACTGGCGCTCGTCCACGGTGGCAGCGTACCACACGAAGGCGGGCCCAAAAGCCCTACTGAGAAGACTACGGGCCCTACACTGATAGACTGGAAACAGCGCCTTGGCTGAGACACCGTCCTCCTCGCCTGCTCTGCCGTCAGAGCTTCCCGTCCTGCCGCTCCGTCACACGGTGGTATTTCCGCAGACGTTGCAGCCGCTCGCTGTGAATCGGCCGGTATCGCTTGAAAGCGTCAACCGCGCGCTCACCTCCGACCGCCTGATTCTGCTCGTGCTGCAGGACGACGACTCCGACGAACCTACGGCTGAGAATCTCAAGCGCGTCGGCACCGTCGGTGTGATCCGTCAAATGGCGAAGGCCCCGACCGGCGGCGTCAACATCATCGTCGAGGGGCTGGCACGGGTCCGCGCCGACGTCTTCACGCGCTCGGGCAATACGCTGCGCGCGCAGATCACGCCGCTGCCGGATAAGGGTGAAAAGACGATTGAGGTCGAAGCGCATGTGCGGCGTATTCAGGAGCTGATCGAAAAAGCGCTCTCGCTCACGACCGGCATGTCCGAGGAATTGCGCGACGTGGTCGTGCATATCGAGGATCCGGTCAGGCTCGCCTACGTCCTGGCGACGCTGATCGACATGAAGCCGGTCGACAAGCAATTGCTTCTCGAAGAGAACGACGTCCTCAAGAAGCTGCAAGCCGTGTCCACCGCGCTGCAGCGCGAAGTCTCGCTGCTCGAGCTGAAAGGCAAGATCGAATCGCAGGCGCAGCAGGAGATGACCGACGCGCAGCGTCAGTACTACTTGCGCCAGCAGATGAAGGCCATCCAGCAGGAGCTGGGCGAAGGTGAAGGCAACGAGCTCCAGGAGGTGCGCAAGCGCATCGAGGATGCTCACCTGCCCGAACCGATTGCCGCCATCGCGCTTCGTGAAGTCGATCGTCTCGAGCGCATGCCTGCGGCGTCGCCGGAGTATCAGATGCTCCGCACCTACATCGACTGGGTCCTCGACGTGCCGTGGGCGACGAGTACCGACGATCGCATCAATCCGGTCGATGCACGGAAGGTGCTGGACGAGGATCATTACGACCTCGACAAAGTCAAAGAGCGCATCGTCGAGCACCTAGCCGTTCGCAAGCTCAAAGGCGACATGAAGGGCCCGATCCTGTGCTTCGTGGGCCCGCCCGGCGTCGGCAAGACCTCGCTCGGCCAGTCAATCGCACGGGCGATGTCGCGGAAGTTCGTGCGGATCTCACTCGGCGGCGTCCGCGACGAGGCCGAGATCCGGGGACATCGCCGCACGTACATCGGGTCGATACCCGGTCGCATCGTCCAGGCGCTCAAACAAGCGGGGGCGATGAACCCGGTGTTCATGCTCGACGAGATTGACAAGGTGGCCGCTGGATTCCAGGGCGACCCGGCCGCCGCCCTCCTCGAAGTGCTCGACCCGGCGCAAAACCACTCGTTCCGCGACCACTACCTGGAAGTACCGGTTGATTTGTCGAAGGTGCTCTTCATCGCCACGGCCAATCAGCTCGGCACGATCCACCCGGCGCTCCTCGACCGAATGGAGATCATCCAGCTCAGTGGCTATAGCGAGGAGGAGAAGCTGCACATCGCACGGAAGTATTTGCTGCCCAGGCAGATGAGCGAGCACGGGCTCCCGCCGGGGTCGATGGAGATCACCGACGCGGCCATGCGCCTGGTCATTTCCGAGTACACGCGCGAAGCCGGCGTCCGCAATCTCGAACGTCAATTAGGGGCAATTGCGAGAAAAGTGGCCGCAAAACTCGCCACCGGAAGCCCCGTCGAACCGTCGACCACGGTTGTCGATCGCGACCAGGTGGACGACTATCTCGGGCCTGCCAGGTTCAAGAAGGAGATGGCGTTCCGGACGTCCCGACCCGGTGTGGCGACCGGTCTGGCCTGGACGGAAGCCGGCGGAGACGTACTTTTCATCGAGGCCACCTTGCTTCCAGGCGGAAACCAGAACATTATTCTGACTGGGCAACTCGGCAACGTAATGCAGGAGTCGGCCCGTGCTGCCCTCAGCCACATTCGGGCCAACGCCGGAGAACTCGGGATCTCGCCTGAATTCCTGGCGAAACACGATCTCCACGTGCACGTGCCCGCCGGCGCGATCCCGAAGGACGGGCCGTCGGCCGGGGTGACGATGGCGACGGCGATTCTGTCGGCGGCGCGAAACACGCCGGTCCGGCAGGACGTGGCGATGACCGGCGAGATCACGTTGAGCGGCTTGGTTCTCCCGGTTGGGGGGATTCGCGAGAAGTCGCTGGCGGCACGCCGTTCGGGAATCAGGACGGTGATTCTGCCGGCGCTCAACGAACCCGATTTGGCAGAACTGACCGAGGAGGTTCGTCGAGACATGACGTTCGTGCCGGTTGAAACGTTGGAGCAGGTCATCAAGATCGCACTCTCGGACAGTCAGCCAGGCACCACTGAACGGACCGATCCCACCGGATCGGCCCCCTTAGCCGCGCGTTAGGGCCCGCCCACATTGGCACAAGCGATCGTCTTCTATATTTCCGGTCACGGATTCGGTCACGCCTCACGCACCATCGAGGTCATCAACGCAATCCTGGCGCAGCGCCCTGAAACGCGAGTCGGCGTCCGCACGTCGGCACCGCGGTGGCTGTTCGATCTCACCGTCAAGGGCAAGGTCATGTACAGCACGCTCGAATGCGACACCGGTGTCGTGCAGGTCGACGCGCTGACGCTCGACGAAGCCGACAGCATTCGACGCGCGCAGTCGTTCCACAGCGACATGGTGACGCGCGCGGCAAGCGAGACGCGTGCGCTGCGCGAGCTTGGGGCGGGGCTTATCGTCGGCGATATCCCGCCGCTGGCCTTCGCCGTCGGCGCGTCCGCAGGCATTCCGTCGATCGGACTCGGCAACTTCACGTGGGACTGGGTCTACGCCGACTACCCGCGAGTGCGTCTGGCGCCGTCGCTGCTGCCAACCATTCGCGGCGCGTACGCGAAGGCGTCGATGGCGCTGCGGCTGCCGATGTCAGGTGGATTCGAGAGCTTCTCGAATGTGCGTGACATCCCGTTCGTCGCGCGACACGCCTCACGCACGCGCGACGAGGTCGCCAAGCTACTCAAGATTCCGGGAGACAAGCCGATCGTGCTGGCCTCGTTCGGCGGCTACGGCCTGACCGCGCTCGACACCGATGTCCTCTCGAAATTCAAGAAATATACGGTGGTGACCACCGTCACCGCCTCGCTGACGCGGGGACGACGGGATTCACCGGCCACTGAGAAAAAGGGCTCGGTCATCAGCATCAACGAAGAGTCGATGTATGCGACTGGCGTGCGCTACGAGGATCTCGTTGGCGCGGCTGATGCCGTGGTCACCAAGCCCGGCTACGGCATCGTCTCGGAGTGCATCGCCAACGATACGGCGATTCTCTACACGGCGCGCGGCCACTTCCCCGAGTACGACGTGATCCTGGAAGAGATGCCGAAGTATCTGCGCTCGGCGTTCATCAACCACGACGACCTTTTCGCGGGCAAATGGGAGTCGCATCTCGACAAGCTGCTCGGGCAGGCGAAGCCGAAGAAGAAGCCCGAGACCAACGGCGCCGACGTTGCGGCCGACATTCTGCTCAAGGCGCTCGACAAGCCACCCAAGAAGCCGCGCGGCCGTCCCAAAGCAAAATTCTGATCCGTACTTGCCCTCAGCGCGAGAAGCAGCCGCATTTCTCAAGCACACGATCGAACGCTGCGGCTAACCGAAGCGAGCGCTAGTTCTCGGAAGGCCTCTCCACGCGATCGATCACGAGCACTTCGATCGGCGCGCGCACGGAATCGAACTTGAGCCCGAGCTGCTCCTGAACCGCAGTGAACAGCACCGGCGGCGCATTCGGATCGGTCGACGGCGGGATTCTCACACCGAAGCTCGCGAACTGCGTCTCGTCGGGCGTCCAGGTGAGCGTGAAGTCATAGCGACCCTGCAGTCCGGTCTTGTCGATCACCGGCCGATCGAGCACGGCCAACTGCATCACACCGGCGAAGTCCCCCATCGTCGCGTTCGTCGCCGGCAGCACGCCGAGGCCTCTGAACAGCAACCCGGGCAACCCATTTGGATTGTTGTCGTTTTTCGTCATCTTCGACCCGCCCGGTGTCACGACGAGCGCGTACGCCGACAGCTCCCGCATGTCGCGATGCGTCGTCAACTTGAAGCGATCCTCCAGGAGCGCGCGAATCATGTCGCGCATCTGGTTGACATTCGGCATCCCCTGCCCTTCGGGCTGGCCGGTGATGTCGTACTTGTCCGATTCCATCCACGACGGCCCTCCGATTACCTGCCGCAGGTGGAGACCGTAGGCGAAACTGATCAGATCGCTCAGCGCGGTGTTGATGGTCAGGACCTGCCGGCCCTTGATCGTCATCAGCTTGCCTTGCGCGGCTGGATTGCTCGGCTTGATGGTGGCGACCTCGAACACGGCCTTGGCATCGGCCGCCATGGCCTTCGGCGGCTCGGGGATCTTCCATGCCGTGTCGGCGTTCGCGCGCGCCAGGGTCATCGGCAATGGATTGTTGCCTTGCGTAAAGGTGCCAGTGACGGAGTTGCCATCTGCGCTGACAGTGCCTTCGAATCTGGCCCCGATGCCGCCGAAGGACATCCTGAGCGTCGTGCCCTGCAGCGTGATCGGATTGGCCGGGATACCCTGCGGCGTCTGATCGATGCTGTACATCGTCGCCTTCAAACCATCGGCAGTGGTGATGACGAGGACGATTCGCAGATCCTTGCCAACCTGCAGAACGCCTTGCCACTGGCCGGCCAGCGTCTGCGACTGCGCCAGCAGGCTGGCCGAGAGCAGGAGCATCGTCACGATGGACCGCGTCAGTATGCGCATGGCGGGTAGCGTAACATCGGAGCGTGACCGTTCATAGACTCGGAACAATGTCGGTCGACGACGCATTCGTCACCGCCGAAGAGGCGTCGACTCATCCGGTCTACGCGCTGAAATACGACCAGGTCGGAGTCGGGGATACCGGCCATCTCGATACAATCAAGCCGCGAGTGCGGTAATCACGATGCGCGGAGTCGGATGGCTCTCGAGCGCGCTGGTGCTGCTCGCCAGCGTGATCACCGGCCAACAGAACGGTGAGTGGCTGGCCTATGGGCGCGATCCGGGAGGGGAGCGCTATTCCCCGCTGGAGGACGTCAACCGTAAGAACGTCGCGTCGCTCCAAGTCGCCTGGACATTTCGCACGGGCGACGCCTACCAGCCGCCTCGCGGCCGCCCGACGGCATTCGAGACGACACCGCTCTACGCGGACGGCACGCTATATCTCAGCACGCCGCTTGGCCGCGTCATCGCGCTCGACCCGGTCACCGGGCGCCAGCGATGGGTGTTCGATGCGAAGATCCCGCGTGATGCCGGCTACGGCGATTTCGCCAGCCGCGGCGTGTCGACGTGGCAACGAGGACGTGAACGCCGGATTTTCGTCGCGACGATCGACGCGCGCCTGATTGCGTTGAACGCCGCGACGGGCGAACCTGTCCAGTCGTTCGGCACGGCTGGCACCGTGGATCTACGGCAGGGTCTGCGCATCGCTCCAGCAGGATTTGCCGACTATGAGGTCACCTCGCCGCCCGCCGTCATCGGCAACACCATCGTCGTAGGCTCGGCGATTCAGGATGGCGCCAGGACGACCGAGCCGAGCGGGGAGGTCAGGGCCTTCGACGCGGTCACTGGCGCCATGAAGTGGCGCTGGGATCCGATCCCACAGGATTCGTCAACAGCAGGAGCAGACACCTGGAAGAACGGGAGCGCCACACGCACGGGTGCCGCCAATGTCTGGTCGGTGATTGTCGCGGATTCCGCGCGCAATCTCGTGTTCGTCCCGACGAGCAGCCCCAGCCCCGACTACTACGGCGGTGAACGCCTCGGAGACAACCTGTTCGCCAATTCCGTGGTGGCGCTGCGCGCCGACACGGGCGCGCCCGTGTGGCATTTCCAGACGGTTCATCACGATCTCTGGGACTATGACGTGGCGTCGCCGCCGATCCTGTTCGACTGGCGCAAGGACGGACGCACGGTGGCGGCCATCGCCGCGGCATCGAAGACCGGCCATGTCTTCGTACTCGATCGCCAAACCGGCCGCCCGCTCATTCCCGTCGAAGAGCGCGCGGTACCGAAAAGCGACGTTCCCGGTGAGGAGGCGTCACCGACACAGCCCTTCCCCGCTGCCCCTCGCTCACTGGCGCGCACGACGCTGACGGCGGACGAAGCGTGGGGGCTGACCGATGCGGATCGCGCGTGGTGCCGGGACACGATACGTCCGCTGCGCGCTGAGGGTTTCTTCACACCACCATCGCAGCGCGGGACCATCGTTGTCCCGGGCAACGTGGGCGGCGTTGCATGGGCAGGCATGGCACACGATCGCGCGAACGGCCTTCTCGTCATGCCGGTGAACAACATCGCCTCGGAAGTACGGTTGATTCCACGTGCCGACCTCGACGAGCAGCGTAAGCGCCTGGCCCCCGACTTCGAGCTGCACTTGCAACGAGGCACGCCCTATGCGCTGGTGCGGCGCCTCCTCCTTGGCCCCCAGACGATGCTGCCGTGTACGCCGCCGCCATGGGGCACCCTGACCGCGGTGAGAACCGCAACGGGAGAGATCGCGTGGCAGGTGCCGCTCGGACGCTTCCCCGGCACCGAACGCGCGACAGACGCGGCACAGTGGGGCTCGATCGCGCTCGGCGGTCCAATCGTGACGGCCGGTGGACTCGTCTTCACCGCTGGCACACTCGAAGCCGCGATATACGCCTTCGACGTGCAGAGCGGTCGCCAGCTGTGGACCGGCCAACTGCCGACGAGCGCGCGCTCAACGCCGATGACGTACCGCGGCCCCGACAGCCGGCAGTACATCGTCATCGCCGCAGGCGGCCACGGCGTCCAAATCGGCCCGCCACTGGGTGATTACCTGGTCGCGTTCGCGCTCCCTGACGACAAGTCGCAGAAGAAGTAGATCAGCGGTTACATCTGCAACACCCAGCGGATCCCGCCGAGAATGTGCGCCTGATAAGATGTCCTGCCAAACGACTCCAGTGCGAATCAGCGCACTTCGATCTCGACGACGCGAGCGTCGCCGACGCCGAGGCGGACGATGTGATGCGTGTCGCCGCTGGGGACGAGAATCCACTGCCCCGGCTGCGTCAACTGCTTGAGTCCAATCGGTGCACCGGGGTTGGCCTTGGCCTGCTTATCGGGGCCGTCGGACATCACCGTGCCACTGATCAACACCGCAACCGTCGGAACGGCGTGTGTGTGTGAGGTCTGCGAGGTGTCCTTGGTCAAGCTCACGTCATACAGCCTGAACGAGCGCGCTTCACGGGTCATCTTCGTCGCGAGGCCGCTGGCCGCCGGTGCCGTGGACCACCCGCTCGTCTTCAGGTTCTCGACGGCGAACAACTGGTACGCGCCCTTGCCGACGTTCTCGATCGTGTGGCTCTGCGCCTTGCCGGCGTACTCCGCGATGGTTGCGTCACCAAGCGGCCGCGAGGGGCGCTCGGCGGCCGGCTGACCGCCGGTCTGGATGCGGGTGTTGGTGCCGGCCGACATCGAGATGGTGGCGATGTCGAGTTCGTGCCGATGATCGAGCGACTTGTCGCCGGGCGGGATGTTGACGTCGAGGATGCGGAGCTGCGGGTTCTCGAACGTCATGTGATGCCGCGGTTCCTTCGACAGCGGAACCTGGGCCACAACAGAGGCAACCGTCGCAACGAAGAAGAGGCCTATCCAGCGTGATCGATTCATGAGGGGGATCATGCTTCATCGGCCACTCCTCGTGCCAGTCCGAGGTAAGATTGACCGCGCGTCCGCGCCCACTTCGCTGGAGGTCTCGCATGACACGTGTCGCCTTTGCCGTCTTCGGTGCCCTGGTCCTCGCAACTCCCTCGTGGGCGCAGGCGCCGGCCGACGCTGCCGTCGAGAAGGCGTTGCTCGCCGCCCCGGAAAACATGAAAAAGGACGCGACGGTCGTCGCCTTCAAGCCGGATTTCACCTACGACACGATCAAGAAGGGCACAAACACCATGGTGTGCCTCGACCGGTCGGGGTTGCCTGGCCAGCAGCCGTTCTCCATCGAATGCACAAGCCTCGGCAACCTGCCTCGTGTGGCGCAGAACCTGAAATTCGAGGCGGAACCAGATCGCACGAAACGCCAGGCGGCGCTGGACGCGGCGGAAAAGGACGGATCGCGCATCAAGCCCGAGTACGGGTCGGTGTGGATCAGGATGCAGGGGCCGGACAAGGACAAGGCGCGGACGCACATGACCGTCGCCGTGCCGGGTGCGACCACGCAGTCCACCGGATTGCCCGACAACCCAAAACAGGGGGGTGTCTGGATCATGAACGCGGGCACATCAACCGCGCATCTGATGATCCCGGGACACTGAGCTCGTGCGCATGAAAGCGCTGTTGATCGTGAGCGTGCTCGGCGTGGCAGTGTCCGCGCAGAGCACGCAAACCTTCACCGGCGTGATCACCGATGACATGTGTGCGAAGGAGGGCCATGCGTCGATGCGCATGGGCCCGACTGACGCTGAATGCACGATAGCGTGCGTCGCCGCGCACGGCGCCGAGTATGTGCTGGCCGACGGCACGAACGTCTATACGCTGAGCGATCAGAAGACACCTGAGAAATTTGCGGGACAGCGCGTCAGGGTCGCTGGCACGCTGGATGCCAAGACCAAGAAGATCCAGGTGAAGTCGATCAGCGCGGCCAAATAGCGCTGCCGCGTGAGCCTCGACGAGCTGCGCCGATTCGCTGTCGCACGCAGCCTCTTTCCTCGGACCACACTCCAACGCGCGCTCGATACGCTGGCCTTCGTACAGGCCGATCCGATCCGGGCGCCAGCTCGCGCCCAGGATCTGACGCTCAGTCATCGGGTGCGCGGCTATCGCGCCGGCGATCTCGAACGCCTCTATGGCCGGCTCGACATTCACGAGGACTTCTTCGTGAACTATGGATTCGTCACCAGCGCGCTCCAGGCGTTGATGCACCCGCGCGGCGGACCAGCGCCTTGGAGTGCTGCCCGCGGACGGCATGTGCGCGCGCTGCTCGACTTCGTCCGCACACACGGGACTGTGCATCCACGAGACGTGGACGCGCACTTCTCGCACGGCACGGTGGTCAACTACTGGGGCGGTTCCTCCAGCGCGACGACTCACCTGATGGATGCGATGCACTATCGCGGGCTGCTGCGAGTCGTACGCCGCGACGCCGGGATCCGCATCTACGCCGTTCACGAGCATCCGGCGGCGCCGCGCGATGCAACCACACGCGTCGCGCACCTCGATGCCCTCGTCGACGTTGTCGTCGCCAAGTACGCGCCATTGCCGGCGGCGAGTCTGTCGATGCTCGTGCGACGGCTGCGATACGCCGTCCCGCAGTGGAGAGGCGAATTGGGCCGCACGCTACAGCGAGCGACACGTCGTCTCGCGCACGCGCGCGTGGACGGCGTGGACTGGTATTGGCCGTCCGCTGAGGACCCGGCCGCTGCAGTTACAGACGACACGGTCCGTCTGCTGGCGCCCTTCGATCCCGTCGTCTGGGACCGAAGGCGTTTCGAAATGCTGTGGGGCTGGGCCTACCGCTTCGAGGCTTACACGCCGGTGCCGAAGCGGAAGCTCGGCTACTACGCCCTGCCGCTGCTGTGGCGGGATCGCGTCATCGGCTGGGGCAACGTGGCGGTGAAAGATGGCGCGTTGCGTTCGGATTTTGGTTACGTCGCCTCTCGCCCACCGCGCGATCGTGCATTCACGCGCGCTCTCGACGAGGAGCTCGCTCGCCTGCACATGTTTCTGGGCCTTTGAACCATTGTTGAATGCTGATCTGTGATCGTGGATTGGTTTGCGATCGTCGATCCTTGATTGTTGATTGGCGACTTCAACAACAATCACCAGCCACAAATCACCAATCACCAATCAAAGATCAAGAATCTACAATGCCACGCCGTACCGCCCATCGCCACCTTGCGCGAGAAAGCCGGCGCGCAAGAGCTGTGAGAGCACGCGCTCGGACATCGCGAGATCGAGACCGAGAAACGCCGCGGCTTCACGCGTCGTCAGCCGGAGATCAGGGGCCGCCTCGAACTCTTCGCGGATCCATTGCAAGAGTTTTCGAAAGGACTTCATTTCCATCAGAGTACCGGCGGCGCCGGCCCGCGTATGAATGAACGGATGAACGATGCAGGCCGACGCCGTTGAGCATTGGGCATTGAGCATTGCGCATTGAGCCTTATCGAATGACGTTGAGAATCACACCACCGTAAATGCGGTGTCCGTACCGCGTCTCCTGTCCGAAGAACGCTGGCGCATCGTCCTTGGACTGCACCGCGATGAAGCGATAGTCGCCGCGCAGACCCCAGCGGCCGGCGTACCACTTCACGCCGCCGCCGACGTTGCCTGTGAGAAACGTGGTGGTGCCGTTGACGCCGACCTCGGCACGCTCGAACAGGCTTAAGCCGCCGAGACCCGCGGTCGCATACGGCACGACCGAGCCGCGGCCGGCCGAAACGATCAGGTTGCCGCTGTAGTTCAAAAAGTGTGGCGTCTTCACATCGGCCGTGCCGGTGACGAAATCGAGACTCTGGGAGACGCCCAGCAATCCGCTGACCTCGCCTTCGACGCCGACGAACCGATTGAAGTTCACCGTTGCACTGCCGCCGAGGTCGTAGTTGCCGAAGCTGGGACTGTTGCTGTCGCTCGCTTCGGTGAAGAACGTGGCGCCCCCAGGAATGATCGTGATCTCGAACGTGCCAGGACCAGGCACCGACTCCTGGGTCTGAGCCTGTGCACGGTCAACGCCAACAAGTGAGATGAGTGCAAGTACTGCGATCCAACGTGACATGACTACCTCCATGTAGTGTCCGGCTTGAGCCGGACCCTTTACTCCCCGCCTTTACGAGATCGGGATTCCGCCGAGAGCCTTGTAGACCGCGATGACGCTCGTGAACACGCCAGCCTCGGCTTGCGCGACGGCGTCCTCTGCCTGTAGCTGTGTGCGTTCCGCGTCGAGCAGCGCCAGGAAATCGACGACGCCCGCTTGATACCGCGTCCGCGCGATCGTCGCGGCGCGTGTGCTCTCGCGAGCCTGATCGGCCAGTCTCACCAGCCGCTCCTGTTCTTCGCGATAGTTCACGAGTGCGTTCTCGGTCTCCTCGATCGCCCGCACGACGACCTGCTCGAACTCGGCGATCGACTCGCGCGTCGCGCCTTCCGCTCCGCGCAGCCGGGCGCGCGCGCTGCCCATATCGAACGCCGCCCAGCTGAGCGCGGGCGTCACCGCCCAGGCGCGCGAATCGGAGACGTTGAAGAAGCCGCTGCCACGTCCGGCCAACAGGCCAAGGAATCCGCTGATACTGATCTGCGGAAAGAGCTCGGCGGCGGCGACGCCCTCCCGACCCGTCGCTGACGCCAGCCGCCGTTCGGCAGCGCGCACGTCGGGCCGTCGTCGCAAGAGCGATCCCGGCTCGCCGATGGCCAGCGCCTTGGTCAGTGGCGGATAGACACGGGGTGCGAGATCGACACCGAGGCCGCCCGGCCGCACGCCGATCAACACCGCGAGGTGATGTTCACGCTGCGCGATCGCACTTCGGATCGGCGGGAGGCTGGCTTCAATCGCGGCGACGCGTGCCGCCGCGCTCGCGACATCCTGTTCCTCACCGATGCCCGCATCGCGCCTGACCGTCGTGAGTCGCAGCGTCTCGCGCTGGTTGAGCAGGCTCCGCTCGGCGACCGCCAGCTGCTGCTGGAGACCACGCAGCTCGAAATAGTTCCGTGCCACTTCCGCGGCCACGCTCACGCGAACATCGTCAACGTCGGCCTCGAAGCTCTCGGCGTTGGCCGCGGCCGCTCGCACCTGCGAGCGGACGCGGCCAAACACGTCGATTTCCCAGAATGCATCGAAGCCGGCGCGATACGTCGTGATGGGACGGGGTCGTTCCGAAAAACCTGGAATCGCCTGATCCCTTCGATCGACGCTCGCGCCGACTACGGCCGTTGGAAAGCGATCGAGCGCGACATCGTCAAAGAAGGCGCGCGCTTGATCGACCCGGGCAACGGCCATTCGCACATCGTGATTGGCGGCCAGTGCTCGCCCGACCAGCTCGTCGAGCACCGGATCCTCGAACTGCTGCCACCAACGCGGGTCGAACGGCTGTTCCACTGTCAACGCCGTGTCCACGTGACTCAGCACCGCGGGCTCGACGTTGGGCGCGACGTAGGGCCTGCGCACACCGCACGCGGCCGCCGTCACAATCACCATTCCGTAGAGCGCGGTCTTCAGACCGCGCGTGAAGATGCGACGCATGATCAATTCCTCTCCGCCGGTGCGGCGACCGCCAGAACCGGCGTAGTCGGCTGCACAGCGCCGCCTCTACGCGCGTGCAGCCGACGATGCGTGAGCCGGCTGATAACGACGTAGAACACTGGAGTCAGGAAGAGACCGAACAGCGTGACGCCAAGCATCCCGGCGAACACCGCGATGCCCATCGCCTGACGGATCTCGAAGCCCGCTCCAGACGAAAAGACCAGCGGCACCACGCCCATGACGAACGCCATCGACGTCATCAGAATCGGGCGCAGCCGGATGCGGCACGCCGCCAGGATGGCGTCGATCGTGGACTCCCCTTCTTCCTCGCGCTGCTTCGCGAACTCGACGATCAGAATCGCGTTCTTGCACGCGAGCCCGGCGAGCACGAGGAAGCTGATTTGCGTGAATACGTTGTTGTCGCCGCCGGTCAGCCAGACACCGGCAATCGCCGAGAACAACGTCATCGGGACGATCAGGATCACCGACAGCGGCAGCGTCCAGCTCTCGTACTGCGCCGCGAGGACCACGTAGACGAGCAGCACGCAGAGCGGCAATACCAGCAGCATCGTGTCGCCCGCGAGCAGCTCCTGATAGGCGAGTTCGGTCCACTCGAAGGTCATGCCCGGCGGCAGTTCGGCACGCAGCGTGTCGGCAATCGCCGTCTGGGCCTGCCCCGAGCTGAATCCCGGCGCCGGACCGCCGTTGATCTCGGCCGCCGGATAGCCGTTGTAGTGCATCACCTGGTCGGGCCCGTAGCTGCGCGACACGGTGACGAGCGATCCGAGCGGCACCATATCGCCGCGCGCGTTGCGGGTCTCGAGCCGACGGATCTGTTCAGGCTGCAGACGGAACTCCGATTCAGCCTGGGCGTTGACCTGATACGTGCGGCCGAAACGGTTGAAGTCGTTGACGTACAGCGATCCGAGGTACACCTGCAGCGTCTCGAAGACGTCGGTCAACTGCACGCCGTAGCTCTTCACGCGCTCGCGATCGACGTCAGCCTGGATCTGCGGCACGCTCACCTGGAAGCTCGAAAACAGGCCGGCCAACGACGGCTGTTTCTGCGCCTTTGCGATCCCGTTCTGGAGCTGTGCGTAAAGGTCTTCGAAGCCGGTGCCGGCGCGATCCTCGACATACAGCTTGAAGCCGCCGACTTGCCCGAGCCCCTGCACTGGCGGTGGCGGAAAGATGGCGACGATGGCTTCCTGGATCTCACCGAAGAACTGACCGTTGAGCTGCTGCACAATGGCATCGGCTCTCAGGTCGCGGCTCGTGCGCTCTTCCGCCGGCTTCAACACGACGAAGGCAATGCCCGCATTAGGCGCATTCACGAAACCGTTGATGGACAAACCGGGAAACGCCACCGAGCTGAGGACGCCCGCATGCTTGAGCGCGATCGACGACATCTTGCGAATGACGGCGTCGGTGCGATCGAGCGTGGCACCGTCAGGCAACTGTGCGAACGCGACCAGATACTCCTTGTCCTGCGTGGGCACGAACCCCGGCGGCACGCTCGAAAACCCAGTCGTCGTCAGGCCGATGAGGCCTACGTAGAGGACGATCGCCACCGAGGACACGCGCAGGACGCGGCCGACGGCCGCGCTGTAGGCGCTCGAGCCGCGCGCGAAGAACCGATTGAACGCCCGGAAGAACCATCCGAAGAGACGATCCGCTGCGCGCTGCACCACATCGTGCGACGCCTCACGCGGCTTGAGCAGACGGGACGCCAGCGCAGGGCTCAGCGTGAGTGAGTTGAAGGCCGAGATGACGGTCGAGATTGCAATCGTCAGCGCGAACTGCCGGTAGAACTGCCCGGTGAGGCCGCTGACAAACGCCGTCGGAACGAAGACGGCGCAGAGCACGAGCGCAATCGCGATGATCGGACCCGACACCTCCTCCATCGCTTTCCGCGTGGCCTCGAGTGGCGGTAGACCGAGCTCGATATGGCGCTCGACGTTCTCGACGACGACAATCGCATCATCAACGACGATGCCTATCGACAGGACGAGACCGAAGAGCGACAACGTGTTGAGCGAGAAGCCCAACCCCAGCATCACGGCGAACGTGCCGATGAGCGATACGGGTACGGCGACGAGCGGGATGATCGAGGCGCGCCACGTCTGCAGGAAGACCATGACGACGATCACGACGAGCAGAATCGCTTCGAACAACGTTTCGACCACCGCCGTGATCGAGTTGCGGACGAAGACGGTCGGGTCGTAAACGATCTTGTAGTCCACACCCTCGGGAAACTCCTGCTTCAGCCGCGCCATCGTCTGGCGCACCTGGTCCGACGCTTCGATGGCGTTCGTGCCTGGCCGCTGGAAGATGCCGATAGCGACCGCCGGTTGGTTATCAAGCAGGGCGCGCAGCGCGTACTGATTTGCGCCCAACTCGACCCGTCCGACGTCGCGCACGTGGGTGATCTGTCCGTCAGGAGTCGCTCGGACGACGATGTCGGCGAATTCGTCCTCAGTCGTGAGCCGGCCGCGTGTGTTGACCGACAACTGGAAGGTCGTGTCCACGGGCGCCGGCTGTGCGCCGAGGACACCGGCCGCGACCTGTACGTTCTGCTCACGGATCGCGCGAACGACGTCCGATGTCGTCAGGCGTCTGGACGCGAGGCGATCGGGATCGAGCCAGACCCGCATGCTGTACTCGCCGGCGCCAAACACCTGCGCGCTGCCCACACCGGTGATGCGTGTCAGTTCGTCCTTGACTCGCAGGTTGGCGAAGTTTGAGAGGTAGAGCTGGTCGTAGCGGCCGCTCGGCGAGACGAGGTGCACCACCATGATGAAGTCGGGCGTGGACTTCTCCGTCACCACACCGATGCGCTGCACTTCGGACGGCAGTCGCGGCAGCGCCTGCGCCACGCGGTTCTGCACCTGCACTTGCGCGTTATCGAGGTCGGTGCCGAGTGCGAAGGTGACGGTCAGTTGCATCCGGCCGTCGGAGGTTGCCTGCGAGAACATATAGAGCATGTCCTCGATGCCGTTGATCTGCTGCTCGAGGGGCGAGGCCACCGTTTCGGCGATGATCTTCGGATTCGCCCCTGGGTAGGTGGCACGCACGACGACTGTCGGAGGCACCACCTGCGGGTACTCGCTGATCGGCAGCCGCACGAGCGCGAGCGCTCCAGCAACCACGATCACCAGCGACAGCACGGCCGCAAAGATCGGCCGATCCACAAAGAACTTCGAGAATCTCATGATGAGTGATCCGTCGCCTCGACGACGGGAGTGACCTGCACTCCTGGGCGAACCCGCTGGAGACCATTCACGACGACCGACTCGCCCCCCTCCAGCCCAGTACGAACGACGCGAAGGCCATCGACGATGGGGCCGAGCGTCACGCTGCGGTACTGAATCTCGTTCTTCGGACCGACGACGTAGACGAACTTCTTGCTCAGGTCGGTACCGACGGCGCGGTCTTCGATCAGCAGGCCGCGATACGACGCCGTACCGGCGAGACGTAGCCGCACGAACAGACCAGGCGTGAGCTGACCATCGCTGTTGCGGAAGACCGCTCGCCCGCGAATCGTGCCCGTCGCACCATCGAGCTGGTTGTCAACAAAGTCGAGATGACCCAGCCGCGGGAAGCTCTCGTCATTGGCCAGAGCCATGCGAATCGGCAGCTCTGTGCCGCGACCGCCGACGTTCCGGAGGGCCGGTCCTTTCGGACCGGCCGCCGACGTGTACTTCAAGAAGACCTGCTCGTCGGCATCGAAGTAGGCGTAGACGGGATCGAGCGAGACGATGGTCGTGAGCAACGTGGCTTCGCCCGGTCCGCTCGAGACCAGATTGCCTTCGGTGACGATCGCGCGGCCGACGCGGCCGTCGATCGGTGAGGTGACCTTCGTGAATTCGAGATTCAACTCCGCTGCACGCAGTGCAGCCTCGACAGCTGCCGATTGCGCCGTCGACTCCTGCGCGAACGCCGCACGACGATCGTGCTCTTCTTTGGCGATGGCGTTCTCGGCGCGAAGGTGCTCGGCAGTCTGGAGCTCTGACGCGGCACGCTGGCCGGTCGCGCGGGCGCGACTGAGCTCGGCGCGAAGACGATCCACTTCGGCCTGGAACGGACGCGGGTCGATCTCGAAGAGCGGATCGCCGCGTCGGACGATGGCGCCTTCCTGGAACCGCACCGCAGCAATCAGACCGGAGACGCGCGGGCGCACTTCGACGGAATCGACCGCCTGCAACCGTCCGGTGAATTCATCCCATTCGGTCACATCGCGTTCGATGACACTGGCCACGGTGACCTGTGGCGGCGGGGGCGGGGCGGGCTGCGCCGATGTCTCTACGCAGCCGGCCGCGAGAACGATCACGGCGAGCGGCGCCAGCAGGCGCCGGCCACGCCGAATAACAGTGTGAGAGTGAGTCATACGCTATGCAGTCTCGCGCTCGGAGACACGCTCACACAATCGGGCAGTGGCCGCAGATTGGCCTCCCGCTTGCGCATCAGGTGCGGGACCGACGTCCTATACAGGGAGGACTACGACTTTTGGACGATGTGACACTCGGCCATGCGGGCCATCGCTGGCGGGCGCAACCTGCTCGATAATGGGGAGTGATGAAGGGTGAACCGATGGATACCGATCTCGTCGTCTGCGACTCACACGAGGCGAGCTCACCGGCGGTTGACGCACGCGATGTGGACGCGCTGCGCACCGCGTTGACGCGCGAGAATCTCGAGCGGCGACGCGCCGAAGCCCTGGCAAAGATTCAGACGAACGTCGTGAAGTTCGCCGTCGATCTTCTGGTCCGTGAGCCCGACATCGAAGGATTCTTCCGCGCGCTGCTGAAAACGCTGGCCGAGGAGGGCGAAAGCCACAAGGTCACCGTCTGGCTGATCGACGAGGATCAAAAGGGCTGCGACGTCTGGATGGCGCATATCGACGGCGAGGTCTTCACTGTCAGCAGTGCCGAGTGGAAGACGACGGAGTTTCCGCGTCAGACCTTTGGGCGTCATCTGTTTTCGTACGAGCCGGGCTGGCACCAGACAGTTGAGTACGGCATTGACGACGAGCGGATGCCCGCCAACGTACGAGACTTCGTCCGTCGGGAGGGGCTCAGCGTGACGCTGGTGGCGCCGCTCCTGATCAGCGACAAGAACCTGGGATGGATCACGCTCTGCAGCCGCGAGACCCGCGACTGCGGCGAGGGACAGTGGTGGCGCATCGCGCTGATCGAGGCGATCGCCAGGCAGGCGGCACTCGCGCTGCATCACAGCCGGATCGTCGAACTGAAGCGGGTAGAAGAGCGCCGCAAGGCGATCCTCGAGGAGCGCAACCGCCTCGCGCGCGACATCCATGACAACCTCGCGCAGGGATTCGCTGCGATTCTGATGCAGCTTCAGGGCGCACAGCGCGAAGCGTGCGTGTTGCCAGCGTCGGTCGCGCGGAGCATTGAGACCGCCGTCGATCTGGCGCGTACTCATCTCACCGAAGCGCGGCGATCGGTTGGCGCGCTGCGTCCGAACGTCGGGCCCGGCGAAGACGTCAGCCGGGCCATCAAGCGGCTCGCCGAGCTCGGCCAGCGCACGACGACGGTGCCCATCGACGTCCAGGTGGACGAGTTGCCGCGATTCGGCGATGGCGTTGAGCGTGAAATCCTCGGCATCGCGCAGGAAGCGTTGGCCAACGCGGTCCGCCATTCGCGCGCGCAACGGATCACCATCAAGGCCGCGACGGTCAATTCGCTTGGTCTGCGTTTGTCGATTGCCGATGATGGGCGCGGCATCCCGCGCGAGCGGCCGACCACGGGATTTGGGTTGACCAGCATGCAGGAGCGCGCTGCTCGCATCGGCGCCTCGCTGACGATTGTCACGGCACCGCGCAGCGGCACCGAGGTGGTGCTCGCGTGGGAGCCCTCGTCGCTGCCGACACAAGTCTATGCCGTCAATTGAAGCCGTCACGCGGACCACACCCGCCAGCGTCCTGCTCGTGGACGATCACGCCCTGCTCAGGACGGGTGTGGCCAACATCATCAATCAGGAATCCGATCTGCGCGTCGTCGCCGAGGCCGGCAACGGCGTGGAGGCGCTCGAGGCGTACGACCGTCATCGTCCGGATGTGACGCTGCTCGATTTGCGAATGCCGGTGATGGAAGGTGTCGAGGTGGTGCAGCGGCTGCGCGAGCGCGATCCGCGCGCGCGCGTGATCATCCTGACCACCTACGACACTGACGACGAGATCTCCCGCGCCCTCAAGGCAGGCGCGAAGGCGTACGTGCTGAAGGACATCGCCGCCGACGCATTGATCGCGTGCATCCGCGACGTGCTCGCGGGCAAGACCTACCTGGCTCCTGCGGCGGCGGCAAAGCTGGCCGAGGGCGTCACGCGCGTGCAGCTGACGCCGCGCGAACTGGCGACGTTGCGTCTGCTGGCGGATGGCAAGTCCAACAAGGAGATCGCCAACTCCCTCGGCATCAGTGAGCGGACGGTGAAGACCCACCTGGGACACCTGTTCGAGAAGTTGGGGGTCACCAGCCGCACGGAAGCGGTGAAGGTGGCGACCCGTCGCGGTCTCGTCCGGTTAGGTTAGGCGACAGCTGTCACTAACGTTTGCGGCGTTGGCGGTAACGGCTGCGCACGCCGGTTCGAGAATCCAGCTCTTGCCAGCATCGCGTCGAGATCGCTGAACGGGTACGCCTCGCCACTCTCCGTCGCACCGAGCATCTGCATACTGAACGCCGCCGCAATCGGCGGCGATACGCGATCCTCGTTGGGCATGAACTCGACGACCGCGATCGTCGCGCCCGGCGTCATCGCCTGTCGCAGCCTGGTTAACAGAGACGTATTCGTCGCCTTGTCGAAGTGGTGCAGGAAGTTCGGCACGAGCACGAGGTTAAACGCCGTCCCGAGTTCCACCTCGAAGGCACTGCCTGGAATCGTGTGATACCGGTCGGCCACGCCGAGCGCCGTCGCGTTCTCGACCGCCACTTTCAGCACGTCGGCCCAATCCGTGCCGTACACGGTGGCGGATGGATTCGCCTTCGCGACGCTCAGACCAAACAGTCCATGACCGGCAGCAACATCGAGCACCTTCTGTGGCTGGCCTGGTGTGGCAACGAGCGGTGCGACAAGTGCAGCGACCATTCCGAGAAACGGCGCCATCGAGCGCGCGAACTCCACCCACACCGGGTCGTTGGGACTGACCGTGCTCGTCGCTACCGTCCCGCCCTTACGCACCGCCCCGGCGATGTTGCGATAGCTGTTGACGATCCGCTCATGGGCGAGGAAGTTGGCGATCGAACCGATGTACGACGGCAAACGTTTATCGAGGAAGACGGCTGCGGTCGGCGAACACGTGTAGCGGCCGCCTTCTTTCCCGAGGAATCCGCGAACCGTCAAATAGTCACAGAGAATTCGCACGGCGCGCTCTGACGCGTTGGTGCGCTCGGCGATCGCCGATGCCGTCGCCGCACCGGCGGCAATGTGTGTGAAGACGTCCAGCTCGATGGCGCCTTTGAGCGCCTCGGTCAGCTGGAACGCGCAGAGGGCGTCCAGGATGGCGCCCGGATCCGGAGGCGGAGATGGGGATGACACGAAGGAGTCGCCCGCGTTCAAACGCCGGCCGGCGCGGTCACGTTCAGCGCCTGACGCATGGCGGCAGCCGATTCCTTGATCGCGTCGCGGCCCGCATCCAAAATACCGGCCAGGCTGACAAACGGGTGGATCATGCCCTCATACCGCTTGAGCACGACCGCCACGCCGGCGTTTCGCAGCTGCTCGGCGTACGCCTCGCCCTGATCGCGCAGCGGATCGCATTCACCGGTGATGATCATCGCGGGCGGAAGGTGCCGAACGTCTGAGGCTCTCAACGGCGAGGCGTACGGAAGATGGCGGTCAGCCTCGGTGGCGAAATACTGATTGGCGAACCAGTCCATCAACTCGGTATCGAGGAAATAGCCCTGACCGTACTCGCGCTCCGACTCGGTCGCGTGCTCGGTAAAGTCGGTTACCGGATAGATGAGTAGCTGGAACTTCAGCGCCGGGCCTCCCCGGTCACGCGCCATCATGGCGACGACGGTTGCGAGGTTTCCGCCCGCGCTGTCACCGGCGACGGCGATGCGGCTCGGGTCGATCCCGAACTCGCCGGCGTGCTCGGCGACGTAACGCGTCGCGCTGTAAGCGTCCTCGGCCGCTGCGGGAAACTTGTGCTCGGGCGCAAGCCGATAGTCCACCGATACCACCACGCAGCCTGACGCGTTGGCGAGACTACGGCATGCGCGGTCGTGCGTGTCGAGATTGCAGATCACGAAGCCACCGCCGTGAAAGAACATGAGTACCGGCAGGTCCATCGCGAGGGACGGGCGATACACGCGCACGGGAATCTGCACGGGCCCGGGGATGACGCGGGTCTCGACCTGCGCCACCGGTTCTTCAGGTCCGCCGAGCTCGATCAACTGATACGGCACCTTGCGTGCCTCGTCCAGCGGAACCTCGTTCAGCCCGGGACCGCCGGCGGCCGCCAGCATGTCGAGAAAGCCTTTGCATTGTGGATGGAGTGCCATGTTCTTCCTTATACACCCAGATGGACCTGAATATGATCTGAAGCCATGACCTATTCGCGATCCTTCGACTCGCTTCGATCGCTAAGGGCTCCGGCATGGACCGCTGTGGTGGTGGCAGTGCTGGCCACGTCGATGTCGGCACAGGATTGGCCGCAGTGGCGAGGACCGGCCCGCGACGGTGCCATCACCTCGTTTCGCGAGCCAGCGACGTGGCCCAAGACCCTGAAGAAGCGCTGGCAGGTTGAGGTCGGCGCCGGCTACGCTGTCCCGCTCGTCGTCGGCGATCGCATCTACGTGTTCACGCGCCAGAACGAAGACGAGGTAATGACCGCACTCGATCCGCGGTCTGGGCAAACGATCTGGAGAACCAGCTATCCCGCGCCGTTCACGATGAATCCGGCCGCCGCGCCCCACGGACCAGGCCCGAAGGCCACCCCGACGTTCGCCGACAACCGCATCTTCACATTGGGGATGAGCGGCAAAGTCACCGCCTTCGACGCGGCGACCGGGAAACAACTCTGGCAGAAGCCGTCACCGCCGGTTGAACCGCTCTACCACACGGCGATGTCGCCACTCGTGGACGGCAACAACGTTATCGTGCACGTCGGTGGTCATGACAACGGCGCGCTCACCGCGTTCGACGTCACCACTGGCGACGTGCGTTGGAGCTGGAACGGCGATGGCCCCGCTTACGGCTCTCCCCTGCTGTTCAACCTCTCGGGCACGCGTCAGGTCGTGACATTCACCCAGAAGTATTTCGTCGGGGTCTCCGCGGCCACCGGCCAACTCCTCTGGCAGCGCCCGTATACCACGCCGTCCACGACTACGTCGCAGACGCCGATCCTGCACAAGAACATGATCATTGAGATGGGCCGCGGCAACGGCGTGACGGCCTTCGTCGCCGCCCCGCGCGATGGCAAGTGGATGACCGAGAACATCTGGCACACCGACGAAGTCTCGATGCACTTGAGCGACGCCGTGGTCGTCAACGGTGTGTTGTACGGGTTGTCACATCTCAACAGTGGCGAATACTTCGCGCTCGATCTCGAGACCGGCAAGGTGCTGTGGAAGAGCGAACCGAGGCAGGCGGCGCACGCGGCGATCGTCCGGGCCGGCAATGCGATCTTCTCGCTCGAAGACGATGGCGAACTGCTCGTGCTGAGGCACAATCGCACGCGCTTCGAACCGATCATCCGTTATCCGGCACTCGCGACGACTGCGACCTGGACGCAGCCTGTCATATCGGGAAATCGGATCTTCATCAAGGACGTGTCGTCGTTGACGCTGTGGACGACCGATTGATCTTAGTTTCGACAACGACGGCTCAATGCGGAGGCGCAGAGCACGCGGAGGCCACGGAGGCCGTTACTTCCGAGCACTCCGTTAACGCTTTACGCTAGTTCTTCCGCGGGCGGCGCCAGCGCATTGAAGCGAAAGCTGCCTGAGTCGCGCGCGATGCCGTCACACTCCGCCCACGCGTGAGCGTCGATGGCAATGCCACTCTTCGCCACACCGAAGCACACGCGCGAGGGTACTCTGCGGCGCTCGAGCAATCCGTACAGCACAACACTCCGACGCAGGCAGGTTGCTGGAAACGGCAGGACGTCGTACGCGACTGCCACGTACCTATACAGTCGCTGGTACTCGCCAATGGAACCCGTGGTATGGGGTGAGCACGTCAATCGCTCGAGCAGTCGCGAGAACGGCATGAATCTGAGTTGGATTTCGACGCAGATGGCGAGCGCGACGGTTTCGAGCGCAGTCGCGTAATCCGACGTGCGCATGCGGCGAACGCGGCCGAACCAGAAGCGCATAGGTCACGCCTGGTGTGTTCGCGGAGTGCCACGATGCCCCGGTCGCGCAGCTCACCAACGAGGCACGTCAGGTCGGCGCGTAGCACGTCAGGCGCGACGGCGTATTCCTCGATCATCGTGTCGCAGACGCTGGCGATCGTACGGCCCTGCATGATCAACTGCCACACACGGGTGCCGACGGCATCGAGGCCGTCGTACACGCCCGATCGAGATTGAGGAGGACAGTTTCGCCGGAGAGCTCGCGACAGATGACCGACGGATGGACTTGAAAATGATCGGCCGAACCGACATCCCTGCGGATGTCACGGTATCACGGAACGGACGTAACGCTTCTG
>Ga0126304_10000127_pt1 | contig 24385 bp, 21 predicted proteins | sample Plot25_FD_92538 | JGI IMG/M metagenome (GOLD analysis project Ga0126304, IMG submission 92538) | Serpentine soil microbial communities from UC McLaughlin Reserve, CA, USA - Plot25 | ecosystem: Environmental > Terrestrial > Soil > Grasslands | place: USA: UC McLaughlin Reserve, Lake County... | reverse complement strand
TTCAAGCTGTGATACGAAAAACCGGAATACCGCCGATTTGAAAAGATAATAACAATGGAATAATTACTGGTGTTGTCAGTGATCTGATTATTGCAAACTTTTACTTTTCATGTGAGGCGATGATTCAGTAAGAGAAGCTTGTTTTTTTAGTTAAGAAGGACGCCCTTTTTGAAGGCTATGGTGAAATACTTGTGAAGGGAGATACGGCGAAGTTTGTCAATACGAGCCATTTAAAATTCATGGAAAGTCCGTTTGTTAAGGTGAATGCGGAGGATGAATGAAGAGTCCAGAATTCTAACTCTCACTCCACGACTCGCTACAGCAACTCCTCGCAAAAATACCCGGCTTGTTGCAGGGTGTTTTCGATGATTTTGGGAGAAAGATCATCGGTCTCAACCCGTAGGATTCTGTCTTTGTCCTGTAAATCAAAATTCCATCTGTTGATATCGCTGAACTGAGCGAGCCTGTTAGCTACTTCGGTTATATGTTTTTTATTGCAAACGTTGGTTTTGAAAACTAGCACTTCCATAAATTACGTTTTTCAAGAAAAACTTAAGAAAGGTCGGATGTATTAGCCGTTGGAGTTTCCCTTTTATTGAAAGTAGCGCCCCATGTTCCGCAGCGTTTTTGCCATTGCTCCTTGAATTTTTCTCTTTCTTCCGGTGTCATGGCCGACCATTTTTCGCGCATCCTATTTTTCCAGTGATGACGATTGGATGCCCAGCCTCCGCGCCATCCTCCAAACAAAATCTTAGCCAATAAAAGCATTCCCAGGGCCTGTCCAAATGTGATGGTTGAAATATTTAGCACTTCGGCCAACACATTATTCCATAATAACATCACCGCTCCGCCGAACACGATAATTGCCGCAGTGGCTATCAAAATAAAGAATGCCACCTTCTTAAATACAAATGATCTCTGTGCCATATAATAATTTTTATTGTTCAATGATTTCCCGGTACAACTCTTCCAACCTGCTTCTTAAATGTAATACCGCGTATCTTTTTCTGCTTATTAATGTGTTTACTTTTTCGCCAGTGAGTTGCGCAATCTCATTAAATGGCATATCCTCCAACTCGTTCCAGATAAAAACCTGCCGTTGTTCTTCCGGCAGTTCATCCAACGCGGCAAATAATTGTTGCCAGAATAAACCGCGAAGATGTTCCGTTTCAGGAGTCGTGTTCTCTGCCAGAAGGATATCTTTAACGCTCCATTGTCCTTCTTCATTTTCATATCGCAATTCATCTTCCAACAAAACCGGCTGCTTTTTTCGGTATTTATCTGTGATCTTATTTCGTGCGACAGTGAACAGCCAGGCGCTCGCTTGTTCTATCGTTTCTGTGTCAACCACGTTACTGAACTGGTACCAAACATCCTGTAAAATATCCTCTGCATCTTCGTCTGTGTTGACCCGGCCGCGAATAAATTGAAACAGGCGCTTGCTATAACTACTAACTGTTTGTACAATATTTTGCCTGCGTTTTTCGGTCATTGCTATATCTGCGGCCTGTATCATTTAGAAGGAAGACGCCTCAGCAAAGGAAATATTTTAAATTTTAAAAATTTTAGGTCTGCTGAGGGTGTGACAACAATAAACTATTTGCAGTACGAAAAGGAAAGGCTTTGTAATAAAATGCCACTGCAGAAGACGAATGTTCCGATGCTTTCATTTTTAATTAACCGTGATGACTTACTGGAATTCAATTTTAAACCGTCTTGCGAACTACTTGATCAAAGTAACCATTTACCGGTTGTTTTACACCGTTCACAAACCTTTTGTCATATTTTTGTCATTTGCGCTGTAACTTTGCGCGCTCAACCCCTTATGATGAGAAAATATTACCTGCTGCTAGGTTTCCTTCTTAGCTCTTCACTTATAATGGCCCAAATTATTTCTGGAACAGTAAAGGACGAACAGGGTAAGTCCCTATCCGGAGCGTCGGTTGCCTTAAAAAAATTGAAGGATTCTTCCATTGCGAAGCTTGCGGTCACCAATTCCTCAGGACGTTACGAATTTCCCTCTATGCAGGCAGGAAATTATTTCTTAAACGTGACCTATGTGGGTCATGCAACAAAGAACTCACCTTCCTTTGAATTCAGCGGTGCCGGGGATATGACTGCCCCAGCAGTTTCCCTTTCAAAAGCATCAGGTAACCTGCAGGAAGTTACTGTTGTTTCGCGCAAGCCGGTTATAGAAGTGCGAGCCGACAAAACAATCATGAACATCGAAGGCAGTGTGAACGCGGTTGGCCAGGACGCTCTGGAACTGCTTCGTAAATCGCCCGGAGTGATAGTAGACAGAGATGATAATATCAGTTTAAGCGGAAAGAACGGGGTGCAGGTGTACATTGACGGCCGGCCGACTCCACTTTCAGGAAAAGATCTTTCCGAATATCTTAAAACAATTCAATCGGCTCAAATCGAGGCCATCGAATTAATTACGAACCCATCTGCAAAGTACGACGCGGCAGGTAATGCCGGCATTATCAATATCCGGTTGAAAAAGAACAAGAATTTTGGAACCAACGGATCAGTAAGTGCAGGGTTTAATATTGGGACTTTTCCAAAATACAATGGCGGCTTTGCTCTGAACCATCGAAACAAAAGAGTCAACATTTTTGGAAACTACAATTATAACAATAACCATAACGAGAGTTACATGAACCTGTATCGCAGGCAGCTTGATACATTGTTCGATCAGCAAGTTACTATGACCTTTCGTAACAGAAGCCATGGTTTTAAGGGAGGGCTTGATTATTTCCTGAATAGTAAGCAAACAGTCGGCGTAATGATTAATGGAAATTTCAATAAAAATAGTTTTGCCAATTATGGCCGCACACCTATTTCTTATATACCCACCGGCGAACTGGATCGTATACTGGTAGCAGACAATTCCAGCCACGGGAAGCGCGAAAACATGAATTTCAACTTCAACTACCGGTTTGCGGATACATCTGGCCGCGAGTTAAATATGGATGCCGATTATGGATTCTATAACCTCGATAACAATCAGTTCCAACCAAATTATTATTTTGATCCAACAGGTACCGTCCTGCAAAGCAGCCGCATTTATAATATGATTGCACCAACTGATATTGACATTTACTCTTTCAAGACGGATTACGAACAAAACCTGAAAAAAGGGCGTTTAGGGCTAGGTATGAAGACAGCGTACGTTAAAAGTGGAAACGATTTTCGGCGCTATAATGTAATGCCGTCATTTAAAAGCCTGGATACACTGCGTAGCAACGCTTTTTACTATAGAGAAAATGTAAATGCAGTGTATCTAAATTATAACAGGCCATTCAAAGGATTTATGATCCAGGCAGGTGTCAGGGTTGAAAACACGAACTCAGAAGGAATATCAAATGGCTTTTCGTGGAATAATGGTTATGTGCAATACGATTCAACTTTCAAGCGTAACTACACTGACGTGTTTCCCAGTGCAGCAATCACTTTCAACAAGAAACCGACCAGTCAACTCAGTATCACCTATAGCCGAAGAATAGATCGTCCGGCTTACCAGGATTTAAATCCGTTCGAGTTTAAACTCGACGAGTATACTTATCAAAAAGGTAATCCCTATTTACGTCCACAATACTCAAACATTTTCGGACTTGCACACACGTATAAGTCTAAATTAACTACTCAACTGACGTACACACACGTCAAGGACGTATTCACTCAGCTCATTGATACCGCTGAGAAGTCGAAGAGCTTTATCACCAAGAAAAATCTCGCAACGCAAGACATTGTTAACTTAAGTATCAGTTACCCGTTCCAGCGGAAATGGTACACTATGTTCACTACAGCGAGTACATACTATTCACACTATAAAGCCGATTTCGGTACGGGAAGAAAGGTCGATCTCGATGTTGTTGCTTACAATTTTTACTCGCAGCATACATTTAAACTCAACAAAACCCTGACGGCCGAGTTAAGCGGATTTTATTCATCCCCTTCGATCTGGCAGGGAACTTTCAAGAGTAAAGAAATGTGGGGCATTGATGCGGGATTACAGAAAGTTATTCTGAAAGGGAAAGCAAATGTGAAGGCCTCCGTGAGCGACATATTCAAGTCGATGAAGTGGGGTGGCACAAGTGATTTTGCCGGGCAATATTTAAAAGCAGGAGGTGGCTGGGAGAGCAGGCAGTTCAAACTGTACCTCACGTATCGTTTCGGCAGTACGCAGGTAAAGGCAGCACGTCAGCGAAAAACGGGATTGGAAGATGAAAACAAGCGTGTTGGTAGCCAGGGAGGAGGAATCAGTAATTAAAATACTTAATCTTATACAAAGAACTGGCTCCCGAGAAGGAGCCAGTTTTGTTTTTTTCAGAACGTAAGGGAGTTACGAGGGTCTGTCACGGGTATTTCGGATTAATCCTATTCCGGCAAAAAAGAAAATGGCACCGAGAACGCCATAAACCACGATTTGTTTAAGGTCGCGGGTACCGCTGCCATTCATAAAATTGACGCCCGCCATAATCAGACCGATAACGCCAACCAGGGATAAAACAATTCCCAATACTCTTTTTTCCATATTAACGTTTATAAGCCTGCTTGCAAAGAATATGCCTCCGCTGGGAAGCGGGTGGCTCCATTCGGGCCAATTGTGCAACGATTTTCTATTATTTTCGCTATTATCAAGGTATAAACCATGGAAATAATCATCGAAGGGATTAAGAAATTATATGCCAGTTACAGCAATGATACGTTACTGAGTATTGAAAAGCTGGCCCAGAGCGGAAGTAACCGGATCTATTTTCGGGTTATCACGGTCAATGAAACATGCATTGCCACGTATAACAATAACATAAAGGAGAATAAGACATTTATCAACTTCAGCAAGCATTTCCGTTCGTGTGGTTGCCCCGTTCCCGAAATTTACGCCGTAAACGATGATCACAGTATTTACCTTCAGGAAGATTTTGGAGACATCTCCCTTCTGAATAAACTCGAAGAACATGGGCATTCAGATTACGCTTACGGTCTTTTTCAGCAGAGCCTTAGAAAACTGGCTCATTTGCAAATACTCGGTGATAAAAACCTGAACTATCAGTGGTGCATTACAAGTAAGGAATTTGGCAAGCAGGCGATTCTCAGTGACCTGTTATATTTCAAATACTATTTTTTAGATACACTGCAAATCCCGTACGACAAGGAACAATTGATCGACGATTTCGAAGCATTGAGTACCTATCTTACCTATGTTGATCACAAATATTTCATGTTCCGTGATTTTCAAAGCCGCAATGTGATGATCAAAGACGAACAGGCTTATTTCATCGATTACCAGGGCGGAATGAAAGGAGCACTTCAATACGATGTGGCATCCATGCTATGGCAGGCAAAAGCCGAATTGTCGGATGAATGGAAAAACAATTTGCTTGAATATTATATGGATTGCGTGGAAGAGATTCTTGAAGAGACGATCGACCGGGCACGCTTTACAGCTCAATACAATGGCTATGTGCTGATACGTTTGTTACAGGTGTTGGGGGCGTATGGATTCAGAGGACTGTTCGAGCGAAAGGCTCACTTTCTTACAAGCATACCGTTAGGTTTGCGAAATCTGCAATGGTTCGTTTCAAATAAACGAATAGGGATTGTATTACCTGAGTTTGAAAGATTATTAAACATTATAGTGGAAGATGAAATTATCCAACGCTTTCAACCAACTACCGCAACAGAAACAACACCTCTTGTAGTTAAGATCAATAGCTTTTCTTATAAAAAAGGATTACCGGTAGATGAGAGCGAAAACGGCGGAGGTTTTGTTTTTGATTGTCGTGGAATTCTAAATCCCGGTCGCTTTTTGGAATACAAATCGATAACCGGGCGCGATAAGAAGGTAATCGATTTTATTGAACAGCGTACAAAAATGGCAGACTTCCTAAACAGCGTGTACACTATCGTCGATATCTCAGTAGAAGACTATATCAAGCGTGGCTTTAGTAGCCTGATGATAAATTTCGGCTGTACCGGGGGTCAGCATAGAAGCGTCTATGCAGCGGAAGCGCTTGCCCGGCACTTACGCAATAAATTTAAAGTAAAGATCGAGCTGAAACATATTGAGCAGGAAGCAAAGAATTGGATCAATCAGTGAGCGGCATTTACCACCCGCCTTCCACAGATCCGCGAAATCAATTAGAACGTCTTATTAGGCAACATAGTTCATTATCTTTGCCCCGGTTTAATAAAGATTTAAGCGTGACGCTTAATAAATTTCTCCGCTTTGCGGAATAAAATTATCAAATTCTCAAGTTGTATTACCTCATTTACGGTTTGCTGTATGTTTTTTCTTTGTTACCGATGCCTGTGCTCTATCTGTTTTCAGACCTGATTCATTTTCTCATCTACCGAGTATTTGGCTATAGGATGAACGTGGTTATGCAAAATCTCGAAATCGCTTTTCCAGGGAAATCTATTGCTGAAAGAAAAGATGTTGCGAAAAAATTCTACCGAAACCTGATTGATACATTTGTTGAAATGATAAAGATGATTTCAGCGAGTGATGCATTTCTGCAAAAGCGGTTCTCAGGAAATTGGGACCTATTGAATGAATGGTATCAAACAGGGCGCGCCACTCATGTTCATATGGGACATACATTTAATTGGGAATGGGGAAACTACATTGCAAGCACAAAGCTGTTGCACAAATTCATCGGCGTTTATATGCCGATCAAAAACAAGGCGCTGGATCGCCTGTTTTTGAAAATCCGTGGCAAGGGTGGTACTATTTTGATACCAGCTACTCCAACAAGAGCTTTTATTTCTGCCTTTCATACTTATCGGAATTCTCAATATTTAATAGGACTCGCGGTTGATCAAAGTCCTGGTGATCCATCAAAGGCATATTGGTTGAATTTCTTTGGAAAGCCGACTGCGTTCGTTACTGGTCCCGAGAAAGGAGCCAGAACACGAAATCTTCCCGTATTCTTCTGTCACATCAGTAAACCCAGGCGTGGTTACTATCATATTGTTTTTACATTGGCCGAAGAGAATCCAGAAAGTCTGAAAGAAGGTGAATTAACGGTTCGCTTTGCGCGCTACCTTGAAGAAGTGATTCACCGTTTGCCAGACATGTGGCTATGGAGCCACAGAAGATGGAAACGCCAATGGAAGGATGAATACAATGAACTTTGGGTAGATGAAAAATTGAAATAATTTCTTATCACAAAATTTAGCGACAACCTCATCATGTGTCTGTTATATCATCAATCACCAAGATCTTTCATATCCTTGCCGATATTTTGGATTTTTGTAACCTGGATGTCTGCCTGTTCTCCTAATAACGTTGCAGAAGACAACAGTATCAAAAAATATTTCGATGATAATAAGGTAGAAGGATGCTTTGGAATGTTCGACAACGGCCATGGAAGTTTTACGATTTACAATCCGGGTCGGTTCAGAGATAGCGCCTATCTGCCAGCATCAACGTTCAAGATTGTGAATTCTTTGATCGGCATTGAAACCGGAAGAGTGAAAGATGATAGCACTGTTCTAAAGTGGAATGGGTTGGCTAGCGGAAGAGAAGAATGTGACAGGGATCTTAGTATGTACAACGCTTTCAGAATATCATGTCCGCCATGGTATCAGCAATTGGCACGTATGATCGGAAAAGATACGATGCAACGGTGGTTGGATACCCTGGCTTATGCGCAGCGCTATGGCAAGTTTGTTATTAAAAATAATCTGGATACTTTTTGGCTTGACAATTCAGCGAAGATCACCGCTGATGAACAACTTGGGCTGGTAAAAAAGCTATATTTTGACCAGTTGCCTTTCCAAAAAAGAACTCATGGCATCGTACGCCGGATGATGTTGATGGAAGATAATGCTAATTATGCACTGAGCTACAAAACCGGTTGGGGTTTTACGGAAAAAGGCCACTCCATAGGATGGATTATAGGTTGGATAGAAGAAAACAAACACCCCTATTTTTTCGTTCTACAGATTCAAAACCCCGATCGAAATTTCAATATTGCGGCCGTTCGCGTTAACATACTTAAAAATATCTTAAAGCAGTACGGCTTTTTTGAGGGGAAAAAATAGTTATCTAATTTGAAGGTTTGAGTATAATTTGAAGATTTGAAGATGGGAAGATTGATGGTTGACATTTTGACCACGAATGACAGGAATTATCAAAGAAATGATGAATACAAAAATGTACGGTTATGAAAAATCTAGCGTTGGCAGGTAACAGCTCGTGGATATGAGGTTTTCATTTTCAAATCTTCAGATTTTCACATTAATAAGGGGAATGGTACGGAGAATGTGCGTTTTTCATTTTCAAATTTTCAAATTTTCAAATTGAATATGTATCAATTCCAACATATCGAGCTTTTACCTTTATTGGCAGTGATACCACTGTTAATATTCCTGTTTGTTTTGGTGCTCCGGTGGAAAAAAAACACAATAAAAAGAATAGGTGACACAGCGTTGGTACGCCAGTTGATTAAGGGATACTCCGCAAATAAATTTTTGGCGAAGTTTATTGCATCTGCACTGGCAATTTCTTTCATTATTCTTGGCATCATGAATTTGCAGAAACCCGGAACAATGGAAAACATTGAAAGGAAGGGTGTGGACGTAATGATTGCCTTAGACGTGAGCAAAAGTATGCTGGCCGAAGACAGCAAACCGAACCGGCTGGAAGTCGCCAAACAGCTCGTGAACAAACTAATGAACCAATTGCAGAATGATCGTGTGGGTCTGATCTTATTCGCCGGTCGTGCTTATATGCAGATGCCTTTGACCACTGATCATGGCGCCGCGAGAATGTATGTACAAAGCGCCAGTCCGGATGTGGTGCCGACACAGGGTACAGTTATTAGTGAAGCTCTCCGGCTAACAAACTCCGCATTCAACAGCAAGGAAAAGAAATTTAAGTCTGTGATTTTAATAACAGATGGCGAAAACCATGACCCGGAATCGTTAAAAGTGGCGCAGGAATTAGCAGCAAATGCGATCATGATCAACACTGTAGGAATCGGTTCTCCTGAAGGCGCTCCTTTCATGGACCCTATGACAAATACTTACAAAAAGGACCTGGAAGGAAATACGGTGATATCAAAATTGAATGAGGGCGAACTTCAGCAACTCGCTCAAAATACAAAAGGTGTCTATGTGAGATTGACGGATCCCGAACAAGCCGTGGCAACCATCATGCAACAACTTTCTACTATAGAAAAAACCGAACTGGAAGACAGCGCATTCAAAGATTTCAAAAATTACTTTCAATGGTTTCTTGGAGCTGCGATTTTGTTTTTGATGATTGAATTTTTTTTACCGGAAAGAAAATGGAACGCCGCATGAAGCGAATAGAGATCATATTACTGTTTTCAGGTTGCCTTCTCAATATTCAGGAAGCATTGTCACAGACATCAAGTTCATTGATCCGCAAAGGGAATCAGTTATATAAACAAGGGGAATACGATAAATCACTATCCGAATACGAACGTGCTGTAAAGCTGGAACCGCAGAATGCGTTCGCAAATTTCAATTTTGGCAACGCATTGTTTAGAAAGGAAAAATGGGAGGACGCGGAAAAAAATTTTGATAATGTGATCGCTAATTCAAAGGACAATAATATCCGTCAGCAGGCTTTCTATAACAAAGGAGTTTCATTATCTAAACAAAAAAAACTTGAAGAAAGCATTGAAGCATATAAGAGTGCACTTCGGTTAAATTCAAACGACGAAGATGCGCGGATCAATCTACAAAAAGCTTTACTTGAGCTAAACAAGAAAAACGAGTCTCAAAAACAAAACGAACAAAAGCAGGAACAAAAGCCAAAACAAAAAGAAAAGCCAAAACCCCAGCAGAGTAAGCTGAACAAAAAAGAAGTAGAACGCTTATTGCGGGCGTTACATCAAAAAGAACAGGAAGTGCAGCAGAAAATGCAAAAAAACAGGCCACGAGGGGTTACTCCGCCGGAGAAAGACTGGTAGGGAGGAGTCGAAAGTCCTAGTCTTGAGTCAGGAGTATCGAGTCGGGAGTCGAGAGGTAGGAGTTACGATTGGTGTTATGAGTCACTGCTCATTTTTTCTTCGTTACTTTTGCACTGATTAAATGCTCATTACCAAATGCCATTTTCAGGAACTGAATATAAGAGGCTGGCCACACTTGAAGTAAAGATCGGTGATCTGTTACTCGGAAACTTTCATCCTATCAGGGTTCAGACAATGACGACCACTGATACTATGGACACAGCTGCGACAGTCAACCAGTCCATAGCATGTATCCAGGCTGGGGCCGAATTGATCCGCATTACAGCTCCCAGTAAGAACGAAGCACTCAACTTGTTGAACATAAAGAATGACTTACGGAAAAAAGGTTACACAACTCCGATAGTTGCCGATATCCATTTTACACCGAACGCAGCTGAGATCGCAGCCAGAATTGTTGAGAAGGTAAGGATCAATCCAGGTAATTACGTTGATAAAAAGAAGTTTGAATTCATCGAATATACCGATTCCGATTACCACGAAGAAATAGAACGAATCCGTGATCGGTTTACACCTCTTGTGAAAATTTGCAAAGAGTATGGCACCGCGATGCGAATTGGCACCAATCATGGATCTCTGAGCGATCGTATCATGAGCAGATATGGTGATACGCCGATGGGAATGGTAGAAAGTGCTATGGAGTTCTTACGCATTGCACGATGTGAAAATTATCATAACATCGTATTAAGTATGAAGTCGAGCAATCCTAAAGTAATGGTACAAGCTTACCGATTGCTTGTTGAACACATGATACAGGAGTTTAGAGTTTGTTATCCCCTGCACCTCGGAGTGACAGAAGCAGGCGATGGTGAAGACGGCCGTATAAAATCAGCTATTGGCATTGGCGGCTTGCTGGAAGACGGCATTGGCGATACTATACGAGTTTCTCTGACAGAAGATCCAGAACTAGAAATACCTGTTTGTAAGGATATCGTGAAGAGATATGAGAAGAGAAGCCTGGAGCGGGGAGTCGGAAGTCAGGAGTCAGCGGTTGAAACTCGGAATTCAGAATTCAGTATTCAGCATGCGGCGGCGGTACCTGCGCCCGACAAAAATGATAAAGGTTGGGTCGGCGTTGTTGTTGCCGATTTCATGCAGGCGAAAAACATAACACCTCCAGATCTACGACCGATCGGTTACACATATGATAGCGTTACTGATAAATGGAATATCAGCGACGCAGCGGCAGACTTCATTTATACGGGCGATAAAACAATTGATTTTCCGTTGCCGGGCACGTTACGAGTTTTTTGCAATTACAAAACCTGGTTAACACTTCCTGATAAAAAATCAATTTATCCTGTACTCCAGGCGAATGAATACCTCCAGTCAAATGAACGCTCGGCAGAGCTGAACTTTATTGCAATTGATTGTAATGATTCTGAAACAGCATCAACCCTGATACAGGAGATTCGTGATGTTGACAACGTTGCATTATGTATATGGTCCTCGCATAAATATTCAATGCCTTCTGTAAGGCAATTTATTAGGGAACTTATCGCGCAAAATATTCATTGTCCTGTAATCCTTACTGTAGAGACTCACAACGACACCATTGATGAGCAACTCATTCACTTTGCTACCGAAGCAGGTGCCTTATTGCTTGATGAAATGGGTAACGGTGTCTGGCTTATGAATGATCCCTCGAAGATCAAGATTCAAAAGGTCACTGGCAGGACGTATCTTGAAGTAAGCAATAATCACCAGTTTCTCAACAACACGTCATTCTCCATACTCCAGGCAACACGCACAAGAATCTCCAAGACAGAATACATTTCCTGTCCTTCATGTGGCCGGACATTATTCGATTTGCAGGAAACTACATCTAAGATTCGTGCGGTAACAAATCATTTAAAAGGAGTAAAGATTGCCATTATGGGGTGCATAGTTAACGGACCCGGAGAAATGGCGGATGCTGATTTCGGTTATGTAGGAAGTGGTCCCGGTAAGATTACTCTATATAGAGGCAAGGAAGTAGTCAAGCGTTCTGTTGACAGCGCAATCGCCGTGGAAGAATTAATCAATCTGCTCAAAGAAAGCAATGCCTGGATTGAGCCAGTCCTGGAGCAGTCTGGACTCGTGAGTCTGGAGTCGCAAGGGTAAGGTTGAATCAGAATTCCGGGCTCGGGATTTTGGATACCCTTCGTCACCACTAAACAATTCAAAAAACAGAAAGTTGAACCGCATTGACCGCCTACATGCCATTCTTACCCATCTGCAAAGTAAAAGGAAGGTGAGGGCCCAGGAAGTTGCTGACCGCTTCAATATCAGCTTGCGAACGGTTTACCGCGACGTCAAAGCGCTTGAAGAATCAGGCGTTCCCGTGATTGGTGAAGCAGGAAGCGGATATAGCGTCATGGAAGGTTACCGTCTTCCACCGGTGATGTTCACACAGGAAGAAGCAAGTGCGTTGCTGATGGGTGCCAAACTTGCTGAACAGCTTACCGATGCTTCGGTGAAAAAGTATTTTGATGCCGCGCTATATAAAATCAAAGCAATTCTCAGAACGACGGACAAAGAATATGTTGATCAACTCACTGACCATATAGAAGTATTGCAGTCACGGTTACCCACCGATCATGCTTCCAATCAGTACCTGGCTGCACTGCAAAAGTCGATCGTAGATAAGAAAGTCATTTTTCTCAGGTACCAGGCAAATACCCATGAAGAGATTACCGAACGCCAGGTTGAGCCTATTGGTCTATGTTATTACAGTCTAAACTGGCATCTGATCGGTTGGTGCCGCCTTCGAAACGGATATCGCGATTTTAGATTGAGCCGCATTGTCCGGTTACAGTTGAAAGACGAAACGTTTACAAATACACATCCTTCCTTGCACGACTATATCAAAACCATGACATGGGATTCGGATCTTGAGGAAGTGGTTGTGCGATTTAAAAAAGAGGTTACCCGGTATATCCAGGATCAAAAATATTTTTACGGATTCGTACGCGATGAAGAAGCCGATGACTATATCCGCATGCACTTTGTAACTTCCTCACTCAGGGGATTCGCACGTTGGCTTCTCATGTTCACGGATACTGTAATCATCGAATCTCCTCAGTCTTTAACGGATTTAACCCGCCAACTCGCCAAAGAGGCTTTCGAACATTTCTAAAAGATATTTCCTTCCGATTTGATTTCTGCTGACATACTGTTGTCAGTAGACGGTTGTTGCTTTGCTGTATGGTTGGCCTGGTGAGTAGTTTGTGGTTGGTAGTTTGTGATTGTGGTGGATGGTTTATGGAATTATCTACAGATAGCGAACTTCTTGAACTTCAAACTCCAAAACACAAACAACAAACTAAAATCTATGACAACAAAAACGCATCCCTCATTAACAGTACTATATAGTACACATCAAACCACGCTTCAGGAACTCCGTCCGTTTGTGGGCACAGTTATGAAGGATCTTTATATTGAGGCAGCCAGGAATACCATCGTGAGTGGACCCATCTACTGGATTTATCATGGAGCAGATGGGAAAACGGATACGATCTTTACTTTGGAAATCGCTTTACCCATACAGGGTTCTTTTCAACCCTTAAAATTTCTTGTCAAAGAGTTGCCCGCCTTTAAAGCAGTTTCCCATATTCATGAAGGCTCATGGGATCAGTTGTATGCGACGTATCAACAGATAATGCAGCATATCGAGGCCAACAAGATCCCGTTGAACGATGAATGTCGGGAGGTCTATATCAATATCGATTTTCAAAAGCCTGAGAACAATATCACTGAAGTGCAGGTGGGAATCTTATAAATGTTATGAGAGAAATTCCTTTGCGTAATGAGTTATAGGGTTGGGATTGACTCGTCAGGTACACCGCTCCCACCGAAAAACAAAATCTTTATGAAAAAAAGAAAATGTTTCCTGTTTGTTTTTGATGGCTATGTCGATTGGGAACCGGCACTTGCGATAGCCACGTTAAATAAATTTTCTGACTTTTCGATACTTAGCTTTTCCGTTAATGGATCACCGGTTCTGTCAATGGGCGGGCTAAAAATCCACCCGGATACTTCACTACACGAAATCAGAGCCGGTGAAGTTGACCTACTTATCTTGCCCGGTGGCGATCGATGGTTAGAAGGAGGAAACAAGGAAATAATTCCGTTGGTAAAAAGTGTTGCTGAACGAAAAGCAAATATCGCCGCTATTTGCGATGCTACAGTTTTCCTTGCCAGGCTTGGTTATCTTAACCATATGTGGCATACCAGCAACGGTCCTCATTACTTGTCGGAGAAAGTAGCTTCGTACAAGGGGAGGCAATATTACGAAGACCTTCCCGCAGTTGTGCATGACAATCTGATCACAGCGAATGGTGCAGGCATGGTTGAATTTGCAGTTGAGATTTTGAAGCAACAAAAAGTATTCGATCACGCGACGCTTGAGAAAGTTCACGATCTCTATAAAAGCGGCGGGGTAAACAACCGATTATATCAATAGTAGACTCCCGCAAAGCCGCAAGACGTAAAGTTGAGAGCCAATATGTGAAGCTACACCTTCGCGCCGCGAATATTTTTAAAGAACACTTACCCCGTCTTCAATCTGCGTAATATAGATCTCCGGAATCCTTCCAAATTGTTTGTTGTACGCTTCCCTGATTCTTTTACTGAAGCCATCAATGGAACCGGCTTCCACAATGTTGATCGTACAGCCGCCGAAACCTCCTCCCATCATACGCGTACCGGCAACTTGTGGAATCTCTCTTGCGTTTTCAGCCAAAAAATCCAGCTCTGGACAGCTTACTTCGTAATCTTTACTCAGTCCCTTGTGTGTTGCATACATAAGTTTCCCAAACGCAATGAGGTCGCCTTTTCTAAGCTCCTCGCAGCCCATCAGCAGCCTGTCTTTTTCTGCAATCACATATTTGCATCGCCTGTAAACAACTTCGGGTAATTCGCTTTTATGTTTTTCAAGCTGATCAGGACTAACATCCCGAAGTGAGTGAATGGACGGATATGACTTTTTCAAGATACCAACTCCTTCCTCGCATTGTTGTCTTCGCACATTGTATTCAGAACTCGCCAGTGAATGGCTTACCATGCTGTTCACCATAACAATTTTGTAGTCAGGAAAATGAAACGGAATATATTCATACTCCATACTCCGGCAATCAAGCTTTATAACATGATCTTTCTTGCCGTGAAGGCTGGCAAACTGGTCCATGATTCCCACCTTAACTCCTGCGAAGGTATGCTCTGTAATTTGACCGATGTAAGCAAGGTCCAGCCGCGAAAAGCCTAACTGAAATAATTCATTCAAGGCAAAACCATAGCCTGAGCATAAAGCCGCTGAAGAGCTCATGCCTCCACCTACAGGAACATTTCCATCGATCCAAACATCAACACCATGTAATTTTTTTCCTTTCTGCTGAATATGGTGAGTAACACCCAGGATATATGTGGTCCAGCCTTTGGAAGGCTTAATATCATCCAATGAAAATGAAAACGAGTCGTTAAAATCCTGCGCGAAAACGTTTACGAAGCCTGTTTCGTTTCCGGCAATGGCAATATTGATTCTCTTGTCAATGGCTCCTGGCAAAACAAATCCTTCGTTATAATCCGTATGCTCGCCGATCAGGTTAACCCGCCCCGGTGCTGAAATAATGAGCGGCTCCTTATTAAATCTCTGACTAAACTGTTTCCTAATATTTTCCTTCATCATACTCATCATAAAATTGAACTTTACAGTATTTGAAAACGCGTGTCAAGTTATGAATTTTAGTGTCACAGGTTATGAACGATATGGGCACGAAAATAAATCTAAACCGCCATCATTAAGCGCATGTGTTATTAAACCTTACAACCAGGGCCTCCGTATTCTTAACTAAATGTCCTTGAGGGCTGATCAACTTGCTTGAACGCCAGCAGGAAATCCCGTGTGTAGTTACAATTTCCATAGTATTTCTAAGGCTATACGCGAGAGTGTTTGAAAGCAAGTAACTTTGGTGAAAATCAGGTTATGAAAAGGTTTATTTTATTGTTATTCGCAATCGTGTGCTTTGCTGGCTGCTATGAAGTAAACGAAGAGATTACAATCAATCCCGACGGTTCGGGAACTCACAATACAAAAATGGATATGGGCCAGATGCTGGAGATGATACAAAGTATGGCCGGCGAAGAAGAACTGACGAGAGAAGGTTTGGACAGAGTTCTCGACACAACGATCTTTATGAAATCAGTACTGGATTCAGCAAAAGACCTCACACCTGAACAACGTGAACTGTTGAAGGACGGTAAAATGAACCTGCAAATGAATATGAAAGAGAAGCTGTTCAAGGCTGAGGTGAATATACCTTTCAAGGGATACAACAACTTGCAGTCACTGATGTCGGGTAATGGAAACAGTATGACAGGCCTTTCTCAATTATTTAAGGGTGTTTTCGACAAAGGCGAGCAAAAGCCGGCTCTTGATTCTCCGAAAGAACCCGGACTGGAAGACATGAACACGATTTTTGATGTTGTTGTAAAGGACGGTCTTGTTAGCAGAAAAGTAAATGCAGAAAAACATAAGGCGTTGGTCGAAAAGCCAGAGGTAGCGCAATTGCAACAAATGGCGTCTGGCGGAATGGAAATTCTTTATACTACTGTCATCAAACTTCCAAGACCTGCCAGGAAAGTGGAAAATCCGCTTATGAAATTATCTGATGACAAGAAAACAGTAACTCTCAAATACAATTTGCTCGAGCTTTTCGATCATCCTGAGAAGTTTTCCTACAGGGTTGAATTTTAGAGATGGATACCACGAAATACAAATTGCTTCTGGTAATTCTTTACAAGAAGATTTCGTAAGATAATTACTGGCACGGATTACACGGATTAGCACGAATTAATCCACGGAATCAGCAGCAAGATAACTTAAGTTGTGTAGGGAAATCATCTTTGTGAAGACGCTGGAATTCGTGGTAATTCGTCGCTTTATTTTCGTGGTAATTCGCGACTATATTACATTTGCTGTTCACAATTTATTCCATGCAAACAGACTTTTTGATTATAGGCTCGGGAATAGCCGGTTTAACCTATGCATTGAAGGTAGCCCGCCAGTTTCCAAAAAAAGATGTTCTGGTTATAACTAAAGCACAGGCGGACGAAACGAACACAAAATATGCGCAAGGTGGTATTGCTGGTGTAATGGATCCTGAAAACGACAGTTTTGAGAAGCATATTGAAGATACTTTAATTGCCGGCGATGGCCTGGTTAAAAAGCAGGTTGCGGAGATTGTTGTGAAGGAAGGAGTGGATCGTATTAAGGAATTGATCAGTTGGGGAGCAAGGTTTGACAAGGAATCAGACGGCGATTACAAATTAGGAAAGGAAGGAGGTCACAGTGAGTTCAGAATCCTTCATCATAAAGACGTCACAGGAAGGGAAATGGAAAGGGCTTTGCTCGAAGAGGTAGCTTCACGAAAAAATATAAAGGTCATCAAGCATTGCTTTGTGGTAGATATTATAACCCAGCATCATTTTGGTTGCCTCGTTACCAAATCTACTCCTGATATCGCGTGTTACGGCGTATACGCGTTGAATCGCAAAACCAATGAAATAGAAACGATCCTTGCTAAAATCACATTGCTAGCGACTGGTGGTAACGGGCAGGTGTACCGTTCTACAACAAATCCTCATATAGCTACGGGTGATGGCATCGGCATGGTGTACCGTGCAAAGGGACGTATCGAGAATATGGAGTTCATTCAATTTCATCCAACAGCATTATATGAACCAGGCGTAAGAGGGCAGGCATTCTTAATTACCGAAGCGGTTCGTGGTGATGGAGGCGTTCTTCGTAACAGGAAAGGCGAGGCTTTTATGGAGCGGTACGATAATCGAAAGGATCTTGCACCAAGAGATATTGTAGCCAGGGCGATCGACAGCGAAATGAAAATCGATGGTACAGAACACGTCTTCCTCGATACACGACACATGCCGCTCGACAAATTCATGGAACATTTTCCGAACATTTACGAAAAATGCAAATCGATCGGTATCGATGTGTCAAAGCATATGATCCCTGTTGCTCCTGCCGCACATTACAGTTGTGGTGGAATTAAAACAGATGAATGGGGCCGAACTTCAATCAGGAACCTGTATGCGTGCGGCGAATGTGCCAGTACCGGCTTACACGGAGCCAACCGGCTTGCCAGCAATTCCCTACTGGAAGCAATGGTTTTTGCACATCGTAGCGCGATGGATGCAATTCAGAAAGTTGTTGATATCGATTTCAAACAAGGTATTCCGGATTGGAACGCTTCGGGTACAACGGAGCCAAAAGAAATGATCCTTATCACACAAAGCCTTAAAGAACTTCAGCAGGTAATGAGCGATTATGTGGGGATTGTTCGTACCAACATACGTTTAAGAAGAGCGCTGAAGCGAATTGATCTGTTGTGGGAAGAAACAGAGGCTTTATACCAAACAACCATTCTTTCACCGCAACTTTGTGAACTACGCAATATGATCACCGTCGGTTACCTCATTGTTAAAGGCGCCGATTTCAGAAAGGAAAGTCGCGGGTTGCATTTCAATACGGATTACCCATATAAGAGCGAGTTGGTGCAGAATATTGTGCTGTGATGATGAACGGTCAGTGGTGACTGGTGAGTAGTGCGCAGTGGGTAGCGAATGATTAACAATGAATGGACATAGTTAGTAGCAGGTTTAACGCTCGAGAGAAAAGTATGGGCCGGGCCGCGGTATTACTATTAAGCTTCTGTTGCGTCGCACACTTCGGCGATATAACATTGCTATACAAAACATATTAGCGAAAATTCGCTCCAATTAGCGTTATTAGTGTAAGATGAAAGCAATGATCTTCGCCGCCGGCTTAGGCACAAGGTTCAAACCATGGACGGACGCACATCCGAAAGCACTGGCCATCGTGAACGGGAAAAGTTTGTTACAAAGAAATATCGAATACCTCCAGCAATACGGTATCAGGGAAGTTGTGGTGAACGTACATCACTTCGGGGATCAGATAGTGCGTGCCATCAAAAAGAATAAGGGATGGGGAAGCGAGATCATGCTCAGTGATGAAACAGATGCTGTGCTAGAAACGGGCGGCGGATTGAAGAAGGCTGCTGCACTTTTGCAGGGTGGAAGTTTTGTAGTAATCAATGTTGACATTCTCACTGACCTTAAGCTGGGTGACATAATCCATTATCATCAACAACTAATGCCACTCGCGACACTGGCAGTAACCAATCGCGCCACATCCCGATATTTCCTGTTTGATCATTTCCATAACTTATGTGGCTGGCGCAATACCAAGACCGGTGAGGAAAAGATCAGCCGTGTTTCCGCTGATACTTCGCCTAAAGCATTTAGTGGCATTCACATCATTGATCCGAAAATTTTCTCGCTTATTCAGCAAAAAGGAAAGTTTTCAATGGTTGACGTCTATCTTGAACTTGCAAAGTCAGAAATTATCAAAAGCTTTGATCATACCGGTTCAAAATTTATCGATGTCGGCAAGCCGGAGGCCGTAGCGGTGGCGGCGTCCTTGTTTCCTTGATGGTCAGACCTGGACATTCAGACCCTGTTTACAATGTCTGACCGTCGCTGTCTGACATCGAGCGGAGTATGAAACTATTACACCTCTCTTACTGGTATCCATCTACGATAATTCATAACAGTTCTTATTTCCCCAAAGGAATAATCGTCTCCTAACCTTTCCTTAAGTGGTAATGCAGCGTTGCCTCCTATCTCATTTAAGACTTCTAAAATTTCAGTCACCTTTGATTCTGGTACGAGGTCATAGACACTGATCTCCCCTGTTGGGATAAATGAAGCGAGATGTCCTTCTATGGTGCTATCCACAAAGTTCCTCGCGGTTGCGATCTCCCTGATGGATTTACCTTGTCGGAACAATTCAAGGCTTATACGTCTGCTCTCTCCAGGATTTTCCTTCACCGGTTTTTGCTTGTGATGCTTATTGATTTTTGCGTGCATCTTCGACGATAAACTCCTCTGCCCACAATACGATCGGACTGCCGCAAGAAAAGTTTTTCCATATTTCGCAACCTTCACATCTCCAAAGCCGGAAATTTTAGCAATATCCGCTTCTGTAAGCGGAAGAAAACTGGCCAATTCAACTAAAGTCGAATCTGAGAAAATGATATAGGCGGGAACGTTTTCATGTACCGCAAGATCATACCTGATACGTTTGAGTTGTTGCAACAGATCAGCATGGATAATAACATTTTCTGTGGGTTTCAGTAAGGGTTCTCTCTTCGCACGAACAGCCTGTATTAGCTCCACTTTCAATTCGCCCTTCAATACCTGCCAGCTCTGTTCATTTAATCTTAGAACGGGGAATTCGCCATCGCTTTGTTGTACGTATTTCAAGTGCAACAACTCACGGATATGTTTTTTCCATTGTTCTTTGGAGATAGTCTTTCCAATACCAAATGTTTTTAATTGCTGATGTTCTTCTTTAACTACACTGCTTCCACGAAGAAAATCAACAACATAGTTCATTCCAAATCGTTCCTGTAAGCGGCTGACGGCACTCAGAATTTTTTGTGACTCTACAGTGATATCAGATTTTTCGTAATCACTCATGCATACATCGCAACTGGCACAATGCTCAGATGCCGCTTCATCGAAATAATTCAACAGGTATTTACGCCTGCATTTCCTGGTTTCACAGAGCGCCGCCATTTGATCAAGTTTTTTAAGCATGATGCGGCTTTGTTCTGCATTGCCATCTATCATCGCAAAACGCTTAAGCTTAAAAACATCGCCCGCGCTATAGAAAAGAATGGCGTCGCTTTTCAATCCATCTCTTCCGGCACGACCCGTTTCCTGGTAATATCCTTCAATATTCTTCGGAAGATCAACATGAACAACAAAGCGGACATTGCTTTTATTAATGCCCATTCCAAATGCGATAGTGGCTACGATGATCTTGATATCGTCCCTTAGAAATTGATTCTGTCTCTCTTCTCTTATATTTTTCTCGAGTCCGGCATTGTAGGCTGCTGCTGCAAATCCGTCGGCTCTCAGCTGATCTGCAAGAGTCTCCGTAGATGTTCTCGAAAGGCAATAAATAATTCCGCTGTCTTCCTTGTGTTCATCGAGATAGCTAAACAACTGTTCGTAATAATTTGCTTTTGGCTTGATGAAATAATGAATGTTGGGGCGGTTGAATGAATTTTCAAAAAGACTGAACTGTTTCAGTTCAAGCTTATCGATGATATCCTGTCTTGTTAACCGGTCTGCTGTAGCAGTGAGGGCTATCACAGGAGTTTCAGGAAATTCTTTTTTCAACTTTCCCAACACTAGATATTCCGGCCGGAAATCATGTCCCCAGTGGCTGATGCAATGGGCTTCATCCACTGCGAACAGTGATACCTTCACATGTTTCAGGGTTTGAAAAAACCGTCCTTCTCCTACTAAACGTTCCGGCGCGAGGTATAAAAGTTTTAATTGATTTGCATGCAACTTTTGAAGAACGTCCCTTTGTTCGAAAGAGGATAAGGAAGAGTTTAAGAAAGCAGCCGGAATATTGTTTTGCTTCAATGCGTCGACCTGGTCCTTCATCAAAGCGATCAATGGCGAAATGACAACGGTAACCCCATCAAGTAACAAAGCAGGCACCTGGTAACAAATTGATTTACCTCCTCCTGTGGGCATTAACACCACAGAATCCTTTTTCAATAGAACGTTGTCGATTACCTCTTTCTGATTGAAGCGAAAGGAACTGTAACCAAAATGGTGCTGCAAAATGGAAAGAGGAGTCTGCATGGGTGCAAGATTATTATAATTCTAATTGATTCAATAAACTGACCGTAAAATTATAATGGCGTACCATCGGGAAATAAAATAAATCCCTTCTCTCCGGTTTTTTTTCTTTTTTAATATGCTTTTTTAAACAATTTGTGCAGGTTGGAAAGGTTTTAGCAAAGACGCCAAGACACAAACTTGAAAATCGCTTTGCGTCTTGGCGTCTTTGTGAGAATTATTGATAAATAAGGGTCTATCTCACCTCCATCAACTCATTCCATCTCGTCGTATACCTTTTCGACCGTAATTCCTGGCGCATCTTCCAGTCACGGGTGGTACCCGAAGAGGCAAATTTCAATACATCATCCCTCATGCTGAAATTGACATTGTCTACCATGTCCATCAACTTCCTTGAACTATTTTTCGGTGATGATAAAAACAGGTTGGCCTGGATAGAATGGTCCGGAACAAGACCGCTGAGCATCACACCAGCTTTCTTGTACAGCTTTCCTTTTTTATATATCTGTTCCGTCATGGAAAGGGCTGGTTTGATAAGTTCGTGTGTAAATGATGTAGCAGCCGGAAGAATAGTATGAGCACTGATAACAGGACCATGGCGGAAATCCACATCATGGCTATCTTCCTGGGGAACGATGAAAACGCTGACGATTTTTGCTGCGCTATGCTGTCTTCGTAATTTTTCCGCAGCTCTCGATGTATATGTAGCAACCGCTTCTTTAATATCGTTTAGGTCCGCTACAGGACTACCAAACATCCGGGTAGTGGCAATCATTTTTTTATTCTCAAGTGGCTGCACCATGTCGATACTCGGAATTCCGTTCAGCTCCCGTATTAATCTTACACCTACAACTCCGCCCATATTTTTGTGAGCCCATTCTTCGGGCATATTTCTCAACTCCCATGCGCTGGTGATTCCAAGATTGATGAGTTTTTCAGCATAAGCCCGGCCCACGCCCCAGATGGAACTGACTCTTGTTTTCTTTAAAGCGTCAATCTGTTCGGCTCCTGTTGCGAGCACCGAAACACAGCCTGTCTCGTGTTTATTTTTTTTCGCAAGCCTGTTGGCAAGCTTCGACAATGTTTTAGTCGGTGCTACACCGATGGATACGGATATGCCGGTCCACTGTTCTACCGTTTGCTTTAGATGACGCGCATATTCATGCAGCGATCCTTGCGGAATATGTTGTAGGTCCACGAAAGCTTCATCAACGGAGTACACCTCGACCCTACTTCCATTCTTATCATCCAGCATTGTTCGCAAGGTTTCCATCACCCGCCAGCTCATGTCCCCGTATAAGTTATAATTCGAAGAAAATACCGCGATGTCATTCTTTTCAATCGTGTGCTTCGCCATGAAGTAAGGAACCGTCATAGTAACCCCCAATTTTTTCGCTTCGTCGCTCATGGAAATAATGCATCCATCGTTGTTGCTGAGTACAACAACTGGCCTGGAGTGAAGTTCGGGTTTGAATACTCTTTCACAGGAGCAATAGAAACTGTTACAATCGACGATGGCTTTCATTTTTACATGAATTGACACTAATTTTTGGGAGTATTACCGTAACGGTTTTTAAACGGCATGAATCACGTATGTCACAACTCCCCATATCGCAAATTCGCAGGTATTAAGGTCTACGTCTATAGCTGATAGTTTGTTGGTTTCGGGAATGAGACGGATTTTGTTGAAGGTTTTTTCAAGCCTGCGGATCAGCATTTCGCCATTTAAGGTTGCAACTACTACTTTGCCACTTACGGCCTTCAAAGAACGATCAACAATCAATACATCCCCACTATAAATACCGGCATTGATCATCGAATCACCGTTCATCCGGAAGAAAAAAGTAGCAGGCTTATTTTTTATTAATTGCTCATTCAGATCTATTCCCCGTTCAGCGTAATCATCTGCCGCAGCGCCGAATCCTGTTGCGTTGGCTGCTTGTATGTTTTCCTGCTTAAATTGTTTTGACCCTTTGTAGGCTGCTCCATAAATTTCCTCCCCATCCATAAAAATAAATTTTGCTATGCTAAAATATTTAGTAAATTTATGCTAAAATAATTCACGTTACAAATTTTTTTGGAATGGAAATCGGTTACGAAAATGATGTGCAGGGGTTATCAGAATACCTTTTGGTGGCTCGTCCTGACCCAAATGTGTGTGATAAAGTCCGGCAGGAAAAGCAGTTATTTTTTGACACCTACAAACAAGGAGTGGCATTACAGAATCCACCACATATCAAAATCGCAAATTTTCATGCAAACGAGGCTATGGAAGAGACAGTGATCAGGTGGATTCAGAGGATCTGTAGTCAGTATAAAAGTTTTCCTGTTACTCTTAACAATTACAGCGGATTTCCATCTCATACTATCTACGTACGGATACAGGATCATGCTCCCTTCAAGCAACTAGCCGATCAGTTGGCAGTCATTGACGAATATGTTCAATCAAACGGTTATCCGCAAGCCAGGCTTGTGTACAGGCCACACGTTACCATTGCTAACGGGCTTGGTAATAAAGTGTATGATTGGGCGATGTCTGATTACTCACAGAAAACCTTTCATGAAACTTTTATGATGGAAGAACTGATATTGTTAAAGAGAAACAACCAGTTCGATACCTGCAAACAGGTGAATCT
>Ga0126304_10000126_pt1 | contig 24458 bp, 19 predicted proteins | sample Plot25_FD_92538 | JGI IMG/M metagenome (GOLD analysis project Ga0126304, IMG submission 92538) | Serpentine soil microbial communities from UC McLaughlin Reserve, CA, USA - Plot25 | ecosystem: Environmental > Terrestrial > Soil > Grasslands | place: USA: UC McLaughlin Reserve, Lake County... | reverse complement strand
GTCTCCCTGTAGTCGTCGTAGAGCCCCGCTATCCCCTTGTACTCGGGATCCCAGAACGCCTCCCAGGGGTTGTCCATGGCCGCGATGTCGGCGTCGACCATGTCTGTTCGCCAGCCGATACCGGTCAGGTAGACCGTGTAGGGGACGGTGTAGCGCGACCCCTTGTCGTAGTAAGGGTCGGCGAGCATCGGCCAGACGTTCTTCTTCAGGTTCGGCAGGTAGTCGTGGTTCAAAGGCTGAAGCAACTTCCCCGCCACGAACTTCGGGATGATCTCGGCCGTAGGGACGAAGACGTCGAAGTCGACCTTGCCGGTTCTCAGTTTCTGGGTGGCCTCCTCCAGGTTGTAGAAGGTCGTGAGCTCGACCTCGACGCCGAACTCCTCCTCGAAGTCGTTGAGCACGCGCGTGTAGATATATTCCGACCAGTTGTAAAGGCGCAAAGGCCCCTTTTCTGGCTCCAACCCGGAGTCGATCATCGGGTTGTCGTCGAAGAGGGGCTGCTTGACGGGGTCTTCCCTGGTGCCGACGACAACCTCAGACGCCGACGAGGAGCCGGGCCCCGAACCGCAACCAACGAGCAGCCCGCCCGCCGCGGCCGTCCCCGCCATCAACCTCAGCGCCTCGCGGCGCGAGATGGGGCGCCCCCAGGGAGATCTTTCCCTCGGGTGGAATGCCATACTTATCTACCTCCTCTCGGGGCGTCCGGACACCCCGTCCCTACCCCTCGGCCGCGAGCTCCTCTCGCCCGGCGCCCGCGTCCGGGTCGAAGCCCAATTCCCTGGCCGCTGCATCAAGACACATCTCGTTGGCCAGTTCTCCGTTCACCGCGGGGTCCTCGAACAACACCTGAAGCGCCAGGCCGTCCATGAGCGCGGAGAAGTACGTCGCGAAGCGTTCGGGATCGCAAGCCCCGAACTCGCCTGAGCGCTGGCCCTCCCTCACCACCTCAGCGATGGTGTTGCGCCAGCGGCGTTCGAGCGCCTCGCGCTTGCGGGCCGCCTCCTTATCGCGTAGAGCCCGCGACCACAACTCGACCCAAAGCGTCCAGTACTCGTCGCTCTCGCGCCGTACCACCGGCGGACAGGCCAACTCTATCAACCGCACCAGCCGCTTCGAGGCACCCTCGATGCCCGTCAGCTCCCGGAAAGCCTCTATGTAGAAAAGATCCTCAGCGTAAGCGAGCGCCTCGGTCAGAAGCGCCTCCTTGGACCCGAAGTAGTACAACACCAGCGCAGGGCTCAAATCCGCCCTGGCCGCCACGTCGGCGATGCGCGTGTCGCAAAGACCCCGGGCCGCGATCACCTCCATGGCAGCCTCCAGCATCTGCGTGCGGCGCTTCTGCGTCAACTTGGGCCTCGTCCCCATTCTCCTCCCACACTCTACACTCGAACTTGTGAACGACTATTTAATCCGCAACGATAGCATAAGAGCCCGCTCCGGTCCACAATAACCCGGCAATCCGCGATCGCAAAGAAACGTCTTGCCACCGCAAACGTGGGGTGCTACATTGAATGGCGGTTTAGTATTGATCGCACACCTGTGAAAGGAGATGACGATGAGGGGCGGTTACGAGGCCATAGTCATCGGCGGTGGGCACAATGGGTTGGCCGCTGGGGCCTATCTGGCCCGGGACGGGTTGAGGACGGTGGTGCTCGAGGCCCGTCACAAGGTCGGTGGGGCTGCTTCGACGGACGCGCCCTGGCGGGAGGCGCCCGAGTTCAACGTCACCACCTACTCGTACGTGATGAGCCTGATGCCCAGGCGCGTCATCGACGAGTTACGCCTCGAGCTTCACGGGTACAAGGTCTATCCGATGGGACCTTCGTACTACGCTTTCCCGGACGGGAGATCCCTGACCATGACCGGGGTGGACACCAGACGGGACTACGAGGCGCTCGCTGGGTTCTCGCGCAAGGACGCTGAGGCTTATGGGGAGTGGCGGAAGTGGCTCGCAGAGCTGGCGGCGATCCTGGAGCCCTTGCTGCTTACGACGCCGCCCAGGTTGGGGTCAAGGCATCCCCTCGACCTCCTCGATCAGCTGAAGCTGGCGTGGCGGATGCGGGGTTTGGACGTACGGCGGGTAGGCGAGCTTACCCGGCTCATGACGATGAGCGCCTGGGACCTGCTCGACGACTGGTTCGAGTCGCCGCAGGTGAAGGGTGCGATGGCTGTCGACGGCATCATCGGGACGTGGGCCGGTCCTGCGACACCGGGGACGGCGTACGTCTTGATGCACCACGAGATCGGGGACGCAGGTCTCGGCCTCAGCTCATGGGGCTATCCCAGGGGAGGCATGGGGGCCGTCTCCGACGCTCTGAAGAGTTCGGCAGAAGAGTTCGGCGCGGAGGTAAGGACCAACGCCCCGGTAGAGCGTATCCTGCAGAAAGACGGGCGCGTAACGGGCGTGGTGCTCGAGGGCGGCGAGGAGCTCGAGGCCGACCTCGTGGTGGCGGCGACGCACCCGAGGATCACCTTCCTAAAGCAGCTCGGACGCGAAGAGTTGCCTGAGGAGTTCGTCGGGAACATCGAGCGGTGGAACTCCCGCAGCGGGGTCGTCAAGATCAACCTCGCACTCTCGGAGCTACCGGACTTCACCGCCGACCCTGGTTCTGTAGAGCACCTTGGCGGGGCCATAGAGCTGGCCCACTCAATCGACTACATCGAGGAGGCGTTCCAGGATGCGCGGCGCGGGAGGGCGGCGCGCCGGCCTTTCTCCGACGGTGTTATACCAACGGTCTTCGACCGCACGCTCTGCCCAGAGGGGTACCACATAATGTCGCTCTTTACGCAATGGGTTCCGCACGAATGGTCGGAGGAGCCCCACCGGGAGGAGCTCGAAGCGTACGCGGACCGTGTAATCGACGGCTACGGAGAGTTGGCGCCGAACCTCAAGGGGGCGATCATGCACCGCCAGGTGCTCGGGCCCTACGATATGGAGCAGGAGATCGGACTCATCGGGGGCAATATCTTCCACGGCGAGCTCTCGGCCGAGCAACTCTTCCACATGCGGCCGGCCCCAGGTTACGCGGACTACCGGACCCCGATAAGGGGTCTCTACCAGGCCTCGTCTGCCACGCACGCCGGTGGCGGTGTCTGCGCCATCCCTGCGTACAACTGCGTGCGGGAGATCCGGCGCGACCGTCGCAGGGAGCGCCTGAAGGAACGCCTGACCCTGCGCAGCAGGGGATAAGATCGCGGTGGCGAACGAGGCCCAGCGCACCATGCTGGAAGCTCGTTCCGTCGCCGTGGTCGGCGCAAGCCCGAAGTTCGACTCGCCGGGCAACCATATGGTGAAACAGCTCCTCGTCGGCGGCTTCTCCGGCGAGGTGGCGGCGGTCAACCCCAAGTACGACGAGGTGGAGGGAATCGCCTGCTATCCTTCACTGAGGGAGGTGCCTTTCGTCCCCGACCTGGTGCTCCTGGGTGTGGGCAACCGGCGGTTGGAAGGGCAGATGGAGGAGGCGGCCCGCTGCGGCGCGCGGAGCGTCGTCGTCTTCGCGAGCGGGCTCGAGGACCCGCCTGGCGACCCCCCGCTCACCGAGCGGCTCAGGAGCATCGCGGCCGAGGCGGGTATGGCCGTCTGCGGCGCGAACTGCATGGGGTTTGCGGACATCGAGCGCGGGCTGCGCGCCCTGGCCTTCGAGGAGCGCGCAGATCTGGAGCCCGGGAACGTCGCCTGGATCTCCCACTCTGGTTCCGCCTTTACGGCGCTGCTGCACGCACAGAGGGGGATACGCTTCAACCTCGCCGTCTCGACGGGTCAGGAGCTTGTGACCACGATGGCCGACTACATGCTCTACGCCCTCGAGCGCGAGTCGACACACGTGATCTCTTTGTTCCTCGAGACGATCAGGGCCCCTGAGGATTTCAGACTGGCGCTGGAAGCGGCGGCGGAGCGAGACATACCTGTCGTCGCGCTGAAGGTCGGGCGGACCCCCACCTCCCGCCGTCTCGTCACCGCCCACTCGGGCGCGCTGGCCGGGGACGATGCCGCCTACGAAGCACTGTTCGACACGTACGGCGTCGCCCGCGTCGGAACCCTCAACGAGATGGCCGACCTCGTGGAACTCCTCGGGGCGGAGCGCCGCGCCGCACCAGGAGGCCTCGCCACCATCCTGGACTCAGGAGGAGAGCGGGCACACCTGGTCGACGCTGCGGCTGACCTCGGAATCCCTCTCGCCAGGCCGTCCGAAGAGACCCTTCGTAAGGTCGCCGCACGGCTGGAGCCTGGCCTGCCGGCCGTCAACCCCCTTGACGCCTGGGGCACGGACAACGATCCCTACAACATCTTCCTGGACTGCTCCAGGTACCTGGCCGACGACCCGGACACGGGGGCTTTCGCTTACGTGGTGGACCTGCACAGCGACAGGGCCGAGCGGGGTCACGCCTGGGCCGCAGAAAGGGTCTGGGCCTCGACGGATAAGCCGTTCGCTGTAGTCTGCGGTGTTACGAGCGCGATCCAGGAGAGCGCCGCAACCCGACTGCGATCCTTCGGCATCCCGGTGCTCGAGGATGTAACCTCGGGACTCCGCGCCTTCCGGTACCTCTTGGAGCGGCGCGACGCCAGCACGCTGCCGCCCCTGTCGCCTCCTGATCCCGTGCCGCAGGAGACCGTACGGCGCTGGCGCGAATTCCTCGTCGCCGGGGAGCGTCTCGAAGAAGCCCTCGCCCTGCAGCTGCTCGCCGACTACGGGGTGCCTGTGGCGCGTACCGCCGCGGCGACCGACCTCGAGGGGGCCGTGGCCGCCGCCGGGCGCCTCGGCTACCCGGTCGCCCTGAAGACGACCGTCGCCTCCCACAAGACGGAGCTAGGTGGGGTGACGCTCGGCATAGGGGACGAAGACGCCCTGGTTGCGGCTTATCGGGAGATGTCCTCACGACTCGGCCCCGCCGTCACGGTACAGGAGATGGTGGAACCAGGCGTCGAGATGGCGCTCGGGGTGGTGCACGATCCTCAGTTCGGTCCGCTGGTCATGGTCGCCGCCGGCGGAGTACTGATCGAGACGCTCGACGACAGGCGTCTCGCCCTGCCGCCCCTGGACGAAGTGCGGGCCTCGAGGCTCATCGACCGGCTCGCCGCCCGTCCGCTGCTCGACGGGGTCAGGGGCGCGCCACCGGCGGACGTAACCGCCCTGGCCAGGGCCCTGGCGCGACTCTCCTCGCTCGCCGTGGACCTTGGAGACCTCATCGGCGCCATCGACGTCAACCCGATCGTCGTCGGCCCGCACGGATGCGCGGCGGTCGACGCTCTCGTAGAGCCTTCAGCTATCAGCAAGAACAAAAGGCTGAAGGCTGACCGCTGAAAGCTTATTCGGGCGGCTACCGAACCTGTTCGGAGGTACGCTCCGGCGGGATCCAGTCCCGTAACTGCGTGACCCTGCCTTCGAGGTATCCACGGGCCACCGTCGCCACGAACTTGCCCGACGTCGACTCGTCCGGCGAGAGCGGTCCCTGCCGGTAGCCGCGCGAAGAGGCGCCCCTCTGTACGCCCTCGCACGCTTTCCAGTCCTGCCCGTTGGTCAGGTCCCAGAACTCGACCGCGTAGGAAGGATCGAACCCCTCGGTCTCGACCGCCTCCTGAGAGAACAGCCACTCGCACTCAACGGCGGTCCTACCCGGGGCAAGGGGCCTGAGGCGGTGAGTCATCACGTAGTCGGGGTGGGGACTGATGAGGAGGTTGGGGAAGAGCTGGTAGTAGTAGACCTCCCTCTCCTGTCCGTCCGCAAGGTGCGGCAGCCTCGGGGCGAAGCTCTCCCCCGTGAGCGACATGGTCTCGGCGTGCTCCTCGAGCTCCATGGACCCGCCGAACCAGATCCCCCGCGCCTCGTGGTCCTCGCCGCTCTTCGGCGGGCTTACCTTGCAGAGCTCGGGGTGGATCGACGAGCAGTGGTAGCACTCGTGGTAGTTCTCAACCAGGATCTTCCAGTTCGCCGCCACCTCGTAGCTGTGCCTGGCGACCGTCACGAGCTCACCGGAGCAGTGGTTCCCGATCATCTCTCCCAGGTTGCCCACGTGCTCCTCGAAGGGGGGTGCGTCTCCGCTGGCGTTCGCGAACAGCCACCCCTCCCACTCCGCGACCCGGACCGGTACGAGCGAGTAGTCGGCCCTGTCGAACCCGGGTACCCGGCCGAATCCCGGAGCCCCCTGCAAACTCCCGTCCAACCCGTAAGCCCACGCGTGGTAAGGGCAACGGATGAACCTGCCGCCCGACGACTCGCCCACCTCGGCGAGCAAGTGCCCGCGGTGGCGGCACACGTTGTAGAAGGCCCTCAGGTTTCCTTCCTCATCCCGCGTGAGAAGCACCGACTCGTGGCCTAGAGCCACCGCGCAACGGTCACCAGGGTCGCGCAGGTCCTCCGAACGACCGACGCACACCCAACTCTCGTCGAAGAAGTGCTTCATCTCCCACTCGAGCACCGAATCGTCGGTGTAAGCCTCGGCGGGAAGGCTCATCTGCCCTTCGGAGATCACCGCCGAGGATAGCGATTCACGGTGTATGGGCGCCATAAACTCTCCCCTTCCGACCCGTCCGTTACACACTTCTCGACAGCCCCGCTACCAGCAGCCTGACCACCAGCATACCGGTTGCCCCAGCCCGCCAGCTTCAGTATAATCTACTTTGAATGGTGATTCAAGAATACATCCTGGTCGGGTGGTGGTCTCCGGTCCGCCGTGGCGCGTCTTGCCGGGCCACGCCCGCAGAGATAGGTAGTGGGAGGTGCGGTGTGCGGCCGGCCGTGGTGACGGGGCCACTGCGCCGGGATGCTGTTGAATCGTGATTCAAGAGTAGTGCGGCGTTCGGGCTGCTTCGCGGATGGAACCGTCGTAGGAGCGGGTGGACGAGGATGTTGAGGAGGAGTCGGGCATGACGGTCTACGACGTCTGTGTGGTTGGCGGTGGAAACCTGGGGTTGTGGACGGCGCACAGGCTGGCGCGTCGCGGTATCGGGCGGATAGCCGTGTTGGAGCGCGGTTGGGCCGGAGGTGGGGCGACGAGCCGTTCGGCCGGCGTGGTCCGCCAGCAGGGTGGCTCGGCGACGGCGGCGAAGCTGGGCAAGCTCTCCCGGGAGTTGTATCTGCGGCTCGGGGACGAGTTGGGCCTCGACTCAGGCTTTAGGGAGACGGGGTACTATATCGCGGCTGAGACAGAGGATGAGAAGGAGGGTTACCTGCGGCTGGTCGAGGTGCGGCGGGCCGCAGGGATCGAGAACGAATGGGTCGAGCCGGAAGAGGGCAGGAGACGGTTCCCTGATTTGAACTGGGACCGCTTTGTGGGGGCGACGTACACGCCGGACGATGGCTACGTCCACCCGCCGGTGGCGGCCCGCAATGCGACGTATGCGGTGCTCGGTGATGATGCGGTGGACCTCTTCGAGATGTGCGAGGTGTCCGGCGTCGACCAGAAGGGCGACCGCTACTCCGTCGAGAGTTCTCGGGGCACCTTCGAGGCGGAGCGGGTTGTGGACGCCGGCGGTCCGCGGGGGGCTCGGGATGTCGGCTGGATGGTCGGGGTTGAGGTCCCTGTGATGGCCGTGCGGCACCAGATCGTCAGCTTCCCTTACGTGCCTGAGGGGGCCGAGCATCCGTTCCCTCTAGTGTTCAACGTCGGCAAGGGTTACTACTGGCGGCCCGAGGAGCAGGGTGTCCTGCTTGGCATGAGCAACCCCGTCGACGAGGCGGACGAGACGGGGCGCTACCAGATCGACTTCGACTGGGACTACTATGAGGGGTTGCGCCCTGATTGGGAGTCCGCGCACCCGGCGCTCCGGGGCTTGCCGGTCTCGCGGGCGTGGGCGGCGTCCATCGACTACACGCCGGATCACCTCCCTATCATCGACGAGCCGGTGGAGGGTTTCTACGTGTTGGCGGCCGGGGGACACGGGATGATGTGGGGGCCGGCGCTCGGGGAGAAGATGGCCGGGCTCATCTCTGAAGGCACGATCGAAGACCTGCCCGACGAGGACATAGAGCTCGCGCGGTTCTCGCGGGAGGGGGACCCTAACAGGGCAGGGGACACCATCGCCCTGCCCTTCCCCAAGAAGTAGAAGAGGAGACAGAGCTGTGACGACGCCGCCGCAGATAACGGCCGAAATTTCGGAAGAAGTAAAGGCGTTGAAAGCCCGCATCTCTGAGTTCGTGAGGGAGGAGCTTCACCCTTTCGAGGCGGAGATCGCGGAGCGGGGGGAGATAGACGAGGAGAAGCTGCGGAAGCTGCGAGAGAAGGCACGCGATGCCGGGTTCAGCAACCTCAACATGCCAACGCAGTACGGTGGGATGGACCTTTCCATGGTCTCGCTCGTGGCGCTCGAGGAGGAATCCGGGAAGGTGACCAACGGCCTCGGGTACATGGTCGCCGACAGGGGACCGCGGGAGCTCCTGGAGCTGGCCAGCCCCGAGCAGATAGAGCGTTACGTCATGCCAGTTTTGCGGGGCGAGACGCGGGAGGCGTGGGCCATTACCGAGCCTGAGGCCGGCTCGGACATAAAGGACATAAAGACCACCGCCAGAAGAGACGCGCACGGGTGGGTTCTGAACGGGGAGAAATGGTTCGTTACCGGCGGTGAGCGGGCCGGCTTCTTCATCGTGCTGGCGTGGGCCGGCGAGGAGCAGGCGTCCTTCCTCGTGGAGCGCGAGACGCCGGGGCTGGAGTTCGTCCGCACGCCGGTCTTCATGCACGACCCGTACGCCTCCAAGCACGTCGAGCTCAGGCTGAAGGATTGCCGGGTCCCGGCGGGCGCAAAGCTTGGGAGCGGAGGCGATGAAGGAACGAAGCGCTGGTTCTCGCTTGAGAGGCTGATGATAGCGGCGCGTTGTTGCGGGGCGGCCGAGAGGCTCATAGATCTGGCCCGTTCGTGGTCGCTCGAGCGCTCGGCGTCGGGCAAGAGGATCTCCGAGTACCAGGCGATTCAGTTCATGCTGGCCGATTCTGCGACCGAGCTGAACGCCGCCAGGTTGATGGTGTACCACGTGGCCAGGATGTGGGATATGGACGCCCCCAGCATCCTGCACGGGAAGACGGCGATGGTGAAGCTGTTCGCCTCTGAGATGGCGGGCCGGGTCGCCGACAGGGCGGTCCAGATCTTCGGTGGCAGGGGGTACATGACCGAGAACCCTGCCGAGCGCTACTACCGCGAGCTCAGGGTGGATCGCATCTGGGAGGGCACGAGCGAGATACAGCGCTCCATAATCGCCCGAGGTCTGCTGAAGCGGGGCCGGGACGCGTACATGATGGATGGTTAGCGCTGTCCGGGCTCATCTGTTCGTTTTGCGAGTGCTGTGATCTCCGCGGCCAGGCTCCGCAGCGACTCGCGAAGTTCGGATGGTTCGCGCACCACGAAGGGGAATGAGAGTCCTGCCAGCACCCTTGCCATCCACGCGAGGTCGGAGGTCGAGGAGCGCATAACGACACCCTGGGGCGTCTCTTCGAGCGAGATGCCCATCTTCGGGAGTTGTGCGCGCGCTTCTGTCGCCGTCGTCTCCAGAAACACCTCTACGGAGTAGCGGTCCTCCTGCGTATCCGCAAGCGCCTCCAATACCCCCTGGGGGGTATCGAAGCCTGGCGGGAGCTCGAACGACTCATCGAGCCTCTCCACCGAGAGTACCCGGTCCAACCTGAACAGGCGTCGTCCTTCCCGCAGATGACAGTAACCGAAGGCGTACCAGAAGGCGTCCCCCTGAACGACGGCGTAGGGATCCACGGCCCTCTGCGTCTCCCCCGAGACCCCTGACCTGTATCGCATGCATACCCGCTTCCGCTCCCGGACGGCCGCGCTCAAGGTTACGACGACCTCTCCCGTGGGGAGACGCGCCGGAGCGGCGGCCGCGGGGACAACGACCTCCTCGAAGGTCCGTACCCGCTCTCGCAACCCTTCGGGCATGACCCGCTCCAGCTTCGCCTGGGCACCCTCGACTGCGGGGGCCGCACCCGACAGACCGAGCCTGCGGGCCGAGAGCAGCCCAAGGGCCAGCGCGAGCGCCTCCTCGTCCGTGAACATCATCGGCGGCAGCTTGAAGCCCGGCCTCAGAGCATAGGCACCGTACCTGCCCCTCTCGGCCTCCACGGGCACGCCCATTTCCTGGAGCATCGCCACGTACCGGCGCACGGTCCTCTCGCCGACCTCGAGCCTACGGGCAAGCTCGGGACCGCCCATCCTCCCCCGCGCCTGGAGCAACTCCAGCATCGAGAGCAACCTCGTCGTCGGGCGGTAGCCGTACACCCTCTTACCTCCGAAAAACTTCGCTCTTCCACAGGCTATCAGGAAGGATTATGACCGGTTTCGCCGGTAATCTCATCGGGTAGGCGAGAGAGGAGACACGCGCCGTGAACGACTGGTTCTCTGTGGAGCTCACGCGAGAGAGGAACGCAAGGATTCTGGCCGAGGCCGAGGAGCGGCGGCTTGCGCGGCTGGCCCCCCGCAAGCCGGTGTTGAGTGCGCTGCGGGCGCGGGTGGCGAGGAGTATGTTCGAGCTCGCAGTGGAGTTGGAGAAGGAAGAGACCTGGCGGGCCGTGTGGGAGAGGCTGGAGGCGCCGCGGCACCCGTGATGGCGGGTTTAGGACGGGGCAACCCGTCCTAAACCCGCGCTGGTCAGCATCTCAGCCAGTCAGCACTTCAGCTTCTTGTTTGCTGACTTACGGCTTGCAGTGCAGGCTCCGGGTCGTAATCCGCGGGGACGGGCATGAAGGGGGGTCGGACAGTTCCCATCCGCGCCCCGTGTCGTGCCTGCGCGAGCTTTTTGAGGACTGCGGGAGATGCGTATTCTTTGGTCATTGCACGCGCTTTCTGGAGCCTCTCGGAGAGGGCTTCCCCTCCGGCCTCATCGGCCACTTTGTGCTTCCGGTACAGCTCGATGACCTCTTCAGGGATGAAGTTGGCAAGAGCGGAGATCACACCCTGGGCTCCGGTACCTAGCCTGTGCCAGAGATCGTCCTCCGTCCCGATGAGCACGCCATTGCCGCCTTCGAGAATGGCCTCGGCGTAGCCCTCCTCCCCACCCGAGTCCTTGACGCCCCAGACGGGAAGAGCTCTGATGACCTCGGGGGTGACGGGTACGGCGTACTTGGGGATGTGGTAGACGATGGCAGTGTGGCCCGTGGCACCGAGCGCGGACTCGTAGAAGCGAACCATCCCTTCGGGTTCGACCGGTTTGAAATAGTAGGGCGGCAGGATGAGAACAGCGGTAGCAGGGTAGTCCTCCAGGGCGCGCAGCATCTCGATGGTCTCGGGCAGGTTGTTCTGCATGACGGCGGGGATGACCTGGATCGGGAATCCGCGCCCGAACAGCGCCTCGAGAACCCGCAGCTTCTCGCCGAGCGTCACGGAAGGCCCCTCGCCGTTGGTCCCGAAGGGCACGATGCCCCGCACGCCCATCTCGGCCAGCCAGGAGACGTGTTCGAGGTACGCCTCATCCACCGCGAGGGAGCCGTCATCCCTGAACGGCGTCACGTTGGCGACGTAAACGCCTTCTATCTCTCGCATCTTTGCACCTCCGTGGAATCCTCAAGTTACCATTCCCCGCGCGGCTCATGCGTAATCCGGTAGATCACTCTTGGTGGCGCGGAGATCCTGGGGCAGTGGATTCTTGCTCCCCGCTTTCGCGGGGACAAGTTTCGCGGGAATGACGGGTGATGAGACGTATCATCTCCCAAGAGATCTCTCATCATCGAGAAAAGCCCACAACTCGTCCTCGTTGGGCAGGCCCTCGTAGTCTCCCAGGGTCGCGACGCTCATGGCGCCCATCGCGTTAGCCACGCGCAGGCGCTCTTCTGCGGGCAGATCCCACAGATGGCCGGCCAGGTATCCGGCGTCGAAGGCGTCGCCGGCTCCCACGGGATCGACCTCCGCCACCGTAAAGGCGTGGTGTTCCAGCACCTCGCCATCGACGAACGCCAGGCTCCCCGCCTTGCCCCTCTTGAGGATTACCTCCTCCGGCCCTTTGCTTGCCAACTCCCGCACCAGGTCCTCGTCGTCGCGGCCCCAGAGCGCCCTCGCCTCCTCGTCCCCGACGAAGAGCAGATCGACGTCTGGCAGTATCTCCTCGATGAACTCCCTGGCTCTCTCGGTCCCCCACAGCTTCGAGCGGTAGTTGACGTCGAAGCTGATGCGCGTTCCGGCCTCCCCGGCGGCCCACAGGATAAAGGAGCGGCAGGCTTCCGAGAGGGCAGGCGTGATGCCCGTCAGGTGCAGGAAACTACTGCCCGAGAGGTAATCCAGCTCAAACGCTTCCTGTGTCATCGTGGCGGCAGCCGATCCCCGCCTGTAGTAATACACCCGAACGTCCGTGCCGACCTGCTCCCGAAGGTACAAGCCGGTCGGGTGCTCCTTTATCCTGTGCACTTGTGAGGTGTCCACTCCTTCGGCCCGGATGCGGTCGAGTACCAGCTGACCCGGCTCATCGTCGCCGAGATAGCTGACCCATCCGGCGGAGAGGCCGAGGCGGGAAAGCGCGATGGCGAGGTTCGACTCGGCGCCCCCGATCTTGAGCTCCAGGTTGCCGGCATGACGCAGACGTCCTGGCCGCGGCGGAACAGCGAGGACCATCGTCTCGCCTGCTGTGATCACGTCGAAGTTCCCTGCCAACCGTGGTCTCTCCTCTACTTCGTCAAAGATCCAGGCGGCTAGATCGACTCGTACGGGCCGAACTGACCCATGTGCGCCCTGACGCCCGCCCCGAGCTCGTGCATGGACTCGGGATAGGGTCCCAGTTGCGCGTCTGCGTGCTTGGTAAGCTCCCAGAGGTCGGTGGTCCCGTTTTTCAGTTCCTCTCTCACTACGTCTTCGACCCGCATAGTGAAGTCGAGGGAGCGGTCGAGAAAGTCGAGGGCGTCCTCATCCCGCATGGGTGGATAGTGGGCCGTTAGCAGGTAGCCTGGTCGCAGGTTTCTGAGCGTACGGATGGTGTTCCGGTATGCGGGAATATCGAAGTAGCGCGGTGGAATCAGGCGGTTTCCCGCCCGGGCGTAGATGCCCGTTTCGAGTGCTGCGTCTATGATAATGGCCGCTTCGTTCTTCGCGTCCAGGATGCCCAGGTGCCCTGGCGTGTGTCCAGGAAGATACAGGATCTCGACCCGCCACTCGGGCCCAAGCCTCAAGGTCTCGCCACCACGCAAGCCCACATCTACAGGGGAGTCGCCACCGAGCTCCCTTCGGATCCAATCTTTGGATTCCTCGTCAGGGCCGAAGCCGTAGGGCTCTGACCAGAGGTAGATCTCAGCCATTATCCGCTCGCTGCTCTCGACGTATGCCCGGTCGGCCTCGCCACACGAGAACCTGAGCCCCTGGTTCATCTCCTTGAGGGCGCGGTTGCCGCCGCAGTGGTCGACGTCGGCGTGGCTTACGATGACCTCGTCAACGTCTTCTACGCCGAGACCGATCCCCTCCAGATAAGGAACGATGACCTCCTCAGGCGTACCCGCGAGGCCCGTGTCTATGAGGACTGTCCTCTCTTCCCCCACAAGCAGGTACTGGCACATGAACCGCTCGCCGAGGTCGGACTCGATGCGGTGAATCCCAGGCAGTATCTCCATCATCCTCCCCTCAGAGCACGCGGTGGTGTCCTCACACTAACTACCCCCGAAGCTCCGCGCAACGGAACCCCGATCGTGATAGCTTGTATGTATTCAGGAAGGAGGTTCCTAGAACCATGTACCTCTCCCGCCACAGGGCCGCCACGGGTCCCCGCTGGGCGCTCGACGGACGCTACCTCCCGCAAGATTTCGCGCTGGACCGGCTACTCGAGGTTCCGGCCGCGGACGTTCGAAGCTTCCTCGAAGAGCAGTCCCTGCAAGAGGACACCGAGGATACCCTGCTCCCTCCTGTGGAGCCCACGCACGAGATCTGGGCGAGCGGGGTGACCTACGTGCGCAGCAGGGAGGCCCGCGAGCTGGAGTCGACCGAGGCCGACGCCTACGAGAGGATCTACGACGCCGAGCGTCCGGAGCTTTTCTTCAAGGCTCTAGGTTGGCGGGTCGTGGGCCCTGGCGGCAGGGTACGCGTCCGCCGGGACAGCCGTTGGAACGTGCCCGAGCCCGAGCTAGTTCTGGTCGTCAACAGCGGGATGGAGATCGTCGGCTACACCGCGGGCAACGACGTCTCTTCGCGGGACATTGAGGGCGAGAACACGCTGTATCTCCCGCAGGCCAAGGTCTACGATGGTTCGTGCTCTTTAGGGCCTGGCATCGTGCTCTCGGACCCTGACGCGATGCGGGACCTCCGCATCACCATGAGCATCCGGCGCGGTGGTGTTCTCGTCTTCGAGGACGAGATAGATACGTCGCAGATGAAGCGCTCCCTCGGGGAGCTCGCGGCCTTTCTGGGCAAGGAGCTCACCTTCCCCGGCGGGGTGTTTTTGATGAGTGGCACGGGGATCGTACCCGAAGACGATTTCACGCTAGAGCCGGGTGATTTGGTCGGGATCTCGGTCGGAGATCTAATCCTCGAGAACGAGGTGGAGTAGGGCGGCTCATAGAACAGGTGAGGATCGGGTAGAGAGTGAACAAGCGTTTAATAGGAGGAAGATCGTGATCGAATCGCAGATAGAATCTATGAACTTCATCGGCGGCGAGTGGGTCCCCGCAGACTCTGGCGAGACCTCGGAGATAGTGAACCCCTCGAACCCTTCCGAGGTACTCGGGACCACCCCCAAGTCGGATAAGGCCGAGACGGAGCGGGCCATAGAGGCCGCCTCAGAAGCCCTGCCCGGTTGGAAGGCCACGCTGCCTGCCGCGCGCGGCGCCATCCTGATGGAGGCTGCAAACATTATAGAGTCGCGCGAGGACGAGCTGGCGCGGCTCATGGCGCTCGAGGCCGGCAAGCCGATGAAGGAAGCCCGCATGGAGGTGGGACGTGCGGCGAGCATCTTCCGCTACTACGGCTCCGAAGGCTGGCGTATGCCCGGCATCTCACCGCCCTCAGCGCGGCCCGGCGTGAGCCACACCTCAATCAGGGAGCCCCTCGGGGTGGTCGGCCTCATAACGCCGTGGAACTTCCCGCTGGCGATACCGACGTGGAAGATGGCGCCGGCCCTGATCTGCGGCAACACCATCGTGATGAAGCCCGCCGGCAACGCCTCCCTGAACGCGGCGGCCCTCGTCCGGATACTCGCAGAGGCTGGTCTGCCAGACGGGGTCCTCAACATGGTAACGGGCCCCGGCGGAGCAGTCGGGGATGCTCTCGTTACCGACCCGCGCGTCAAGGGTCTATCGTTCACGGGCTCGACGAGCGTTGGCCTCGGTATACAAGGCCGGGCCGTAGGCAAGAAGGTACAGCTCGAGCTGGGCGGCAAGAACCCATACCTCGTGATGGAGGATGCCGACCTCTCCGACGCGGCTGCCAAGGTCTCCTTCGGCGCCTTCGGGTACGCGGGTGAGAAGTGCACCGCCTCGAGCCGCGCCATCGTCGTCGAGGAGGTCTACGACGCATTTCTCGACGAGCTCAAGAGCGCGACCGAGGCCATGAAGGTAGGCGACCCGCTCGAAGAGGACACGGATATTGGACCCGTCGTCAACAAGGACCAGTACGACAGCATCCTCGAAGCCCTGGAGACGGCCAAGAACGAAGGGCGTGTGGTCATCGAGGGCGGCGCGACGGGTTCCGAGGACGAGGGTTACTACATCGCCCCTGCCATCGTCGCCGACGTGGACAACCGTTCGGAGACCGCGCAGGAGGAGATCTTCGGTCCCGTCCTCGCCGTCATAAAGGCCCGCGACTTCGACGACGCGGTAGATCTCGCCAACGACACCCGCTACGGGCTGACCGCGGGCATAGCGACGAAGTCCCTGCGCTACGCCCACGAGTTCAGCGCCCGCTCGGAGACGGGCCTCGTTAACGTCAATCTGCCAACCGCCGGCCTGGAATTCCAGGTGCCGTTCGGCGGCAACAAGGAGTCAGGCGTCGGAGGGCGGGAGCAGGGACCCGCGGCCCTGGATTTCTACTCCGCGTGGAAGACCGTCTCCACGATGCCGCTGTAGGGAAGGAGGGATCCATGACGCAGGAGCAGACAGAGCGGATCATCGCAGACCTTGGTCTTCCCGACCAGGCCATACAGAGCGACGAGTTGCCGTGGGTGCCGCAGGGCGATAGGGTCTGGTTCAAGCCGTTGAGGTTCGACCTTGCGACAGGGCGTTGGATCAACGTCCTCAAGGTCGAGGGCTCTGGCAGGGTCAACCGCCACCGCCACACTGGCGGGCAGGTCATGGGCTTCTGCATAAAAGGCTCCTGGCATTACCTGGAGCGCGACTGGGTCGCGAGGCCAGGCACGCTCGTCTACGAGCCGCCGGGCGACATCCACACGCTCGTTGTGGATGAGGGAGTCGAGGAGATGCAGACGCTTTTCATCCTCGAAGGGACGGTCCAGTACATAGACGACAATGACGACCTGATCTACCAGGACGACGTCTTCTCCAAGCTGGAGCGCTACCTGAGGTTCTGCGACGAACAGGGCATCGAACCCCAGGACCTCCGTTACTAGTGGGCGTCCTCGACGCCTTCAGCCTCGACGGCAAGGTCGCGCTGGTAACGGGGGCGGCGCGCGGTCTAGGGCAGGGCATCTCCCTAGGCCTCGCCGAAGCGGGCGCCGACGTAGCCGCCCTGGACATCGCGTCTGTAGATGCGACCGGAGAGATGGTCCAAAACGAGGGCCGCAGGTTCTACGCCATGAACGTCGATCTATTGGAGACCGATGCGCAGCTCGCCTCTGATATCGTGGAGGAGTGTGTCTCCGGGCTCGGGCGCCTCGACATCCTCGTCAACAACGCCGGCATCATCCGCAGGGCCCCGTCCCTGGAGTTCGGTGAGGACGATTGGGAGAGCGTCATAAAGATCAACCTCAGCGCCGCCTTCTACCTCTCCCAGGCCGCCGCCAGGCACTTCGTCGGAGAGAGCGGGAAAGGCAAGATCGTCAACACCGCCTCGGTCCTCTCCTACGAGGGTGGCGTGATCGTGCCCTCCTACTCCGCGTCAAAGGCGGGCATCGCCAACCTTACCCGCGCCTTCGCCAACGAGTGGGCGCCATTAGGGATCAACGTCAACGCCATCGCCCCGAGCTACTTCACCACCGAGCTGACGAGCGCGCTGCGGGAGGACGCGGAGAGGTCAGAAGCCCTACTCGCCCGCCTCCCCGCCGGGCGCTTCGGCGAGCCCGAGGACCTCAAGGGCGCTGCGGTCTTCCTCGCCTCCGACGCCGCGGATTACGTGCACGGTACGATCCTGCCGGTAGACGGCGGCTGGTTGGCACGCTAACGACTACATCGAAACGCCGAGCAAGCCGCGCGTGAACTGGAAGTCGGTGTTGCCGGCCTCGAAGAGTTTGGGCGTGTACTCGCGCGAGGCGACGCCGGCGAGGATTTCCAGCATCTGTTCGGTCCAGCCGGATGCGTCCTCTTCCAGGATCACGTCGAGGTCTTCGGCGTGCTTCTCCAGCGTCTCGGGATCGGAGGAGGCCTGGAGGAGTGGGATCATGCGGTGCGCCTGTAGGGGATGTCCCACCACGTGAGCGAGCATGACCTCGACTCCGGTCGCCCCGAGCCCGGTCGCGGTCTCGACCCAGTGGTCCGTCGGCGCCTCCATGACCTGCAGCCCCGGTTTGCCCGCAGGGACCGCCTGCCCGTAAGCGAGGGTGTTCTTCACGGGGCGATCGCCGAGCACGGCTTCGAGGTAGGCTGGTGAAGAGAGAATGGCGGCCCTCTCGGGCACGACCACCGTACCGCCCGAGCCCACGATAGCCCGAGTTATCTCCGCCAGGCTTCGGGCGACCTCATCTGAGACGGTACCGGAGGCGTACAGGCCCAGCCGCAAGGCATCCGGACCCGCCTCCTCGTACTCGAGCTCTTCTGCGCTATCCAGGGTCTCGGTGAACCAGTCCTCCACCTTCGCGACGACGCTGTCTATACCACCGTCGAGCTGGACGCTCGCCCAACCGAAGCGACCCGGGTCCAGGCCAGCCTCTTCGAGGCGGTTTCGGAAATAGTCGTTGTGGGTCTTCTCGCAGCCGTGTTCGAGAAGCAACCCGAACCTCACGGTCGGGCTGGCGAGGTGGCCGAGCACGGTGCGGGAGTAGAGAGTCTCGGCCGAGCCGGCTGAGACGCCGCAGCCCTCGGTGTGTGGTAGGGCCACGAAACGGGTTACTTTGTCCTGCGTAGCATCGCGTTCGTTCAAGCGGTTGGCTATGCGGCGTGAGATCTGACCCGAGCAGAGGCTCGTCGGCATGACGAGACAGACCTGATCCAGGACCTGCCCACGCCCACTCTTGATGGCCTCGAAGGAGAACTCGACCTCAGGGACGCCGCCCTTCACGGGCAACGGCTCGCCGTCCGGTTCCCGCTCGGTCCTGAGCAGCTCCAAATTTTCGTCGCTCGTCTGCTTCCAGTCGCGCCAGATCGAGACCTGGGCGTGGCCCGCACGCTCCCCGACGGTCCTCTCACCCGAGGCGGCCCTGAGCGTTCGCTCGAAGATCTCGCGGCCAAGTTCTTCCATCGGGGTGCCGTCCAGGTAGGCGCCGGCGTTCACATCCATGTCTTTCGAGAGCAGTTCGTAGCGGCCGGTAGTGCTAACGAACTTTATGGTCGGCACGAAGGGGAAGTTGGTGATCGAGCCGTTGCCTGTGGTGAAGAAGATCATGTTCGCCCCCGAGGCGACCTGCCCTGCGACGCTCTCCAGGTCATTGCCGGGACTATCCATAAAGTAGAAACCGGGCTCCGCCATCCTCTGTGCGTACTCGATAACATGGTCGATCCGCACGTCCGGGTGCTTCTTCATCGCGGCCCCGATGGACTTGATGGAGATGTTGTAGAGCCCTCGGTAGTTGTTGCCTCCGGAGGGATTATCTTCGGCCGTATGACCGTGCCACGAGACGAGCTCCTTGAATCGCTCGACCATAGAGAGGAAGCGCCGCGCGGTCTCGAGGTCTTTGACGTTCTTCAGGACGTAGCGCTCGGCCCCGATCAGCTCGTCGGTCTCTGCCAGGTTGGCGATGCCGCCGTTCCTGACGACCTCCGCGCTCACCCACGCGACTAGCGGGTTCGCGGAGACCCCCGAGAAGGCGTCCGACCCGCCACACTGAAGCCCGATCTTGAGCTCCGAGGCCGGCTCCTCGGTGCGCCGCGCCGCGTCCACCTCCTCGAGCCATCCCTGCACGACGGATTTGGCCCGTTCGAGATCCCGCCTGAAGCTCCCCTCCAGGCTCATGAACTCGTGCGGCAAGTCGTCTATCGGATAGCCGTGATCTTCCAGGTATGCCATGAGCATCCCGTTCGTCACAACCTCCTCACCGCTGTGGTCGAGCACGAGCACGGCCCCGACGTTCGGGTTGACCATGAAGCCGCTCATGGTCCTGAGAAGCAAATCCAGGTTGTTCGGTGTGCGATCCTCCCCGCCCTCTGTGTGGGCGACGCAGACTATGCCATCCACGTTCTCGTAGGCGTCGGCGACGCCGTTCATCTCCAGCTCCAGCGCCCTGACGAACCCGGTGAGCCTCGATGTGACGCCCATCACCACTACGTAGTTACGCGTCCCGACGCCCCTGCCCGCACCGCGCCTGTAACCCAAAAAAGTGCGCGGCTCCTCGTAGAAGGAGATCTGCTGGCCGGGGCGGAAGCTCTCCTCGTCGAGGACGTAGGGCACAAGCTCAGCGTCGCTGAAGTTCGGCTCTTCCGGCAGCCTCAGACCGGCCTCGCCTTGGCCTCCAGGGACACGTCCTCCGCCCTGGTCCGATGTCCCTTCGGGGTCCTCATCACGTCGGGGAGAGATCCTGAAACGCTCGCGCAGCACGCGCAGGATCTTCTCGTTGCAAGCGTAATCGCCCGGGGCGATATCTCTGATGGCGCGACCGAAGCGGAGGCCCCAGGAGAGTAGATCCTCCCCTTCGGCTATGGGCTCGACGGCGAAGCGGTGGCCTTCGAGGACCGTGTGACCGACGGTGAACTCCGAGTCCTCGTAGGACACACGCGTCCCCGCCTCCAGCCTGCGCGTCGCCATGGCTACGTTGTCGCCCGGCGCAGGGAGACGCCCGACATCCCGAAAATCCCACGCTCGTTCCTTCACAGCAGTGCCTCCAGTCAGATCAGACGTCAAGTCTCGTAATGAGTGTATCGCGCCCTACGGCCCGGGATGATAGCTCTCCGGGCGCGTGCCTGGAGGCGTCGGAGGCCTGGCGGAGCGGCGGGCGAGCCTGCCTTCCAGAGCGCCTGCCACCAGAATCATCCTCCTAGACCCGACGAACCACTACCTTAGCCCGCCGACGATCATATACGGCCCGTGGGACCGCAACAAGAAGGCCGGAGGCAAACCGGGCTCCGGCGATTCTAGAGTCTCGAGCTCGACGCGGAGTTCAGGCCCTGAACAGCCGTCGCACGAGGATGGAGGCCAGGATGGTCGAGGTTGCGGTGGTCGCGCCCTTCAGAAGCGCCTCGATAGCGTCGTCTTTGATCCCGCGCTCCTCGGGTATGTCTATGAGCCTGTCGGTGATGTACTGGCTGATGAGGTAGCCTATCGCGCCCGCCAGTATGGTTACGAGCCGCTGCCGCATAGCGTCGTTCATATGCTCCCTTCCGCCTTCTACAGCGGGTAGAGGAAGGGTCAACCCTTCCTCTACCCGCGCATTTCACCATCTCAGCACTTCAGCTTGTCAGCTTCTTGCTTAAATGCTGAGCTGCTCTAACATCACGCGCTTTCGTCTCTAAAGAGTCTCACGTAGAGGGACCTGGTCTCCTGCGAGGGTGAGGTACCGTACTCCTGTCCGAGTATCTGCTCGCACATCCTGTACTGGTGAAGCGCCCTGGCCCGCAGGCCGAGACGGGCGTAGCACTGCATCAACAGGCGGTGGCTATCTTCGTGGCAGCGATCCTTCTCCAGTACCCTGTAACAGGCGCGGATGCTCTCCTGGTGCTGCTCGACCTCCATGTAGTGGACGGCCAGCCGGCCGAGGAGATCCATATAGGCGTTAGCGAGCCTCTCACGCTCGACCATGGTCCAATCCTCATACAGGTCCTCTACCAGGTAATCGCCCCGATAAAGCGCGATGGCCTTCTCGAACTCGATGGCCGCATCCCGCATCCTACCGCTTTTCTCGAGCTGACGACCTCGCTCGTGATGCTTGTCGAAGTCGTCCACGTCCGTCGTTACCTTGATATCTGGAGAAAGACGATAGTATCCGTCCTCGAGGAAGACGTAGTTCATGGAGACAGAAGACGAACATCCGCTCAAGAGCTTGCGCAGGCCGTGGATGGCGGAGTTCAGAGACCACCGCGCTTTCTTGAGGCTGGACTCGGGCCACAGCCAGCCCATAAGATGATCCTGGGAGACAGGACGGGTACGGTTGGCCAACAGGTACTTGAGTATGGTCAGCGCTTTGCCGTTACGACCAAGGGGCACCGTTTCACTATTGCAGAGCATCTCGAAGTGGCCGAAGAAACGCACCTGCAAAGAAGGCCGGACGGCGGTGGAATGCTTTCCGTGTACGGTCTCCTCGACCATCCGCCGTACGGCTTCGGGGGCAGCACCGCGGGGCGAAAAGGCGCCGACTATAGATCCGTCGAGCCGACGTAAAGTCAATGTGTCCGGGTCTCTTTCCAGATAGTAGCCGGTCGGCAGATCTAACGATAATCCCTGCATGTCTATCTCCAGAAACTGATCCTCGGCCGGAAGGCCCCGTTTCGCCTTTCCTGACCTTGTTTGCAGTTGTTACGTGCGAATGTCTTGTGGACCAACCGCTGCGGCTCCTTTCCCGTCAGACGAAACCTCTTAGTCCATATCTCGCCTGAAACCACATAGCAGGTTTTAGCATATTACGACGATGGGGCTGCCCGTATCACTCAAATGAGTGATTCTTCGCCCGTTTGAAAGATTATATGGGTAGCCGTTGCTCGGAGCAAATCGTGGTTGTGGTACGCGTCGCTAACCGGCGGAGTTGGCCTGGCGATCGCCGGGAGCGTACACGACCTCCAGAAGCGCCCTTACGACATGGGGATCGAACTGGGTACCCGAGTTCTCCTCGATCTCCCCGAGAGCGGCCTTGCGGGAGATGCCGTAACCGTAGGGCCTGGCGCGGACCATGGAGTCGAACGCGTCGGCCACCGAGACTATTCTTGCTATCAAGGGGATATCCTCGCCGCGCAGCCCGTCGGGGTATCCCTTGCCGTCGAAGCGCTCGTGATGGTGTTTGACGACCGGCATCGCGGATGCCAGCTCGCTTACGGGGGTGAGGATCGAGACACCCAATGCCGGATGCCGCTTTATCTCCGCGTACTCCTCCTCGGTCAAGCGACCGGATTTTTGCAGGATGCGATCCGGTACACCTATCTTGCCTACGTCGTGCAGCATCGCCCCACTTGCGAGGGCTTCCATCTGTTCTCCCGGCAAGGATATCTCGGTGCCGATGCGTAGGGCGAGGCTCGAGACGGCCCTCAGATGCTCCTTGATATAAGGGTCCTTTGCCTCCAGAGCTTCTACGAGCGTCCTGGTGATCCCCAAGATCTGCTCCTCGCCTTCGACAAACGTTTCGAGGTCTTCGGCCTTTGCGGGTAACCCGAAGATCCCTTCGGGCCGGCTCTTGGCCCTCTCCAGGGCGCGCAGGGCCGCGTCGAGAACCGATCTCTCGTCTCCGGCCTCGGCGAACACCCAGCCTACTGCGGCGGTCAAGGGCGGATCGTCAGAAGTACCGGTCTCCTCTGAGACATGTTGCTGAAGCGCGAGCGCTGCCTGATGGGCCCTGCTCTCGCCCGACCCGCTCTGGATGACGACGAATTCCTCGTCACCGTAGCGAAACGCGCGCTGCCTGCCGTCCGTAAGCCTCTGGCCGATCCTCTGGAGTAGGGCCTCACCCCGGGCCAGACCGCGAACCCGGTCGTAGTCATGGAAACCGGTCAGTTGCATCGCCAGGACCGTGAGCGGCCCGCCGTAGGAGAGTTCCTGGCGCAGAACACGGTGGAGCGACGCACGGTTCGGTAACCCTGTGAGCTGGTCAAGCCCGCCAGGGGCGTCCCCAGCGTCTTCCAGGGCAGGGCCTATTCCTCCGGTGAGTAGCTTCAGGGCACGCTCCTCCTCGGCGCCATACTCACCGCCTCCGACGATCACCGCCCCCCACTTCTCCTCCTCGTCCGTGCCCAGGGGCAAGGCCATGAAACCCTCTATCCCGTGGATCTCCTCCTCGCTGCGCACGGTCTCGCCCTCGCGGCAACTCTGCAGCACGAGACGCTGGATCGAGGGATGCCACCAACTGGGGCAGACGTCGGTGTCGCCCTCCAAGATAGTACGGTGATGGTTGCCTTTCAGTGCGGCGACGTGCGCGTACGGCCCGCCTGCAACGGTGTGGGCCGCCTCAACGGTCCATCCGAGTATGCCTTCCAGGCTCAAGACCTTGATTACCGGTCCGAACTTCGAGATAAGGATCTCGTCGCTCTCCACACGGTCTATCTCGTTCGCCAAGGTGGAGGAGAGCCTGACGGAGAGCTTCCTGAAACCTTGCATCTCGGAGCCAAGGAACGCGACGGCCACGCAGAAGAGCGCTATGAGGCAGGTCCTCAAGACCACAGGTGTAGACCCGAGCACACCTATACCTCCCGAGGCGACGACCGCGGCCGGGTACCCGGCCACCAACGCGGCCGCGGCCACGACGACCTTCGGCCGCGTTTCGATCCAGGCTATCCCAAGCGCCGCGAGGAGGTAGAGCGAGAAGAAGGGTGAGCCAGCCCCCCCGGTGTACGCGACCAGCGCCCCGACGAGCGCGGAGTCGAGAAAGACGCGAACGAGCCTCTCCCGAAGAAGGATCTCGGGCGACCCCACGATCAAGGAGATCCCGAATAGCAGTGCGAGACCCGCGGCCAAGTAAGCACCTACAGCCCCGGGGAAAGCCCAGGACAGCATCAGGGCCACGAACCCCGCAAGCACCACACGGATAAGTCCGGCTCGGGGTGAGGCCACCGTGGATGACATCTTGATCTGGCGCATCTCCTGCCTCAGCCCCCTCTATCCGAGACTACTGGCGGTTGCCGGGGAGGATCTGGCCGAGGCCGTCCTGGACACGTGAGCCGGGTACGTCGAGCCTCGCGCCTCCCCTGCTCTCCGGGACGGGGAAGACGAACCGGTGGTCGTCGGCCCTGCGGTACCCCTCGGACTCCGTATCGAGTAGCCTCAAGAGCGCCCGCACCACCACTCCCTCGAACTCGGTGTCTATGCCCGCGCTCAACTTCTCCCGCGCTTCCACGGACTTCATGCCGGGACGGCGGGGTTGGTCGAGCACCATGGCGGCGTAGGCCTGCGCCACGGCGAGTATCCTGGCTTCTAGCGGTATCCAGGGACCGCGCAGCTTGTCGGGGTACCCCCTGCCGTCGGGGCGCTCGTGGTGCCACCGGACCCAGGATGCCATCTCTTCGAACTCGGGAACCGCGGCGAGCGCTTCTTCGCCGCGCGCCGCGTGCTCGGTCAGCCGGCTCTGGGCGATGGAGTTGAGCTTGCCGGTCGCCAGGAG